>OLOC01000136.1_pt1 | contig 62907 bp, 45 predicted proteins | sample 1643111 | NCBI WGS metagenome assembly OLOC01 (sample SAMEA3136633, study PRJEB25190) | human gut metagenome
CCGTGGGAGGCCAGGGCGCCGCTGACCGGTGGACGGCACCGAGCCGTACGCTTGACTTGAAGAAGGGGGAGGCCTGGCGGCCTCCCCCTTTTTGCGTTTATTGGTCGCAAATGACACAGTTACACGAGTCGCTCTCGTTGCCTTTTTGAAGCTCTGCTTTTATTTAAAGATTATGAATCGAATTACAACAGCAATCGCTATGACCGTAATGACCAAAAGCAGAATTGTCAGTCGATGCTGCTTGCGTCGTTTCTTTGACGAAACGAAGATTGACTTTCCCTTTTTTGGCGTTTCGAGATAGCGAGCCGAATGCGTCAAGGTTTGCTTGGGCCGAGGTCCTCGTTGTTGATGAGTGACAGATTCTCTCATCGGCTCATCCTTATCTGCACTGTTTTTAGAGAGCGGCGCATCTTTTAGGTATACAGGGTCTCCCGAGGCCACTCCCATATTTTTGCGCCCCGTTTGTGCGTCCTCGAGTGTTTGATATCGATTTCTCGTTACATACTCGGGTTCGGGATCATTGATGGGCTCTTGCGAGATATGGGGGCGATGGAACCGCGCCGGCTGCTGGGTGGACTCTTCGCCCTGCGTCGGCATAACCCTATTGTCCTGTCTTTGATCGTCCATGATGCCCTTTAGCTCGTTTTCAACAACGCTTACGCGCTCATTGTAAGCCCCGTGACCGAATTTGCCAGGGACATACTCGCTATTTAAAGCACGGTTCAAAGAACCTTAATCTATCTAAAACCTTAGTCACTAACACTTAGATATACTTATAGTAAGAGACTTAAAAAACTTTATAGTCAGTGTATATATGAGAAGCTGCTGGGCATATATAAAAGCGTCAAAAGAAGTCCCTGTCACCTAGAAGATGACTCGGCAGTCCTTACAAGGAGTGGTAAACATGGCAAGCATGGTTCCTTATCGTTCGGTTTTTGGCGTCCGTCCTTCTGCAAGCTCGCTGTTTGATCTGTTTGATGACATGACCGACCTGGCGAATAGCTCGATTGCCTCCAAGGCGTTCCCCGTTGACGTTGAGGACAAGGGCGATGGCTACGAGGTCAAGGCGTATCTGACCGGTGTCGCCAAGGATGACATTGACGTCGAGCTCAATGAGGGTCGCCTGTCGATCAGCGTGAACGTCGAGGAGAGCGCCGAAAACGAGGGTAAGAACTTCCTGCAGAAGGAGTTCGGCTCGTACAGCGCGACGCGCGGCGTGTATCTGAAGGACGCTTCGAGCGAGGGCCTTTCGGCTAAGTATGCTGACGGCATCCTGACCGTTACGGTTCCCAAGATTGTCGAGAAGAAGAACGTCACGAAGATTTCTATCGACTAACGATGGCTTTGCTTCAGTCGAGAGCATAAGTTAAGGGGGCTGGGAAGTGATTCCCAGCCCCCTTTTGTTGTCTTGAGGGGCTATTGAATAGTTGTCGGTTGATACTGACTTGCAGGGCGTATCGAGAGTTTCCGTGGCCCTTGAAGAAGGGTGGCAGAGCTACCGAGCTCATCATCGAGACTTGCATCAAGTGCGTTGGCATAGCTTTTGACGGTAAGGCTTGGACGATTATTGTCCTGGCTGATGTGCATGGCGATGAGCTGTTCGGTTCGATCGGTAACAAGCTCGCGCGCAGCTTCGGCGGCCTGGTTGTTGGAGAGGTGCCCCTTTGTAGACAGGATGCGTTCCTGAAGAAAGCGGGGGTACGATCCCTCGCGCAACATAGTCACATCGTGGTTGCTTTCGAGTGCAAGAACTCGACAATCTTTAAGGGTGCCTATGGCCTTGCTCGACAATTCTCCGGTGTCGGTGGCAAACCCAATGGAATCATCGGGAACATTGAATCGATAACCGACAGGATTGATGACATCGTGCGATGTTGAGTAGGTTTGTATGTGGATGCCGGCAATGAGGAGCGTATCGCCGGGGTCAAATTCCTCTACGGGCAGGTGTGCGAGGTTTTCTTTGCATGAAAGGGTGCCCCTACTGGCAAAGAGGGGACCATGCCAGTGCTTGCACCATACATCGAGCCCCCTGATATGGTCTCCATGCTCATGAGTGATTACAAGAGCGGCGACGTTGTCTGCCGAGAGGCCAAGCTCCGCCATGCGTTTAAGTGTCTCGCGGCGGGACAGGCCGTTATCGATCATGATGAGCCCCTGAGGCCCCTCGACGAGTGCGCAGTTGCCTTTTGAGCCGCTGCCGAGGATATGAAGGTGCAGACGAGACATAAGATTCCAAAGGATACAATGGGTGCGGACGAATAGAGGAGGAAGCGAATGCCAACGGTATCTCAGCACTATGGGCATCATGCCGCGCCGAGGACGGATAAGAGCGCTCTGGCAACGCGACAGGCCGCTGCCCCCGTAGTGCTCATGGTATCAGGCGGTGCGGACTCGACGGCACTGCTCCTTATGGCTTGCACATCAAAGCTGGATATCCAGGACGGCCGCGGTGTCGCTCCCATTGCGCGCGAGCGTTTGCACGTGCTGCATGTGAACCATCATCTGCGCGGGGAGGCATCCGATGGCGACGAGGCCTTTGTACGTGACCTGTGTGCGCAATACGGCTTGCCGCTGTGTGTTGAGCATGCCTATTTTGATAACGAATCGGGCAATATCGAGGCTGCGGCCCGCGAGGTGCGCTACGCCGCAGCACGGAGATATGTTCGCGAACTTTGTGCCGAATCGGGCGCACCGCGGACGGCGGCTCGTATCTGCACCGCGCATACCTCGTCGGATCGCGCGGAAACGTTCTTGATGAATGCCATTAAAGGGTCGGGTCCCGCGGGTCTTTCGAGCATTCCGCGCCGTCGGAACATTGTGGTGCGCCCCTTGCTCGACCTCACGCATGATGAGCTCGTGAGCTATCTGCAGGTGCACGGTCAGCCATGGCGGGAAGATGAAAGCAACGAGGACGTTTCGTACCTGCGCAACTATGTGCGCCATCGGGTGATGCCGGTGGTGGCACAGCGCAACGCGAACGTCTGTAAGACAATTGGCGCCGCTTGCGAAATTTTGGGCGACGAAGACGCCTTTCTTTCCCAGCTTTCGGCACAGGCGTTTCGAAGCTGCTTGCGCAAGGAAGCGGCGGGCGCACTGGTGCTCGATGCACGCCGTCTTGCCGCCGCCGAGGTGGTGATTGCACGGCGTATCGTGCGGTTGGCGATTAAGCGCATCGATTCCGGCGCGCGACCGGAGATGCGGCATGTGGAGCGCGTGCTCGCCTGCGTCGCTGCGGGCTCGGGCTCGGTTACGCTTCCTGCGGGAATTGATGCCCGTGTGGAGTTTGGCATGTTGGCGCTCAAGGCCCCGGCGGCGCGCGAGGGCTTAGTAGCCGACTGGATCTCCGTTCCCGGCCGTCTGCCGCTGGGGGCGGGGCGTATGCTGACGGCAGAGCCGATAGCTGTGGAGCCGGGGTGCGATATCGTGCATCGTGCCCGCGAGCTTGCTGCTGCCGGAGAGGTTGCGGCCTTGGTGGATGCGGCGGCCCTGGGGTTTGCCGACCGCGATAGCGAGCGGATGCTAGCCGGCTCGCGCGGGGAGATTCCCACCGAGGCACGATCGGCATGCCTGTGGGTGGATAGCCCTGTGCCGGGAGATGTATTGTGTCCGTTGGGGATGAACGGCCGAAGCAAGAAAGTGTCAGACCTGTTGAACGAGGCGCGTATTCCTGTTTCAGACCGCTCTGGCGTACCCGTGGTAAGAACGGCTCCGGGAGGTGCCGTAGTATGGGTCGCGGGCGTTCGCGCGGACGAGCGTTTTAAATGCACGGCCGCAACGCGCGTGGCATACCTGCTTCGTGTGGTCGATGCGGAATAGCACTTCGCGCTAGCTATTCTGTGCGACGTTGACGGTATTCCCGCGCTGATGGCACACGTGCTGGTAAATATACCCCGTGCGCTGCTAGAATGTGTAGTTCGCGTCCATGCGGCGGTGTGTGGGCGATAAGCACAAGAAAGGGTTGTCATGGCTTCTCAACATCCGGATATCGAGAAGGTTCTGTTTACGCAGGAGGATATCGACGGTATCGTCTCTCGCTTGGGCGAGCAGATTACTCGCGACTACGCGGGTAAGGATCTGGTGCTGATTGCGGTCCTGCGCGGTGCCGTGGTCTTTATGGGGGACCTGATGCGCAAGATCGAGCTGCCGACCAACATCGATTTCATGGCTGTTTCGAGCTATGGCGACGGTGTGAAGTCCTCGGGTATCGTGCGTATCATTAAGGACCTGGATATCGACATCCGTGGTCGCGACGTGCTGATCGTCGAGGACATTCTGGACTCGGGCCTGACCCTCAAGTACCTGATGAAGAACCTCGAGAGCCGCAAGCCCGCTTCGCTGGAGGTCGCTGCCTTCCTGTGGAAGGACGTTGAGGACCGTACCTCGGCCATCACGCCCAAGTATGTTGGAACCCATTGCCCCGATGCCTTTGTGGTGGGCTACGGCCTCGACTATGCCGAGCGCTATCGCAATCTTCCGTATCTGGGCATTTTGAAACCGGAGGTTTATTCGTAAGATGCCCGACGACCGTAACGACAACAATTCCCAGACTCCCCGGGACCCAAAGATCCCGGGGATGCCCGGAGGCAAGAAGCCCACGCGTACGGGCTGGCTGTATTTTCTTTTGGCTTGCGCGCTCCTGGGTTACGCCTTCTTTAACATGGGCTCCGGCTTTGCCAAATCCAGCAATACCGTAAAGCTCGCGACGAGCGAGATGGTCAGCGCCATCAAACAGGATCGCGTCGAAGATCTGACCTATACGGTTCAGGACGGAAGCGTGACGGGTCATTACTGGAAGACGAAAAAGGACAAGGGCGACACGAGCGAGCTCAAGAGCTTTTCCTCGACCTATGTCGGCTCCGATTCGCTTGCCGAGCTTATGTCGGAGCACCCCGATACCAAGTACATCGTCAACACCAACGATCCCGATTTTTGGGGCGACTTGGCGATGAGTGTGCTTCCGACGATTGCCCTGATCGCCATCATGTTCTACTTTATGCGCCAGATGATGGGTGCCAACAACAGAAACATGCAGTTTGGCAAGACCAACGCCAAGACCAACGAGGCCACGCGCCCCAAGGTCAAGTTTGAGGATGTCGCTGGCGTGGATGAGGCGGTCGAGGAGCTCGAAGAGATTCGTGATTTCTTGAGCGACCCGGATCGCTATCGCAAGCTGGGCGCCAAGATTCCCCGCGGCGTGTTGCTGGTGGGCCCTCCGGGTACCGGTAAGACGCTGCTGGCCAAGGCCGTTGCCGGCGAGGCGGGCGTGCCGTTCTTTAGCATCTCGGGCTCTGACTTTGTGGAGATGTTCGTGGGCGTCGGTGCCAGCCGCGTGCGCGATCTCTTTAAGGAGGCCAAGTCCCAGGCCCCGTCGATTATCTTTATCGACGAGATCGACGCCGTAGGACGTCAGCGCGGAGCCGGCTTGGGCGGTGGCCACGATGAGCGCGAACAGACACTTAACCAACTGCTGGTCGAGATGGACGGTTTTGAGGAGAGCGAGTCGGTTATCCTGATCGCTGCCACCAACCGCCCCGACATTCTGGATCCGGCACTGCTGCGTCCGGGCCGTTTTGACCGTCAGGTCACGGTTGACCGTCCGGACGTAAAGGGCCGCGAGCAAATCTTGCGCGTGCATGCCGAGAACAAGCCGATGGACGAGGACGTGAAGTTCGAGAAGCTCGCCCAGATGACCGTTGGCTTTACCGGTGCCGATTTGGCGAACCTGCTCAACGAGTCTGCACTGTTGGCTGCTCGCCGCCATCGTTCCGTGATCTCGATGGACGAGGTCGAGGAATCGATGGAGCGCGTGATTGCCGGACCGCAGCGCAAGGGTCGCGTGATGACCGAGGCCGAGCGCACCACGATCGCCTACCACGAGAGCGGGCACGCGTTGGTCGGTCATATCCTGGAGCACTCCGATCCGGTCCACAAGATCTCGATTGTCAGTCGCGGTCAGGCCCTGGGCTACACGCTGCAGCTGCCGCAGGAAGATCACTTCCTCAAGACCAAGAACGAGATGCTCGACGAGCTTGCCGTGTTCTTGGGCGGTCGCGTGGCCGAGGAGCTCATGTGCGATGACATTACGTCGGGCGCGAGCAACGATTTGGAGCGCGCAACCAAGATGGCGCGCGAGATGGTCACGCGCCTGGGCATGAGCGAGGAACTGGGTACGCAGGTTTTCGGTGAGGCGCAGCATCAGGTGTTCTTGGGTCGCGACTATGCCGATCATCAGGATTACTCCGAGGAGACGGCGCGCCGTATCGACATCGAGGTTCAGCGCATTATGCGCGAGGCCCATCGTCGTGCTGTCGAGATCCTGGATGCCCGTCGCGATCAGCTCGACCTGATGGCCAAGGTGCTGCTCGAGCGCGAGACTGTCGAGGGCGATGCCGTGAATGCCCTGCTCGATAACGAGTGGGACGCCTACCTTGAGCGCGAGGGCGATATCCTGGCGGCCAAGGAGGAGCGCAACGCCAAGGCGGCCGGTATGCCGGTCAAGAAGCGTGCGCCTCGCATGAGTGAGGAGGAGCTGGCGGCCGATGCCGCGGCTTTTGCGCAGGCGGCCATGCAGGAGGATGCCGATGATGACTGTGCCGCCAATGCCGGCGCCGACACCGACGCCGACAAATAGCCTTTGTAGCGAAAGCCTCCGCGGGGAAACCTGCGGGGGCTTTTCCTTTTGGCCGATATGGGGTCGTCTGTTGATTGGGGACAGACTTAAATGAGCGTTTTCACGCATTTAAGTCTGTCCCCAATCAACATTGCTGCGGCGCTTTGCTCGGCTAAAGCGTACAATAGCGCCTATGCGAAAGGGGAACAGATGATCAACGAAACCATGTTTGCTCGCGGTGCGGAAAGCTCTATCATCCGCGAGATCTTTAGCTATGGTCTTGAGCGCAAGGCACAGATCGGTGCAGAAAACGTGTTCGATTTCTCGCTGGGCAACCCGAGTGTTCCGGCGCCTGCTGCCGTGGCTGAATCCATTAAGAAGGCCCTGGAGCTGCCGAGCGACCAGCTGCACGGCTACACGCCCGCACCGGGCCTGCCGCAATGTCGAGCAGCCGTCGCCGAATCGCTCAACCGCCGCTTTGGCACGAGCTATGAGGGCAAGGATGTCTTTATGACGGTAGGTGCGGCGGCCTCGCTCACCTGCACGCTCAACGCCGTTACCAATCCTGGTGACGAGGTCATCGTTATCGCCCCGTACTTTCCGGAGTATCGCGTTTGGATTGAGAAAGCCGGCTGTACGTGTGTCGAGGCGCTCGCCGATGAAGATACGTTCCAGCTGAGCGTGGGTAACGTGCTCAAGGCGATCACCGACAAGACAGCGGCGGTCATTATCGATTCGCCGAATAACCCCACGGGTGCCGTGTATACGCGCGACACGTTGACATGCCTGGCGAATGTTCTGCGCGAGGCAAACGCTCAGCGCGATCCCGAGAATCCGATTATGCTCATCTCGGATGAGCCGTACCGCGAGATTGTGTACGGTGCCGAAGTGCCCTGGGTGCCTTCGATCTATGAGCACACCATCGTCTGCTACTCGTATTCCAAGTCCCTTTCGCTACCGGGCGAACGCGTGGGCTGGATTTTGGTCCCAAATACCAATCCCCAGGCTGCTCGCCTGATGCCAGCCGTTGCCGGTGCCGCTCGCACGCTGGGCTTCGTGTGCGCACCGGCCCTCTTCCAGCGTGTAATCATCGACTGCATCGATGAACCGAGCGATGTCGAGGCATATGCGCGCAACCGCACCGCGCTTACCGACGCGCTAGCGGAGTACGGCTACACCTATGTTGAGCCGGATGGCGCATTCTACCTGTGGGTGAAGGCGCTGGAGCCCGATGCGAATGCGTTCTGTGAGCGCGCGAAGAAGTATGAGCTGCTTGCGGTGCCCTCGGACAGCTTTGGCATGCCTGGCTGGTTCCGCCTGGGCTATTGCGTGAGTTACGAAACGATTATCAATTCGCTACCCGCTTGGAAACAGCTAGCGGACGAGTACCGTTAAAAGTAAAGCGCTCTGCTTACAATGTTTTACGTGAAACGGGGTTTGGTGTTAAGCCAGGCCCCGTTGTCTGTGCCGTTGTGTGGTTGGGATGAAGTAGTTTTACGACTGCTGAAAGCTGTGCGTACAATGAATATACGCGACGGCCACACCGGATAAGGAGACCCGATGCCTTACCTTCTTTCTTGTGATATTCATACTCATACGCTGTTCTCCGCACATGCGTACTCAACCATTGAGGAGAACGTCTATTGGGCAGCCGAGCGCGGTCTGCAGGTGCTTGGTTCTGCGGACCACCTGAGCTCGATGGTTACGGCCTGCCCCAATGACCTGCGCAGTTATCAGTTCTTTATCAATCAGGATATCTGGCCGCGCATTTGGAGCGGTGTGTTGGTGCTGCGCGGCGCCGAGGCCGATATCGTTTCGCTGGACGGCAGCTTGTTTGGCGAGGATATTCCCGTCGACTTTGATATCGCCGGCGATCCGTTCAGTCGTCAGCACTCACTGTTCGATTTGGTGACGCGCAATTTGGATTATTTGGTGGCAAGCGTGCATAATCCGCAGTTTGCCGAGGGCGCGACGCTGGCTCAAACGACCCAGATGTATATCAATGCCTTAGAACATCCCAAGGTGTTCATGTTGGGGCATACGGGGCGCTCGGGCGTACCGTTCGATATCGACGAGGTGCTGTTGGCGGCCAAGGCCAAGCACAAGATTATCGAGATTAACAACCATAGTCTTGAGCACGGTGCCGATGCCGAGCATTGGGCCGCATGCCGCAAGATTGCCGAGCGTTGCGCCGAGCTGGGCGTAGGTATTGGTGTGTCGACCGATGCCCACATTGGTATGGCCATTGGCAAGCTCGATCACGCCCGCAAGATGCTCGACGAGATTCATTTCCCGCTGGATTTGATCGTGACGCGCGACCGCGAGACGCTGCTGCGCGAGATGGCGGCGGCAGGCGTGTGCGACCTGCGCAAGAGGATGTAGCGAGGCTCAATGTGCAATAAGAAAGGGGCGGTTCAGACGGGCCGCCCCTTTCTTATACCAGTAGGTTTTTGGGATATGGTCAGAAATCTGCCAAGGCGGCTTAGCGGCGCTCGAGGACCGCGACCGTCTCGGTGTGGTCGGTATGGGGAAACATGTCGACCGGCGTGATCTTGAGCAGGCGGTAGCCGCCATCGAGGAGCTGATGCAAGTCTCGCTCTTGGGTGACGGGATTGCAGCTGATGTAGGTGATGCAGCGTGGCTTGAGCGCGCAAGCGGCTTCGAGGAACTCGGGTGTGGAGCCGGCACGCGGCGGATCGATGGAGAGAACGTCAACACGCTCGTTGTTATCGGCGGCATCGAGGATATAGTCAGTGGCATCGTCAGCCATAAACCACGCATTGCGGGTAAGGCCGTTGAGCTCGGCGTTGCGACGTGCGTCGGCAATGCCGGCGGGGTTGCGCTCAACACCGAGCAACATAATGCCGGCGCCTTTGTCCTGGGCGTCTTTTGCGGCGCACAGACCGATGGTTCCGCTGCCGCAGTAGGCATCCATGAGTACGTCGCCTTGCTGCAAATCCATGCCGTCAATGGCGAGTCGATAGAGCAGCTCGGTTTGCTGCGGATTAGTCTGATAGAACGCGGTGGGGGAGATGTCGAATTCGCAGCCGAGCAGCTGATCGCGCATGCATTCGGCGCCATAGACGATGCGGGTCTCCTCGCCCAGGATGGCATTGCCGGGGCGGCCGTTGATATTCTGCGCAACGGTGACGATATGCGGATCGAGCGAGGCGACGGCCTCAAAGAACTCCTGCGCATGCGGCAGGTCGCGCTGGGCGGTCACGAGAGTGACCATGATCTGGTCGGTGCGCCAACCGCAGCGAACGACGGCATAGCGAAGCAGACCGAGATGCTTGTCTTCGTTAAAGGCGGGAATGCGCAGGCGCTCAGCCTCACGCGCGATGCCGTTGAGAATCTGGCGGGTCCCCGGTGCCTCGACAGGGCATTCGGGAACGGCGACGATCTTGTGCGTGCCGCGCTCAAAAAAGCCGCAGCGGACAGTGCCCTCCTTGCCGGGAGCAAAGGGGGTGGCAGCCTTATGACGAAAACTACGCGGCGCAGGATACTTGCCCGGGTCGCCCAAGGTGACACCCATGCCACGAATAGGGTCGACGACAATGCCCTCACGCTCGCAAAGCGAAGCAAAAAGCTCCTCCATGGCAGCCTGCTTAGCTGCCAGTTGCTTTTTGTAAGGGCGGTTGATCGCCGTGCACCCACCGCAAGCTTTCATGATCGAACAGGGAGACTTGGGGTCCACAGCCTTGCGCGCAGACGAAACCGGATCTTTACGCGAGCGCTTGGAACGAGTCTGAGGCGCTTTGTCTTCGCCTCGACGAGAGTCAGAACGCTTGGTCTTAGCCTTGCCCTTGGCCGACTTACCCTTTGCGTCCTGAGACGACTTAGATTTCTTAGGAGCCTTTTTCTCCTCCGACCCCTCAGCCGCCTCGATCAAAGCACGACGAGCCTTACGCTCCGCACGAGATTCTGCCATGAATTAACCCCACTAATGTACAAATTGAAATCTGAAAGCATTGTACCGTGCCAAGCTAATGGACGATATGCAGGCGTCCATTTCATGTCAGTGATAAGTCCAACGACGTTTGCCCGGCGCGGGCGGGGAACGGCGCATAATTAAGTTTATCGCGAGTTCCGCACGCAAAGGAAAGCACTTAATGTGCTTTCCGTCTTGCGCAGGACTGTAGAGCAGGAAACTTAATTACGCGCCGCTCCCCGCCCGCGCCGGGCAAACCTCCCTTGTACTCTATCAAGGTAAAGTGTATGATGCTGAACGTTACATGACTCACTTTACCTAACTAAAGTGCCATCAAGGGGGAATACCATGAATACCGATATGTCTCGTCGTCAGTTTGTTGGTCTAGCCGGCTCACTCGCTACGGTTCTAGGCCTTGGCCTGGTTGGTTGTGGCGGTGCCGATAAGGGCTCTGCTGCCGGATCTACCGCGGCAAAGGATGTGAAGGGCGCCGCCGAGTCCAAGAAGCTCGTGGTGGGCTTTGACAAGTCCTATCCTCCGTACGGCTTTGTGGGCGACGATGGCGAGTACACGGGCTTTGACCTCAACCTTGCCAAGGCCGTTGCCGATAAGCAGGGCTGGGATGTCGATTACGAGGCCATCGATTGGGATGCCAAGGACACGCTACTTAACTCCGGCGCCATCAACTGCATCTGGAACGGCTTTACCATGGAAGGTCGCGAGGACGACTACACGTTCTCCGAGCCGTACATGCTCAACGAGCAGGTGCTCGTGGTCAAGAAGGATGCGGGCATCAAGAGCTGGGATGATCTTGCCGGCAAGACGGTGATCACCCAGACCGATTCTGCCGCTCAGGACGTGCTCGAGGGCGATCAGAAGGATCTGGCGGCGACGTTTGCCACGCTCGACACCATCGGCGAGTACAACACGGCCTTTATGCAGCTCGAGAGTGGCGCGGTCGATGCTGTGGCGTGCGACCTTTCGATTGCTCAGTATCAGCTTGCCGCAAAGCCCGATGCCTATACGCAACTTGATAAGCCGCTGTCTAGCGAGCACTATGCCGTCGGCTTTAAGAAGGGTGACACTAAGTCGGCCGACGCCGTGACCGAGTCGCTCAAGGCGCTCTACGAGGACGGCACGGTCAAGGACCTGTGCGACAAGTATTCAAGCTATGGTCTATCTTTCGATAATTGGGTGCTCAAGTAATGTCTATTCAGGTCATGATGCAGATGCTTGGCCAGGGATTCTTGGTCAGCTTGCAGTTGTTTGTGCTGACGCTGCTCGGGTCGATTCCACTGGGAATCCCCGTGGCGTTCATGCGCATGAGCAAAATTGCGCCGCTTCGCTGGATCGCGCGTATCTATATTTCGGTGATGCGCGGCACGCCGCTCATGCTACAGATGTTTGCCATCTACTTTGCCCCGTACTACGTGTTCGGCATCTCGCTCACGCCCGATTCCAAATGGACGGCATGCGTCGTGGCGTTCATCATCAACTACGCCGGCTACTTTGCCGAGATCTATCGCTCGGGCTTGCAGTCCATTCCGCGCGGTCAATACGAGGCGGCCGAGGTGCTGGGCTATTCGCGCATGCAGACGTTTCTGTATATTGTGATGCCGCAGGTCGCCAAGCGTATTCTACCGGCGATGGGCAACGAGATCATCACGCTGGTCAAGGACACGTCGCTGGCGTTTGCCATTGGCGTGGGCGAGATGTTCTCGACCGCCAAGGCGCTGGTTGCCTCGCAGGTGAGCATGGTGCCGTTTGCGATTGCGGCGCTGATCTACTGGGTCTTTAACTTTGTGGTCGAGATGCTGCTGGGTGCCGCCGAAAAGAAGCTGGACTATTATCATGACTAGATTGTTCCGCCGTTCTAACGAACGGCGGACTGCTCGACGCTGCGCGCGTGCCTGACGGCCAATCTGCTCCTCAAACCGTCGCTTGCGTACAGAAGTACGCGTCGCTCCTCTTTCGGAGCACATTGTCTCGCCAGTCACACGCTCGCTGACTTTTTAAACACATGGAGGTTCCCGTGTCCGGAACGGTAATGAATATATCGAACGCTCGTAAGGCGTTTGGCGGCAATGAGGTGCTCAAGGATATCTCACTCGAGGTCAAGCGCGGCGAGGTCGTGGCGATTATCGGACCTTCGGGTGGCGGTAAGTCCACGCTGCTGCGCTGCGCCACGCTGCTCGAGACGCTCGACGGCGGCTCGCTTTCGTTTGGCGACCTTGCGGTTGCGATGGATGCGGGATCGGGTGCGATATATGCGAAGGGAGATGTTCCCAAGCAAGCGCGCTCGCGTTTTGGTCTGGTGTTCCAGAACTACAATCTGTTCCCGCATTATACCGTGATGAAAAACATCACCGATGCGCCGATTCGCGTGCTTAAGCGTCCGCGCGAGCAGGCGGAAGCCCGCGCTCACGAGCTGATTGCGCAAATGGGGCTGACGGGCAACGAGAACAAGGTGCCGTGTGAGCTTTCGGGCGGTCAGCAGCAGCGCGTGAGTATTGCCCGCGCCCTGGCGCTCGATCCGGAAATCCTATTCTTTGACGAGCCGACCTCGGCGCTCGACCCCGAGCTGACGGCCGAGGTGCTGCGTGTCATTAAGGACCTGGCGGCGCAGAATATGACGATGGTAATCGTGACCCACGCGATGCAGTTTGCGCGCGATGTCGCCGACCGCGTGGTCTTTATGGACGGCGGTCGTATTGTCGAGGAGGGTCCTGCCGAGCAGGTCATCGACCATCCGCGCGAGCAGCGTACCCGCGAGTTCCTGAGCCGTATCGAGGGGTAGGCTCAGCTATTTACTCAACTATTAAATTGAGGCGAAGTCACCGCAGGTCTTACGGCCTGCGGTGGCATTTTATTTGCATCGGCGGGGTCCAATAATCGCCTCGCATACGTTCTTCTTCCTCTCGCCGCCTGTATCCGTACGTGCGCCGAAAGGTGTGCATGGACAGTCACCCGTGAGGGTAGGGTGGTGGCATAGGACATTTGGAGGGTGAGTCGGCTCGGCTGCCGACCATGCTGCTCCCGGGACGGCACCGACCGCGAACTCTCCCCGTTGGCGTCGCGCATTGCGCGCGGCCCTGCAAGGAGGTCATCATGGGTGCTCCCAAGACCGGCAATGTAAGGAACGTGGTGCTCGTAGGCCAAGGCGGGGTGGGCAAGACTTCACTCGCCGAGGCCATGCTCCACCTTTCCGGCAAGACCGCCCGCCTGGGCGGCTACGACGGCACCAAGCCCACGCTCGACTATGACCCCGAAGAGGTCAAGCGTTCATTCTCCATCTCGACGACCATCGCGCCGATCGACTGGAAGGGCGCCCGCATCAACGTGCTCGATGCTCCGTGCTACCCCGATTTTATCGGCGACGCCTTTGCTGCGATGAGCGTCTGCGAGACGGCTCTGTTTGTGGTCGACGCCGAGGCCGGCCCGCAGCCTACGACCGTCAAGCTTTGGTATGCGGCGGAGGATCTGCGTCTGGCGCGTGCGGTGTTCGTGAACCGTCTGTCGCGCTCCGAGGCCAGCTTTACGACCACCATGGACTTACTGCAGGAGCGCTTTGGCACGCGCCTGGGCGCCGTGACCCTTCCCTGGGGCGAGGGCGAGAACTTTGACGGCATTATCGACCTGGTGCGCATGAAGGCGCGCCATTGCAACGGCACCGAAGCTGTTGAGTCGGAGATTCCCGAGGAGTATCGTGCCCAGGCTGAGGAGGCCCATGACCATCTGTGCGAGCTAGTGGCCGAGGCTGACGACGAGCTGATGATGAAGTACTTGGAAGGCGAGGAGACGCTGACGCAGGAGGAGCTTGAAGGCCTGCTGTCGAAGGCGATCGCCGAGCGCATCTTTGTGCCGGTCTTTGCGGGCGATTGCATTAAGGAACAGGGCGTCAACTCGCTGATGGATGACATCGCGACGTACTTCCCAGCGCCGACCGACTACGGCGAGATGCCGCTTATCGATGGCGATTCGCTCAAGATTTCGAGTGATGATGACCGTCCGGTGGCGTTTGTGTTTAAGACGCTGGCCGATCCGCAGCAGGGCCGCATCAGCTTTATCAAGGTGCTGACGGGCACGCTTGAGCCGGGCCTTGAGCTGATCAACGCGCGCACCCGCAAGAGCGATCGTCTGGCTCACCTGTATGTGATGTGCGGCCGCGACATGACCGAAGTCGGTCACGCCTATGCTGGCGACATTATCGTGGCGCCCAAGTTGGCGGCAGAGACGGGTGACACGCTTTCCATTACCGGTAAGGTCGAGGCGGCGGCGTTTAAGTTCCCCAACTCGCAGTACCGCATTGCCATCGAGGCCGAGAACCGCGGTGACGAGGAGAAGCTCTACACGTTTATCGAGAAGGCGTGCAAGGCCGATCCGACCATGAGCATCGACCGCGACGAGGAGACCGGCCAGACTATCATCTCCGCCGTGGGTGAGGCGCAGGTTTCGGTCCTGCTCAACCGTTTGGAGGATCGCACCAAGGTCGTGGCCAAAAGCGTGCCAATCCGCATTCCGTATCGCGAGACTATCCGCCGCACGGCGAGCGCACAGGGCCGCCACAAGAAGCAGACTGGCGGTGCCGGTCAGTATGGCGACTGCTGGCTGCGCGTTGAGCCGCTCATCGGGCCCGACGGCACGAGCGATGGCTATGAGTTTGTGGACGAGGTCGTGGGCGGCCGCATTCCGCGCTCGCTGATCCCCGCCGTGGACAAGGGTGTCCAGGAGACCATGAAGGACGGCATCATTGCCGGCTACCCGCTCACGGGCATTCGCGTGGCTGTGTACGATGGCTCGTATCACAGCGTCGATTCCAACGAGATGGCGTTCCGCGCGGCGGCTCGCATCGGCCTGCGCAAGGCGTGCGCCGATGCCGATCCGGTGGTGCTGGAGCCCATCGAGGAAATTACGGTGACTATCCCCGAGAGCTACGCCGGCGCCGTGATGGGCGACATCTCGGCATCGCGCGGTCGCGTGACGGGCATGGAGACCGATGAGCGCGGCGACACCGTGGTCATCGCCCAGGCGCCGCTGGCCGAGCTGACGGATTATTCGACGCGTCTGCGCTCTGTTACGCGCGGCACGGGCGACTTTACCATGAAGCCCGCCGGCTACGAGCAGGTGCCTTATGACGTTCAGGCCAAGCTGGTCGAGCGCTATGAGGAGGGCCGCGCCAAGTAGCGTGGGGCTTTGCCTGCAACATACATGCTGATGCAAGAGCCGCTCTGGGCAATCCAGAGCGGCTCTTTTTGATCCCCAGCGGGGTTGCAAATCGGTTCTTGTCGTGGCTCGGGGCTAGTCCCCCGAGGCCTGGTTGCGGCCGGTGGCGTAGTCGATCTGCACGTGCGGCTGCAGGTTATAGCAATATACGTGGAAGCAGAGGGTCTTGCCGTGGTCCTCGACCGATTGCGCCTCAAGGCGCACGCCGCGGCAGACAAGTTCCTCTTCGTTGTACATGGGCGTGACGCGATAGAGCACATGGTTGCCCGTATCGCGAATATAGTTGAGAATCTGCTCCTCAAACGGTAGCATGCCCGTCTCGTTGAGATAGCGCGTGCCGGTGAGGAGATTCTTGCGGTTGGCGTTTTCGCCGCAGAGCGACCAGGCGATGAGGTGGCAGCGGTTGTAGAGGCTCTGGCCCGGGATAAAGTCGTAGCGCTGCTGGCGCCATCCAGCGGGATGGATACGCGAGATATCGCCGCGCTCGCCTTGACCGAGTGATTCGGGGCCCACACAGGCGAGCGCTTTGCGGGTGCGGCCCAAGCTGTCGAGCTTGGAGAACTTCTTAAAGCAACCCTCTTCTGTGGCGCGCTCGTATTCATCGAGCGTGAATGACGGTGTGCCGAGCGGGTGCGTGCTGTCGGCGCGCAGGGCCACATAGGGGTTACCCGCGTAGTCGGGAATGCTGCTGAGGTATACGCCGCGGGCGCGGTCGAGATCGGGGTTTTCGACCTCGTCGATGGGGGTGGCGGCGCTGTTCGTGGAACCGTCGTCACCGGTGTCGGTTGCGGCGGAATCGGAGTCATCGCCAGAGTCTTTGCTATTTTGGGAGTCCGAGGAGCTCGCTGTTCCCGATTCGAGCCGGGCAACCAGGTCCGCTTCGTCGTCGGTACGGCTGGGACTCTCGCTTTGTTTTTCGGCCAGAGCCGCTGCCTGCTCATCGCTTTGCGGCGACAACAGCTTGGGCGCTCCGTCGAGCGACCCTGTGAACAGCGCAAACCCCAGCACCACGGCGGTGCCGATGGAAAGTACTTGCTTGTAGGCGGACTTGCGCGACATGGAGGCTCCTGGATGGACGGTTGGGAATCTACCAGTCTAGCAGGAGCCGGCAGGGGCCGTTCTGTCGAACAAATACTTAAGATTTGGGACAAATGCTACGGATTCATTTGCCTCATATGGAGCTGCGGCGGTTGTGTACATGAAGCTATTCGGCGTTTCCCCAGATAATACCTGCCAAAACAAACCTGACCCTTTTCGGTGGGTTAATCGCGAGTTATTTCACCGCAGCTTAAGGTACGGTTGGGATGTGCGCACTTTAAAGAGAGGAGCCCATGATTAGAGAGGTCGCGCTCGTCTCTCTAAATGTCTCTCTAAAGAGAAAGCCAGTTAAAGAGATAACATTAGGCAATCTAGCAGTGAATTCGATACATCTTTCTAAATTTCTCGCTAAAATAAGGTGCTTATCTCTCTAAAGCTAGAGAGATATACTATACTTTAGAGAGATAAATCTATCGTTTTAGAGAGACGGAATGCCAATGCTGCTGGATGAACCTCTTGGCCTTATCGTTGAGCGCCTTCGCAGGCGGGGGACTGATGACGCATCGGTAGAAGTTAAAGCCTGCACGAATAAATTGAGCGCAGACGTATGGGAGACAGTGAGCGCTTTTGCGAACACTGCGGGTGGGCTCATTATTTTGGGCCTAAACGAAGCCGAAGGATTTGTTCCTTCGGCTAACTTTGCTATTGATAGGGTGCGCGACCAGTTTGTTTCGGGTATCGGAGACGGAGGCTCAGCAGCAGTGGTGACCCATGCGCCGCGGTACGAGCTTGATCGAGGCGAGGTCGACGGGCTCCAGGTGCTTCTGGTGCGTATCTTTGAACTTGAGCTTAAAGCGAAGCCTTGCTATATCGGCGCGCGCGGCGTACAGAACGGTAGCTACAAGCGCGTGGATGATAAAGATATCAAGATGTCACCCGCTGAGCTATATGAGCTGCAGAGTGCGTTGCTTCCGAGCGATGCAGACGGCACGGTGGTTTCGGAGGCAACAGTCGAGGATTTGGATCCAGATGTCGTGCGGTCTATTATCGCAAATCGCCGGCTGCAGACCCCCCGCGCTTTGCGCGGGGCCGATACGCTGGAAAAGCAGCTGGTCAGACTCAATATCACTACAAAGGATGGTGCGGTGAAGCTCGCAGGGCTTCTGTCGGCGGGGATTTACCCCCAGCAGTTCTATCCCAAACTCATGATCGATGTCGCTGTTCATTCCGATGTGGAAAAATCTGCACCCGGGCAACCCCGGTTTATTGACCGCCAGTTGTGCGATGGCCCGATTCCGGCTTGCATCGAAGGTGCCCTTGCCGCGATTGGACGGAACTTGCGCAAAGCGGCGATAGTGCAAGGTGCTGGCAGAAGGGAGGATTGGGAAGTTCCCCAGGAGGTTTTGCGCGAGGCCTTGGCAAATGCCTGCATCCATCGAGAATATTCGCCCATGTTTGTGGGGCAGGCCGTGAGTGTCGATATCTATCCAGACAGAATAGAGATCAAAAACCCCGGTGGGCTTTGGGGCGGAAAGACGGTGGACAATCTTGCAGACGGGGAATCGCGCTGCCGAAACCCAAAGCTCATGAGCCTAATGGGGGCGACGCCGTTAGAGCATGCCGAGGGGTCCGTTGCAGAAAGCCAGGGATCTGGTATCCCGGCTATGATTCGCGAGATGGAGTCTCGTTTGCTTGGAAGGCCGAAATTTATCGTTAAGGCCGATTCGTTTACGGTGCTGCTTTCCCGGCACGGGGCGGAGCTTGCTGAAAACCGCACGTGGATTCAGGGCCATGTGGGCACCGAGCTGACGGATCGCGAGGAAACATTGCTCATGTTTATGCGGGAGCATGGGTGCGTATGCGATGTTCAAAAAATACGAGAGGCCCTGAAGTGGGATTCGGATGACATTCGCCTGATCTGCGGGGATCTTGTCGATAAACATGTCCTGTCAAAATGTGGCAAAGACACGTTTGAGATTATCGATATGAGCAGAGAATCGTCAGCTTCGACAGCGGATAGGATCCTGGAGGCTCTCAGCGCCGAAGTGGATATGACGGCGCGAGAAATAGCGGTTGCATCGGGGGTCAAAATTTCGTCCGTCCGCTACCATCTGCCAAAAATGGCGGATAAAGGACTCATCGAAGTAATGGGTTCGTCGACGAGCCGCAACCGCCGCTATCGGAAGAAGTAGATGCAGCCGAGTCGCCCCTCTTGTGTCTCTCGAAGTTAGATGGGTGCTAGGGGGGGCGACCGCCTTGCGATATTTCCCCAGATAAAACCTGTCAAAATAAACCTGTCCCTTATTGACAGGTCAGTTAACGCAGTCCAGGTTGAGCATATGCGAGCGAGCGGGCTCCGGGTGCGGTAAGGTGACGTGAAACAAGCGGGCGCTGACCTTTTGGTCGCGCCCGTGAAGTTGAACGTCAGATTGCCGTGCCCGGAGCCTGCGCAGCGCCGAGCAGTTACGCCGTTTGTAAAACGGCGTAACCTACAGGTTCATGTTGCCGTGAATGTAGGGGGTGACCTCGGGGGAGATGTGACCGCAGCCCAGCTCGCACAGCGCGGACTCGATGGCGGTGGGCAGCGGGGTTTTGCCCTCGGCATCGACGGCGCTGCCGCCGAGGGCGGCAATCTTGGCGACATCTGCGGGGGCGGCCTCGATATGCATGCAGCCGCCGACCAAGCGCGCGCGAACCTGCGCCAGGTCAAGATCGTGCAGGTAGTCCTCGCAGGTGCGGATTAAATCGACCTTCTCGCGCGTAAGCACCTCGCCCGTGGGGACGCGCGTGGCAAGACAGGCTCCCGCCGGCAGGTTCCAAACGGGATAGCCCCATGCGCGCAGCAGCTCGCGCTCTTCGTCCTTGGTAAAGCCGACCTCCATAAGGGGGGAGCGCACGCCGAGCTCTTTGGCAGCGCGCATGCCGGGTCGGTAGTCACCGCGATCGCTTGCATTGCTGCCATCGATGACGGTGGAAAAGCCGAGCGACTTGGCGTGGTTGACGATGGCGGTAAAGCCGGCGTGTTTGCAGTGGTAGCAGCGATTGGCATCGTTGCGGGCTACTTGGGGGAGCTGCAGCTGATCGACCGAAAGATTGAGCACGGGGAGCTTAAAATGCGGCTCCTCATTGGCTTGTCCATCAACGGAGCGCTCAAACGAAGCCTGCTCGGGCGTGCCGATGAGCGGTGTGGTGAGGTGAACGAGAAGCGTGTCGGCAGGCATGATGCGGGCGCAGACCGCGGCCAAAAAGCTGCTGTCGACGCCGCCGGAAAAACCGATGGCGACGCGTCCGTATGCCAAAAGCAGCTGCTCGAGCGCTGCGAGCTTGTCCTGAAGCTCCTCTGCAGGTGCGGTGGTGTCTGAAAGCATGAAACGTTCCTTACCAATATGTACTCGGTCGAAAACTATAATCCTACCGGGCTGCTTGTCATAATACTTCTATCTATGTAACGAAAGTGCAATATGCTATATACGTTATATACAAGTTTGTAAAGTGCGGTAGAGCGGCAGTAATGCAATCCGGTGAGGGGACCGATATGATCAAGGCTGTTATTTTCGACATGGACGGAACGCTGGTCGATACCGAGCGTTTGGGCATTAAGGCATGGAAGGCGGGCGCTGCCGAGCTAGGGGTTGCGATTGATGACGCGCTGATTCATCAGTTTATCGGCCGCACGCTGCCCGATGTCATGGACATCCTTGATAAGCGTTATGGAAGTCGCGAAACCACCGAGGCGATCTATCGTCGCCACAAGGAGATTCGCGACGAGATGGTCAAGACCGATTTGGAGCTTAAGGCCGGCGCCGCCGAGTGCATAGACGAGCTGCTGGCTGCGGGCTATCACGTGGGCCTGGCGACGTCGTCGCGCCTCGTTACGGCCGAGCGCAACCTTAAGATGGTCGGTCTTTTTGACAAGTTTGAAACGGTGACCTGCGGCGAGGACGTCGTGCACGGCAAGCCCGATCCCGAGATGTATCTGCTTGCCTGCGAGCGCGCGGGTTTTGCTCCCGAGGAGTGTGCCGTGGTCGAGGATTCGCGCAACGGCTGCGTCTCGGGCATTACGGCCGGCTGCCACGTCTTTGCCGTCCCCGATATCGTGCCGCTGCCGCAGGACGTGGTGGATGGCTGCGAGGCCGTGCTAGATACGTTGTTCGACCTGGCTGCGGCAGTCAAGGCCGTGCACTAGACAATTGCGGTGTTGAAACGAGCAATTGCCCACGTTTGTGCTTAAGCAAAAGGGGTCCGGCAATGGTCGGGCCTCTTTTTCTTAAGCGGTGACTTAGCATACTTGCGGGTGTGCTATAGATACGCGCCCAGGTTGATGGCCGTGGCGTCGGTCTGGGTGCTCGCCTGGGTGCTGGCGCGCTCCAGAAGGAACGGACGTACCAGTTCTTGGCGGTTGATATCCTCGGCGGCGGTGACTGCGGTGACGGTGCGCGCTGCAGAGCCGACGCGGATATGCTTGGTCTTTGCCGGGGCCTTGTTCTCGATTTGCTCCATCAGCAGTTGGACACCCTTGCGGCCAATCTCGTAGCCCGGGGGCGCTACCGTAGTGAGCGGGACCGATCCGCTCCAAGCGAGCGGGTTGCCATCGCAGCCTGCTACGCGTACTTGCCCGGGGACAGAGATGCCCTTGTCGACCAGTGCCGAAACGACACCCGAGGCCAGCACGTCGGTTAGACCGACGACAAAATCGGGGCGTTCGTCGGCGGGGCGCTCGGCGATTTGGCTGCCGATACCATAGCCGTCGGCCGCCGTGTTCCACTCGCCGGCGTCAATGACTTCGATCTTGATGTCGGGATGTAGGGCGAGCGCCTTATGAATGCCAAGGACGCGCAGGGTGAGTTGCATAAATGCTGCTCGACCCACAACGACAATATGGTGCGCGCCGCGGGCGATGGCGAGTTCGGCAATGATGCGACCCTGGGCCTCGTTGTCGGCCGCTACGTAGTAGCCGGGCTCGGAGCAATGGATGTCCAGATGGACGATTGGCACGGGCATCTTGGTCATGGCGGGGTGCCAGTCGGGGGATGCCATGGGCTGAACCATGACGCCGGACATCTGGGTGCCCATAAAGTAGCGCAGGTAATGGTCCTCGAGAATATCGTCGTTATCGGCGTTGGCGATGAGCAGGTCGTAGCCGTGCTTGCGGGCCTCGTTGTGGGCGCCGCTGGCGATTTGGAGCGAAAAGCCGTGATCGAGACGGGGGAGGACCAGGCCAAAGGACTTGGTGGCGCCGCCCGCGAGCTGACGAGCGCTTTGGTTGGGCAGGTAGCCCAGGCGATTGATGGTCTCGTTGATGAGTTTGAGGGTCTCGGGGCGCAACTTTTCGGGATGGTTGAGCGCGTTGGAAACCGTGCCCAGCGAAACCCCGGCTTCGCGCGCGACGTCGCTGATTTTAACCTTTGCCATAGCGGCCCCTTTGATGCGTTTCAAGTACAAGCCAGATTGTAGCATCGCCCGCCCCTGAGGTGTCAAAACCTGCCAATTAGGGACAGGTTAATTATGGCAGGTTTTATCTGGGGAAACGCCGTTGCCAGCGCGACCACCACGAAGGTGACAGGTGCCTTTGTGGTGGTTTGAGCTGCCCGGGCCTTCAATTGTCTCGATCTGTAACATCTGGACGGCAAAACCGGCTCTATCTGTTACAGATCGAGACATAGTACAGGGGCCGAACCGTAATGTCTCGATCTGTAACACCAAGCCGGCTTCCGGAGCCCCGGATGTTACAGATCGAGATCTTGCGCCGGGACAGAGCGCCGCCTCGGTCCAAACCACCACAAAGGTGCCTGTCCCCTTCGTGGTGGTGGGGTGTGTGTATCGAGTGGTATTCAAGTTGAGATACCACTTCTGGTATATCAGCTTGCGCCTGCGTGAGTACAATACTCGAACGTTATACGTCTCAGCGCCCCATGTGCGTGGACGTTTTGCAGTCACGCGGACGAAGGGATTTATCCTATGTGCGGAATCGTCGGCTACACCGGCTCTGATATTGCAAAGAACATTCTGGTCACGGGTCTTAAGCGTATGGAGTATCGCGGCTATGACTCCTCGGGCGTCGCGCTCGAGGTGGGTGAGGGCGCCGCGGCGCGCCTCGATGTTATTCGCCGCGTGGGCAAGGTCGCGGGTTTGGAGAGCGAGCTTTCCAATATCGACAGCGATGCTACCTGCGGCATCGGCCATACCCGCTGGGCCACTCACGGCAAGCCTTCGGTCGTTAACGCCCATCCCCACACCAGCTGCGACGGTCGTATCGCCATCGTCCACAACGGCATCATCGAGAACTTCGCCGAGCTGCGCGAGGAGCTGGAGGGCCGCGGCCATCACTTTAAGAGCGAGACCGATACCGAGGTCTTCGCACATCTGATCGAAGAGGCCTATAGCGAGACACATGACCTGATGGCCTCCGTGCGCGAGGCTTGCACCCACGTGGTCGGTGCCTATGGTCTGGCCGCCGTTTCCGCCGATGAGCCTAGCGTGATCGCCGTGGCCCGCAAGGATTCCCCGATCGTAGTCGGCGTGGGCGAAACCGGCTCCTATGTTGCTTCCGATGTCATCGCGCTCATCGACGCAACCCGCGACGTCGTGGTGCTCGAGGACGGCCAGTTTGCCAAGCTCGCGCCCGCAGGCGTCGAGTATACCGACGAGGCCGGCAATGTGATTGAGCCCAAGGTTACCCATATCGACTGGGATCTGGACATGGCCGAAAAGGGTGGCTACCCCGACTTTATGCTCAAGGAGATCCACGAGCAGCCGCGCGTCGTGCGCGATACCCTGGTGGGCCGCATGACGCCTGCTGGCGAGCTCGATATCGATGAGCTGGGCCTTTCGCTCGAGGAACTCAACGATATCGACCGCGTCTACGTGATCGCCTGCGGCACCAGCTACCATGCCGGTCTCATTGCCAAGAACCTTATCGAGGGCTGGGCTCGCATCCCCACCGAGGTCGAGGCGGCTAGCGAGTTCCGCTACCGCAACCCCATCATCACGCCGACGACGCTTGTTGTGGCCGTGTCCCAGTCCGGCGAGACGGCCGATACCCTTGCCGCCATTCGCGACGCGCGCATCAAGGGCGCCAAGGTCTTCGGCATCACCAACGTGGTGGGCAGCCCCGTGGCGCGTGAGAGCGACGGCGTCATCTACACCAAGGCCAACAAGGAGATTGCAGTCGCCTCGACCAAGAGCTTCATCGGCCAGGTCGTGAGCCTCACGCTTTTGGCCCTGCTGTTGGCGCAGGTTAAGTATCGTCTGACCACCAAGCAGGCACGCATGCTATTCCGCGAGCTTTCCGATACGGCCGAGATGATCCAGTGGATTTTGGATACCCAGACCGAGGCCGTGCATGAGGCCGCCCTGCTGTGCAAGGACGCGCAGTCGGCGCTGTTCGTGGGCCGTGGCATGGGTGCCGCTATTTCCTACGAGGGCGCGCTCAAGCTCAAGGAGGTCAGCTACCTGCACGCCGAGGCCTACGCCGCCGGCGAGATGAAGCACGGCCCCATTGCCCTGATCGACCCGGGCTTTCCTGTCATCGCCGTGGCAACCAAGAGTGCCACCTACGACAAAACCGTGTCGAACCTCATGGAGTGCAAGGCGCGCGGCGCCAAGGTCATCGTCGTTGCTACCGAGGGCGACGAGGAAATCAACAAGATCGCCGACTGCATCATTCGCGTGCCGGCCGTCCGCGACGTGTTCAGCCCCATCACGGCGAGTGTTCCGCTGCAGCTGCTCGCTCGCGAGGTAGCCATCCTGCGCGGTTGCGACGTTGACCAACCTCGTAACCTGGCCAAGAGCGTCACCGTCGAATAACTAATATTCCGCCGTTCTAACGACCAAGGCCCGGCTCCGCGTCATCAGACGGAGCCGGGCCTTTTTGTGCGTAGAAACCACCACAAAGGTGCCTGTCCCCTTTGTGGTGGTTTTGGCAGGTTAGCGGAGCTTGCTGGTCTCGAAGTACTCGGGATATTGGTCCAGGACCTCGGTCTGGTTGCGGAACATCATATGCAGGTGCTTGCTGACCAAAAAGCTCGCCTCGATAGGATCGCGACCGGCGATGGCGCGGCGGATTTGCTTGTGCTCGTTAACAGTCTCCTGATTGTCGAGCGTCTGCGTGGCGGCACGCAGCCAGCGGAAGCGCTCCAGGTCGGCATTGGTCTCTTCGAGCCATGACCACACGGTGCTGCGGCACGCGATGCTAAAGATCATGCGGTGCATGAGGTTGTCGCTTAAAAAGAATCCAATGCGATCCTCTTCGGTCATGGCCTTTTCCTGCAGCGCGATGGCCCGATCGAGCTGCTCGATGCCTGCCGAGGTGGCACGGGCGCAGCACTCCACAATCACCTGCTTTTCCAGGTGTTCGCGAATATAGCAGGCGCTTTCGGCAAGGGTGAGGTTGATGGGCGAAACATAGGTGCCGCTTTGGGGTACGGTGCGCACCAGGCCCTCTTGCGCCAGACGTACCAGTGCCTCGCGCACAGGGGTGCGCCCCATATCCAGGTCGTCGCAAAGCTGCTTGACGCCCAGCTTTTCGCCCGGCTTGTAGTCCAGGTAGACGATTTTGCGTCGAATGGTGTGGTAGGACTGGTCCTGTAGGCTCGTTTCCTGCTCGCCAACGTGCATCGATTCTTCCATAGCGCCTCGCAACTGTTCTATCACACTCATATGTTAGTTGTTAATTATGCCGCGAATCAGCTTTCCGCGGTGGGTAATTCGGCTGGTGTCTGAGAACTATTGCGGCATCTTAGTTTGTGTTTGCGCAAGGCTGTGCTCAATATTGCCGTATCATAAGCCGTCGCAAACGTGAAATAGAAAGAAGGAATCCCATATGCAACTGGCGAATATCGTACGCGAGCGCTGGAAGGGCGTCTTGTTCTGCCTGATCATCGCTATCCCCGCGACGTTGCTCGGCAAACAAATCGAGGTGGTCGGCGGGCCGGTATTTGCCATCCTCTTTGGCATGGTCCTGGCGCTCGTCTTTCCCAAGAATCGTCGCGAACAGCTCGCCGCCGGCGTCACCTATACGTCCAAAAAAGTCTTGCAGTACGCAGTTATCCTGCTTGGCTTTGGCATGAACCTCTCCCAGATTCTGTCCAAGGGCGCCCAGTCGCTGCCGATTATCGTGGCGACGATCTCGACCTCGCTTGTCATCGCCTTCGTGCTCTGCCGCGTCATGAACGTGCCGGGCAAGATCGCGACGCTTGTGGGTGTGGGTTCGTCGATTTGCGGCGGTTCTGCCATCGCCGCGACTGCACCCGTCATCGATGCCGACGATCGCGAGATTGCCCAGGCCATTTCGGTCATCTTCCTGTTTAACGTTATCGCGGCGCTCGTGTTTCCGACGCTCGGTGGCATGCTCGGGTTGACCAACGAGGGCTTTGGCCTGTTTGCCGGCACCGCCATCAACGACACCTCGTCCGTAACGGCTGCGGCGAGCGCTTGGGACAGCATGCATCCCGGCGCCAATGTGCTCGAGAGCGCCACGGTGGTCAAGCTCACCAGGACGCTAGCCATTATTCCCATCACGTTGGTCCTCGCGTGCTGGCAGATGCATCTGGCACGCAAGGCCGGAGGCGACGCCAAAAGTACGTTCTCGTTTAAACGCGCGTTTCCCATGTTTGTGCTGTTCTTTGTGCTGGCGAGCGTAATCACCACAGTGCTTCAGCTTCCCGCGTCCTTTACGGCGCCCATCAAGGAGCTGTCGAAGTTCTTTATTGTGATGGCCATGGCGGCTATTGGTTTTAATACCGATATCGTCGAGCTGGTCAAAAAGGGCGGCAAGCCCATCGCGCTGGGCTTTTGCTGCTGGATTGGCATTGCGTGCATGAGTTTGGGAATGCAGCACGTGCTGGGAATCTGGTAGAGAAGTAGCTTATTTGCGTACTGGTTGCTGGTGAGCGCATTCTCACGGTGGAGCGATAGGAGCTCTTGCGGGTATGGCTTGTCCGCAGGTTGATAGGTCCCGAAGAGCTCTTATCGCCCCGCCAGGATGGCGATGCGGGGCAATTCATATATTCGCAAGAAGGCGCCGCAGGCCCTATAGTGTTTGGTGAACATTATCGTTCAATTTTGAAACACTTGAGATGCCGGGTCTCATATGGGGCTGCGGCTGGAGACGGGGCGAACCATGGACAGCGATGCCAAGCTGCAGATTCTGATCGAGGCATTGTCCGCAGCCGGAGCATCGGCACTGGCAATCGACGAGCGCGGTGGCGTTGTAATCTCGACTATGAGTGACGCTGCACTCGAGCAGGATGTCGCCGCTTTTGTTTCCAAGCGTCTCGCTCGCGTGGGCGATGGGGCGCGCCTGGTGATGGGCCACGAGGGCATGCGGTTGAGCTTGACGGTGCGCCCGACGGCCAAGGAGTACGGGGCGCTTTGGGTGGTCGTGGCGCATGAGGTGCGCGCCGCCGCCGCGCATGCGGGCATCGAGTGGTTCAATGCCGATGAAGTCGAGGCTCGCTACGAGTCGAGTACGTACGGCATCGTCGAAGACGCGGCAGCGGTCGCTGCCCCCGTACGGGAGAGCTACGCGCGCGGGGTACCCCTTATGCTCGAGGGCGAGCTGGGCGCGGGGCAGGAACAGATTGCAAAACGTTTGTACCTGGATGGACCCTATGCCGATCAGCCCTTTGTGTCCGTTGCGCTCGATGAGCTTACGGATCGCGGCTGGCGCCATCTGCTCAAAAGTTCCGAATCGCCGCTATTCCAAACGGGGCTGACACTTTGCATGGGCGGCTGGCATGCCGTTGGCCCCCAACGCCTGCGCGAGCTCGTGTCCGCGATGATCGACACGGCGCTCGCAACTCGTTGCCATGTGGTGTTAACGGCAAACGATATGCCGGGCGGCGGCGAAAGCGACCAGGCTGCTTTTGTAACCGAGCGTCTGGCCTGTGCGGTGAGTGTGGCGCCGGCGATTGCCGAGCAGGGCGGCGCGTCGGAAAAGGTTGCGCGCTATCTGGAGTATCTGGCAGATATGTTTGAGACGGCAACACCTGCCTTGTCGTCCGCGGCGGCAAAGACGCTCGATGCCTATCGATGGCCCCGTAACTATCTGCAGTTGCGTGAGGTTTCGGAACGACTTTATATATTAGTGGGGACGGGCACGGCCGAGCGGGCGGTGGCGGAGGAGGTACTCGCCCAGGAGGACGTTATCAAGACCGCGACCTTTGGTGCCCCGACGCTCGATAGCGATCTGTATATCTTGCGCCCACTGGTCGATACCGAGCGCGATATCGCGCGGTTGGTCGTAGGTCACCTTCACGGCAACAGGACCCGTGCTGCCGAAGTGCTAGGCGTAAGCCGTACGACCCTGTGGCGCCTGCTGAAGGACGACGACCGTTAAGCGAGGTGCCCGTGACCGCGTGCGGCACGTGTGCTACAGTCCAAAGCAGCATTGTTTCGATTCTGTTACGGCGTGCGGGGGCGTATGGCGGAGACTTCAAAAACAAATCGGGCTCGAAAGCCCGCGGCGCCGGTCAACCGTCGCACGGCTTCGCGGACGTGGGGCAAAAGCGCCTCGGGGTTCGACGGCTCGTTCAGGCGCACAAAATATGGCTATCCTTCGACAAGCGCCCGCTTGGCCATGCAGGCCGAATCGTCGCTGTGGGGCCGTAAGCGCGTGGTGGGGTCAAAGCTCAAGCACGATGGAACGCTCGGCTACATTAGCCGTGGCGCTGCTCGCCGCAGCGGCCTCAATCCCGCAGGCTGGCATCGCTATGTTCCGATCGCGGTCGTTGTTGCGGTGATTGTTATCGCGCTCGCGGCGCTTGGTTACGCCGGCGGCGGGGCCAATCTGGACGCAATGTTTAAGCCGCCCGAGCTCGCGCATGCAGGCACTGAAGTTGTCGAGGGCGTTCAGACCCAGACGGGCGTCGCGCCTCAGCGCGGTATCGTTGCGGTGGCCTCCACCATTGCCGATGCGCAAAAGGACGAGGACGAACAAGACGACGGCGCCGAAACGACTCAGACGAACGAAACGACGACAACTCCATCGGCAAGATAAGTTGCGAGTAGGACAGCAAATTTGAAACGTTGCCTTTTAGCTGGCCAAATGTCGAATGCCAACAGTGGTGCACCCGATGTCAATCACCAGCAGCGAGCGGGCCGCATTTGCGCCAAGGTGACGCGAAATGAGAGGGCGCTGACCTTCTGGTCGCGCCCTCGAAATTGAACGTCAGATTGGCGTGAATGCGGCCCGCGCAGCGTCAGCGGCCCCGCCGTTCGTTAGAACGGCGGAACAATCTACCTAACGTACACCACGTTGTCGCGGCGCGGCTTTGCCTCGGGAAGCGTGCCCTCGGCATAGCCCAGAATGCAGTTGCCGACGCCGCGCAGACTTCCGTCGGCGGGCAGACCCCAGTTGGCCAGCAGCTCCAGGCCCTCGGGCGAGTCGAAGACCTCGTGCGCGCGGTGGATCCAGCACGAATCGACACCCAGCGCATAGGCAGCGTTGAGCAGGTTGCCCATGGCAAGCGAGCCGTCTTCCAGATGCGTGGGTACGCTGCGGTCGACGAGCACTACCACAACGGTCTTGGCCCCGTAGAAGGGATCGCCATCGCTGCCCATAACCTGGGCATTAAGCTGCGAGAGGCGCTCGACGGTCGCGGGGTCGGTAACGGCGACAAACGTCACCGGCTGGCGCCCCATGCCGCTGGGCGCGTACTGGCCTGCCTCGATAATGCGTGCGAGTTTTTCGGCTTCGACGGGGCGATCGCTATAGTTACGGCAGCTACGGCGATGGATGAGCGTTTCGATGGTCTCCATGGGTTCTCCTAGCGATGACGTTGCAGATGCTCCGTTCTTACCCGTCGTGCCGTAGCCGTAATCGCGCAGAGGGACCCAAACAGCAATAGCCACCAATCGGAAAAGTCGGCTTGCATAAAACTGCAGCCAGAATGTGATAAACCAGTGGGATGGTTAAACGTTTTATCCCGTCTACCCTGCGGTTTTTTACCACTTGCCTAAATGAAGCCCGCATAACCTCTGATAAAGGTTTTACTAAAGGAGTACCAACGTTTATCAACGCGCCGTGGTGGCGCCGGGCCAGGAGGTAACTATCATGTTCCAGGCTGGAGATGTCGTCGAGACCGATTTCGAAGGATTTCTGAAGCTGCTGCGTTCCAAGACGCGCGCTTTCGTGTCGATCAACGATCACGAGTACTACATCACGCACACCGATGGCTATTGGCGTGTTCAGGATTGCGAGGCCCTCAACGATAAGGGCCACTTTACTGACTGCTCCGAGCTGGTCAACACGGTCTGCGAGGTTGTCGAGCTGCCTTGGATCTGCGGCAAGAGCCTGCACGACAGCTTCTCGGGCGCTACGGTCTACGAGGCCGTCGCCGCCTAGCAGCAAATAATCGATTTCCTCTCATGACCGCCGGCGCTGCCCCCGCGCCGGCGGTCTTTTTTGTCGATATGTTGTATAGCCTGCGCGCTGCGAACGAAGCCCTTGACGATAGTCAAAACTCGGACTAATCTGAAATCTCAATTAGTCAAAATTCGGACTATCGAATGGTGGGAGAGATGGATTGCGCGGTTACGTCGGTCGATTTTGACCGGATGCTCAACGGGCTCGACCGTATTTATTCAGAGTTCGCGCGTGCCTGCGGCCTTTCGGATTGCGCCTATTGGATGCTCGTCGATATCAGCACGGCGGACGAAGACGTTGCTGTGAGCCGGCTCACGAGCGAATGGTTCTACAGCAAGCAGACCATTAACTCGGCAATTAAAACCCTGACGGCGCGAGGGCTTGCAACGCTGGAATTTGCCGAAGGCAGTCGTAAGAATAAGGTCGTTTGTTTGACCGATGAGGGCCGGCGGTTAAAGCCGAGCAGCGTGCCTTTGGCGCGCTCGAGCCCTGGGAACAGCGTGAGATTATGCGTCTGGTCGGCAAGTTTTCCCACGTGCTCAACGAGGAGTGCGAAGCGTTTAAACAGCAGATGGCCGCCGAGAGCCAAGTGGAAAATCAAGAAGAGGGGGAGACGTGCGACTCTTAATGAGGTTTATGAGGCCGTATCGCGGGCTGATTGCGGTGACACTGTTTGTGCTGCTGATAGATAACGTCGGCACGCTGCTGGTGCCTACGATGTTGGCGAATATGGTCAATACCGGCATCACGACGGGTGATGTCGACTACATCCTGCGCAACGGCCTGTACATGCTTATCGCGACCGGCATGGCCAGCGGTGGCGCGGTGCTGGGCTGTTATCTTTCGGCTCGCCTGGCGGCCAACGTGGCCTGTGACATTCGCAACGCCGTCTACGACAAGTCACTCGAGCTGTCTGCCAGCGACTTTGAGCGTTTTGGCACCGGCTCGATGATCACGCGCTCGCTCAACGACATCAACGTGATTCAGCAGGCGATTCTGCAGACGATTCAGCTGGTGCTGCCGGTGCCGTTTTTGGCTGTGGCGGGCATCATCTTCGCTTGGCATATCGATCCCGCCATGGGTACGTTGCTGGGTGCAGTCGTGGCGATTGTGCTGGTGGCGGCGGTCTTTACGGTCGCCAATGCAGCGCCGATTTTTATGCGCCTGCAGAGTTTTATCGACCGTATGAACGTGGTGTTGCGCGAGAACATCGTGGGCGTGCGTGTCATCCGCGCGTTTAATAAGGAGCGCCATGAGGAGCAGCGCCTAGACGAGGTGTTTAGTGATTACGCGGCCAACGCTATCAAGGTCAACCACCTGTTTGTGGGTCTCGATAGCTCCTGCTTCTTTCTGATGAATATCGCCGAGGTGGCGGTGCTGTGGGTGGGAGGCAATCGCGTGGGCGTTCACGCCATGCAAATCGGCAGCATCTCGGCCGTGTTGGAATACGCGCTGCTGATCCTGTTCTTTGTGATGATGGCGCAGATGGTGATCCTGACGCTTCCACGCGCCGCGGCGTGCTTCAACCGTGCGCAACAGGTGCTTCAGATTGAGCCGAGCATCGTCGATGGCGAGCGAACGCTCGGCGCGGGCGCGTCCGACTCAAAGGACGGAGCAGACGCGGTCGCCGTGTTCGACCATATGTCGTTCCGTTTTGACGATGCCGACGAGGACACCCTGTGCGACCTGAGCTTTGCCTGTCGCCGTGGCCAGACCACGGCGATTGTGGGCTCGACGGGATCGGGCAAATCGACGGTGGCCAAGCTCCTGCTGCGCTTCCACGATGCCTCGAAGGGCGCCATACGCCTCAATGGTGTTGACATGCGCGACCTTTCGCAAGACGAGATTCGCGGGCATATCGCTTACGTGCCGCAGAAGGCGTGGCTGTTCTCGGGCACGGTGGCGAGCAACCTGCGCTATGGCAACGAGGATGCGACCGAGGCCGACATGCTTCATGCGCTGCAGGTTGCCCAGAGCACCTTTGTGCTCGACCAGCCGCAGGGACTCGATACCCCGGTGGCGCAGGGCGGTACGAACTTCTCGGGCGGTCAGCGTCAGCGCCTGGCCATCGCCCGTGCGCTCATGAAGCATGCTGATCTGTATATCTTCGACGATAGCTTTTCGGCCCTGGACTTTAAGACCGATGCCGCCCTGCGCCATGCGCTGCAGGACGAGACGCGCGATGCCGCGGTGCTCATCATCGCGCAGCGTATTTCGACCATTCTACATGCCGACCAGATCGTGGTGCTCAAGGATGGCGAAGTCGTGGGCTTGGGCACGCACGACGAGTTGATGGAGACCTGCGAGGTGTACCGCGCCATCGCGGAATCGCAGATGAAGGGAGGTGAGTAGCATGACCGAGGAGCTCAAGAATCAGGGCGTCGTTGATGACGTCGTGGCAGCAGGGACGGCTGAGGAGGCGGCGGTCGCGCCCGGTCTGGACGATGCCGCCAAGGCTGCGGCCGAGCGCGAGGCTCGCCGCCAAGCGCTCTACGAGGAAAACGAACGCGCCGAGGACGAGCGCGCCCGCGCTGAGGCGGAGCGCATGCGCGATGTGGACGACGAGGACGAGGACGAGAAACCCCGCGACACCCGGGCGACGGTGCGCCGTCTGTGGAGCGAGGCCGCCGGCGATCACTGGCGCTTCTACCTCGTGTTCGCGAGCATCGTGTTCTACGTCATCTTTAACACCGCGGCGCCGGCGTACAGCGCCCGCGTCATCGATGAGCTGTGGGGACACGTAAAGCTGGCGTTTGCTAACGACACCACCTTCAGCATCACCTGGGAGAACTGCGGCAGGACCATCTTCATCTACTTTATGATTTGGACGGCCGCCGCCTCGTTCTATGCGTTCCAGAGCTTTTTGATGTCGAGCGTGGCCGAACGCCTCAACCTGCGTCTACGTAACCGCATCGCGCAGAAGCTCAACCGTCTGCCGCTTGCCTACTTTGACGCGCATCGTCCCGGCGAGGTCGTCAGCCGCGCGACCAACGACCTGGACAAGATGTCCGAAAGTATGCAGCGCGGACTGCTGCAGCTGCTGGTGTCGATCGGCACCGTGGTGGGCGCCGTGGGCGTGATGTTCGTGTTTAGCGTGCCGCTCACGCTGGTCTTCTTGTTCTTTATGGCGTTGTCGCTGCTGGTGACCAAAGTGGTCTCGCGTCGCACGCATGACGTGACCGGCGAGCGCCAGGAGTGGGTGTCCAAGATTACGAGTGCGGTCGAGGAAGGCTACTCGGGCCGTCTGGTGATTCGCGCGTTTAACCGCGAGCGTCAGAGTTCTGCCGAAGTGCATGAGGCCTCGAGGGAGTTAGCGCGCGTGAGTACCAAGGCCGACTTTATGATCAATGCCGTCGGTCCTGCGGTGCGCTTTATCGGCCGTTTGGCGCAGATCGTGATCGCGCTGGTGGGCTGTAGCATGCTGGTCGCCGGCCACATGACCGTCGGCGTGTTCCAGGCGTTCTTCCAGTTTATCTACGAGGCGTCCGAACCCATGACGCAGCTGTCGTTCACTTTCAACTCGCTGCAGAGCGCGCTGGCGAGTGCGGAGCGCGTGTTCGACCTGCTCGATGAGCCCGAGATGGAGGCCGATCCGCTGCCGGACGAGGCTGCCAAGCTGCCGGGCAAGGTGGAGGGCCGTGTCGCTTTTGAGCATGTGCGCTTTGGTTATTCGCCCGACAAGCCGCTTATGCACGACGTGTCGTTTACTGCCGAGCCGGGCCAAAAGATCGCCGTGGTGGGAACCACGGGCGCGGGCAAGACCACACTCATCAACCTGCTCATGCGCTTTTACGAGATCGACGGTGGCCGCATTACGCTCGACGGTGTGGATACGAGCCGCATGGACCGCGGCGAGCTGCGCCAGCAGTTTGGCATGGTGCTGCAGGACGCTTGGCTGTTCGATGGCACGATTGCACAGAACATCGCCTATGGCTGTCCCGAGGCGACGCGCGAGGAGATTGTCGCGGCCGCACGCGCCGCGCAGGTCGACTTCTTTGTGCGCACCATGCCGCAGGGTTATGACACGCGGGTGGCCAACGATGCCGAGAGCATTAGCCAGGGCCAGCGCCAGCTGCTGACCATTGCGCGCGTACTGCTCAACAACCCGGCGATTCTCATCCTGGACGAGGCGACGTCGAGCGTGGACACGCGCACCGAGCTTGCCATCGGCCGCGCCATGGACGCGCTCATGCGCGGGCGCACCAGCTTTGTGATCGCGCACCGCCTGTCGACGATCGTGGACGCCGACCTGATCTTGGTCATGGATCATGGCAACATTATCGAGCAGGGCACGCATAAGGAGCTACTGGCTGCCGAGGGTGCCTACGCCGACCTCTATCTGAGCCAGTTCGCATAATGTGACAAAGGGACAGCCCCTTTGTCACATCGGAAATAAGGCGCGCCGGGGATGTATTCCCTGGCGCGCCTTTTGCGTCGGTGCCGATGTTGTTTTGTACCGCTTGCGTTCCTAGCGTTCGTCCACGAGCTTGGCGACGAGGGCCTTAAGCTCGGCCACCTCTCGCTCGAGTTCCTTGACACGGCGGGCGTTCTCGGTGATGCCTTGACGGTTGAGCGCGGACTGCTCGGCGGCGGCGTCGGGCATGTACTCGCGATGCTGCTTGGCGTCGAAGCTCTCCTCGAACACACGGCAGCCGTTGCGCTTGATGATGCGTCCCGGCACGCCAACGACAGTGCAGTTGTCGGGCACGTCCTTAACGACGACCGAGTTGCCGCCGATCTTGACGTTGTTGCCGATGCGAATGTTGCCGAGCACCTTGGCGCCCGTGCCCACGGTGACGTTGTTGCCCAGGGTGGGGTGGCGCTTGCCGGTCTCGTTGCCGGTACCGCCGAGCGTGACGCCCTGATAGAGCACGCAGTTGTCGCCCACGATGGTGGTCTCGCCGATGACGACGCCCATGGCGTGGTCGATAAAGAAATGCTTGCCGATCCGCGCGGCAGGGTGAATCTCGACGCCGGTGATGTGGCGGGTGATTTGCGAGAGCACACGGGCGAGCGAGCGATGACCGTGTTCCCAGAGCCAGTGCTCGGGCACGTGGTTCCACTTGGCGTGCAGGCCAGGATAGGAAAGGAAGATGACTAGACCATTTTGCGCGGCGGGGTCCTGCGCCTGGACGGTCTTGATGTCCTCGCGAATGGTGTTGATGAAGCTCACCGGCTGCCCTCCCTTAGCGCCATGGCAATGCGATTCAGTAAAGTATAGCGATTCGCTAGGGATTAGGAAGAACAATCTTGGCGGCTTTGCACGACAGGTGTCAGTTATGCAAACTTGCTGGTAATGGAGTCATGCTTTTGTGGGGTTGCGCACGAGGGGGCGTCGCAACCGTATACTGGTCAACTTGGACGTATCCGCGCCCGCAACTGAGAGGTTTTACTTCATGGGTTTCATCAATTTTATCGCCGAGCTGCTCAAAGACCCGCGCACCGCGATTGCCAGCTGGATCGCCGCCGGCCCGCTTATGGCCTACGGCTGCGTGTTCCTCATTATCTTCATTGAGACAGGCGTGGTGTTCTTCCCGTTTCTCCCTGGCGATTCGCTGCTGTTTGCTTCGGGCTTCTTTGCCCACAACGGTGGCTTTAACATCGTGGCGCTTCTGGCCACCGCATGGGCGGCTGCCATTTTGGGTGATCAGTGCAACTTTATGATCGGTCACTTCTTTGGCAAAAAGATTATCGCTTCGGGCAAGGTCAAGGCCATGACGCCCGAGCGCATTAAAAAGTCCGAGGACTTCTTGGACAAGTGGGGCCACCTGGCCATTTTCCTCGGCCGCTTCTTCCCGTTTATTCGCACCTTTGTGCCCTTTATCGCCGGCATGGGCGGCATGCACTGGCGTAACTTCGTTATCTTTAACGTGCTGGGCGGCATTACCTGGTCGACGCTCTTTACGCTGCTGGGCTACTTCTTTGGTGGTATCCCCTTTGTGCAGGAGCACTTTGAGCTGCTGATTGTAGGCATCGTTGCCGTGTCGATCATCCCGACCGTGGTCGGTCTGGTTAAGGCCAAGCTTGGGAAGAAGAGCGCCTAAGCGTTTGAAAAAACCGATTGCAACGGAGAAGGCCCGTCACCGCTTACGGTGGCGGGCCTCTTTAGCTTCGGCCAAATGAAAATACTTTAGTTAGTTAAAGAAAAACGTTTTATCAGACGCGTACGGGGAGTACAATCTCGTGCATGCGAATCGACGTGCCATGGGCTTTGGTGTTGCCCGCGTGTCCCGTCCGGCTCTACGCTCCGGGCGTGCGACGTTGCGACGCGGTCGGCCTCGGTCCTTGCGTGCGAGTTCGCGAGTATGCAACTGTGTATGTAAGGAGCGACATATGACTGTCGAGAAGAAGGATATCGATTGGGGTAGCCTCGGCTTTAGCTACATGAAGACCGATTACAGCTACGAGGCTCATTGGAAGGACGGCGAGTGGGACGAGGGTGGCCTGACCACCGACCACACCCTGCACGTCTCCGAGTGTGGTGGCATCTTCCATTACTGCCAGGAGGTTTTTGAGGGCCTGAAGGCCTATACCGCCGAGGACGGCAGCATTGTCTGCTTCCGTCCCGACATGAACGCCGAGCGTATGTACAACTCCGCCCAGCGCCTCGAGATGCCCCCGTTCCCCAAGGACAAGTTCGTCGAGGCCGTCAAGCAGGTCGTTTCTGCCAACGCCGCGTGGGTTCCGCCCTTCGGCTCCGGTGCGACCCTGTACGTGCGTCCGTTTATGATTGGCTCCGGTGACGTGATCGGCGTGGCTCCCGCTCCTGAGTACACGTTCCGCATTCTCGTGACCCCGGTCGGTCCGTACTTTAAGGGTGGCCTCAAGCCCGTCAAGCTGCGCGTTTCCGAGTACGACCGCGCTGCGCCGCACGGCACCGGTAACATCAAGGCCGGCCTCAACTACGCCATGTCCCTTAAGCCCACGATGGAGGCTCACCGCGAGGGTTATGCCGAGAACCTGTATCTCGACTCCGAGTCCCGCACCTATGTCGAGGAGACCGGTGGCGCTAACGTCCTGTTCGTGAAGGAGGACGGAACGCTCGTCGTTCCGCAGTCGCACACCGACTCCATCCTGCCCTCCATCACCCGTCGCTCGCTCGTTCAGGTCGCTCAGGACCTGGGTATGACCGTTGACCAGCGCCCCGTCGAGTGGGCAGAGGTCAAGGCCGGCACCTTTGTGGAGTGCGGCCTGTGCGGCACTGCTGCCGTCATCTCCCCGGTGGGCGAGATCGACAACAAGGTTTACGGTGCCGACGAGACTGTGACCTTCCCGGCTGGCTACACCGAGATCGGCCCCGTGATGAAGAAGCTCCGCGAGACCCTGACTGGTATCCAGTCCGGTGCTGTTGAGGATAAGCACAACTGGGTTTACACCGTCGCGTAATTAGCCTCTCCGCCCTGCGGGTTCGGCGTTGTCACAACAGGCAATAATTAATCTGATTAAAGATGGTGCGCGGCCTATTGTCCGCGCGTTGTGCGTGGATAATAAAAGGGTCCAAGGTTTGTGCCTTGGGCCCCAAAGGGTTGATGAACTGGCTTGAGACTCGGCCGTGATTGTTAGAACTTGACGGTCGGTGCTTGGCGGGCGGCTTCGGCGGCCTCGAAGCCCTGGCGCTCCTTAAACTGGAAGATGCCGGCAAAGATAACAGCCGGGAACGTCTGGATGGCGTTGTTGTAGCTGAGCACGCAGTCGTTGTAGCTCTGGCGTGCATAGCTAATCTTGTTCTCGGTATCCTCGAGCGATGCCTGGAGCTGCGTAAAGTTGGTGTTCGCCTTAAGGTCGGGGTAGGCTTCGGCCACGGCAAAGAGCTGGCGCAGTGCACCGGTCAGCACATTGTCGGCTTCCATCTTGGCCTCAGGGGTGGTGGCGCTCACAGCGGCGTTGCGCGCGTTGACCACGGCGGAGAGCGTCTCCTGCTCGTGCTTGGCGTAGCCCTTAACGGTCTCCACCAGGTTGGGGATCAGGTCGTTGCGGCGCTGCAGTTGCGTGTCGATGTTCTGCCAGGCGTTATCGATGCGATTGCGCTTGGTGACCATGTTGTTGTAGATGCCGGCGATGGCGCAGACAATCACAACGACAACAACGATACCGATGATGATGGTAGCCATGATGTCTCCGTTTCGAATGGCCGCGGCGTTTCGCGCCAGCTGCCGTTGGTGTAACGGTATTTAGTATACCCGCAACCTTTGGCGGTGCCGAACTTTCCGGTAAGCGTTATGTTTCAACCAGGGAGGGGGCGCCAATATCGAACGGGCGGTACAGGTGTAAGATATGCGACAAATTAAGGAATGCTGTCTACGCCTTGAGGATGGCGATACGGATGGACCTTCGCATCAAGAAAGCCTATCGTGCCCTGTTCGATGCCTTTACCGAGCTTTTGGAAGAGCATCGGTTTGAGGACCTGACGGTCGCCATGCTGTGCGACCGGGCCATGATTCGCCGCACGACGTTCTATAAGCACTTTCGCGATAAAAACGATTACTTCGCCTTTTATATCGATGAGCTCATGTCGGGCTTGCCGCAAAAACAGCCCGATGAGGCCGGCGCAGTGTCTGCCGAGGACGTGCGCGCGCTTCGACACGCGATTTTGGACGATGCCATGGATTTGATTCTGGCGCACGAGCAGCTCATGGATAACATTTTGGCAAGCAGCATGTCGGGCATGTTGACCAACGTTATTTGCGACCGCATTGCCCGTTCCATTCGCGAGCGTGTGATGAACGTGCTTGCCGAGGATGCCCTGGCCCCCGTGTCACTCGAGACGACGTCAGAGTTTGTCGCCGGCGGTATTATTCGACTTTTCACGATATGGTGGGAGTCGGGTCACGATCTTGAGCGCCGACCCGAGATGGCCGACGTGGTCGATGCACTGTTCGAGCGAACCATGACGCCGGTGCATCACTAGAAGTGGCGGAGAGAGGGGGATTCGAACCCCCGGAACGCTCTCGCGCTCAACGGTTTTCAAGACCGCCGCATTCAACCGCTCTGCCATCTCTCCGTGAGTCGTAATGATAGCATCGTTTTGGATTTGCACCAGGGAAGGCGAACGATGACGGGCACCGAAATCGATGAGAAGTTCATGCGCGAGGCGCTGGCGGAGGCGCGTGCCGCTGCGGCGGTGGGTGAGGTGCCGATCGGTGCCGTAGTGGTGCGCGCGGGTGAGATCGTCGCGCGGGCGCATAATCGCCGAGAGCTCGACCAGGACCCTTCGGCACATGCCGAGTTTGCGGCCCTATGCGCCGCCGCGCAGTCGCTCGGTCGTTGGCGCCTTTCCGATTGCACGGTCTACGTGACGCTCGAGCCCTGCTGCATGTGCGCGGGGCTTATGGTTAACGCGCGCGTGGGGCGCTGCGTGTACGGCGCGTCTGATGCTAAAGCGGGCGCTCTGGGGTCGCTATACGACCTGAATGCCGATTCGCGCCTGAATCATCGGTTTAACGTACATGCAGGCGTGCTGGCGGATGAGTGTCGTGAGGTGTTGAGCGACTATTTTAGTGGGCTGCGTGACACCGATGGTGCTGGCTGCGGTTGTGGGGCCGATCTTGAGGCACATGCCGCCCACGCCGAGGCGCTTGCGGGAGTTGGGGATCTCGCTGGCGAGACGCTCGACTTTGGCCCCGTACAGCGGCGGCCCCGCCGTGTGCTGCTGGCGATCGATTCCTTTAAGGGCAGCGTTTCGAGCGCGCAGGCGGAGGGTGCCGTTGCCGAAGGTGTGCGCCGTGTGTGGCCTGATGCCCAGGTAAGCGCGTTGCCGCTGGCGGATGGCGGCGAGGGAACGCTCGATGCCGTTGCCGCGTGCGGCGGTGAGGTCGTGGCATGTGAAGTCGCAGGCCCCTTGGGCGACCGCGTGTCTGCTCGGATGCTGGTGGACGGCGAGCACGAGTCGGCTGTAATTGAGATGGCCGAGGCAGCGGGTATTGGGTATTCGCCTTGCACAGAGCCGGCGGCGTTGGCCGCTACGACCTATGGCGTGGGCGAGCTCATGCTTCGCGCGGTCCGTGCTGGGGCAAAGACTATCTATATTGGTCTGGGCGGCAGTGCCACCAACGACGGTGGCGCCGGCATGCTGCAGGCGCTGGGCGCCCACCTTGTCGATGAGTGTGGCTGCAATATCGCCCCCGGCCTCGCGGGCCTTGAACGCGTGGCGAATATCGATTTGGCACCGGCGCTTCGGGCACTAAATGGCGCGCGTGTCGTGGTGCTTTCCGATGTCGAGAATCCGCTCGTGGGGCGTCGGGGCGCACTGGCGGTGTTTGGCGGGCAAAAGGGCCTGCCGACGAATGATGCCGACGCATTGTGTAGATACGACAGCTGGATGGTCGGCTATGGCCGCCTGCTCGATGCGGCGATTACCGGGGTGCGGGCTCAGGGGTTGTTGCGCGCGCCCGAGGGCGTGCGGACATTTGGCTCGGTGCTCGGTGTGCCCGGTGCCGGCGCGGCAGGTGGCTTGGGCGCCGCGCTGTTAGCGCTCGGTGCCGAGTTGCGCTCGGGCGTGGAGACGGTGCTCGATCTGATTGGGTTTGACGAACGCGTGCGCGATGTCGACTTGGTCATAACGGGCGAGGGCAATATGGACGAGCAATCCGCCGCCGGTAAGGCACCGGTGGGCGTGGCCCGTCGTGCGAAGCGATATGGCAAGCCGGTGGTCGCCGTCGTGGGCGGTCGTGCGGACAGCTTGGATGCGGTGTATGGACAGGGTATCGACTTAGTTCTGCCGGCCTGTCGCAGACCCATGAGCCTTGAGGATGCGCTTGGCATGCAGGAGGCTGTAGCCAATTTGGCGTGCGCAGGCGAGGGGGCTGCCCGAGCATACGATCTTGGACGCATATAGATAAAAATATCCAATCTGACTTGCCTGTCCAGCTCGTTATTTGTAAATATATGTTAATGACGCTGACATTTTACGGTCGATACTATTGTCGTATCACTGGTTTCGTATCCACCCGTCTGTAAACGGGAATTGAATGAAAGGAGCTAGGATGCGCAGGTTAGGAAGTGCGCTTAAGCGCGCGGTTACGGTTAGTGCGGTGTTGGCGCTGACGTTAGGCATGGCCGCCCCGGCGACCATGTCATTCGCAGACGATGCCGCAGGGGACGCCGGACAATCGTCCGCGCTGGAGCAGAATCAGAAGATGGCGACCGAGCTCGACGAGAACCTTGAGACCAAGGTCACCCTCTCGTTCCCGGGCAAGCGCGAGGCCGAGCCGTCCGACGTTGTGTTTGTGCTCGATAAGTCGGGCGCTTCCGCGCAGAAGGACATTTACAACCAAGCCAAGCAGTTCCTGGGCCAGATTAGCCAGAAGGCCAAGGATGATGGTCTGGACATCAAGGTCGGCGTAGTCCTCTTCAACAAGGTCGGTAACATCCAGCGGCCGCTGACGGACGTCGTCACGGGCTATGATGACATCCTGAACGCAATGAACTCGAGCCTGCATTCGGGCACTAACATGGACGCCGGCCTTCTTGCCGCAAAGAGCATCCTCGACGCGGATACTGCCGTTAAGGCCGAGAACAAGCACGTGATCCTTATTAGCGACGGTGCAACCTACCTTTACTGCAAGAATGGCGATTACACCAAACCGTATACGAGGTCGTTTGGCGATCCAACCAAGCAGACGAATCCAGGGACCGGCGCTGCATACCCCTATGGATCGAACAAAATGGGCGGTATCTGGGAGTGGCAGTCTCGCGAGTACAATCTCAATAACGCCTGGAAGCAGTTCTCCGACGGCTCCAACTTCATTTTCTCGCAGGCCATGAAGAGCCCCGAGAAGCTCGGCAAGTATCTTGAGTACTATCGCGACCAGTACGAGAACTCTGACAAGAACTGGGCCCAGTACGACTACGAGTACACCGACGCCGCCGCCAATAACGGCACCACGAACCCCATCCCCGTCGGCGTGAACGCGCCGTGCAACATCGATGTCGCGTTCTGGAGCACGGACGACACGTTCCAGTCGATGGTCAAGGCCGGCTACGACATGAACGTCTACTACAAGAACGCCGCCGACTTTGATGGCCAGGTATTCCTGCAGTATCTCACCAGGAATTCCAACAATGGTCAGCTCGACACCGACTTTGCCGATATCAAGGCTAAGCTTGTTGACAAGATTGCCGCCGGCTCGACGGTCGAGGATTTTATTGGCGCTGACTTTGACTTTGTCAATGATCCCGCCAAGATTAGCCTGACCGCCAACGGCGAGAAGCTTGCCCCCGAGAAAATCGACGACGGTGCCTACGGCTTTGGCAAGCTCGCGAACGGCTCCTATAGGTTCACCTTGGACTACGTGAATGGCGATCAGGAGGTGCTCAAGCTTACGCTGAACGAGGCTGCATCTCCGAGCAAGCCCGTTGTGCTCGAGTACAGCGAGCGCTTGGTTAACGTGCCTACCGAGCCCGGTACTCATACTCTTAAGGTCAACGAGAGCGCAATCCTGCAGCCCATTGACGGCAACGGCATGCGCGGCGATGCGTATGAGTTCCCGGTTCCGACGGTTGCCTACACGGTTGCTGCCCCCGAGCCTAAGCCCGAGCCCGAGGCTAAACCCACTAAGCCGAGCGATAAGAAGCCCGTCAAGACGACGAAGGACGAGAAGGGCACCATGCCGATGACGGGTGATACCTTCTCAATTCTGCCCGTCATTGGGCTGGTCGTAGCCGGTGCAGCCGTTTGTGTTGCCGGCATTATCCTCAAGCGCCGTAATCACTAACAGCGTTGATGTCGAACGACGTTTCGCTTCCCAGCGCTTACGCAACGCTTGAATGCTCTCTGCGAAGCAACTGATGGGGCGCGGTCGCATACTTGCGACCGCGCCTTTTTGCTGCCGTGAACTCATGTGGTTTTTCCCTTTGACCGCGAGGCATCTTGCTCCGCTGGGCGGGAGCGGGTAAGATATACCAAGCGCCTAGCGCGTTCGATGGGTTCGGATGACGACATGTTCCGAATCTGGTCAGGTCCGGAAGGAAGCAGCCATAAGGAGCCTCTGTCGGGCATCCGAATCCATCGAGCGCACGGGCGCTTTTTGGTGCCGCGACATGGCCCGGCCGGCGGCGAGGTATTTGGTGTCTCGCTGGTCCTCGGCTTTGCCTGCGGGATCGCTCGACTACCAAACACCTCGCCGCCGGCCGGGCCCCGTCGTCCAAAAATCACCCGTAAAGGCGCGTTTAGCTGAACAATTCAATCCCGTGCCTAGTGGTGCTCGCTGGCTTTGCCAAAACATCGACGGCTACGTGCCTTGGGCGTTAGTGACCGTCGCTCTTACATCCGTGATGAGTTGCTTACGCATCTTCAAGGCTCGCCGTACTATCATGAATCAGATTGAATAGAGATGATGATAGGGAGCGCCTATACATGATTGAGTTGCTCAGGCGTTTTGGTGGTAAGTTTCGCCGGTATATGGTGATCGGCCCAGCGTGCAAGTTGATCGAAGTGATCTTTGACCTGCTTACGCCGCTGGTGATTGCCCAGATGATCGATAAGGGCATTGGCTCGCACGACGTGAACGCCGTTATCCACTACGGTATGCTGCTTGGCGCCATGGCTGTGATCGGCATCTCGTTTACGCTCGTCTGCCAAAAGATGGCGGCGCTCACCTCGCAGGGTATGGGCACCGATATCCGTGGTGCGCTCTACGAGCACATCAACAAGCTGAGCTATGCCGAACTCGACCGCTTTGGCACGCCGTCGCTCATCACGCGCATCACCAACGACGTCAACCAGGTGCAGCTTGCTGTGGCGCTGGGCGTGCGCATGCTCATCCGTTGGCCCTTCCTGGCGGTGGGCTCCATGTGCGCGGCCCTTGCCATCGACCTTAAGCTCGGCATCATCTTTTTGATTTGCACGCCCGCCATCGGCCTGGTGTTTTGGTTTGTCATGGCGCGTTGCATTCCGTACTACAAGCAGCTGCAGGCAAAGCTCGATCGCATTGCGCTTATCTGCCGCGAGGTCCTTTCGGGCGCCCGCGTGGTTCGCGCCTTTGTACGCGAAGATCACGAGCGCGAGCGCTTTGCCCAAGCCGCCGATGACCAGGCCAATACTGCCATCGCGGTGGGCAAGCTCTCGTCGATTCTCAATCCCGTTACGTTTCTTGTGATGAACCTGGGCGTGTGCGCCATCCTGTGGGTGGGCGGAATCCAGGTCAACGTGGGCGAGCTCACGCAGGGCCAGGTTATGGCGTTCGTCAACTACATGACGCAGACCCTCACCTCCATCGTGTACGTCGCCAATCTGGTCGTGGTCTTTACCAAGGCGAGCGCCAGCGCGTCGCGTATCAACGAGGTGCTCAATTGCGTGCCAAGCATCACTGACGAAGGCAATCAGCCGGTTGCGCTGCCCGAGCCGAGCGACCTGGCGGGTGGCGCTGTTCCGGTCCCTGCGCTGAGCTTTGACCATGCGAGCTTTTCGTTTGGCGCCGGCGCGGCCAATGCAGTCAACGATGTGACCCTGGAGCTCCCGCTGGGCAAGACGCTCGGCATTATTGGCGGTACGGGCAGTGGTAAGTCCACGCTTGTCTCGCTTATCCCGCGCCTGTACGATGCGAGCACCGGCGGTGTGAGTGTGATGGGTGCCGACGTGCGCACCTGGCCGCTCGACCAGCTGCGCCGTGTGGTCGCGACCGTTCCGCAACGCGCGTCGCTGGTGAGCGGCACTATCCGCAGCAACCTGACCTGGCGCGACGAGGCGGCAACCGACGAGGAACTCTGGGCGGCGCTCGATATGGCGCAGGCGAGTGAGTTCGTGCGCAAAAAACCTCAGGGTCTGGACGCACCGGTCGAGGCGGGCGGCAAGAACTTTAGCGGCGGCCAGCGCCAGCGCCTGACCATCGCGCGCGCCCTAGTGGGCTCGCCTCAGATATTGATCATGGATGACTCCGCATCGGCGCTCGACTTTAAGACCGACGCGGCGCTTCGCCATGCCATCCGCGAGCGCTGCGTGCGCGGTGCCGCCGAGGGCGGGCTGCCGCTCACGACGGTGATCGTAAGCCAGCGCGTCTCGACTGTGCGCGACGCCGACATGATCTGCGTGCTCGATCACGGCTCGGTCGCGGGCCTGGGCACGCACGATGAGCTGTACGCGACCTGCCAGCTCTACCGAGAGATCTGCCAGTCGCAGCTGCGCCGCGAGGAGCTCGAGGGCCAGCAGGGGAGCGCGGCGCCCGCGTCCGCTCCGACTGCCTCCGCATCCGCCTGCGCAAAGGAGGGCTGCTAAATGAATCCGTATACTTCTTCCGGTTCGGTCGCCACGATGACGGCCAACGTGTCCGGCAACGATAGCCTCAACGACCTGGGCGACGGTCCGCGCCAGCCCGGCGATCCCGAGCGCTATCCCGTGGGTGCGGTGACCCGCCGCCTGCTGGATTATGTTCGCCCACACCGTGTTTCGTTTGTAGCGTCGTTTGTGAGTGCCGCTATCTCCGTGATTTTGCAGCTCTACACACCTATTCTCATCGGCGAGGGCATCGACCTGATCGTTGCCGCCGGGCAGGTGGACTTTGACGCGCTGCTGCCGCTTGTCACCAAACTCGCGATTGTCGTCGTAGGCGCTGCGGCCTTCCAGTGGCTGCAAGGCTACTGCGTCAACCGCCTGTCCTACGAGACGGTGCGCGATATGCGCGTGGAGGCGAGCGATAAACTCAGCCGCATGCCGCTCAGCTTTATCGACAGCCATGCCCACGGAGATCTTATGAGCCGCGTGGTCAACGACGTCGATCAGGTGGGCGACGGTCTACTGCAGGGTTTTACGCAGCTCTTTACCGGCGTTATCACCATCGTTGGCACGCTCGCGTTTATGCTCTCCATTAACCTGACCATGACGCTCGTGGTGGTGCTCGTCACGCCGCTTTCCATTTTTGCAGCCGGCGCCATCGCCAAGCTCTCCAACAAGAGCTTTACGGCACAGCAGCGCATTCAGGGTCAACTGGGCGGTCATATCGAGGAGTATGTGGGCGAGCAAAAGTTGGTGGATGCGTTTGCCTACGGCCCGAACGCCCAAGCGCGCTTCGACGCCCTCAACGCCGAGCTCTATACGGCAGGTGAACGCGCGCAGTTTATGGGTTCGCTCTCCAACCCCGGCACGCGTTTTATCAATAACATCATCTATGCCGTGGTCGCTGTGATTGGCTGCGTGGGCGTGATCACGGGCGTGCCGGCGGCGCTTACGGTGGGCGGCGTGCAGATTTTCCTGTCCTACGCCAACCAGTACACCAAGCCGTTCAACGAGGTTACCAACGTCATTACGCAGATCCAGACGGCGTATGCCTCGGCGCGTCGTATGTTTGCGCTGCTCGATGCGCGCGAGCAGGAGCCCGATGCGGCGGATGCCGGGGAACTTGCCGCCCCGCAGGGCGAGGTAACTTTTGAACACGTGGGCTTTAGCTATGTGCCCGACCGCAAGCTGCTGCAGGATATCTGCATCGAGGCTAAGCCCGGCATGCGCTTTGCTCTGGTCGGCCCCACGGGCTGCGGCAAGACAACGCTCATCAATTTGCTACTGCGTTTTTACGATATCGATGCCGGTCGCATTGCGGTCGATGGCCGTTCCTCGCGTGACTACACGCGCGCAAGCCTGCGCCGTGCTTTTGGCATGGTGCTGCAAGATACTTGGCTGTTCGAGGGCACGGTGGCCGAAAACATCGCCTACGGCTGTCCCGACGCCACGCGCGAGCAGGTTATCGAAGCTGCCAAGCGCGCGCATGCGCACAAGTTTATCGTGCAGCTGCCGAAAGGCTACGACACGGTGATTGGCGATGATGGCGGCACGTTTAGCCAGGGTCAAAAACAGCTGCTGTGCATCGCGCGCGTCATGCTCACCGACCCGGCTATCTTGCTGCTGGACGAGGCGACCTCGAGCATCGATACGCGCACCGAGCTGCAGGTGCAGGCGGCATTCGACGAGCTCATGGCCGGCCGAACAAGCTTTGTGGTGGCGCATCGCCTGAGCACCATCCGCAACGCCGATTGCATTCTGGTGATGCGCGACGGCCAGATTATCGAGCGGGGCACGCACGACGAGCTGCTGGCGGCAGACGGCTTCTATGCCGAGCTCTACCGTAGCCAATTCACCCAGTAAGTACGGCCGTGGGGCAAATTAATCAATCGACAGACGGTGGTTTACATCTGTCACGTTAGTACTAAGATATTCATCTAATAAATTGCATTAGTGGCTTTAGTTTTGGGGGAAACGAGGCAACGTGACTATGACGTGCTCTTTGGTGGTTAACAGCAAGAGCGGTAATACCAGGATGGTTTCGGGCGCAATCAAGCGCGCTCTGCAGGCTGCGGGCGTTGAGTTTGTCCATGCCGCGGCGTTGAGCGACGATGCGGATGCAGATCAGGTTGCGCTCGAGGCGCAGGGCGCCTGTGCGGCCGACACGGTGCTCGCCGGTTTTTGGTGCGACAAGGGCGCGTGCACGCCTTCGGTTGCCGCGCTGCTCTCCGCTCTGCACGGCAAGCGCGTTTTCCTCTTTGGTACCTGCGGTTTTGGCGCCGACCAGAGCTATTATCAGCAGATTATCAATCGCGTGACCTCCAATTTGGCCGAGGATGCCGAGCTTGTGGGTTGGGCAATGTGCCAGGGCAAGATGGGTCCCGCGGTCAAGCAGCGCTACGAGGCCATGCTCGAGCAAGATCCCGACAATGTCCGCTTTAAGATGCTGCTCGATAACTGGGTCGCCGCAAAGGATCACCCCACCAAGGAAGATCTGGACAACATGGCTGCAGCCGCCAAAAAGGCCGTGCTGGGGGAGTAGCTCCCATCGCTGACGGCGGTCGGTCCATCTTTCTAAATGAAACGTCCTCCCGGGCGTCGGGGCACGAAGTTCCCTGCTCTACAGTCCTGCGCAAGACGAAGGCCACATTAAGTGGCCTTCTTTGCGTGCGGAACTCGCGATGAACTTCGTGCCCCGCCGTCCGGGAGGACGCCTCTTTATTGATGGGAGGCCTGATAGGTCGATGGTTCCGTGCCCGGATGCGTCCAAAGTGGGACGGGCTTTCCGGATGGGCAGGCTTTCGAAAAATGCGTCCCGGAATTTGCCTTTGGAATGGGACGTAGTTTCCCGTTGAGGTGCTTTGCGGAAAGTGCATCCCACTCTGGGCGGTCGAAGTGGGACACACTTTCCCAAAGGCGCTCCAACGGGAAATTGCGTCCCATTATTCGGTCAAGAAACGGGATGCATCCCAGAATCGACGCTTGAAATGGGATGCAGTTTCCCGATGAGGCACTCGACGGAAAATACATCCCAGAAATGGCCTTTGAGCTGGGATAAGATTTCCGCGGCATCTCGGATTCTCAAAAATGAGACACGCCGTTGGCGAAAATGAGACACGTGATATCGGGCATCGGATGTATCATTTGCAAAAATGAGTCCACTCCACTCGAATAAAGCGAGGTCCCTCATGTACGTTCCACACCCCCGTATCCGTAGGCTGTCGAAAATCCCGCTTGTTGGGACGGCGGCGCTTGCTGCGTTGATCGCCACGAGCGTCGCCTGCTTCACGGCCACGCCCCAGGTTGCCCAGGCGGCAGACGCGCCCGCAATCACCGATATGACCGAGCAGGATTATCAAGCCCTGGGTCTGGGCACGAGCGAGGACATTCCGGCCGATACCGTTGGCCCCTATTCCACTGATACCCCCACGACGTTTGCCACGCGCAGCGAGGTCTATATGGCAGCTAACGGTAGCCATGGCAATCGCTACACTCTGCGCGACAGGCTCGAGAACGTCGAGCGCGGTGACATTGGCGGCAGCAGCAAACTCACCGATGGCTATGGAAGTGTGTGGGGCGCCGCATAGTTCTGGCAAAACGTCAACAACTTCGATACGAACAGCGATCTCTACAAGCATAGCGACTACGGTGGCGGCACCTGGTCGTACCTAAGCAACAATGAGTCCTCAACAGTACTCGCCAACGACAACAACGGTTTCTCGGGCATTCACGCCACGAGTGTTGAGTTCTGCAGCGACGCCAGCACGGGCAAAAAGAGCCGCGTTGCCGAGCTCCGTGCCTACGGCGACAGTTCCTCCACGACGATTGACGGCAAGTCATACGCCGGAAAGGTTGAGCTGGTCCTCTACTCGTTTAGCAACGGGCGTACGCGCACTCTCGACACACACCTGCCGGTGACGGTCAACACTAATATGATGTACGAAGGCCGTTTTAAGTACCTGGATGCCGGTTACCTGCAAGAGCACGACGCCGTCTTTGATGTCGAGGCGGGCGATGTCGATGGCGACGGCGTCGACGAGCTTTTTGTCTACGCGGGCTGCTATGTCGACGAGAACGGCGTGCGCAAGGCTGTAGTCGACATGTATGACTTGGAGGGCGGCAACTGGAAGCAAAGCGTCGTCAAGATCGATGCCGGTAACGCCGCGGACTACACCACGCACAACAAGGGCGGGAACGACTCCTGGACGCAGCTTCAGTCAGCTCCTGTCGTTTCGCTAGCGGCCGGCGACCTCGATCGCGATTTTTGCGATGACCTCGCCATCGTGGTCTCGGCACCCTACGGCAAGAAGAATATTGATAAGTCGACGCATTGCGAGCTGTTTTCGTGGGATGCATCCAAGGGTGCGCTCGTCCATGTCGATGCTCTGGGCGACGCGGGCGCAATCTCCCTCTCCGCGAACGGCAAGACCATGGTCGCTGCGAATGCGACGTTCGGCACGTTTGCCGCCTACGATGAAGAAGGAAAGAAGACGGGTGAAACCGTCACGGGCCTTATTCTTGCGGGCTATGACTGGCAACGCAGCGCTTTTGATTACGGCGCTTCTGACGGCAGCAAGGGGCTGTACGGCGCGCTGTACCGCTACGCGTATTTTGACTCGGAGTCTGGCGAGTTCAAGCTTTCCGATTGTAAGGAATACAGAGACGGGCTCCTCGCCTCCTATGGGCTGATGCATGTGCCCAACAGCGCATGGAAGGATAGCGCTCGGGATAAGCGCTATCCGTGCACCTTGGCGCCTATTGCCCTTGCCACTGCCAACCTTGACGGCCTGTCCGAGCAGCTGGCGGTCGACGAGGTGCTCGTGGGCGGCGATGTGTTCCGCGACTTTGCCTGCAACACGGCACAGAGCGGGGCTCAGGGCTTGGGGTCCATGGTCGGAACCATGAGCATGAGCGGTCAGCAATACAACAGCAGCAACAAGCATGACCACAAGGGTATAGAGCAGGTGTGGATCAGCGACGTCAAGGCGGGCAGCGTCTCGGGTTCGGACCGCTATAACGAGAGCTTTATCGCCGTGGTGGGCAAGCACCGCGACGAGGACCTGCGCAAGAACGATGACTACTATTGGATGACCGCCTCGCATTTTTCGCTCGACGAGAACGGAAAGGTGCGCCGCGGCGAGGAGCAGGTGATTAGCGAGAGCAACCGTCGCGGCACTACCTACGGCACATTTATCTCGCTCGCGCTGCCCGATGTCGACAACGACAGCGTCAAGATCACGTACAAGGACCGCTACAAGGTCTATACCAACCCGCGCGTGCTTGCCGTGCTGCAGGATGCGCCCTATGTTGAGGATCTGGAGCAGGCATACGGCTATCTGGTGTTGGGCGGCACGTCATACGGAGAGGAAAAGGGCACGGGGACATCCCAGGGCTATACCATTGGCGCCGAGTTGGGCGTTGCCGTCGAGGTGCAGACCGGTCCACCCCTGGTCGCGATGAATGCTTCAGTCGATTTTGCCGCCGAGGGATGCTATGACTACCGGAGCGAGCGCACGGTCAGCGCAAGCGTAAGCTATGAGTCGCATGCCGGCGAGGGTGACAAGGCCGTGCTCTACACGATTCCGATGGTCTATTACGAGTATGAGATCGAAAATGAGGAAACTGGTGGCAAGGGCGTGATGGCGGCGCCCGTGTCGCTCGGCGCGCAGACCTCGGTCGTTAATGTCGAGGCCTATGACCGCATTGCCAAACAGCACAATATGACGCCGCTCAGCTACTTTTTACCAACCGGTCGGGAGAACCCGGAACCTATCAAACGACGCTCAACGGCGAGACTCCCGTTGGGGATTCCTTTGGCCTGGGCAAGCCTGGCGTAACGCGCGCCTACACGCACGATGGGTTTAACGGCGCCGCCGCGCAGTCGGGGGCGAGCATTGAGCAGACTATCGAAGTCGAGGAGGGCAAGGAGCAGGAGCTCGAGCTCGGCTTGACGCTGAACGGCAGCGTTGTCATGGGCGCGAAGCTCGCAAAGCACGAGTTGTTTGGCGGCCTGTGCTTTGGTGCCAACGCCGGCTTTACTACGGGTAACTCCTCGAGTGAATCGACCGAATACGGCGGCACCGTCGACAACCTGCCCGAGGCCGCGCAGGGCAAGTACGGTTTTGTGTGGCGTCTGGGCGTCAACGCGGTGGATGTCGACAAGTTCGAGGCAGACTCGGGCGACAAGCTCGGCACCAAGGACACCGACCAGTTCTGGATCGTGGGCTATGACGTTAAGGACGTCGAGATGCCCGACGCGCCGGCCGTGACGGGCTTTACGGCAAACGCCGTCGATTCGACCAGCGTTACGTTTAGCTGGGACGATGTACTCGCAAACAAGAGTGGCTTTAGCTACGGCGTGGGCATGCTGCAGAGCAATGCGGCGGATGCGGTCGTCAATAGCTGGAAGATTGCCGACAACACGCAGACCTCGCTCAAGTGGGATGGGCTGCAGCCCAATACGGAGTATCGATTCGCCATCGCCGCCGTTAAGAATGGATCCACGACCGAAACAGGTATTCGCTCGGCAATCATCACGGTCAAGACCATGCCCGATGGCATGACGATGACCGTGAGCGGACCTGCGGCGGATGCTGCGGAGGGGCCGGATCTTGGATACGACTCTTCGGTTGAGCGCGCGGCGGGAAGCCACCTGACGCTCTCGGCGATTGGCCATGTGAAGCAACTCGGTGCCGACGATAGCGAAACAGGGCTGGCACCGACCTATATGTGGTACCGCAAGGGCTGCGGCGAGACAGAGTTTAAGCTCGTGGGTGCCGATGGCAACCTCGCGGCTGGAACGGCCTCAAAGCTCGAGATTGACCTGACCGCAGACGATGACGGTGCGCAGTATTACTGCCACGTGGGATACAACGAAGTGGGCCTCGACACCGGCACGACGCTCGTGAATATCGAGGCCGAGGAGACGGCGCCCACAACGGTGAACGCCACCCCGATCCGCACGCGCCGCCTGTTCTCACAGGCAAGCGCGGGCGCCAAGAAGTTCCTGGACCATACGCTGGTAAACACCGCCGGCCCAACCGATTCCGAAGGCTCAAAGGACCCCGAGACTCCTGAGACCCCGACGAACCCGGACAAGCCCAAGTCCGACAACGGAGCTAAGACCGACACCAAGGTCAAGACTACGACCACAGCGAAGAACCTCGCAAACACCGGCGACCAAACATTCGCCCTAGTCGCCACCGCAGCAGCAGCGGGAGCAACGCTCGTAGTGATAGCCCTCATCATGCTGATCAAGCGCCGCAAGACCCACTAGTAGCCAGTCGAACATATCGACAACCCAAAAACCCGGGTAGCCAAAAAACAGGCCACCCGGGTTTTCTGTTGAGCGGAGACTCCGCAAGCGGAAACTGCATCCCATTCCAGACAAGAATTCCGGGACACACTTTCCGCAAACAAAGAAGGCCACATAACGTGGCCTTCAACTTATATATGTTCGGCGATACACCCAAGACAAGCCACGCCCCAACATCAGGGCGTCTGTCCAGGCGGAGGTATATAAGGTTCATCGCGAGTTCCGCACGAGCCGGAGAGCACTTAATGTGCTCTCCGTGCGAGCAGGACTGTCCGAGCAGGGAACCTTACGTTCCGCGTCGCCGGGCAGACGAACCAGTTAAGACGCGCCGTTACTTGATCTTGGTCGTACCCGGCGCCAGGTTGGGGTCGGTCTCGTTGGCCTCGGTCTGGAAGTGCTCGGTGTAGACCTTCTTGCCGTCGCGGAACATCTCGTAGTACTGCATCTTGGCGTAATCCTCGCGCGCCTTGGTGGCGGCTGCGGCAGCGGCGTCGTCGCCGGTGACGTTGGAGGAGAGCGCCCAGCGCAGGCTAGCGTCCTCGTAGCCCACGGAGTTGATAGCGGGCAGCGACTCACGCAGCGTCATGTGCGCCTTCTGATAGTCGGAGAGGGGTGCGCCGATCAGCTGCATAAGCTGCGTGGACAGGTAATTGGTGGACAGGTCGTCGACCTCGCTCGTTTGGTCGCAGCCGGCAACGTCGTAGTTAGCCCAAATGATGTAGTCGGTCTGCCACAGGCGTTCCTGGTGCGTGGCGTCGTCCTCGCCGGTAAACCACTTGTCGTTGAACTTGGACGGGAAGAACGGCTGATGGTCGCCCCAGAACACCACGACCACCTTGCGGTCGAGTTTGTTCAGGGCGTTGAGGAGGTAACGCAGCGCCTGGTCGGACTGCTCAATGCACGAGACGTACTCGTCGACATCGGACAGCGTGCCGTCCTCGATGGTCTTGGCATCCAGATCGGTCGTGTCGATGTTCAGGTGCATCTGCTTGTCGACCGGCAGCAGACCCGTATCGTAGCCCGAGTGGTTCTGCATGGTCACGTCGAAGATAAACTGCGGATCGGCGTTCTGGTCGAGCAGCTCAAGAATCTTGTCGTAGGTAGCCTGGTCGGTCACCATGCCGCGCAGGGTGTCGGCTCCCTGGAAATCGTTGATGGACAGGAACTGGTCAAAGCCAAAGTCCTTGTAGACGTTCTCGCGGTTCCAGTTGGTCGCGTGGTTGGGGTGCATGGCCGTGGTGGAATAGCCGAGCGATTTGAACTGCTCTGCCAGGTTCCCGGTCGTCTCCATGTTGTAGATGGTGTAGGGGTACACGCCCGAGCCCAGGTTGGCCATGGAGTTGCCGGTCATAAACTCAAACTCGGTATTGGCGGTACCGCCGCCGTAGGCGCTCACGTAGAGCTTGCCGCGGCTGAGGCAGTTGGACAGGTTCTTAAAGTACTGCGGGCCCTCGTAGCCGGCGCGCATGTTCTGGTAGATGGACAGGTCCGAGAAGGTCTCGTTCATGATGGCGATGACCGTGGGCTTCTCGCTGTCGAATTGGTCCTTTGCGGCGGTGCGCTCGTCGCTCTTGGCGGCGTCGGACTTGTCGTAGGCCTTGGCGTACTTTTTGAGCGTGGCCTTGGCATCGTCGACGGAGTAGTCGGCGGGTTTGGGCGGCTTGATGGACTGCGCCGCACTAATAAAGGCAGGCAGGTAGCCCTCGCGCCAGTAGCTCTCGAGCGGGCGCCAGGTGTAGACGGTGATGCCGAGGGTGTTGTAGTAGTCGATGAGCGTGACGTGCGCGGTCACACCGCCCAGGCACAGCACGGCGACGAGCAGGTTGGTGAGCAGCATGCGCTTGGCGTTGGCGGCGCCCTTCTGACGGTGCGGTGCCACCAGGCCGGCGTACTCGCATAGCAGCATGGCGATGGCGGTAAAGCCCATGGACAGCACGCAGAACAGCGAGATCGAGAAGGTGTAGCCGGTGCCGGCGACCGCAGCGGCGGTGGAGATGGCCGAAAGGTCGCCCGGCTGGATGGGCATGGATTTAAACGTGATGACGAAGAACTCGGCAATGCCCAGGACAAAGAGGGCAAAGGCCAAGACCGCGGGGGCTGCGCCGTGGCGCTGGAACAGGAAGAACAGGCCGACCATGAGCGTGGTGATGATGGCCCACTCGAGCAGGATGCACAGGGGGTAGACCCAGGTAAAGTCGTGGTTGGACGAGACCTCCATGCCCAGCAGCGCAAAGACGCCGGCGAGCAGCAGGCACAAGATGGCGGCGACGAGCGGTTTGCCCACAAAGGCGCCGCGCAGGCGGGCGAGCTTGCCGGTGGGGGCGGGGGCGTCGGGCCCGGCGAACGCAAAGACGCGCGGGGCGATGCGGTCGCGGGCGATACTGGCCCAGGCGCAGCCGGTGAGGACGGCGTTGGTCAGGATGAGCATCACAAAGGCGAGCGGCTCGTTTTGTGCCACGAGGCCAATGGCGCCCCAGACGGTCAAAAAGAGCTGGAATAGGCCAAAGGCGACGCTCCAGGCGACAGCGCCCTTGGCAACGGTGCCCGACTGTGCGCGAATGGCCTTGGCCTCGCGCAAGACAAGGTAGACGGTCGCCGCAAGACCGACGAGCGAGATGGCGGCAGCGAACATGCTGAAACTCCTCACAAATGCAAAACCTACGAAAGCGGGGGTTTACCCGATTGTTACCAAGATATGCGCTGCAATTGGTGGCTGCGCACAACATCCAGCCATATTAACGCGCGAGTATGGCGGTGTTGCGCAATGTAGTGGCGACCTGCGCGATAATGGACGGGAATTACATGGAAACGTAAAGGCTTCTTAAAGAAATGGCGAGGGTAGGGCGATGAGCGAGCAGGTTTGCAAGGCGGACATGGGCGGCGACGGAGCTGCGGTCGTGGATACGTACGGTTATCCGGTCGAGACCACGGGCAACGCGGTGCTGGACATTTTGGAGCACCGTTCGTCCACGCGTGCTTTTGCGCGCGATGACAACGACCGTCCCGTAGCGGTGACCGACGAGCAGCGGGCGGCGATTTTGCATGCGGCGAGTCGCGCGCCGTCGGCAGGCGCCATGATGATGTATTCCATCATCAGTATTCGCGAGCAGGCTACGCTCGATCGCCTGGCCGACCTGTGCGATCACCAGCCCATGATCGCCAAGGCGCCCTGGGCACTCATATTTGTGGTCGATTATGCCAAGTGGATCGATCTGTTTGAGCACGTGGGCTGCTTTGAGCCCGAGTTTGTCGAGCGCACGGGCAAGGCGCCCCGCCGCGCGCCGGGTTTGGGCGACTTTGCCATCGCGGCCCAGGACGCCGTGATCGCCGCGCAAAACGCCGTGGTTGCCGCCGAGGCCCTGGGGCTGGGAAGCTGCTACATTGGCGACATCGTGGAGAACGCCGAGGAAGTTGCCGAGCTGCTCGATCTGCCGCCCTATACCATGCCGCTGTCGATGCTCATCATCGGCACGCCCCGTAAGGAGCGTCCGGCCATTGCGCACCCCGTGGTGAACCTGGTGCACGAGGAGCGCTATTGCCGTGCGGATGCCGCGACCATGGACGCGCAGGTGGCCGAGATGGACGCGATGTTCCGTCCGCATGCCCGCGAGGTGGGGGAGCGCGTCGTGGACATCTATACCCGCAAGCACACGAGTCCCTTTATGGCCGAGATGAGCCGATCCATGGAATGGTGGTTCAAAAACTGGCTTGGAAAATGACGAATGTGACAAAGGGGCAGTCCCTTTGTCACATTTCATATCGCCGCGGTGGCCTAAAGGCCGTATAAATGTTTATTTAGCTGGGAAAACAGTGCCATTCAAACATGGGCCGATTACCTATAATTCCTTCGAACATTAAAGTTGGGAGGAAACCGGCTTATGGAACAAAAGGCCAAGGAGGCAGCCTCGCACGCTGCGATTCCTGTGAGCATCTCGGCGATGCTCGTCACGCTGGGCGTGGTGTACGGCGATATCGGCACCAGCCCTATGTATGTAACCAAGGCGCTCGTTGCCGGCAACGGCGGCATCGGAAGCGTGACGGAGGAGTTCGTGCTTGGCGCGCTCTCCCTTGTCGTGTGGACGGTCACGCTGCTGACCACCATCAAGTATGTGCTCATCTCGCTGCGCGCCGATAACCATGGTGAGGGCGGCATCTTTGCCCTGTACAGCCTGGTCAAGCGCTGTGGCAAGTGGCTTATCATCCCCGCCATGCTGGGTGGCGCCGCGCTGCTCGCCGACGGCATCCTGACGCCGGCCGTTACCGTTACCACGGCCATCGAGGGCCTGCGCACCATCCCGGCGGTCCATGCCGTGCTGGGCGATGACCAGGGCCGCGTCGTCGCCATTACGCTCGCCATCATCATCGCGCTCTTTTTGGTGCAACGCATCGGTACGGCCAAGATCGGTCACGCCTTTGGCCCCATCATGACGCTGTGGTTCCTGTTCCTGGGCGGCACGGGTCTGTTTTTTGTCTTCCAGCACCCCGCCGTGCTGCTGTGCCTCAACCCGGTGCGCGGCATCGCCTTTTTGCTGAGCCCCAACAACCACGCGGGTATCATGATTCTGGGCAGCTGCTTCCTCGCCACCACCGGTGCCGAGGCGCTCTACTCCGACATGGGCCACGTCGGCCGCGGCAACATCTACGCCACCTGGCCGTTCGTTAAGTGCTGCCTGCTGCTTTCCTATATGGGCCAGGGCGCTTGGCTTATGAACAACGCTGCCAACCCCGAGCTCATGGGCATTGCCGACCTCAACCCGTTCTACCAGATGCTCGCCCCGGGCCTGCGCCCGTTTGCCGTAGGCCTTTCCACCGTTGCGGCCATCATCGCCTCGCAGGCGCTCATCACCGGCGCATTCTCGCTGGTGTCCGAGGCCAGCCGTCTGGACCTTATGCCGCACATGCAGGTCTTCTACCCTGCCGAGACCAAGGGCCAGCTCTACATCCCCATGGTCAACAACGTCATGCTCGTGGGCTGCGTCATCGTGGTGCTGCTGTTCCAGAACTCGGCGCATATGGAAGCCGCCTACGGCCTGGCCATTACGCTGACTATGATGTGCACCACGCTGCTGCTCTTCTTCTACCTGCACGAGGAGCGCAAGCTCAAGGTTGCTCCGTGGATCTTCGCGGCCTTCTTCCTTTTGCTCGAAGGCTTCTTCTTCGTGAGCTCGCTCACCAAGTTCTTCCACGGCGGCTACTTCACCATCCTCATGGCTGCACTCATCATGGGCATTATGGTGTGCTGGTACAACGGCACGGCGGTCGAGCAGCGCCAGTTTACGCTACTGCCGCTGCGCAGCTACCTGCCGCAGCTCAAGCGCCTGCGCGACGACGACCGTTACGAGCTCGTGAGCGACAACATCGTGTACCTGACCAAGGACACCCATACCGACTACATCGACCGCGATATCGTTTACTCGATCTTGGATAAGCATCCCAAGCGCGCCCGCGCCTGGTGGTTTGTGAATGTCGAGACCATGGACGAACCGCACACCTTTGCCTATTCGGTCGAGACGTTCGGCACCGACTACGTGTTCCGCGTGCATCTGTACCTGGGCTACAAGATCAACCAGCGCGTCAATGCCTACCTGCGTCAGGTTGTTCAGGACCTGGCTGCCACCGGCGAGCTGCCGCCGCAGACGCATGACTACTCGGTCTACAAGGATCCGGGTAACATCGGCACGTTCAAGTTCGTCCTGATCCGTAAGCTTCTGGCGCCCGAAAGCGATGTGGAGCCCAGCGAGCGTACGGCCATCACGCTCAAGTACATCATCCGCCGCGCCGCCGGCACGCCTGCACGCTGGTACGGCCTGGAGAACTCCAACGTGAGCTTTGAGTATGTGCCGCTGTTCACCAAGTTCAAGGCTGTGAACAAGATGCAGCGCCTGGCCCCCAACGAGCGCCCGTAGGCGCCGGCGGGTTGCATGGAGTTGGTTTTCGATGGACAAGATTGAGACCGGGGAGGGAAACATGGATGCAAAGATGCTTGATAGCCGCGAGGTGGTTGCCGAGATGGTGCGCGAGGCGCGCGCCGATGCTGACGAAGATCGGTTTTTGACGAACCGTGCCAACATGGACATGGCCGATCGCGTAATTTCGATCGTGGCAGTGGTATTTGGAGCGGTGTGCGTGTGTGCCCTGCTCGCGCACGTACTGTTTGTCTAGCGACTGCCGGTCGTAGAAGGCTTTACACTTAGAACCACCACGAGGGAAACCACCACAAAGGTGCCTGTTCCCTTTGTGGTGGTTTTTGTTTTTGAGAGAGGGGTGCGGTGTCGATGGACGTCCATGCGGACGGCGATATTGCCGAAAACTTTTGGTGGCGGCGCACGACGTCGACGCGTCGCGGCCCCCTGTACGACATCTGCGTGGCGGCGGGGCTGCTGTTAGCGGCGACGATCGTGGGCGCGCTGCTCGACCGCCCCGGTCTTGCTCCCAGCATCATGATCGTCTACGTGTTTGCCGTTCAGCTGTGCGCATTCTTTACCTGGAGTCGCCTGTATTGCTTGCTGAGCTCGGCTGCCGCCGTGGCGCTCTACAACTTCTTGTTTGTCGACCCGCGCTACTCGCTGTCGCTTATCGACCGCGGCTATCCCGGCATGTTCTTCATCATGTTCGTGGTCTCGCTTGTGTCGAGCTCGATTGCGTTGGCCCTGCGCCGCGCCTTGGCACAGGCTGCCGCCAGCGACCGCCGCACGCATATGGTGCTCGAGACCAACCGCATGCTGCAGCGGTGCGCCGATCAGCATCAGATTGTCCATGCCATGGCCACGCAGCTGGCGCGTCTTTCGGGCTGCCCGGTCGTGTGGTACAGCGCCGACGCCGAGGGCGATGACCTGCTGCCGCGTGCGACGTACACGGCCGTGGGCGATGCCGCGCCGGTGCACGAGCTGGCGCCGCAGATGCCGCCGCGGCTCTCGGCGTCCGCCTACGTGGGAACGCCGCTTGACGCCACGTTTGGCGGATCGGCGTTCTATGGCATCTACCTGACGGTTCGCACGGGCGACGGCTTCGTGCGCTCGGGCGACCCCGCCTCGGTGGTGGGCGTGCTGGCTATCGTTGCCGAGCCCGACGTGCTGACGCACGAGGAGCGGACGCTTGCCGATGCCATCGTGAGCGAAGGCGAGCTGGCGCTTGACCGCGCCCGCGCCATGGAGGCCCGCGAGGAGGCGGCGGTACTCGCCAAAAACGAACAGCTGCGCGCCAACCTGCTGCGCTCCATCTCGCACGATCTGCGCACGCCGCTCACCAGTATTTCGGGTAATGCCGACGTGCTGCTCGACCAGGGCTCGACCGGCACCGCCGTGCTCGATGCCCAGACTCGCCGCGGCCTGCTTCTATCCATTCGCTCGGATGCGCTGTGGCTCAACGCCACTGTCGAGAACCTGCTCGCCATCACCAAGCTCGAGGGCGGCGGCATGCATCTTTCGACTACGCTCGAGCTTATGGACGATATCGTTGAGGAGGCGCTGCGCCACGTAAGTCCGGCCGTGCGCGAGCACGATCTTAAGGTGGTGGCGTGCGACGAGCCGGCGCTCGTCAACGTCGATGCGCGCCTGATGGTGCAGCTGGTGGTCAATCTGGTGAACAACGCCATCACCTATACGCCCGCAGGCTCGCATATCGTGATTTCGATTAGCGTTGACGATGGATACGTGGCGTGCTCGGTGGCCGATGACGGCCCGGGCATTGCGCCCGAGGACCGCGAGCGAATCTTTGAGTCGTTCTACACCGCCAACCACGGTCTTGCCGACAGCCATCGCAGCGTGGGCCTGGGTCTTTCGCTCTGCCGCTCCATTGCGCTGGCGCATGGCGGTAGCATAGAGGTTGCCGCGGCGGACCCGCACGGCTCGGTCTTTACGATTGAGCTTCCCGTCGCCGACGTTTCGTTTGATAAGGAGTAGCGCTGTGCCGAACTCTGCCGTAAAACCGCTCATCTTGGTCGTTGAGGACGACCCCGCCGTCCGCAACCTTATCGTCGCCGCGCTCGAGGCGCACGGCTTGCGCCATATGGCTGTAGAGACCGCCCATGCCGCTATTGCCGCTGCCTCGTCGCAGGCGCCGAGCATCGTGCTACTCGATCTGGGCCTGCCCGATATGGACGGCGTCAAGGTGGTGGAGTCGGTGCGCGCATGGTCGGGCATGCCGATCATCGTGGTTTCGGCGCGCAGCGAGGACGCGGACAAGATCCGCGCGCTCGATGCCGGTGCCGACGACTACCTGACCAAGCCGTTTTCGGTCGAGGAGCTGCTCGCGCGCATTCGTACGACACTCAGGCGCCTTTCGTATGCGCAAACGGGCGGCGTTGCCTCCGAGGGCTCGTTCGATACCGGTGAGCTGCATATCGATTTTGATGCCGGCATCGCCACGATGGATGGCGAGGAGCTGCATCTGACGCCGATCGAGTACAAACTGCTATGCCTGTTGGCCCATAATGCCGACAAGGTACTGACGCACCAGTCTATCCTGCACGAGATTTGGGGCACGGCAACTAAGAGCGATCTGGCGAGCCTGCGCGTCTTTATGGGTACGCTGCGCAAAAAGATCGAGTCCGACCCCGCGCACCCACGCTATATCCAAACGCACGTGGGCATCGGTTACCGATTGGTCACCCAAGGCTAGATTGCCAACCACCATTCCAATATGAGTTGCGGTGAAATACGGTCTAAATTTGCCTAATTCCCGGCAAAACAGTCCGTATTCCACCGCAACTTTGTTATTTGCCCTTGGGCTTGCTGGCGTAGAACTTCTTCTTTTTGGGCTTGCCGGCGGGGGAGGGTTTGCCGGCAAAGTTGGACTTGCCGTTGCCGGCCTGCGCGTGCGCGGGTGCTGCCGCACGGGGCTTGCGGGCCTCGGAGTTGCGCAGTTCCTCGACGCGCTCGGCAATTTCCTCGGCGCTAAAGCCGACCTCGGCCATGGCGTCCTCGATGGGCAGGCGGCGCACGATGTAGCAGTGGTGCACCTTCTGGTTGCGCGCGAAATCCTCGGGGATGGTCTGCGCCGTAATGTCCTCCAACACGACGCCCGCGCGTGCGAGCTTGCGCGTCTCGGGGCGGAAGCCGCGCAGGTTGCAGCTAAAGATGGCATGGCCGCCCTGCGCGAGCAGGCGCGATACGCCAGCCAAAAGCTCAACATGGTCGCGCTGGACATCCCAGGTGCGGCGGCCCATCTTGGACGAGTTCGAGAACGTGGGCGGATCGACAAAGATCAGGTCCCAGCGGTTGCGCGTCTGGCGCTGGTCGCGAATCCAGGCGAGCACGTCGTCGCGCACAAAATGATGCTGAGGCCCCACAAAGCCGTTCTGGCGCATGTTGCGCTCGGCCCAGTCCAGATAGGTGTTGGAGAGATCGACCGTCACGGTCTCTTCGACGCCGCCATCGGCTGCGTAGCAGGTGGCGGTGCCGGTGTAGGCAAACAGGTTGAGGAAGCGGCGCGCCTGCTTGGCGTGCTCGCGCACCAGGTTGCGGGTGACGCGGTGATCCAGGAAGATACCGACGTCCAGGTAGTCGTCAAAGTTGACGGCAAAGGTAAGGCCGCCCTCTTCGATGAGTGGCAGACGACGGCGTGCGATATTGGCGCGCTCGCCCGATGCGCCCTTACCGGCGCCCTGCTTGCCGTACTGCGAGCCGCCGCGCGAACGCATGCGGGCCTTGGCGTGCACATGCTCGGCGGGAACATCTAGGATGCGCGGCGCGATGGCCAGAATATCGAGCATACGGGCCTGGGCCAGTGCGGGGTCGATGGTCTTGGGCGCGGCGTATTCGGCGATGACGAGCCAGCGGCCCGGCGTCTGCGGGCAGCCCTCGTACAGGTCGATGGCGGCGGAGTAGTCGGGCAGGTCGGCATCGTAGACGCGGTAGCAGCTCACACCCTCGCGCTTGGCCCACTTGCGGCGCAGGCGGGCATTCTTGCGCAGGCGGTTGGCGAACTGCTCGGACTCCGGGATGAGCACGGGCAGCGGCTTACCGTCGCCCAGGTCGAGCATGGCGGCCGGTTCGGGCATGGCAGGGGCGGCGCCTTCGTCGTTGGCTTCGTTGGCATCCGCAACTTCGGCCTCGGCATCCGCGCTGGTCGCAGCCTCAAACGCTGCGGCGGCGTGGTCGAGCGAAGGCCAGACTTCGACGGTCGCCTCCTCGTTGTTGGGCATGACGGCGATCGAGCGCTCGGGCTCGGCGTGGAGCGCGCGGGCCAGCAATCCGTCGCGGGTGAGCGCGGCGAC
>OLOC01000141.1_pt1 | contig 61966 bp, 51 predicted proteins | sample 1643111 | NCBI WGS metagenome assembly OLOC01 (sample SAMEA3136633, study PRJEB25190) | human gut metagenome
CCGCGGCCGAAGCGCTTGGTGAGCCCGCGCGTCTCGAGCATGTAACCCATGGGTTTATCCTTTCTCTTCCGGGCGCGCGGGCCGAGTCGCCGTGCCCGCGCGCCTTACCTTTCGGGTTCACCATCCATGGTAGGGCGCGTTTCTAACGAAGCCATAACGGCCGTTGGGCTCTTTTGGCGCCAGCCCTTCTCGACCCGCACGCCACTCATGGTATGTTTATCGTGATAATAAGGACGGAGGTGCCTGTGGCACGCAATAAGTACCCGGAGGAGGCGGTCGAGAAGATTCTCGACGTTGCCGAGCGGCTCTTCGTGGAGCGCGGCTACGAGCACACCACGATGATCTGAAGAGCAATACGCTAAATCGAAAAAGGAAAACCCTGAAGACGTGATTTTTGCCATAACGAGCGAGAATATCGAAGATGTCTGCACACCATTGGCGGGAAGGCGAACAGCCGGTTGCAACCGGCGGACACTCTTGCACGTATGCGACTGAAAGCATTATCCCGAGATACCTAGCATATTTAGCTACTGCTCAGGACTTTCAGATATCCAAACGAAAGGCGGCGAAAGGGGCAAAGGTAATCGAAGTCGCGCCTGTGGACTTAGCGAGAGTCGAGATTCCCGCCCCATCCATCGCCACCCAGCGGAAGGTCGTCGATATCCTCGACCGCTTCGACTCCCTCACGGCATCGCTGACCGACGGCCTCCCCGCCGAAATCGAGGCGCGACGTCAGCAATACGAATATTACCGCGACCGCCTACTCGACTTCCCGCGCAAGGCAGGCGACACGAGCAGCATGTTCTGTATCTTGGACATCGGCTCGATGTCGACGTAGACGTTGAGCGTGACCATGGCGTTTCCCTCCATGCCGAGAGGCTGTATAAGCCGCCGTAGCGGGCGACGATTCGTGCCCTCCCAAAAAAACATGCGTAAGATCGAGCGGAGGCTGAGCCTGCCGAATCGGAGCAATGGCACCCGAAAGAGCACTGGAAAACTCACCATTTCGCGAGGCGCTGATGGCGCTGAGGCAGGTGTTGGGAAGATGATAGGGCGGATTTATCGCGTCGAGTTGGCCGTCTGCAATCTGAATCGTTCGGCGGTTTGTTTTGTTATGGCCGATGCCGCACGAAACGTACCGAAATATGTGCGCATAGGTACGGCCCATCTCTATACCTTGGCTTTCGGTTGCCAACTGATTTTCGATCAGCCCGAAATAAGGCGACGATCGGGATCCTCTAACTCGGATTTCCCGCTCGGTTCCTAAGGTGCTTAGAGCCGGCTCATAAGGGTGAAAACAAAGCCACCCGCGACGATTCTTTCAGTCATCGCTCTTGTGCATCCCTCATGACCCGCGGAAATGCAAGACGTTAAAGCCACTGGCTACGATTCACTTTGCCAAACGGGTGTCGAAGAGGATAGTCGGCTGTTTTGGCGTTCATATCGGACGTTTCAGGGCCTCTAAACCAACCCGTTTTTGTGGCAGGGAGAAATGCACGGCTATGCATGGTTGTGCCAGCCTATGCCATGAAGACCGAATACCGCCATTGATGCCCCCTAACTGGCTTTTCGCATGGCGTTTTCGCGCATAACCATGCATAACCACGCGCATTGTATCCAACCTGGGGACAATACGCCGAAAACGGCCGGAAAGCCGGGGTAACTTTGGGGTAACATGGCTGGACACCGCACGGCAGTAGGGCTCAGGCGTTCATGTGTCTTGACACTCCCGTGATTGAAATCACGGGAGTGTCAATTCCTTTCCTTTTTCAGTCGTTCCTGGGTTCGAAGTACTTGCAGCCGTAGCCGTTCGCCATGTCGCGCAGCACGCGCTCGGTGTCGGACGGGTCATGGTCGCCGGCCAGGGCGCGCAGGGTGTCGAACGCCTCCGTCACCGCCGACTCCGGCAGATCCATGGCCCGGCTCGCGGCCACCACGTACTTGGCGCGGCGCACCAGCTCGTTGTGGCGCGTGTGGGGCGCCATGGGCGATGTGTCCAGATGCAGGCGGCCGTCGGATGACTTGAACCGCGCGTACGCGCTCGGCGCGACGGTGGGGCGCGCGTCGCCGTGGCCCACATGGGGCTTGCCGTCGGGCCCCATGTACGCCTCCGGCAGACGGATGAAGCCGTACTCGGAGAACAGCTCCAGCATCGGCTGGGTCAGCATCGGCACCTTGCCGTCGGCGGGGGCGGACACCGGCTCGTATGCGCCCTGGTCCGTCCTGGAGCCGGCGCAGATGACGTAGCCGCCGCCGGCCGCCTTCAAATCGACCAGCAGGGTCGGGTCCCCGCTCGTGGCCTTGCCGACGGCGCTCTTCTTGAAGAACGGCATCAGGTCGGACGGCACGCGGTACGCGCCATGGTAGCCGCCGCGGGCGGAACGTTCCAGATACGGCATGGGGAAGTCGTCGGAGCCGATGACGGCACCCAGATCACACTCCATGCGGTTCAGGCCGTGCGGGTCGCCCGTGCCGTCGTGGTCGGCGTCCCAGTCGATGATGACCATGCCCTCGCCGGCGACCTCGGCCGCGCTGTCCGACTTCGTGAAGTCCGGCAGCGGCGTGGCTTCGCCGTTCTCCGTCTTCCTCTTCCAGTCGCGGGCCACCTTGCCCTCGGCGGGCACGTACACGCCGGTGTCGCCGCCGATGCGCTTGGCGCGCGCCCAGTCGACCGGGTCCATGCCGTTCGGCGCCAACGTGGACAGGTCCGTGGCCGGGTTGGCGGCGCGGTCCGCGCGCCTCTCCTCGGCCCGGCGCACATCGGCCGTCAGCATCGACTCCATGGCCTCGCGGTACGGGGCGAACATCGACTCGCTTTTGACCATCAGTCCGAACTGCCCCTGGCGCCGTCCGGTCTTGAGCCCCGTGCGGTTGATGAAGGAGCGGCTGTACCGGCGCCCCTTGCCCAGATACGGGTTGTCGGCGGACACGGTGAAGCCTTTCTCCACCAGCTCCTTGATGGCGAACAATTCGTCCTCGCCCAGACCGGTCAGGGTGCCGATGGACTCGTTTAGATCCAGCTTGTATCCGCCGGCCCACAGGTTCGCGCTGGTCAGCAGCAGCTCGACCGCGCCATAATGGTTGTCCAACCAGTCGGCCATCGGGGCGAACTCGGCCGGCAGGTGGCCGTCATAGGCGTTCACCTCGACCAGACGGCGCTCGAACGCGCGGGTGGCCTCCTTGTACGGCGGAAGGTTCGTGGCGGCCATGAAGCCGCAATGCGGACGGACCTCATAGGCCACGCCGCCGCCGTAACGCGCGGTGAACGGGTCCCCCGTCGCGATCCTCTTCATCGCACGGGCGCATTTCGCGTCGGACATATCGGACTCCGGGTCGAAGACCCACAGGGCGTCGGTCAGCTTGCCCGCCTCGTTGCCGCCGTCGAAGCCGCCCTCGGCCAGGCGCTCGATGTCGATGTCGCCGCACCAGCGGCCGAACACATCCTTGAAGGATTTCATCAGCATGCCTTTGCCGTTGCCGCCGTCGCCGTAGAAGCACCAGAGGTTCTCCATCCGCGGGGCCATGATCGGATACGCCCAGTACAGGGCGAGGTTCATGGCGGACGCCTCGGTCTTGGTGACGAACCGCATCCACTGGTGGACGCGGCCGCACATGATGCGCCAGTCCTTGTCGGAGCCGGGCAACGCCTCCTCGGGCACCTCGACGTCGACGATGTACGGCACGCCGTCGGACCCATCCTGGGCGCGTACCAGTGTCGGCCTGCCGTCCTTGACGTACATGACCGCCTGACGGCCGGACGGCGTATGGATTCGGGCGCCGCGGCGCACCGGCGCGTACAGGTCGGGGCGGAGCCGCGGCATCAGGCGGATCATCGCCTTCAGCGCGCGTTCGATCTCCTTGACGCGGCCGGATGTCCTGACCTCCAGCTCGACGGCGAAGTCGAGCACATGGTAGCTTGACATCGCCTCGACGCCGTCGTCGGGCCTGTCCAACGCGTAGAACGTGTCGGGGTCGTCCTCGCAGCAGCGGTAGCGGCCCTCCACGATGGCGGTGACGGCCTTCTGGTAGCCGATGGGCCAGATCGGCCTCCCCGTCGACGTCTTGGCGGCCTCCGCGATGGGGCCGGAATCCGTCAGCCACCTGTCCGCCGTGTCCAACGCCGGCGGCTCGCTGAAACGGATGCCTCCCAGCACCGGATGGGTGTCGATGTCCCCGCCGCGCAGGTCGTACTTCGAATTCAGCAATGCCAGAAGCCCGTTGAGCTGCTCGGCCGTATAGTCCTTCCCGGGACGCATGGCGTCCTCCGGGTCCACATGGTTCGGCATGTGCGATCCTTTCCGCCCGCCGGATTCTTCCCGATCCGGCGGGCTTTTCCTTGCCTTGGGTCATTCGTTCCTTGCCGAAGCCGGCCGGTAGCTGGCGGCGATGGCCGCCTCCACCGCGGACTTCGGATAGCGCACGCATTTGGATGTGAATTCGTAGCGCGGCACCCCCATCGCCCGCATGATCTTCGTCACGCTCGGGCGCGCGATGCCCATGCGCTTGGCGATCCAAGCGATGGTGACCAATTCGTCCTGTCCGTCCATCGTCAATTCCTTTCGACGTCATGCGTCTATGCGGCCGGATGCCGCAAAGACCTTCAGGCGTCTCCTATGCGTCCTGAGGGAATCCGATGGCGAAAACGGCGGAATCATGCGGAAACGACAGCAAAAAGGCAATATCCCGGATTGGGATGTCGGCGGTTGGTGAAGGCGGGGCGGATATGAAGGAACATCGGCGTCGGCCTTCATGACGCGTCCAAAATCAACCAGCGTGAAGGCGATTTGGGCGCCCCGAGCCGGCCGGAAGACGTTAACTGCAAAAAAGCAGTTGTCGCCGTCCGGATTGCAGTTAACGGAGAAGCCTGAAAACGGCGGAATGAAGCCATTTTCAGACAATAAATGTAGTTAATGTAGTTAATGTAGTCATTTGCGATTTCTTTTCGGTGAAGGCATGGAGGCCGATGGTTCCCCCACGTATCGCCCGGATGCCTTTCTGTTTTTTATAGGCAAATAACTGCAATAACTGCATTTCAGGCCGGAAAACGGCGGAATGAAGCCATTCTCGACATGCGGCAAAGGCCATCGTTAACTGCAACGATGCAGTTAACGTTCCGCATTTAAGTGCTTTCGGCGCCTTTTCCGGGCATCGGAGCGCGTTCGGCGCCGGCGGCGGCGTCCGTCCGCGACGCATAGCCCACGGGCATGGGTAACAGCCAACTATCGGCCGCCAAGAAGGCCAAGAACGACGAGTTCTACACACGCATGACCGACATCGAGCACGAGCTCGTTCACTACCGGAAACATTTCAAAGGAAAGGTCGTCCTGTGCAACTGCGACGACCCGTTCGAGTCGAACTTCTTCAAGTACTTCGCATTGAACTTCAACCCCCTCGGGCTGAAGAAGCTCATCGCCACCTGCTACTCGGGCTCCCCCATCGCCGGCGGCGAGTACCAGCCGTCCCTGTTCGACGATGACGTGGACGAGAATACGGGACGACACCGCAGGGCGTACAAGGCCGTCGTCAACGTCTTCCGCGACACCACCGGCGACGGAGAGTTGGATATGGACGACATCAGAAACCTGCTCGACTCGGGCGAGAACGAGCTGACCGAGCTGCATGGCGACGGCACATACGGCGCGGGCGACTTCAGGTCCAAGGAATGCCTGGAGCTGCTCGACGAGGCCGACATCGTCGTGACCAATCCGCCGTTCAGCCTGTTCAGGGAATACGTGGCGACGCTGATGGATTATGACAAAAAGTTCGTCATCGTCGGCAATCAGAACGCCATCACCTACAAGGAGGCTTTCCCACTGTTGCGGGATGATCGCCTGTGGCTGGGCTACAACAAGGTCAAGGAGTTCGTCGTGCCTTCCGCCGATCACCCGGAACGCGGTAATATCGTCACGGACGGGAAGGGCGGGCTGATCGCCAAATTCGGCAACATCTGCTGGTACACCAACCTGGACATCAAAAAACGCCACGAGGACCTGCTCCTCTACCGGCGTTACAAGGAGGATCCGTCGAAGTACCTGCATTACGACAACTACGACGCCATCGAGGTGTCGAAAGTCAAGGACATCCCCGAGGACTATTGGGGCGTCATGGGCGTGCCCATCACGTTCATGGACTCCTACAATCCCGAACAGTTCGAGATCATCGGCTGCTCGGAGAGTGAGGGCCGCGGCTTCTCGAACGGCCTATGGAACCCTGAATCAGGAATTGCCCAGCCGACCATCGGCGGGCGCAAGGTGTACAAGCGCCTGTTCATCCGCCGCCGCGCCTGATACAATGGCCCCAAGCCCTTGGCGGAGTCCATAACCCTCCCGCCGGGGGCCGACGGCCCTGACCGCATGCGCGGCCCGGCAAGTCGAAAAACCCCGGCGGATTTTTTATCACTTCCTTCCGCCGGGGCCCGTTTTTATCCGACGGGGCATTCCGTCTTTCTCATATCCTCGATGATGCCCTTCACCGTCTGATACCGGTCCGCGGGGTTGGTGGCCGAGCATTTCTGGATGATGGAGCCCAGCCGCGATCCATCGGTGACAAGGTTCTCCTTGCCAGTGAGGATGTAGTTGAGAATGAAACCAATCGAATATATGTCGTTGACCGGCTTGAAATCCCTGAACGATTTCAGGGCCGGATCTATTATGGAGCCTTTCATCGCGGAGCCCGTGCTCGTGAGGTCCGAGGTCTTCTCCTTGGCGAGCCCGAAGTCGGAGACCTTGACCATGAACGCATCGCTGCCCCTATACGTATGGACGAGCACATTTCTGTAGCTGAGGTCGCGGTGGCACACGCCACGCCTGTGCAGGAAGTTCATCGCGTACAGGAACTGCATCGCCATCTTGTGGCGGGTCTGGTAAGACATCTTCTGGTTGTTGTGCGAGATGTAGTCCTTCAACGTGTGCTCGCAGTACTCCATCGTGTAGCTGTTGTCCGACTCGTTGTAGCGGTAGACTTTCAGGATGTAGGGGAAGTCGAACCGTTTCATGATGTCGAACTCCCTGTGGAACCTCTCGACCTCCTTGGGGTCCGCGTCCTTCTTCAGCTTCTTGCGCGCGATCTGGATGCCATAGTTCGGGTCGGTGAATTTATGCACGATTGCATAGGATCCCTCCCCGACGAATTGGAGAGGAACCCAGTTCGTCCCGGCAAGCATTATCCCGCTATCCTCCGTCTCGAACACCGTGTCGTAGTATTCGACCTCTATCGGCGTGAGCCCCTCCGGGATGGGACTCCCGAGAGTAGGTTGGAGCCATCCGCGGGAGCTGTCGATCACTTTTTGGTATTCGGGCTTGGTCTTGATCCGTATCCCGGCCTTGGAGGCGATCTTCAGCAAAGCGGAGTATGTCTCGTTCACCTCTATCAGGTCACGGCTGGGGTCGGCGTTGAAGTGGCCGCTCACACCCTGCGGTGCCTTGGCGTTCATGAACTCGAAGGCCCCGTTGTACTGTTCGTGCAGCCATGCGAAGACGCGACCAAACCGCCGCTCCCCGTCATATAGCCCAAGGTATTTTCCGTCGACCTGCTTCTCCGCGAACTGGCTCAGGTAATTGTCCAGTTGCCGCTGTGGTGGTAGAGACAATCCGATCCTCCGATCGTAAGTGGAATCGCCCCCATTGTAGCCGCGTCCCGGGGGCGGACGAGCGTGCGCGGACGCCCGTACCGAGACGTCCGACCCGCCGGCGCCGGTCCCGGTGGAACTCCGTTACTCCTGTTCCTCCGCCAAGGCTTTCCATGCCCGATCAGGAATCCACGACCCCATGGGCTCGTGAAACACCGGGACGCATAGCGGTACAATACGGGCGTTTCGCCCGTATTGCCAATAAGATGACGGTGGAGCGTATTGTGACCAAAGGGAGTGCAGTGGTGAGTAGCCAGACCTCGCAAGCCGAAGTGCAGAGCCTTATCGATCGTGCCGTGAAGCTCGGCGATCCGAAGCTGGCCGCCGACATCAGGCAGTTCGCCTCGACCCGCCAATACGGGCTCGTGTTCGAGCACAACCGGCCGGAACGCATGAGGCTGTACGGCAAGCCGGTCACGGCACGCGACGTCGTGCAGGTCCTGCCCCGACGCGGCACCGCCGAATCGGCGGAGAACCGCTTGCTGTGGCGCATCTCCGCGCTGCATGATGGCAAGGCCGACCTGTACGCCTACGTGGCTCCCGACTACGCGGACAACAACGGGGAACCCCGCACCGTCGACGTGGCCGATCTGGTCGCCGTGTCGGAATACGACCAGCCCATCTACGCGGGGCTCAGGGAGACCGGCCGTGTGGAGCGCGGCGGAGACAAGCCCTACCAGGTCGTCATCAACGGCGAGAACTACCACGCGCTCGAGGCGTTGGCGTTCGCCTACGCGGGCAAGGTCGATTGCATCTACATCGACCCGCCGTACAACACGGGCGCGAAGGATTGGAAGTACAACAACGACTACGTCGATGCCACCGACCAGTATCGCCACTCGAAGTGGCTCGCGTTCATGGAACGCCGCCTGAAGCTCGCCAAGCGTCTGCTGAAACCCACTGACAGCGTGCTCATCGTCACCATCGACGAGAAGGAGCAGGCCCGGCTTGGATTACTCCTTGAACAGATGTTTCCTGGAGTGCGACTTCAGATAGTTGATACGATTATCAATCGCAAGGGTGTTTCACGAAAGGGTATGCAGGATGCGGGAACCGGTGAAGAAGTCACTCAGTTTTCTCGCGTGTCTGAATATATATATTTTGTAATGTTCGGGAAAGCATCTGTTGTTAAAACAGCATGCAACATGCTAGATACTCAAACCACCGATGTTGATGACGCTGTTTCCACTACGAATGTTCAGTGGCTCTCCATGCTCAGACGTGGCGCAGCCTCTCATCGGGCTGACAAGCCAAAGCATTTTTATCCCATTTTTGTTAATTCTATCACCGCAACAATAGAAGGTGTTGGCAAACCTCTTGAGCCTGATGAAGACAGAAACGCCATCGTTGTTCCCGAAAATCTTGTCGCCGTATGGCCTATGAGGACTGACGGAAGTGAAGGCCGTTGGCAATTAAAGCGGGAGACTTTCATTTCTGCTCTTAAAGAAGGAACCGCTAAACTCGGTTCGTATAACAAAAAAAGATAGATGGGCAATCAATTACCTTAACGCTGGGATTAAGGATGAGATAAAAAGTGGCGCAATACTGGTCAAAGGAAAAGATGATAAGGGCGCTCTCATTCTTAAACGAGTGGAAAACAAGCTGGTTGAACCAAAATCCGTATGGAACCAAGTCTCACATAATGCGAGCGAATACGGAACGACCTTGCTCAATGGGATAATGGAAAACACCGATCATATCGGCGAACTGGATTTCAGCGGAAACGTCAACGTCATCACCTTCACCAAAGACCAGACTGACGGGCGTTACGGATATCTGGACGGCGTGGTCGACGTAGCGGAAAGGCCCGGCGTTGGGCGACGGTAAACATCAGGCCATGCACAGACACATCACAAAACAGCCGGATTGTTCACACGGGAAGAACATCATGCCAGAACCCAGTAAGAGCGACAGCGAGTGTATAGCCGGACTCGAACTACCGAAACAGGACAACGCACATGCACCACACCCGGTGTCGGCAGCCATTATATATGCAGGCGTGTTTACCATGACATGCGCACTGTATAGCAGCATCTTATCCGCCTGTTGGGGATTTTTACTGATAATACTTCCCGGCTATGCAATCGTTCCCTTCATAGCCCTGCTACTGACACGAAAAATCAACGCCTCATGGAATCTCTTGTGGCTTGCCGGCACCACCGCGCTCACCTACGCGATGACACTAGTAAGCATGGCAGCCTTGCTAATGCTCATACCTCCCAAAGCCACCCTATGGTTTAGCATAGTAAAAATACTGACCAACTCATTTGCAGACATACTATCGTTCCAGCTTTTCATGGGCGGGTATACAATTCCGACCATCTTCTACATCCTTGGCTTGATCTGCCGCGCATACCACAACAGCCGCAATCGGTAACAAAGAACCGGCGCCGGGCAACGGTAAAGGCGAAATTCATGCACAGACATTGCGGAACAGATACATTGAAAACATACAAGGGGCATCATGGCAGGGAACGACGGGAATGACAGCAAGAACAGCGGCTGCATGGCCACAGACAAACACGATTCGGCCGGGCACGACCCGGATGTACAGGTGACGTTCGCGCAGAACTCACCGGACCAGAAGAACCCACTCATGCGGAATCCAGTGATAGCGGCCGTGATATACGCGATTGTGTTTGCTGCAATATGCGTGCTGTATACCGCTATTGGTTTATTTACCTATTTTGCGTATGTGATACTCGCCATCCCCGGTTGCATACTCATCCCCTTCGCGGCCCTGCTGTTGACGCGCAAAATCCGAACTCTGTGGAATCCTCTGTGGCTCGCCGGCACCGCTATACTTACCTACGCAACAACACTGGTCAGCATAGCGGAGGCAATAACGCTCATATCATCAAGGCTTACCTTGTGGACCGCCATCATAGAGCTACTGACTGGCTCATTTACGAATGGAATATTGTTCATAGTCTCCATGGGCGGATACAGCATCCCGACCATCTTCTACATTTTATACCTGATCTGCCGCGCATACGACAATAGACACAATCGGTAACAAAGGACCGGCGTGGGGCTGGCTTTATCGCACACATTGTCGCAAACCAGCCCCACATCGGAACCGTATCGATTAGAAGATGAACTCCGCCAATGCCGAACATGCCGCATCAATCACGGAATCAGGGGTATCGTATGAATGGGTCAAGAGCCAACATGTAAACATTTGCTGCCAATCGACACCGCGGAATGCACTTACTGCCGCCGCCTTATCACTGGCACCCATGCTCCATGCGATTCGCTTGAAACGGTCAGACAACTGGTTCGGCGCGTTATAGTAGCTGCGCATGGTCTGGGACAACAGGTGAGAGTCGCTGCCGTTACCGTTCTTAAGCGTGTCGGCGAAGTAAATGGCATCGCCATCACAGCACAGGTCGTCACGATTGCAGGTATTGCTGACGGTCTGCCATGTTCCATCCACCTGTTTGTCAAGCGTAAGCCCTTGAAGAGCGCCCTGCTGCCGATAGTTGTCGTCCGCACCTACCAAGGCTTCGGCGATGACATCAATGCTGGCCTGCGGGTTCCAATCCTTAGCTTTCTGAATGTTACTCATGGCCGAACCCAAGTCGCCTGCCCAGCCGGTCCACGTATCCGGAACGACCAGTCCATTGAGATATCCCAGCGTCGTGACGCACATATGCGACAAATCCACGCTTTCCCCATTGACATCGATCATGGACTGCCGCCACGAACCGATATAGCGATCCAACGACTTGATGATTGCAGACGCCGTAGCATCCTGTTCGAGGATTGCGGCATCCGCCTTGCGGAAACTTTCGGCTGATACCGACCATTCGATAGTTGAACCATTTCCTCCGTCGCGCAGGTAATCCTTGGACAGGTAGTTCAGCATGCATCGCCATGTCGGGACCGTCACCCAAGTTCCAGTGGTTCCACTGGCCACATAGTCCTGCCCCACCTTTCCTTGAGCGCGCAGTTCATCGAACCGTTTCTCAAGATGCCAGATCAGGTCAATCGGCCCCATCTGATCGTAGTTAGTTCCCTGATCGATGGTCGTTCCACCAGCCGACGTCTGCTTCACATAGGATACAGCAGGCATTTTGCCGGAATAGGCAACGCGGTCAAGATCCCAGCCTTGTCCCTGATAATCTGCTAAACGCGGAGGATGGCGGGCATCGTCATTGCATTTGCGTGACGAACAACGAGGTTTCCGCAGACGAAGCGAAGAGATTTACAAAAAACTGTGTTCGGCAGGGCGATCCCGAATGGGAGGGACATGGTATTGCCCGTTACGTTACATGGCCGAGAACAAAATGCTCCATCGAGGGCGTCGATGTGAGTGGAAACTCTTTGAAAGGCAATTATCTCGGCTCCGATAGACCCATGGCCGACGGCTTCGAGGAGAACGCCATCTTCTACGACCTGACCTACCAGGATCCCACGGCCGTCAGGCTTGGCATGGCGTTCCGCGAGGTGGCGCCACTGCTATGGCTCAGGGCCGGTGCGCAAGGGCGTTGCATCATGGACGAGAAGCCAAACTGGGATATCGCCGACACGTACGCGGTCCTGTTCGACCCGTCCCGCGCCAACGCGTTCGTCTCCGAACTGGCGAAGGTGCCCCATGTCAGGCTGGTGTACGTCGTGACCGACGACGAGCGCCGTTTCGCGTCGGTGTCGGCCATGCTCGGCGGGCTGCCCGTCGTGCGCCTGTACGCCGACTACCTGCGTTCGTTCCGCATCAGCGCCGAAGGCGCCAACAACTGAAGGAGGAATGCCCATGAGGGCCGTTCTGAAGGACTTCCAATCCGCCGCCGTGGAGAAGCTGTCGAGGTCGCTGCGCCGCATGACGCGCGACTACTGGGAAGACGGCCGTCTGTCGGCCACATGTCTGGCCGCGCCGACCGGCGCCGGCAAGACGGTCATGAGCGCGGCGGCCATCGAGGCGTTGTTCTTCGGCGACGACGCGTTGGCGTTGGACCCCGACCTGTACGCCGTGGTGCTGTGGCTGTCCGAGTCGCCCGCGTTGAACGAGCAGACCCGCAACCGCATCATGCAGGTGTCGGACAAGCTGTCGGCCGACTTCACCGATTACAGCATGCTGCACATCATCGGCTCCGACTTCGCGGAGGAACGCCTGCGGCCGCGCAACGTGTACTTCCTGTCGAAGAACATGCTGTCGAGGAACGGCATCCTCACCCGCGGCACCGAGGCCACCTCGGGGCGCACGTTCTGGGACGTGCTGGACACCACCATCCGCGACCCGGAACGCAACCTGTACCTGTTCATCGACGAGGCGCACCGCGGCCTGGGGCCGGAGGCCTCCGCCTCGTCCGACACGGCCACCATCTACGCGAACCTCATCGACGGATTCGAGGGGCGCGCCGCCATGCCCGTCGTGGTGGGCGTGTCGGCCACACCGCAGCGCTTCGTGGCGGCCATGCAGGAGCGCACCGACCGCGATTGCATGTCCCCTGTCAGGGTCGACCCCAAGGACGTGCAGGAGTCGGGACTGCTGAAGGACACCATCGAGCTGTACGTGCCCGACACCGACACGGCCGTGGAGCACCAGTACCTGACCCTCGCCTGCCGTCGCTACAACGAGGCCTGCGAACGCTGGGCCGCGTACTGCGGCGACAACGGCGAGCCGCCGGTGTCGCCGTTGCTTCTCGTCCAGACGGCCGACCACATCTCCGACGGGGCGCTGGCCGGCCTGTGCGACCAGATCTCATCCCTGGTGCCCGGTCTGGAGTCCCAGCTCGCGTTCGGAACCAGCTTCGCCAATGTGTTCGGCGAGCACGGGAACATCCGCGCCGGGCGCTACGACATCCCCTACATCCGGCCTGAGAACGTCCAGGGCGCGCGCCGCACCCGCGTGCTGTTCGCCAAGGAGGCCGTGTCGAACGGTTGGGACTGCCCGCGCGCTGAGGTGCTGTTCTCGCAGCGCACGCGCAAGGACCCGACGTACATCACCCAGCTTATAGGGCGCATGGTCCGCACGCCGCTCGCCCACCGGACCGACGACGGCATCCTCGACTCGGTGGCCTGCTACCTGCCGAACTTCAACCCGCAGACCACGCATGAGATCGTCGACTACCTGACCGGAAACGGCAAGGAGCCCGAAGCGGCCGTCGCCGGCAAAAACGGCGTCCTCGAGAACCCGCAGGACGTCTCCCCCGCCGTACCCCGCGGCCGCGACGACTACGAGAGGCAGATGACCGAATGGAGCAAGTTGGCGCATGCCGCCTCGCCGGCGCCGTTGCCCGGTCTCGACGACCTGCCGGAAACCGAAGACGCCCCGGCGGCCACCAGGGAACCCGAACCGGTCACGGCATCCGGATCGGAACCCACGACCATACCGGAACCGAAGCCGGTTCCGAAACCCAAACCGGGACCCGTCAACCCCTTGTACCGCCCCCAGGCCACGCCAAGACCCACGTCGAAGCCCGAACCGTTGACCAAACGAGACTCGTCTTTCACGCCGACCGAGTGGGAGGGCATCAGGGCCGCCTACGACTCCATCCCGGTTAGGAGGAACCCGAAGAAGGCCCGCAACGAGTTCAGGTCCCTGCTTGACGCGGCCACGCTGATGGATACCACGGAACTGCTTCAAACCGCCGAGCATGATGTGGACGAACAGTTCTGCCATGAGGTCGAGGGCGCCATCGCGGCCGAGCGCGAGGCGTACGACGCCAAACGCGCGGAAGTCGAGAACACCCCCATGGTCAAGATCATCCTCGACCGCCGCAGGAATCTGGAAGATCAGGAGAAGGGCGTCGCCCCGATCGACGACGACGGCATCGAGAAGGCCGCCGCGCCCGCCCGTAAGGAGTTCAGCGGCGACGAGCTGCCCAACGCCTACCAGCGGTTCTGCCTCGCCCACGGCGCCGACATCGACGAGGCGAACCTACGGCTCGCCACGATCGTGCGCACATCCGAAATCATGGATCGTCTGCGCAAGTGGGCCGCGGAATACCGCGGCGACCTGTTCGACGTGACGGCCCAAGGAGCCAGAATACAACTGACCGCCGCGCAGAGGGAGGAGCACGAGCAACTGGAGCGCGAGTCGGCTGGGCACAGGCTCACGCACCTGGCATGGCCCACGGCCACGAAGGTCGCCGGCGTCGGCGAGGCGTGGCCGAAGCACATCGTGCAGCGCGACGATGGCCTGTACCCGCTGAGGCTGAACGAGGCGGAACGCCATGTCCTCGAAACCGAGCTCGCCCGCCCATACACCGTCGCGTTCTACCGCAACCCCGGCAACAACTCGACGTACAGCTTCTCCATCCCGTACAACGCGTCCAACGGCAGGCAGGCCCTGCGGCCGGACTTCATCTTCTTCGTCCGCGACGCCGACGGCGCGATCCGCCCGTCGATCGTCGACCCGCACGGCGACTTCCTCGCCGACACCCTCGGCAAGCTCCGCGGCTACGTGGAGTACCTGAGGAAGTATCCGGACGCGTTCAAGTCAGCCGTCATGGTCGGTTGCCCTGCTAACGGCGATTACCGCACCCTCGACCTGCTCGACCCAAGGGTCCAGGATGCCATCGACGGTTGGTCCGAGGTGGACACGAGGGGCCTGTTCTCTGGACCGTTGAGCCGCCCGTACATGTGATACCCGCTCTGTCGGCGAACGACAAGCGCCCGCACCCCGCCTTTCCGGCATGGGTGCGGGCGCTTGCATATCCGCGCGGCGCATAGCCACGGGCATGCGGCCGGAAAGTCCGACCGGCAAGGAAGGGCGACCGCCATGGACCCGATCATCATCCGTTACCTCATCTATGGGCTTGTGGCCGCGGCCATCGTCTCCGCGGCCGTGTGCGTACCTCAACTCAACCGTGCGAGGGACGAGATCGCCTTCGTCAAGGGCTACACTCACGCGCTCGAGGTCCACGGCCTCGACGCCCACTCCGACGACAGGACGGTCTGGGATGGGTTCAAGGGCCGGCACGGCATGTTCCACGCCGATGCATGGGAGCAGGGATACCGCAGGGCGCTGAAGACCCACGGACTCGCATGGTCGGAACGCGACAGCCGGGAGATATGGCACAACCCGTACAACGCCACCGACCGCAATGCCGCAATCCGGAACGCCGCGAGCACCACAGCCATGGCGATGCAGAACGCCGCGGACACGCTACGACGCTGAATCCCGGGACGCATAGACATCATCATGACAGAGCAAAAGAACACATCCGCGTCCGAAACGGAAGACGCCAAGAAGAAGCTCTACGTCCCCATCACCGACCGCCCCCTGCTGGGCGTGCCCGAGGCCGAGGCCCTTACCGGGGTGCCGGCCAAGATCATCCGCGCCCAGGTACGCAACGGCCTGCTGAAGGCGCGCATGGCTGGCAGCACGACCATGCGCATCCGCCGCGCCGACCTGGACGCCTGGCTCGACGCGCTGCCCGCCTGGCACGCATAAAAGAACCCCACTTGCGTCCGATTGTGGACGAAGTGGGGTTCTTCAGAACACCATAGGTGCAGCATAGGTGCAGTGGGCTATTCTGGATACCGCGAAAGCCCTACTGCCGGCTATGTTCCGCCCTATGCGGCCGTCAGATGTGGAAGTACAGCTCGTACTCCAGCGGGGTCGGGGCCAGACGAGCCTGGTCGATCTCGCCGCGCTTGATGCTGATCCAGGTATCGATCAGGTCGTCGGTGAAGACGTCGCCTGCGGTGAGGAAGTCGTGATCTTCCTCAAGGGCGTCCATAGCCTCAGCCAGGGAGCTCGGAACCTGCTTGATGCCAGCGTGCTCTTCCGGCGGCAGCTCGTACAGGTCCTTGTCGACCGGTGCCGGAGGCTCGATGTGGTTCAGGATGCCGTCCAGGCCTGCCATCAGCTGTGCGGAGAAGGCGAGGAACGGGTTGCAGGACGGATCCGGAGCGCGGAACTCGATACGCTTCGCAGCCGGGGAGGTGCCGGCCAGCGGAATACGGATGGCGGCGGAGCGGTTACGAGCGGAGTACACCAGGTTGACCGGAGCCTCGAAGCCCGGGACCAGACGGTGGTAGGAGTTCAGAGACGGGTTGGTGAAGGCGAGCACAGAGGAAGAGTGCTTGATCAGGCCGCCGATGTACCAGCGGGCGAGGTCGGACAGACCGCCGTAGTTCTTCTCATCGTAGAACAGCGGCTTGCCGTCCTTCCACAGGGACTGGTGGCAGTGCATGCCGGTACCGTTGTCGCCTGCGATCGGCTTCGGCATGAAGGTGGCGGCCTTGCCAGCGAGGGCAGCGGTCTCGTGGACGACGTACTTGTACTTCATCAGGTCATCGCCTGCGTGCTGCAGGGAGTTGAAGCGGTAGTTGATCTCCTGCTGGCCAGCGCCTGCCACCTCGTGGTGGGAACGCTCGAGAATCAGGCCGACCTTCTGCAGGTTGGCGACCATGTCGTCGCGCAGGTCCTGGGTGTGGTCAATCGGCGGAACCGGGAAGTAGCCCTTCTTGACGCGGTTCTTGAAAGCGATGTTCGGGGTGCCGTCATCTTCGGTGTCAATGCCGGAGTTCCACGGAGCCTCGATGGAGTCCACCTCGTAGAAGGAGCGCTGCATGCTGTTCTCGAAACGTACCTTGTCGAAGATGAAGAACTCGGCTTCCGGAGCGAAGGAAGCGGTATCGGCGATGCCGGTGGACTTCAGGTAAGCCTCGGCCTTGCCGGCAACCTGACGCGGGTCGCGGGAGTACGGCTCGTCGGTCAGCGGGTCGACGATGGAGAATGCCACGTCGAGGGTCTTGTGCTTGCGGAACGGATCGATGAATGCGGTGGAAACGTCCGGCACCAGCTTCATATCGGACTCGTTGATGGCCTGGAAGCCTTCCACGGAAGAACCATCGAACGGCATGCCGTCGGTGAAGGCGTCCTTCAGGAATTCGCTTGCCGGCACGGTGAAGTGCTGCTGAACACCGATCAGATCGGTGAAGCGAACGGAGACATACTCAATGCCTTCCTTGTTGATAAGGGCCTCAGCATCAGCCTTGGTTTCAAGTGCAGTCACGGGACCGCTCCTTTCGAATAAGTTACTTACAGGCTCTTAGTCTATGGTCGCGCGTTTCGCTCACTCGCCATTTGGGTTACGAGAATGTTTCGTAATGACATATTCGAGGTGTGATTTCGCGGAAAATCACGATTAGATTGTTACGAACAGCCACGTCCGCCCCTTCAGAAGCGTTCATTTAATGGACAGGCAGCATGAAAAAGGTCCCGATCGTATGAATACGATCGGGACCTTCCGTGACATCATGCGGGTGCTATGACCGTCAGCGGCCGCGCATGGCGCGACGGCTGACGCGCTGCGGATGCATCGGGTCGACGCCCTTCGGCACGCTCATGCCGTTCTTCAGCTGCAGAGTGCGCAGACGCTCGTTGAGTACCGTGAGCTCGGTCTTGGTGAGCACGAAACGAGTCCTCGGATGGATGGCGGCCATCAGCTTGTTCTTGTGATGGGTCGGCTGGTAGCTCTTGAACTTGAGCAGCGTCTTGCGCACGTCCTTGAGGCGGGTCTGGTTTGCGCCGGTGCCGACGTACATACGGTAGACCGGGATTTCGGAGCCGGCGGTCACGCCCTTGATGCGCCGCTCCTGACGATCCATGGCTCGCTTGACGCGATTGTAATCGCCTTCGCCCAGCAGATAGATGCCGTTGTAACCGGTACCGCGCCAGATGGCGTCCTTGGTCTTCGGGTCAATCCACACCGGTTCCTGGGGGAAGTTGAAGCCGGCCTTGCTGATGTTGCCGAGCACGCTTACTGCGGCACCGGGACGACCTTCGATCTTGGCGTAGCCGACCTTGTCGGCACGCTTGGTGAGCATCATGGTGGCGAACAGCACGCCCAGCATGACGGCAAGAATCATGAACAGGATCCAGCTGAACACATGCCACTTGAATATGACGCCCAGTACGACGAACACGATAATCGGTGCCACGAACACGCCACCGCACAGCCACGGAAGCGCCTTATCCTCAGCTTGGGTGTATTTGAAGATCTGGATGATCTGGCTGATGGTGCCTTGCTTCTTCTGCTTCTTTTTCTCTGCTTTATCTGCCATCGACTTCCTCGCTTGACGGTTCGGTTACACACACTGGGACGATAGTCTATCAGGAACCATGCCATTTATGGTGCGACTGCGCTATTCTACTCCGCCTATCTCGTATGCAGCGGGCGTCCGTCCGCTTTCAGCAACGCCTCACCGAGCGTCTCGCTGAACGTGGGATGCGGGTGGATGAGCCGTGCCGCATCGGCAAGCGGGACACGGTTGCCGACCAACTGTTCGGCTTCCGCTATCAAATCACTGGCGATTGGGCTGACGATGTGCACGCCCAACACCACCTGCATATCAGGATTGTTCGCAAACGCACCGCTGACGACGGTCATCGATCCGCCTTCCCCGCTCATCAGCATGCGCGCGTTGGACAGCATCGGGTATGCCGTCTCCTTCGGCTCGACCACGTCTTCGCGCGCTTTTGCCTGGTCGAGCGTCAATCCGACGCTTGCTGCTTCGGGGAAAGAGAACACCACCTGTGGCACGGTGTCGTCAAGCACGGGTTTTGGATCGGCTCCGGCGATTTTCTCAGCGATGGTGATGCCTTGTTCAAAGGCGCGGTGGGCCAGCGCATGACCTGGAGTGATGTCTCCCAGCGCCCACACGCCATCAAGGTTCGTCCGTCCGTATCCGTCGACGGTCACGTATCCTCGTTCGTCGAGCTTCAGGCCGCTGGAGCGGAACCAGTCGGCGTCGGTATTGGGCACACGTCCGATGGCGGCAAGCACCACTTCGCCGTAAGCGGTGCGGTCCTCATCGGAATCGCCCTGCCGATAGTGCACAGTGGCCCCTAGGTTCGCGCCAGTGTCGACACGGTCCACCGCGGTGCGTGCGATCACGTTCACTCCCCTGCGTTTCAGCTCACGTGTCAGCGTCATCGAAGCACGGCGTTCCCATGTGGACAGCACGCGGTCCTTACGAATCAGCAGTGTCACTTCGCAACCGGCGGCATTCCACAGCGACGCGAATTCCAATGCCACCGCACCCGCACCGATAATCACCGCGCTGGAGGGCAAGGTATTCAGCTCCAACGCCTGGGTGGAATCGATCAGCGCGCCGGCGAACGGATTTCCAGGCAACGCGAGCGGACGCGATCCGGTTGCCAACACGACGTCGTCGGCATCGATCGCAAGTTCCGTTTCAACCGGTTCGAACACGCCGGCTTCCACGGACCGCGATACCTGCGTCTCCCCCTCAGCCGGCGTGACACGTACTGTATGCGCGTTCTGCAATGCCGCGCAACCGCGGAATACGGTGACGCCGCGATGCGCCAGCAGGCCCGTCAGCCCTTTCGTCATCGTTTCCACGGTGGAGACGCGGAAATCACGTAATCTGCCGAAATCGATGCTCTGCAGCGTGGCGTTGATGCCCATGCGTTCGGCGTTATGGATGGTTTCGACGCTATGCACGGCGGTCAACAATGCCTTCGATGGGATGCATCCGCGGTTGAGGCATGTGCCACCGAGCGTACCGTCACGTTCGATCAACGCCACCGATTTGCCGAGTTCCGCGGCACGCAGTGCCGTAGAGTAACCGCCGGGGCCGGCTCCGATGATAGCGATGTCGAAATGCTGTTGAACCATATTGAATCCCAATTCGTTCCTCATTGATTCGTTTGCACGCACGTGAAGTGAGCTTTTGTTCGATGCGAGCAATCGTTTTCCATGGTAATGGAAAAGCCGTCAGTTGTTCGCTGACGGCTTGAAAAATCACCGGCGGTTCTCGATACCGATCACTCCGGCCAGTGTCCACGCTTCGGGTAACGAGGCTTCGGAAGCCTCCAACGGCGAATCTGGATGGCACGGCTCCACGCATAGGAACCGGAACGCATGCCCTTGGCCACGGACTGCTCACCGAATTTCTCGATGAGCTTCTTCTTGAGCTTGTGCCACATGACCGCCACGTCGATAATCACGGCGAACAAGTAGACATACATGATCAGCATGAGCGGCAACGCCAATGCAGGCCACTTGTAGGTGACGACCATGGATCCGATCAGGATTATGAACGCGACCGGGATGAAGAACTCGCCCAGATTGAAGCGGGCATCGACGTAGTCACGGATATAGATGCGCCACGGCAGACGTTCCGACTTCGGCATGTGGTTGATGTCGCCACTTTGCATGGCATCGTATTCGGCGTTCTCACGTTCGCGGATGCGGGCCTTGGCCGCCTTACGGCTGGCGTTGCGATCCTTGGGGACCAGCGGACGGAGATTCTGCGCCTGGGCGTCCTTGCGCTTCGGGGTCGGACGGCCCTTGCCGGAGGTCGGCTGTGCAGCCTTGCTCTCGACGTTCCCCTGCGCCGGCTCTTCCTTCTTGGTAAACAAACTCATGCCTATAGAGCGTAAGGTGACGTATCGACGCTCGATGCCGCCCGCGGTGCCGTCTGCGTTGCGGTTCAAGCTGCGATTCAAGCTGCGGTCGGACGGTCTGCAAAGAACGGATACAATGGACATTCGTCACACGATATTCAATCCGCGTAATACACACGCATATATAGGGAGCATCAAGGATTATGACAGCTTTAGGAGCCGAAGAGATCCGCACGCGCGTCGAGTCGGATTTCAACCGCATCGTCGACGTGTTGAACCAGAAGATCGCCTTGCAGTCGATTTCCGCGAAAGGCATCACCGCCGATCATATGAAGCGTTCCGCGCAATTCGTGGCGGACCTGCTGCGCGAGGTCGGCGTCGATACGAAGGTGGTGCAGTCGCACAACCCCGACGGCACGCCGGGCGCTTGGGAGGTCATCGGTTCCAAAAACGTCAGCGAGGATGCGCCGACGGTGCTGCTGTACGCGCACCATGACGTGCAGCCGGTGCCGGATCCGAGCGTATGGAACACCGACCCGTTCGTCGGCACTGAAATCGACACGCGTCTGTACGGCCGCGGAGCCGCGGACGACGGCGGTGGAATCGCCATTCATTCCGGTGCGCTGAAAGCGCTTGAAGACGATCTGAAGGTGAACATCAAGGTGTTCATCGAAGGTGAGGAGGAGATGGGTTCTCCGAGCTTCATTCCGTTCATCGAAGAGCACCGGGACGAGTTCGCTTCCGATGTGATCATTGTGGCCGATTCGGGCAACTGGTCCGCTGAGATTCCGTCGCTGACCACGTCGCTGCGTGGCAACACCGATATTGATGTGCATGTCAAGGCGTTGGAACATCCGGTGCATTCCGGCCAGTATGGCGGCCCGATTCTTGACGCGAACACGCTGGCTGCGATGTTGATTTCCTCCATGTACGACGCCAATGGCGATTTGGCCGTGCCGGGCGTTGCGTCCGAGGAACCGGTTGGCGGCCTGCAGCGTGATATGGACGAGGCGACTGTGCGTGCCGACGCGGGCATCGTCGAATCGTATCGTCTTGCCGGCACCGGTTCGCTCGCCGCGCGTCTGTGGACGAAGCCCAGCGTCACCGTCATCGGGTTCGACGCGCATCCGGTGGAAGGATCCTTCAACGTCATCTCTCCTGAAACCACGCTCCGTCTGAGCTTGCGCACCGCGCCGAATCAGCGACCGGAAGAGGCTCAGGAGGCGTTGGCCAAGTTCATGGTGGAGCATGCGCCGTTCGGTGCCGAAGTGTGGGTCGACAAGCTCGACAACGGCATGGGCTGGGCCATGGATCCGAACGCTGAGGCCACCAAGGACGCCATGGACGCCATGGAGGAAGCGTTCGGTGTGGCTCCGGTCAACAAGGGCGAGGGTGGCTCCATCCCGTTCATTCCGGAATTGCAGCGCATCTTCCCGAAGGCGCAGGTGCTGGTCACCGGTCCGGAGGATCCGAAGGCCAACGCGCATAGCCCGAACGAGTCCATCAGTCTGCCGGCGTTGAAGAACAACGTCATCACCGAGGCGTTGCTGCTGGATAAGCTCGCCAAGTAAGAAGTCGTGTAAGGCTTGCCGAAATAGGATAAAGCTCTCTGTCATACGATTCCGATTGGAACGTATGACAGAGAGCTTTTTCATTTAGCTGCCGATTGGGGAATCATCATCCATTAGTTGGACACGTTGCTGAACGCCCAATGCCAGTAGCCGGTGTAGTATGCGGTGGCCAACGCGATTGCCGGCACCGCGATGCAGATGGCGTAGAACAGCCAGTCGACCGCATGCAGTTTCGATTCGCGCGCTTGGCTTCGTGGCGCGTCGGATCCGAATCCGCGCGCTTCCATGGCGGTGGCGAGTTTCGTTCCACGTCGGATGGATACGACGAGCAGGCTGAATGCTTGCGAGAAGACGCGTTTGATGGTGCTGCCGTCGCCGAGGCCACGCGAGCGGCGTGACTGGCCGAGTGCACGCCAATCGTCCTGCAGCAGCGTGAACATGCGCATGCCGGCAAGGCCGCCGTATACGAAACGTTGCGGCAGGCGCAGAATCTGCACGAGTCCGTCGGCCAGATCGGTCGGGTCGAGTCCCAAAGCCAGAATCACACCCGGCACGGCGATTGCGGCGACACGTAGGAATGTGGCCAACGCCAGATAGAGCGATCCTTGGGAGATGACGATGATGCCGCCCAGATTGGCCAGCACCGTGCCGGATGTCTTGCCGTACAACGCCACGGAAACGAAGCTGCCTGTGGCCGCTATCCATACTGGCCATGTCTTGCGCAAGACCGTCCAGGGAGCCACTCCGCCGATCCATAACAATAGCATTTCCAAACCAAACGCCACGGATGCCGAAACGACATCGAGGGTGAAGAACATCGGAATGCACAGGATCAACGCACCGATGAAACGGCTTACCGGGTTGAGTTTCGCCACGAACCATGACGGTGACGCCGGCTTCGTTTCGTTACGACGTTCCTTGTGTGGCACCACGGTAATGGTTTCGAGCTTTTCATTGCCGTCGCGCCCACTGTTTTTGTTGGTTTCGAGCATGTCACTCCCCCTCTCTGACCAAAATACGGCGTGCGCCCAGCGCTTCGATGAGCGGCTCATCGTGCGTAATCATGATGACCGCGCAACCTTGGTCGCGCGCACCGGCGATCAATTGGACCATGCTGGTCCACGTGGTGAAATCCTGTCCGAATGTCGGCTCGTCCATGACCAGCACTTTTGGCGCGGCAGCCAGCATGGACGCCACGGACAGTCTTCTTTTCTCACCGCCCGATAGGGTGAATGGATTCGCTTTGGCGAAGCGGGAAAGATTCAGGCGTTCCAACAGCCTGTCGGCGATGGAATACGCCTCCTCGTCGGTTTTGCCCATGGATTTGGGGCCGATGGCCACCTCGTCTCGCACGGTGGATGCGGCGAACTGGTGTTCCGGCTCTTGGAACACCATGCCGATACGTCCCAGCAAGTCGCGGCTTTTCCATGTGATCACATTGTTTTCGCGATGGGGAGGTACCAGATCGTCCGCCATGCATACACGTCCTGCTATCGGTTTGAGCAGTCCTGCGAGAGTGAGTCCGAGTGTGGATTTGCCCACGCCGTTTCTGCCGGTCAACGCGGTCACCTCACCGGAATGGAATTCGAGGTCGATATGCTCGCCGAGCGGGAAATCATAGCCGAAGCTCAGATCCCGCGTGTAAAGCACGACGTCCTGCGGTTGCCGGATTTGTTCCGGTTTGGGCGCGTGGCTTTCGATGGTGCGGCCCGGCACCCACGCACCGCCGTCGGCAAGCACCTGACCCATGTGGCCGAACACTTCGTCTGGAGTGCCGTCGGCGATTACGCCGCCGACGTTCGAATCGGCTTCGGGTTTGCCCAGCACGATGACGCGGTCGACCAGGTCGAGCCACACGTCGATATGATGTTCCACCACAACCAGCGTCTCATGGGTTTGTTCGAGGACGTGGCGGACAGCGTCGCGCACTTCCTTGACACCGTCCGGGTCAAGGTTGGCGGTCGGTTCGTCAAGCAGCAGCAGGCCAGGGTGCATGGCCAGCACGCCCGCCAAGGCGAGGCGCTGACGTTGCCCGCCGGAAAGCCCTCGTGTGGAGCGGTCGAACGCCATGTAGTCGAGCCCGACGATGTCAAGGGCGGCTCGTGCCCGGTTCCAGATTTCATCTTTCGGCAGGTTCAGGTTCTCGCAGCCGAATGCGGTGTCGTCTCCGGCACGTTCGAGAATCGTCTGCGAGTCCGGGTCCTGAAGCACCAGCCCGCAACGTCCGCGCGCTTGTCTGGCGTCGACGCCGTCGATGAGCAGCTCGCCTTCCTGCTCGCCTTCGTCATCTCCACCGAGCACGCCGGCCAAACCGGACATCAGGGTTGATTTGCCTGCGCCGGACGCGCCAAGCAACAGTACCCGCTCCCCCGGTTTGATGTCGAAGTCGACGTGTCGTAGCGCGAAATCCTTACGTGAGGCGTGTCTCCATCCCCAATCATGTGCGGTCACGCCGGCCGCTGTTGTGTTCTGAACGTCAGTGGTCATTCGTCGTTCTTTCTTCTGATTGTCATGCTGTTGTTTCGTATGCCGTTGTCATGCGATGCGCCATCACAAGAAAATCCCGCACCACCTTGATGTGATGCGGGATTTGCTTGCATCGGACAATCAGACCAGTTCCTGCGTACGACCGGATTCGAAGCGGTCGAGCACGCCGGTCTTGGCAATGGCCACCTGCAGGAGGTACATCACCGCGCCGGCGAGCACCGCGCCGGAAATGGCGGAGGCGATCAGGTAGATGCTGACGCGTAGCGCGCTCCAAGCCGGATTGGTAAGCCAGTAGTACAGGCCGCAGCCGACGCCTGCAAGTGCGCCGGAGATCGTGGTGGACAGCAGGTCCCACTTCTTATAGGCGAAGATGGCAAGACCGATTTCGGCGCCGAGGCCCTGCACGATGCCGACGATCAGCGAGCCGCCGACGCCCCACTGGTTGCCCATGGTGAGTTCGAGCGCGGCCGCGAGGGTTTCCGCGAACAGTGCGGCTCCAGGCTTGCGCACGATGATGGCGGCCAGAGGGCCTGCGAACAGCCAGAAAGCGTTAAGCAGGCCTTCGAAGCCTGGAGTCACCGCCTCGAAGAGGGCCAGCGGCGCGGTGCAGACGATGTCCCAGCCCCAGAAGATCACGCCGGATGCGACGGCGATGATGGCTGCGACGACGATATCGACCACGCGCCACTTGTTGTTGTGTTTGCGAACTGCGGAAGACTGGTTTTCTTCAGTCATGGGATATGTGCCTTTCTCTTTTCGTCAAGGCACGGGAAATAGAGAGACGTCCGTGCGCCGGCATTACCCGGTATACGTTCATACGGTTGAAGCGGTTGCTTCCTCTCAGCCATTCGGCCCCCGTGTCTGCGCCTGATATTACACAGGACCCACGATTTACGTCGGTTTTGTCTCATAACGGATTCCGTATTCCGTGGCTGAGTCGCATTCCGATGTGTTGTTTTGGAGGAACGCTCCAACCGTATGGTGATTTTATTGAGGCAGTCTCATCAGCGATTCGGCAAGATTCTTGAATGTTTCTCCGATACCGTCCGACCGCAACGCGCCCTCTTTGGTTAGGACTGCGGGCCGGCCTGCTTCGCCGGTTTCGCGCAGTTCAGGCTCCAATGGGAGTTGTGCGAGCAGTGGCACTTCATAGCCGAGGCTGTGGGTCAGCTGTTCGGATACGCGTGCGCCGCCACCTTCGCCGAAGATACGTAGCTTCTCGCTTTTGTGCTCGTAGTAGCTCATGTTTTCCACGACGCCGCGAACTTTCATCGGCATCTGCAATGCCACCAGGCCGGATCGTACCGCGATGTCGGAGGCGGATGGCTGCGGTGTGGTGACCACCACCAGTTCGGCGTTCGGCAGTGCCTGTGCCACGGAAATCGCCATGTCGCCGGTGCCGGGCGCCAGGTCGAGCAGCAATACGTCCGGCTCGCCCCACCATACGTCGGATAGGAATTGTTCCAAGGAGCGTTGCAGTCTTGGACCACGCCATAGGATGGCTCTGTCCGCGCCGGCGAACATGCCGATGGAGATCAGTTTCACACCCCATGCGGTGACGGGCATGAGCATGCCGTTGAGGTTCGTGGGCTGTGATTGCACGCCGAATAGCCTGGGCAGCGAGAAACCGTAGATGTCGGCGTCGATGGCGGCGGTATCGTAGCCGAGCGCCGCGAATGTGGCTGCCAGATTGGCGGTGACAGACGATTTGCCCACGCCGCCTTTGCCGGAGGCGATGGCGAAGATGCGGGTTCTGATGCCGGGTTTGTTGAACGGGTTCTGTTTACGTTCCGCTTTGAGGCCGGCCACCAGCTGGGTGAGTTTGTCTTGGCTCATGGAGCCGACTTCGATGCTGGGAATCAACGTGGCATCGGGATAGGAGGCGACCGCGCCGTTGATCTGGTTGGTGATGGTCTGCGACAGCGGACAGCCTTCCACGGTCAGTTCGACCCGCACCCGTACGTCGTACGTGTTGGTTTCGCCTGCCGCTGGCGTGGCGTCAATGGCTGCGATCATGCCCAAGTCGGTGACGGACCTGCCCAGTTCGGGGTCAATCACTTTGCTTAGCCGTTCGTAGATGCGCGCTTCGATGGTGCGCTCGTCGCTCATGCTTCCTCCTTATGCCGCGTACCACAGTAGCGGTTCGCGGCACGGCTCGCCAGATGGTGTGGCGATTATTCAACTGTTCCTGTGTCGAGCAGCTGTTTGAATTGGTCTTCGTTGAGCATGGGGATGCCCAGTTCCTCGGCTTTTGCGGCTTTTGAGCCGGCATTCTCGCCTACGACGACCCAATCGGTTTTCTTGCTGACGGATCCTGCGGCTTTGCCTCCGCGCAGAACGATGGCCTCTTTGGCGGAATCGCGGGAGAATCCTTCCAACGAGCCGGTGACCACGACCGTTTTGCCTGCCAATGTCTGTGGTAGTCCGCTGGCTTGGGCTTGTCCGACTCCTACGCCGGCGGCCTTCCATGCGTCAAGCACGGCACCGCGCCAATTGCCCGGCTCACGGGCCGCGGTGAACCATGTGACTACGGATTCCGCAATTTCCGGACCAATACCGTCGATTTGGGACAATTCGTCCACGCTGGCATGTTCGATGGCATCCAACGTACCGAACGCGCTGGCGATGGTGCGTGCGGTGGGCGGTCCGAGCCTGCGGATGGACAGGGCCACCAGAACGCGCCACAGGTCGGCATGGCGGGCTTTGTCCATTTCGTCGAGCATCTTGCGGGTGTTTTCCGCCGGACGAATGTACACCGGCTGCACGCTGGACGTGCCTCCACGGGATACCTTGATTTCCTCGCGGATCACCACGGCGTCATCCGGCACCACGTATTGCGGATATTCCGCGGTCTCGTCGATGTCGGCTTCCTTGCGTTTGCGGGCGGCGGTAGGCGCGGTCCAGAATGCGGGCACCTGATGCCATAATCCGGATCCGCCCACACGTTTGCGCACTTTCTTGATCTTGCCGTTTGACCCGACGGTCTCGTGGATTTCGATGATTGGGGCCTCGCGCCAGACGCGCACATCCTTGAGGTCTGCGGACGTCAACGAGAACAGCCCGGCCTCGCTGGACAGCACAGGTGTCTGCATGGGCGGCAGTTCCAGTCCCGCCACCGGCTCGTACGGTTCAGGCTCCTCACCGGGTTTCACCACGATTTCGGTGATGTTCGGCGCATACGTGTCGATGGAATCGGGCCTGTCCTCTTCGGGATTCGTCAGCGCAATGGCTGATTGGTCGCCCAGATGTTCGATATCGAACGCCTTGCGGGACGCCAGATTGATGATCCGCTCGGTCAGCTGTGCCGGGCAGGATTCCACGTTCGGGCAGCGTATATCTTTGTCTCCCTCTTTGGCGGGAGCGAGTTCCGCGCCGCAGCTCGGGCAACGCGTGGGCATCACGAACCGGCGGATCTGGCCCTCACGTCCCTTGCGTCGCTCCAGCACCGGACCGACGAGCTCGGGAATCACGTCTCCCGCCTTGCGCACCACCACGGTGTCGCCGATGAGCACGCCTTTGCGTTCCACTTCAAAGGGGTTGTGCAGCGTGGTACGGGATACTGTGGAACCGGCCACGTACACGGGTTTCAACACCGCCACCGGAGTCACACGTCCGGTGCGCCCCACCTGCACAGTGATGTCAAGCAGCTCGGTATTGACTTCTTCCGGTGGATATTTGTAGGCGATGGCCCAGCGCGGCGCACGCGATGTGGCGCCAAGGGAACGCTGCAATCCCAAATCGTCGACCTTCACGACGATGCCGTCAAGCGCGTGTTCGATGTCGCCTCGGTGTTCGCCGTAATAGTCGATCATGTCGAGGATTTCCTTGAACGACGTGACCTCACGGTTGTGCGGAGAGACGGGCACACCCCATTTCTTATACAATTCGTAGGCTTCGGATTGGTCGTTGACCACATCATGGCCGTTGCCGGCGTGCCCCGCACCCCAACGCAGCGATCCGATGCCGTGCGCGTAGAAGCTCAGGCGACGGGTTGCGGTGATACGCGGATCCTTCTGTCTCAGGCTACCTGCGGCCGCGTTGCGGGGATTGGCGAATGGCGCGCGACCGGCGTCCTCGTTCTCGGCGTTCAGCTTGTTGAAATCGTCCCATCGCATGAACACTTCGCCGCGGATCTCCACGAATTCGGGAATGTCTTCCTCCGGTCCGGCAAGGTTCTGCGGAATGGTGGAGATGGTGCGCACGTTGAGAGTGATGTCCTCGCCGGTCACGCCATCGCCTCTGGTCAGACCCTGTTCAAGCACGCCGTTGCGGTAGATGAGGTTCAGCGCAAGACCGTCGATTTTCACCTCGCAGGTCATGGGCAGTGGCTTCGATTCGGGCCAATCCAATCCCCTGAGCACGCCGTCGTACCATTCGCGCAGCTCCTCGATGGAGAACACGTCATCGAGGCTCATCATGCGCGATGGATGACGTACGGAAGCGAAGTCGTTGGAGAACGTGCCGCCCACGCGATGGGTCGGTGACTGCGGTGAGTCAAGTGATGGGAACTGCGCCTCAAGCGATTGCAGGCAGCGCAATCTTGCGTCATATGCCGCGTCGGATGAGACGGGGGCATCGTCGATATAGTATGCGATCTGGTCTGATTCCACCCATGCGGCCACGCGCGCCCACAGCCTGGCCGCGGCTTCGGCGCTCATCGAAGCCACATCAACCTTGTCGAGGCGCATGGCGTCGGCATCGGTCGGCTGCAACGCGGCAATCCAACGTTCGCTGCCCGGAGTCAGCGAAGCCAGCCCCTCATCGGCCACGACGGCCGCGGAACTACCGTCGCTCTCCGGCGCGTCGAAATCCCATGCCAACTGTTCGGAATCATCACGATTCGTCATTGTCACCGCTTTCCCATCATTTCCGCCATGCCGCGCGGATGTCCACGCCAGCACCGATTATCGCACAAATGTTCGACCGTTTTGTTAGTTGTTCAGAGAGCGCAGGAACTGCACCTGCACCACGTCGGCACCGTCATGGTCTTCGTAATCCATGCGCATCGCGGCCACCGACAGGGTGCGTGCGGGCACGAACATGCCTTTGTCCACGCAGACGCGGGCCGCTTGGTGCATCAGGGGCGCGACCGGCGTGTTCGGCCATACCGGCAGTCCGGCGTCGGCGAGCACGTGGATGGCTTCCTGCACGTTGGTCGGCACCGGAATGCACTGCGATTGCGCTCTTCCGATCAGTTCCTGCAGTTCGCTTTCGAGCATGGCGATACGTCCGGGGGCGATCTCCTCGCTCATGATGTATGAGGCGGCGGCAAGGTCGAAGTGGTCGCACATCCATTCCGCATAGGCGAGGCGATAGTAGGAGAATGAGGCGTCTTCCCGGTCAAGCGCGACGTTCAGCGCGTTGAGGCATGCCGCACGTGCCGGATCCCAGTCCTCGGCACGCCCCAGCTGCACGGCGAGCTTGAGGTGCGACAGCGGGTATGCGGGGGCGTAACGCACCATGGCGTTCAGATGCGGCAGCGCGGCATCGACGCCTTTGACTTGGGCGAGCAGGTCGGCAAGCTCCATATGCATGTAGAACAGGTTGTCGGGAATGAGCACCGTTCTTTCGCCTTCGGTGGCGAACATGCGGTTGTAGATGACGCGTTCCGCATATGAATTGAAGTACCGCGGCACGCCCGGATTTTCAGCGAAGATCCGGTCCATGCGTTCGAGTGTGGACTGGGCGGATTCGATGGCCCGCTCGACGTCTCCGGAGAACAGCATGTCTCGTGCCTTCAGACGTTCGTCATCGAGGGATTGCGCCAGTTCGAATGAGAAGTCGGGCGTGTCTTCGCCGTCGATCAGCACGCTGGTGACCTGCGGTGCCAATTCGGTCAATTCCGGATCGGATATGGAATTGATGATGTCCATGGCCTGTTTGGCTTTGGCCACCGATTCGAGTCCGTCGCTTTGCGCAAGACGATGGAACTCCCCCACGGCGCGCTGCAACAGGTCGACACGCTGGATGGACAGGCCCATCATGTTCTCACAGCCGAACAACTGCGCCGTGCCGTCATCAAAACGAATGTCGGACAGTTCGGGTTCTTCTTGGCTTCCCGCCGGTGAGAATCGGCTGTCACGAAGGTCGAAGGCCGCATCGATGGGTTTGAGCGCGCCTTTGCCGTCCACGTCCATTTCGGCGTCGAACATGCGGTATGTGGCGGTTGGATGGGCCAATCCGTCAGTGTCGAGCCGCTTCAGGAACTCGTCGCGGGTGAAGGTGACGGTCACCAAGTTGCGTACGGTCGGGTTTTTGCGCAGCTGCGCCATCGGATCGTCGTCATCATCATCGAGGTAGGTGTCGTACTCCGTTTTGTCGCTGGCGTCGTCCCGCATGGAGGCGTCGTCATCATCGGCGCGTCCGTCCGGTACCGCGAACGCCATTTCGTCGAAGTCGATGTCTTTCATCAGGTCTTCGAACTGGCCGTCCACCGTATCGTCTCCAGTGCCAACGCTATCCGAGCCAGCCGAATCGTCGGAATCGATTGATTCGGATGAGATATCGGTGGTTCTCGGAGTGACGGGCCGAGCCGGATCGCCATGGTAGTCGCCGTCCTTTGGAGCGGCTTTGGATCCGGATGGCCTCATGTCTCCGGTACGGATGCGTTCGAAGGCGCTTAACGCCTCGCTCATCAACTCGCTGATGGCGGAATCCTGTTCGGCTACGGCCTCTTCCAGACCAATCGAATCGATGTGCATCGACACGCGTTTGACATTCGGATCGGCTCCGAAGCTCAGCGCGGCCATCATGAGTCCGACGCGCAGATTGTAATCGACGCTCATACGCGTGCGTTCGACGTCGGTCAGGTCGATCCACGCGCGGCGCGATACGTCGTATCGGGTGAACGGCATCATGGACACTCCAGCAGAAGTGAAGCCGATTGCGACTTCGCCATCGCTGAGGTCGCACCGGAAGTCAACGTCGAAACGGTATGGCAGACGCAGGCTGCGCAGCAGACGGGACATGGTCTGCCGGTACACCCATTCGGAACCTCCGTCGGCGCCGAAATCGCCTTCCAACACGTTGTCCTTGGTTGATTCGGCGACTTCACGCCGGAAGTCGGCCGCGATATCCGCCAGTCGGCTGGCGGCCTGGATGCCGTCTTCCCGGTTCGGGTCGAGGATCGCGCCGAACCGGTCGTCCGGTTTCAACGCGATCAGCGCCGGATTCTCCAGCAGGGCGAAGTCGATCTGCGCGGCTTCGGCACGCGTCACCGTGTTCTCCGTGGGGAGAGCGCCGATGCGTGCGTTACGTTCCAGCCATGAGCTGACGGCGGCGAAGCGGTTGAGGTTGCCCTCGATGTTGAGGGCGCACAGCACTGCCGAGAACGGCAGGGAGGAATCCCATGCGAAGAAGTAGCATCCGGAATAGCTGGATGTGTACAGGTGCAGCGGTTCCGCTCCGTGCACAGCTTCGAGCCCTTGATCGGTATCGAGCGCGTGGGCTTCGCGCATCAGATCGGCGAAGTAGTCTTCCAGGCCGGAGGCGCGCATGCCATGCGACCGGGCGCTCATGGTGTCTCTGATGGACCGTCGGATGGCGCCTATGGGCGCTTCGCGGTTGAGCCTGCGGAAAATGTTGCCGGAACCGAAACCGACGAGCAGGCCGTTCATCTGTGGCAGCATGTAGGCGGCGAAGAACGCGATGGTGATGGCGTCCCGATATTCGAGGTCGAACCGCATATTCGCTGGCAGGTTGGCGCGCATTTGCTCAAGCGTGTAACGGCTGCCGGTTTTGAGCCATGAGGCGAGCCACATCATGCGACCGCCCGGCATGCGTCCCACGACGCCGCCTTGCGTGGCGCGCACCGTTTTCGGATTGCGGCTGGCCGCATGGCCGAGTCTTGGACCGTCCGCCAACGTAAGGGTTTCCTCTTTGACGAAGACGAACCGCGGTTCGAGTTCCTGCGTGTCCATGTCCGGATCGGTGCCGGCGAAGACACGCGCTTTGCCGTCCGCGAGCGCGATTTGGGCGAAGTGGTCGCTGTCGGTGAACAATCCGATGGAGAAGGCATGGCCGTGGGTCTGCGGCAGTTGGGCCCATCCGAGGCGGAATCCTCCGGGCACGCCTTCGAATCCGTCGATGACGTGTCGTTTGATGAGCGGATTAAGCCGGATGGAGTTGCGGGTCAGTTCGTCGACGATGTCGTCGGGCTTGTCAAGCGCCTTGCCGAAGGGGTTGGCGTGGATGTGGCACGGCGTGGCCTGGTTGACGAGTCGCCGCACATTTTGCCTGACGCGTTCGAGCATGGTCCGGTTATGTTCCGGTTGGCTGGCCGGGTCTGATGGTGTGCGGTGAGACATGTGTGCCATTCTTTCAATCCAACGCGACATGAAGCTATTAGAATAATGACGTGACTTTTTCGAAGCAGCGTTTTCAGGCACGTCGTCGTATGTGCGCAGCCATTGTAGTCGCTTTCGCGGTGATGGTGGCGGTCGAGTGCGTGTTGTGCAATATGCCGTTTTGGCGTTCCTTGGCCGCATCGGGTGATTCCGCCGCCGCGTACAACGTGCTGGGCCCTGGGCTCGAACGTACTGACGAGGGGTTGTTGAAGGTCACCGATCCGACGCAGGCATATATGCAGGTCGATGCGGATGGCTCGTCGGAATATGTTCGTATGGACCCGGTGTCTTCGAAGGCGTTGGATAAGGCAGCCAGACAATCGGAGCAGGTGTTGCGCACGGTTCGTGTCCGTCCTGATGTCAATCGCAGGGCCGGTACGGTCAGTTCGGTGTCGGTGTCTTCGCCACGTTCGCTGTATGTGCATGCGGCGGCTGCAGGTGGTTCGGTGTGCGTGCGGATTGTCGAGCCGAAGGGTTCGCTGATTCCGTTTGATGCGGTGCGTGCGAATGTGCGTGTACCGTTCGCGTTGAATCCGTTGCGTATCGGCGTGATGGTGGTCGTGTTGGCGATGGTACTGGTGTGGAGGCCTGGTTCGCGGTTGTGGCGGATGCCGTTGGATACGACGAGTGTGAGGCAGCGTGCGTGGCTGGGGGCGCTGCTGGCGGTGCCTGTTGTGGTCACTTGTGCCGTTGTGGTGTGGCAGCTGGTGGAGGCGGCTCCGTTGAGCTTCCATACGAAAGGCACGTACACGTATGATTTCGACCAGTACGATTACGTGGCAAGGGCGCTGCTTGATGGTCACGCGTGGTTGGATTTGGATGTGCCGGATGCGTTGCGTGACGCGGCGGATCCGTATGATGTGGCCACCCGGCAGCGGATGCTTGCCGATGGCGTAAGCCCAGTGTATTGGGATTACGCGTTCTATCAGGGGCACTGGTATTCGTATTTCGGTGTGGTTCCCGCGTTGTTGTTGTTCCTGCCGTATCGGGCGGTCACATCGTTGTTCGTCGATGGCGGGCTGATGATGCCCTGCGGTGCGGCCGTGCCGCTGCTGATGCTTGGTTTTCTGGTATTCGGATGTCTGCTGGTGATTCGTGTGATATCCCGAATTCATCCGAATGCGCCGTTGGCTGCGGTCAGTATGCTGTGCGTGTTCATGCTGTTGGCTTCCAATGGTTTGTATCTGTGGTATCGGACGAATTTCTATTCGGTGCCGATCGCCGCCTCCCTGTTTCTGAGCGTGTTGGGATTGTGGCTGTGGTTGGGCGCCGCCAAGCGGGTGCCGGCGTCAGGCGATCGGATTCGTGAGGTTGATGGCACGCAGTCGTTGTCGTTGCCCCATCTGGCTGCAGGCTCGATGTGCATTGCGGCCAATCTGGGGTGCCGTCCGCAGTTCATTCTCGTGGCGTTGCTGGCTTTCGTAATATTCTGGCCGCAGATTCAGTCGATTTTCCGTCACGCCTCCAATGATTCCTCCATTCCCCATATGTCGGTCTGGCGTCTGATGCGCGCGCCGTTGGCCGCATTGCTTCCCGCGTTGATTGTGATCGTTCCTCTGCTGGCGTACAACGTGGTCCGGTTCGGATCACCGCTCGACTTCGGCACCTCATATCAGATGACGGTCACGGATATGACCAGTTATCGGCAGCCATTGTCGAATCTTGCGCTGACCGTCTCATATTACCTGTTCCTGCCGTTGCGGTTCACGGATGCGTTTCCGTTCCTCGCCGTCAGTCCGGCGCCTCTTCCCACTTGGGGATTTACCGAGGCAATGCCTGGCGGCTTATTCACGATAGCTCCGTTGACGTTGGCCGCGCTGGCCTGCCCGTTCCTCTACCGGCGTATGCGCAAGGCCGGGCGCACGAACACATGGCTGTTGTTGACATCCAGCCTGGCATTGGGATTGCTGCTTGTGGTGCTTGACTCCCGCATGGCCGGTTTGGGATGGCGGTACATCGCCGATTTCGGATGGCTGTTTGCCTTGGCCGCGTTGCCTTCGTTGCTGATCGTGCTTGATTGCGGCAAGCCGCGTCTGCGTTGGGTATGTCGTGCCGGATTCCTCGCGCTGCTGCTGTTCACGCTGGTTGTCGCGCTGATGTCGTTGTTCCTGCCCGGGCGTGACGATGAGATGTTGCGCAACAATCCCGCCCTCTATCTCGACGTGCAGTCCTGGTTCATGTTGGGTTGACGTCCGACATAAGCTACATCCAGTAAAAATTCAAGTTTCTTTCCTGATTCATATAGCAGTTTTTCCGGTTTGCTCTGAGTTTCATCGGCAATCATAGTGATTGTCATCATTGTTGCTTTGAGTTATGTTCCGGGGGTCGCCGACCATGAAACCGCTTTCGCCGCCACGCAACCATCCTCAGGCCGCACGTCGGATGCCAAAGGCGACATCGTGCTGCTCACCACCGAACTGGGCCGCGACGACAACGCCGTGCAGGACCAAGTCGTCAAACTCGATGCCGAAACCAGCAGTGTGACGCGACTGTTGGATTTCGGCAGCCTGTTCGCCGATTACAAGGCGTCCGCCACGCATGCGGGCACGGACGATTCGGATGAACTGCCGGTGAACCTGCGCGCGGTTGCGCCTGCGGTTCGTTACAATCGGCGGTATGGGTTTCTTCGATTCGCTGTTCGCCGGTAAACATTCCACACCGGCTTCGTCCGTCACGTTCCATCTCGACCAGGCCGCCCACATGTACGAGGACGGCAATATCGGCTTGGAAGCCACCACGCTTGATATCACACCTGACAGCAAGCGTGTGGCGATAATCGGCTTGAACGGCGCAGGCAAGACCACGCTGCTGAAGTTGCTGGACGGAGCGTTGGCCGCCACGTCCGGAACGGTCCGCATCGAAGCGGACGGTACCGCATACGACCCCGCCGTGAAACGCGATCTGAAGCATGTCGAGGATCTGGTCGGCCGCGTGCGGCGCGAAGAGATTCCGAACGCCTACTACAAGGCGGCTTCGATTCGTGAGGCGATCGACCTGCCGTTGAAGAAGCACAAGGTGCCGGAAAGCGAACGTCAGGCGATCATCGGCAATCTGTTCGCGCATTTCGATCTGGCTTCCGTGGCCCGCGAGCCGGCCTCCGCTTTGGATAGCGAGAAGCGGCATCTGCTGGCGATCGCGGCCGCGTTGAGCTTCTCCCCCGCTGCGATCGTCGCCGACGAGCCGACCAAGGGATTGGACGAGGTGGCGTCGGCGCGCGTGGCGAAGGCCCTGTTCAGCTATGACAAGCAGGTGGTGTTCGCCACGCATGACACGGATCTGATCGTCCGTCCGGAATATGCGATCGGCCGCGTGCTCGTTGTCGACGACCATCGTGTGGTGTTCGACGGCGCGCCTCGTGAGGCGGTCGATTTTTACACGGATTTGGTTCGTTCGAAGTATGAGGCGGCGAAGGGCGACAGGGCGTAGAAGAGATTTCGGACTCGGCAGTCCGTTCAGCCGATCAGTTCGTTGACGGTGTCGATCACCACGTGCACGTTATGCCGGAAATCGTCCGGTTCGGGCAGTAGTGAGATGGCCAGATAGCCGTTGGAGGTCATGTCGAAGAAGTAGCCGGGCTGTCCGGATACGCCGTGGCGTTCGATCATGTGCAGCACCAGCTCGTTCTCGTCGAGCACGCTGGGCACGCGCAGCAGTACGTTCCATCCGCCTTCGGCACGCAATACGCTGACAAGACCTTGCTCATCCGCGTCGAGCATGGCATGCAGTGCTTTGAGATTGCCGCGCACACGTTCCTGCACGCGCGCGGTCTGCGATGGCGCCGCTTCAAGCAGTGCGGGAATTTGTTTTGCGACGATCTCGCTCATGGGCAGATAGTCGTCGGCGATCACGTCGAGACGACGCTTGGCTTCCGCCACGTCTTCGGCGGGACCTGATACCTGGATCCAGCCGACTTTGGCATGCGGTGCGGCGAGCATTTTCGAAAAACCGTCCAACGCGAATGTGAGCGCGCCACGCTCCCCCGCGAGTCGTGCGTTGCCTTCGAATGGTTCCAAATCGTAATCGTAGAACACTTCGTCGGCGATGATGGCCACGCCGTGGTCCCGGCACAGGCGGACGATCGCCTCGCGTTCCGACGGTTTGACGTACGAACCGGTCGGATTGTTGGGGTTGATGAGCACCAGCGCGCGGATGCGATTGCCGTCCGGGCCTTCCAGCGCGGTTTTCAGTTCGGCCACGTCGATGTACCAGGAGCCGTCGAATCGTTGTTGGTATTCGATCATGTCGACGCATTCGAGGCGTGCGATCGATTCGATGAGCGGATAGCCGGGTTTCGGTGCGAGCACGGCGTCACCGGCATCACACAGCAGTTTGATAAGCCACGAGTAGGCTTCGGAAGTTGAACTGAGGATGTACAGGTCGTCCGGCGAGCAATGGCCGATTTCCTGCATGTCAAGGAACGCGGCCAGCGCCTCACGCGCGTAGCGTTGGCCGCGCGGGTCGGCGGAGTAGATGTCCGGCACAAGATCCGGAGCCAGCGCGTGTCGTGTCGGATTGGAGTCGTTGAGCTTGCCGAGCGGTCTGCCGGCTGTTTTGGCGGTGGCTTCCGCCTTGGCGATGGGATTGAGCTCACTGATGTCGACTCTTGAGGAAAAACGCATGCTCTCCACCCTACTCCATGGACTGCCGTCTTCCATCTGCGGCACATGGAACAACGAAAAAGGCCGTCCGATTCGTCGGACGGCCTTGTGACAACCTAATCGGTCAACACATCACTTCTGCTTGGTGCTCGCGTAGTATGCGGCGCCGATGATGCCGGCCTCGTTGTGCAGCTTGGCTGCGACGATCGGGGTCTTGATGTCGATGTACGGCAGGAACTTCTCGGAGACGCGGGACACGCCACCGCCGACGACGAACAGCTGCGGGTCGAAGTAGAACTCCATGAGGGAGTAGTACTTGGTCAGGCGCTTCGCCCACTTCTTGTAGCCCATGTCGAGCTTCTCGCGGATGGAGGATGCGGCGTACTTCTCCGCGTCGCCCTTGCCCTTGAGCAGTTCCAGATGGCCGAGCTCGGTGTTCGGAATGAGCTCGCCGTTGAAAATCAGCGCGGTGCCGATGCCAGTGCCCAGCGTGGTGGCGATGACGAGGCCATCCTGGCCCTTCGCGGCGCCGAACTGCTGCTCGGCAAGACCGGCGGCGTCAGCGTCGTTCACCACGGTGACCGGACGACCGCAAGCTTCGGAGAACACTTCGGTGACGTCCACGCCGACCCAGGACTGGTCCAGGTTGGCCATGTAGCCAAGCTTCTCGCCCACATGAATCGGAGCCGGGAAGGCGATGCCGACCGGAGCGGACTCCGGAACCTCGAAATGCTCGAGCTGCTGGCGAACGATTTCGCCGACGGCCTTCGGAGTGGACACCTCCGGGGTGAGGATCTTCAGACGCGGTTCGGCGAACTCGCCCTTCTCGAGGTTAACCGGGGCGGCCTTAATGCCGGAGCCACCAATGTCAACGCCGAATGCCTGTGCAGTCTCAATCATCTTCAACCTCTCTATCAAGGTATGTTATGGGTGTATTCGAACCGGTACGTATTATGGTAACTCGCAACATGCCCAAAATCGCGCGCGACATGCACAAATGGTGAGAACGATTGCACAAATTGTAATACTTAACCGAGTAAATATTTCATCGCCTGTTTTGCAAACGATTCGTCCCACGTCGGTAGAGGCTCCGACGTGGGACGAATCGTCAATCGCGTGATCGCCGCGCGTTGGGAAACGCGTGGGCCACGGTGTTACTTCAGCGGCGGCATCGGCTGCCATTCCGGATCATGCAGCAGCTTGCGCGAATCCCACCATCCCTTGGCGATCTGAACGATGCCGGTCTTGAAATGCTCGCGGTCCACCATCGTCAGTCGAATCACTTCCTTGACCGCGGTCAGCACCGTACCCAGGCCGAACAACAGCGGACGGTAATCGCCGTACGTCATGAAGTATCGGGCCATGTAGCCGCGGTTGCGCATGATGTGGTAGCGGTTCATGTCGGAAGTGGAGTTGAGCTGGCGCACGCCGGCGATGTCCCAATTGCCGATCTCGCGCGTACGGCGCAGCACCACGTCGGGCACGACGATCGGATTGGTGACCTTGCTGGCACGATAGCCGTACATCGTGTCGTCCCAATAGATGAAGAAACGCGGGTCGGGCAGACCGATCTTCTCGACGATGTTGCGGCGGAACAGGCCGCCTTCGAAGCACAACGTGTCCATCACGCGATAGCCAGCCGGGCCGAACGCAGCCGGTGCGATCGGGTTCGGAATGCCGAGCGGGACGATGAAATCGTACTGCCAGTAGAACGGACCGCCATCATAGTCGTAGCGGCTTCCCTGAATCACGTCGTGCCGATCGGTCCACTTGGCCAAGCGCTCGATGCCTTCCGGCATGACGGCGACGTCGTCGTCCATGACCCAGAACCATTCGGCACCCAGCTCGTACGCCTTCTTCACACCTGCGGAGAAACCGCCCGCACCACCGAGGTTGTCGGTCTGCGGCGCGTAGACCACGCGGTTCTCGTTGCCGGACAGGTCGGCCACGGTGGTGCCCCACTGCGCGGTGAGTTTGGCGCTGAATTCTTCGACCATGCCATGGGTCTTGTCGCTGCGCTCGTTGTCCACGACGATGATGCGCCACGGGGCGACGGTAAGCTTCTCGATGGATTCGAACAGGGTGGCGAGCAGCTGCTGGCGCTTGTAGGTCACCACGACGATAGCCAGCTTTTCGATGGTCTTCTTCGCAACTTGCTTTTCAGTCATACGTTCCATTCTTGCACCGGCCCTCAACCACACATCGGCCATGTTCGATATGGAGCCGAGCACGGGCATAATCCGCGACAAATATGGACAGAACCTTGCACGGCACGAACTTGTTTGCCATAATGAACCGCGTATGCAGGGGAATCCGTATGACGGATTGAGATGGGCGTGGACGTCCGAACCCTTTGAACCTGATGGTTGACACCAGCGTAGGGAGGCATGGCCATATGGCTGATGTGATTTCCGTAACCAATTCCGATTCCGCGTTCGACGCTTCGAAGGGCGTCACGCGAACCAATCTTCCCCCATTCGCGCAGCGGCTGCGCAAAGCCGCCGACCTCGTATGGGAGGAAGGCTACAGGCAGCCGTTCATCCGCGAACTGGGCGAAGGCACTCTGCCGCGCGAGAAGTTCGCGTTCTATCTGCTGCAGGATTTCCGTTATCTTAACGACTACGCCAGAGTGCATGCTTTGGGACTGGCCAAAACAGACGATCCTGAGATCATGGCGTTCATGCTCAACGTGCAGAACGGCGCGTTGAATGTGGAGTCGACCGTGCACCGCACGTATCTGGCCAGCTACGGCATCACCGACGAGCAGATGAACAACGTGCGCCAGTCGGCGTTCGCCCGCGCGTACACGTCGAACATCCTTTCCATCGCCTATGGCAAGGGTATCCTCGACATTCTCGTGGCCGTGCTCCCCTGCGCCTGGGTGTATGCGGATTACGGATATCGTCTTGCCCATGAATTCGCAGACACGCTCGATGTGAACCAGTACAAGAGCTGGGTGGACATGTACAAGACCGACGAGTTCTGGCAGGGTTCGGCTTGGCTGATCGAGCATATCGAAAAACTCGCCGCCGAGGTGAGCGAGGAACGTAAGCAGGAGCTGGTCGATATTTTTGTGACCGGCGTTGAGAACGAGTACATGTTCTGGTCCAGCGCGTACGACATGCAGTACACGTGGAAGCCCGAATGGGATCAGGAGAGCTGATTCTCCGGCACGCTCTCTTCCGATTGTTTATTTCCATATGAAGCGGCCCGCCTTCCGATTGGTTTCGGAGGGCGGGCCGCTTCTCATATAACGTTCGGATCGCTATTCGCGCACGAGACGAATGTGCTCCACGTCGTCACGCTGGGAACGACGGTAGAGCACGAAACGGTTGCCGATGACCTGCACGAGTTCCGCGCCAAGCTGTTCGGCGAGACCTTCGCCGGCCTCCTTGGCGGTCAGACCGGAACCGTCGAGCACGGAGCATTTGATGAGCTCGCGCTTCTCGATGGTCTCGTCCGCCTGTTTGACGGCGTTTTCGCTCAGATCGTTCTTGCCGACCTGGATGAGCGGATTGAGTTTGGTGGCCAGGCCGCGCAGCTGCTTGACCTGCTTTTTGGTAAGTGCCATATGTGTTCCATTCCTATCTACAAATACCCGCTCAAGCCTAGCGTGAGGACGGTATTTGCCCATCCGCCCGCAACGCACCGGTCATAACAGCACGCCCAGCACGACCAGTGCGACGAGATAGACGAGCATCACAATCGCCACGGCCACGTCCATGCCGGTGACGCGCATGACACGCCAATGCGTGCGCGTCGCACCTTCCTCATAGCAGCGCGCGTCCAAGGCGAGGCTCAGGTTGTCGGCGTGGCGGATGGCTGCGGCGAAGACCGGCACGACGACCGCCACCATCGCTTTGATGCGTACTACGAACGAACCTGTTTCGACGCTGCCGCCGCGCGCCGACTGCGCGTCGATGATTGCTTTCGTTTCCACACCAAGCGTCGGTAGGAAACGCAGGGCGAGGCTCATCACCAATGCCGTCTCCTGCGTGTGCAGACCGAATCTGGCGAACGGTGACAGCAATGATTCGAACGCGTCGGTCATGGCGGTCGGTGTGGTGGAGGCAAGGAACATCGCTCCGATGACGATGACCACGGCGAACCGACATGCGTAGAGTATGGCGATGCGGATGCCGTCATCGGTGATGGGAATCGGCCCGAGGCTCGCCACCGTGGTGCCGGTGCGCACGAAGAAGATGTTCAGCAGGCCGCAGAAAACGAACAATGCCAGGAACACACGCACGGAAGCGGTCAATCGGCCTACATTGATGCGTCCGGCCGCGGCGATCACGCCGGCGAACACCACGGCAAGCAGCAATTGCCAGAATGAGCCGATGGCGAACGCGGAGAACATGAGCGCCAATGCGGACAACATGCCCACGCGCGGATCGAGGCGTTCCAACAGGGTCCGCCGCTCCCCCACGGTCGCGGTGTCCGAGCCGGCGGCGTCCACGGATGGTTCCGCATCCGGTTCCGCTTCGCAGGTGGCTTTCACTGTGGATTCCGTGGATTCCTTAGAGTCCGCACGTTTCGCCGGCTTGCCCAACATGATGGTACGGTCGGCAAGCTCGTCCACTTCATCCTGCGAATGCGAGATGAGCAGTATGGTCACGCCGCGTGATTTGAGCTCGTGGATGAGCCCGTGCACGCGTGCGGCGGCCTCCTCGTCAAGACCTGCGGTCGGCTCGTCCAGAATCAACGCTTTCGGCTCGCATGCGATCACGCCGGCGATCGCCACCAGTCGCTGCTGGCCGCCTGACAGGTCGAACGGCGAACGGTCTCGCAGATGTTCGATATGCAGCAGCCGCATGGCCTGCATGGCGCGTTCCATCGCCTCGGACGTATCCAATCCCAGGTTGGAAGGCCCGTATGCGACGTCTTCGGCCACGGTGTCGGCGAACAGCTGCCGTTCCGGATGCTGCATGACGTAGCCGACCGTACGGCGCAGCCTCGCACGGTTTTTGCGATTGAGGGGCTTCGTTCCGCCGTTCGCCTTCGCAGTGGCCACGGCGATGCCGTCGATGACGATCGAGCCTGTCGTGGGTTTCTCCAACGCGCACAGCATGCGCGCCAATGTGGTTTTGCCGGCGCCATTGCGTCCCATCAACGCCACTGTCTCGCCTTTGCCGATGCTGAACGACAGGTGGTTGAACACGTCACGTTCGGCGTCCACGTAACGATACGATATGTCGCGTGCTTCGATGAGCGTTTCGGCGGACTCATCATCAATGCGTTTCGGCAGGCCCACCGATTGAACCGGCATCCGAAGCCGCTCGTCGGCGGGGCCATCGCCTACGATGTGGCCTGCTTCCAGCTGAATCACACGGTCGGCATGTTCCAACTCGTCCGCATGGTGCGTGACGAGAATGATGGTGGTGCCGCGGTCCTGGAGTTCGTCCAGCACCCGCATGATGTCGGCGCGCCCTTGCGGGTCGAGCATGGCGGTCGGCTCGTCGAGCACGAGCACATCGGAATCCATCGCCAGCATGCCGGCGATGGCGATGCGTTGTTGTTGGCCGCCGCTCATGCGCGTCGGATCGGAAGCGCGATAGTCGCTCATATCCACGGCGTCCAGCGAACCGGAGATGCGCAGGCCGATCTCATCATGCTCAATCGCAAGATTCTCCGGTCCGAACGCCACGTCGTCTTCGGTGACGGTGGTGACGATTTGGTCTTCGGGATGCTGGAACACCGCGCCTATGCCGCAACGGGCGGTTCGATACTCGTCGGCGTGCGCGCCGGACTCGTCGAACACCACATTGCCTGACAATACGACATATCCCTCATCGGGAGCCACCAGTCCGGCGATGACACGTGACAGCGTGGATTTGCCCGAACCGTTCGGTCCGGTCAGACAGATGCGTTCGCCACGGCGGATGTCAAGGCTCACACTGTCAAGCGCCCATGTCGCGCCGCCATCATAGGTGAATCGCACATCGCGTAACGTTATGATCGGCGCATTGGTCGTAACCATAAAATCTTCCTTCACCAGCACTGTATGGAATTCTCGGGGAAAACAAGACGGAGGAACCCTCCGGTGGATGCGGACGGCCCCTCCATGTTCATTTCAATGGGAACAAACGAAGCTCAACAGTTCAGCAGGTTGGAGATCGGCTTGTAGATCAGGAACGTGACCACGCCGTGGATGGTGAACTTCAACGCGTTGAACGGCAGGAGCGCCGGCACGATAAGCGCCACGACCTGCGCGGTGGTCATGTGCGCGTAGAACGGCGTGACGATGATGTTGCCGACGATGGCGACGGCGAGCGCCACGACAGCGCCGACGATGATGCCGATCAGCGCGCCCTTGCGCGTCTTGTTCTTTTTGTAGATGAGCGATGCCGGCACGGACAGGGCCAATGCCACGAGCACGGCCATCAGGGTGCCCCATGGGTTGGTGAACAGGTGCGGCACGAAGCCGAGCACGCTGACGATGACGGCTGCGGCCGGTCCGAACGCGAAGCCCGCGACGAAGCAGACGATGCCGGATGGGTCGTATTTGAGCCACTGCACGCCTGGGATGATCGGGAATTCGATGAAGCTGACGGCCATGGACAGCGCCACGAACAGCGCGTACATGGCGATGCGTTTGGTGGACCAGCGGCCGGAGTCGGCGACGCCTGTGGAGTGCGCGTTGTCCGGACGGGTCATCGGCTTGTCTGCGGCCTGATCAGCTGCGGTATTGGAGGTATTGCTAGGAGAGGATACACTCATGTTGAGCTCCGTTTCTTCCATCCGGACTGTAACCGTTGGCCCCGGATTCTCACCGGATCAGCCGCTTTCGCGGGTCGCGGGCTTCGGTATGGGGCCGTTATGAATGCCGGTCGTGCCGTTACCGCCAGTAAGGATTTTCACCTTCCCTGAAACTTGCTTGTCCATATATACGCCCGCCATGCGATATGCGCAACCTGCGTTCCGTTTTCGTCTTGCGATTCGGAACGCAGCCTGCGCACGCCGCGACAGCGGGCATGTTATGACAGCAGGCCGAGCAGATCGTCCTTGCTGAGCGTGCCGACGCCGCCGGATGCGGTGCCGTCGGTGAATTGGCGCGCCAGCTCGTTTTTCTTTTCCTGCAGTTTCAGGATGCGTTCCTCGATGGTGTCTTTGGCCACGATCTGGTATACGTTCACGTCCTGGGTTTGGCCGATACGGTGCGCGCGGTCGGTTGCCTGGTTCTGCGCGGCGGCGTTCCACCATGGGTCGGCGTGCACCACCACGGACGCGCCCACGAGGTTCAGGCCCGTGTTGCCGGCTTTGAGCGAGATGAGGAATGCGGGCACGTCGTTGCCGTTGAATTCGTCGACCAGTTCCACACGGCGTTTCTTCGGTGTCTCGCCGGTGATGGTGTAGTATTCCACGCCTTGTTCGGCGAGTCTGGCGCCGATGAGTTCGAGGAACGAGGTGAATTGCGAGAACACGAGGACCTTTTTGCCTTCGTCCATGCATGTGGCCACGAGTTCGGCGATGGCGTCGAGTTTGGCGGAGGCGTTCTTCGCGTCGGCGTATACGAGTCTTGGATCGCAGCAGATTTCGCGCAGCAAGGTGAATTCGGCGAGGATGCGGATCTTCTTGGTGTTGAAGTCGGCGTCCGACGCCTTGGTGAGCGTGGCGCGTAGCCGCTGTTCGTGTGCGGCGTACAGTTTGCGCTGCTCTCCTTCCAGTTTGACGGTGAGCACGTTCTCGAATTTGTCGGGCAGGTCGGTGAGCACGTCTTTTTTCAGACGGCGTTTGATGAACAGTCCCACCAATGCCTGCAGTTTGTCGGCCATGACGGAATGTTCCGGACCGGGAGCCATGATCGGCTGCTCGTATTTTTCGCGGAATTTCGTATAGGTGCCGAGCAGTCCGGGCATGAGGAAGTCGAAAATGCTCCACAGTTCGCTCAACCGGTTTTCGATTGGCGTGCCGGTCAGAGCGAAGCGATGGTCGGCCGTGACCTGTTTGACCGATTTGGCTACCTTTGTGGCGTGGTTTTTGATGTATTGCGCCTCGTCGAGCGCCATCAGCGCGAAATGGCAGGCTGCGTAATCGTCCACGTCGCGACGCAGCAGATCGTAGGAGGTGATCACCACGTCGGTGCCGTCGTACGTCGTGGCGCCATTCGTCGTAGCACCGTCGTTCTCCTGCGATTGCGCGGCCACCGTCGCGATGGCCTTGCGTCGCTGCGCTTTCGTACCGGCGACGACTTCCACCGTCAGATCGCCCGCGAATTTCTCGCATTCCGCGGCCCAGTTGTAGACGAGCGATGCCGGGCAGACGATGAGTGACGGACCGTTTCCTTTGCGCGCTTCGATGAGCGAGAGCAGCTGCACGGATTTGCCGAGGCCCATCTCGTCGGCGAGGATGCCGCCGAAACCTTTGTCCCACAGGGTGGACAGCCATTGGAAGCCCTCCACCTGGTATGGGCGGAGCACGGTTTTGAGCCGTTCGGGCACTTCGTAGCGTTTCGGATCGATGATTCTCACATCGTTGACATAGTCCACGAACGAGGCGCTTTTGCCTTCGTCGTCCACTTGGGAGTCCAGCAGGAACGCTTGGTATCCGGGGATTTTGATGATGCCGGAGTCGAGCTGTTTTTCACTCAGGTCGAGGTCCGTGGACACTTGGTCGAGCTCATGCAGGTCGGCTTCCTTCAAATCCACGAACGTGCCGTTTTTGAGCCGATGGTAGCGGCGTTTTCTGCGGTAGGAGTCAAGCAGCGCGCCGACTTCGTTCATCGGCACCTCGTCGGCGATTGGTGAGATTTCAACGAGGTTCGAGTCGATGGACAAGCCGACCTTCACCGATGGCGGGTTGGGCTGCATCATGCCATCGAATGCCGCCGTGGAGAAGACCTGGCCCACCGATTTGAGGATCTGCACGCCGTCGGTGAGCATGAGCAGGATAGCCTGCTCGTCCTCTTCTTTGACGCGTGCCACGTCGATGGAGCTCCATGTCGGGCACAGCTGGCGTACCACCTGCACGGCGAACGATTCCCGTGACAGGTCGCGTTTGACCAGCGAGGCCTTCGAACGCGAATCGGGGTTGATCACGCCGCGTAGCTCCTTGGCCGTCGGCACCAGTTGGAAGGTGAAGTCGCCGTATTTCGCCACCGCTTCGCAGGTGATGCCGTACAAATCGCGGTCCAGATAGAATTCGATCCGGCATTCGGTTCCCACCGCTTCGGTCACTTCCTGCGGAATGTCGAATCCGATGCCCGCTTCGGTGAGTTTCGGCACGATGGTTCGGGCGAACATGGGCCAGTCGTTTTCGGCGATGAACACGCCGTCCGGATCGTCGGAACACAGGTCAGGCAGCACCTGTAATGCCGGGCGCAGTTTATCGGTGCAGCGGAAGAGCCCGTCGATGCCTATCCTGTCCGTCTCCGTGGAATCGTCGGGACGTTCGCGGCTGAAAATGTAGAAGCCGTTGCGTCCGTTGATGACATCGGAGATGCTTTGGTTCGATGTGATGCGCACGCCCGACGCGGTGCCCTCATGCACGTAGGACGCCTTGAACGTGAAGGTGGGGTCGCCTTCGACAATGTCAAGGCCGAACGGTTCGCCTCCTTCGTTGGCCATGTGGATGCGGCTTGGCCCGGATTTCTTGGTGCGTTGGAAATCTTCGATAAGCAATCGTCTCAGCCCGTCACCGTCCGACGTGCGCAGGAAACCGCGGGCCTTCGACTCGTGTTCCTTGTATTCGTCCTGTGTCACGGCGTGGAACAGGTCGAGCAGGTCGCATGCCTCCCAATCGGTGAGGACGAGTTCACGGTCGATGCGTACCGCTTCGCCGTAATAGTATCCGTTTTGCAGTTGGGCCGCCGTTCTGGATGCAATCACCTGCTGTAGGAAGCGGTATAGCTTCAGCGAGAAGGGGTCGAGCATGTCCGGAGTGTGGGTGAACGCGAGTTTTTTGCCATATGACTCGTATGTTCCCGTCCGCATGTCGGCCACGAATCTTGAGATGTTTTTGAGCGCATAGTCGGCGTCGCCGCATCCGATGCGCAGGGACAGGCGCAGGGCGTCATGGCCGTTGATCAGCGTGGGCTCGAGGTACACGCTTCCCGGTTTGACGTCGACCGGCGCGCTTGATTTGCGTTTCGGTTTGGCGGCTCCCTGTCCGGAGGCGCCACGTTGTTCCTCGATCAATCGGCTTTTCGCGTTGATGATTCGTTTCAGCACGTCGAGTTGGGCGTTCTCGCCGGCGTTGTTGCTTTTCGCATCGAGGGAGCGCATGTAGTCGGCGAGGGCCCGGGGTGTTGCGGCTGCGGCGTGGAATCCCCGGAATCGTTCCGGCTGTTGCAGGAACAGCAGCAGCATGGCGGCTACGTGCTTGCACATGCCGGTGTACCGGCGGCTGGTGGAGGAAGCCGAGTCGTCATCATCGTTGACGTGGCCGTACGTGCTGCCGGAGCCGAAATCGTCGTAGTCGTCGACGTAATCGTAGTCGTCGTCATCGTCGAAGCTGCGGTATTTCGGACTGTTGTGGTAGTCGAAGGTCCGGTAGGAACCGTAGCCGCGCTGCGAACCGCTGAATGCCGGGCAGGAGCAGTAGCGTGCCAGAAACAGCTCGTCGGCGAAATCAAGCGTGGCTTGCACTTCGTAACGGCTGGAGGGTGAGGTGGTGCCCCGTATGGTGGCATACAGGGTGATGCGGTTGGATGCGGTGTCGTTCAGGCAATGCAGGTCCTCCATTTTGGAACGCCATTGGTTGGCGATGCCGCGGGCGCGCTGCAGTACCGGCTGGCTGCATTCGCTGCGCAGCTCGTCGGAAAGCCATGCCAGAGTGTCCGCCACCTGAACCCCCATCGTTCGTACGTTTGTTCTCATGCAACCATACCAGCGCGATGGAACAGCAAAAGCCGCGGCCCGATCCGGACCGCGGCATGTTATCGCCCGTGTTGCGTCAGCGGCAGCGTTTGGTCAGCGGCTGCCATGGGTCGAGTTCCACCGGCTCGGTTTCGAGCAGCGCTCGGGTGGCGTCGTCGAGGTATTCCTTGCGGATGATGATTTCGGTCACATAGCGGTCGAACCACTTGTCGGAGGCCACGTAGTAGCCGTCTTCGCCGTTGTCTTTGCCCCAGCTGTTCTCCACTTTCCAGCGGTTCGGCTTGCCTTGCTCGTCAAGGTTCACGCCGGTGAGGGTCATGGCATGGTTGCTTGGACTGTCGCCGTATTCGAGGCCGTGCGCCTTGTCGAAGTCGAAATCGGTGCCGAACAGCTGGTCCACGCGCACGCTGTCGCAGTCGAAATAGCCGGCCGCACGCAGCGAGAACTGGGTGCAGTCGCAGGCGAACCAGATCGGGTGTCCGGCGCTAATCTGGTCGACCGCGGCCTTTTTGAACACGTCGAGCGGCACGTTGACGAATTCCATATCCCCCGCTTCGGCCACATTGGCGGTGTAGCGGATGCGGTAACGCTTGTTGAACGGACGGGACGCCATCGGCACGTTGCACAACGTCACCAGATCGTCGACGTCCACCGGCACGTACTTCTTGTAGAATTCCATCGGCGTGATGCCGGTTTCGCGGATCTGTCTGCGCTCGTCCTTGCCGGTTTTCGGCTTGTCGGCCTCGTCTTCGCCGCTTTTCTTATCGTCCTTCTTGCCATCGTCGCTCACGCGGGCCAGGAAGTCGAACTTCTCCGGCGGCTCGCCCAACGAGATGGCGCACATGCGGTACACGGTGGACATGTCGTCGTCCTTGACCGCGCGCAGTTCATCGACCGTGGCGCCGGCTGCGTAACGTTCGCGCAGGTCGGCGGCGAACTGGCGCAGCCTGCTGTTGAGGTATTGTTTGAACGCGTCGGAGTCCTTGGAATTGGCGGATTCCGGGTAGGCGCTCTTCGGCACGAGACCATACTTGTCTACAAGGGCGGCGAACATCTGCCACCAACCGCCGTCATCGGCCGGCCCGTAGTTGATCTCCTGGAACAGGCGGCTGTCGGTCGGCTCGTCGAGCGTGGCGAACACGTTTTCGAGATACGTGTTGGATTTTTCCATCGCATCCCAGAAGAACAGGTAGGTTTCGGAGAATTCGAAATCGTCGAGTCCCCACTGGTGCATGAGCTCGTAACGCAGGGTGTTGAGGGATGCGAACATCCAGCAGCGGCCGGATCGGCGCTGGTTGGTGATGGACCCCTGTTTCAGTTCGATGGAGAAGTCGCGTGGCAGCGCGCGCTGGCCTTTGTAGTCGGTGGCGGCTTCGAGCACGCCCGAGGACACCGCGGCGTTGGCGGCCACAAGGTTGGCCCGGTCGGCGTTGAAGTCTTTGGCGTATTGTGCGAGACGTTCCGGTTTGATTGCTGTGATGCTGTTGGTCATACGGCCGATTCTTGCCATACGTCTTGACGGATGCGAAATACTGGTTTCGGCATGCCGAAAAATCTGCCGTAAATAAGCGATTCGAATTCGTTCCGGGGATATTCTTGTACTACTTGAGGGGTTTTTAGGGTGAGGAGCGTATCATGCGTCGTCATGGTTCGATGATGGTTGTTTTGTCCGGATTGCTGGCTGCGAGTCTGGCCATCGGACTGCCGGTCGGTTCGGCGTATGCGGACGAGCCGACGGATGGCACCGGGGCCGGCACGTCCGCCACGGAGGTGTTGGATTCGTTGGAGGTCAAGGGCCGCGCGCCGAAAACCGGGTACAAGCGCACTCAATTCGGCAAGGCGTGGGCCGACGTGGACCATAACGGCTGCGACACCCGCAATGATATCCTCAACCGCGATCTGACCGGCGTGAGGCACAAGTGGCGTACGCACAATTGCGTGGTGAAGTCCGGAAAACTGCATGATCCATACACTGGCAAGGACATCAAGTTCAAGAAGGGCAAGAAGACTTCCACCGCGGTGCAGATCGACCATGTGGTGGCGTTGAGCGATGCGTGGCAGAAGGGCGCGCAGAAGCTCAGCGAGGAGCGCCGCACCGCATTGGCGAACGATCCGTACAATCTGCTGGCCGTGCAGGGGCGTGCCAACCAGAAGAAGTCCGATGGCGATGCAGCCACGTGGCTGCCGTCCAACAAGGGGTTCCGTTGCGAATACGTGGCGCGTCAGATCGGCGTGAAGCACAAATACTCACTGTGGGTCACGCAGGCCGAAAAGGAAGCCATGGCCAAGGTGCTGTCCTCCTGCCCGACGCAAACCGTGCCCGACTACACGGGGGTCAAGGATTCCACAGCCGAGAAGACCACCGAGTCCAAGCAGACCGAACAGACGCAAACCGAACAGACGCAAACCGAACAGACGCAAACCGAACAGTCAGCTGAGCAGGCCCAGCAGACTCAACAAACGACACAGGCACCTGCGCCCGAACCCGCTCCGGCTCCGGCTCCCGCGCCCCAACCAGCGCCACAGCAGGACGTCTACTACCAGAACTGCACCGCGGCACGAGCCGCTGGCGCCGCACCTATCTACCAGGGCCAGCCGGGCTACCGTTCACAACTGGATCGCGACCATGACGGAGTCGCCTGCGAATAAATCCAATGCAGCGTCTCCGCTTTTCCGGTTGTAAGACGTATGACGGTGAGGCATAGGAAAAGCGCCGGGTTATTCATCCGGCGCTTTTCCTATGCCTCAGCCTCTTTCCGCATTTTCCGCAGTGCAGTCATGAGAACCGCTATGGTCTGCGCAGCCGCGCGATGTCGTCACGCAGCTGGTTGACGGTGTCCGTCAGTTCCCGCACATTGTGGCGCAACTGTTCCGTTTCCGATTCCGCCTCGTCCGCGCGCTTGTCGGTTTCGTCACGGACACGATCGACTATCCATGAGGCCAGTGTCGCGGTGACGATGCCGATCAGGGCCACGCCGGTTATCATCAGCCCGATGGCGATGCTTCTTCCCTGCCATGTCACCGGAGACAAATCGCCATAGCCGACTGTGGTGACGGTCACGAACGACCACCATATCGCCTCGCCGAAATCGGTGATGGAAGCGCCTGGAACCCCACGTTCCACATCCAATTCGGCAAGGGCGCCGATATACATCAGCAGTGTCACGCTGCAGCATGTGTACAGTGTGATGCGTCCACGCACCGCCATGCCACCGGTACGGTTGAGCACGTTGAGCACCGCCACCAATCGCAGCAGCCTCAATGGTCTGAAGATGGGCAAGGCGATGGACACCAGCATCAGCAGATTCTCTTTGAACCAGGCTTTCTTGTCCTTCGCCAGCAGGATCGAAACGACGTAGTCGACGATGAACGCCATCCAGATGATGTTGATCACCGTTTCGCACAATACGATATGCGTCCTCGCCAGCACTTCCCACGAATACGCGAACAGGAACACCAATGCCAATGCGGTCATGAACCACTCGGTCATCCGCTGCCATTTGTCCAATGTCATATCTCCCGCCTTTCTCCCCATGGCTGCCATCATACGGGTTTGCCCGTTTTTGTGACGTATTCCGGGCGCGGTGCATGTGCCTTCAGACCAGATAGACCTCCTCATGTGGTTCGTTTCAGAGTTCATCTCGGAGGCCGTCCGATTCGGACCATTCAGCCGACGACCGAAGGAGCGGATACCCACTTTTAATGAACGTCAGCCCTTGAGAGGCATGCGGTTGTCGAGCGATTGTCCGTTGGCGTAGCAGCGCACGTTGCCCAATGCGATGGCGATGATGCGCCGTTCGGTGGACTCCAAGTGGTTGCCGCCCGCCACATGCGGGGTGATCAGGCATTTCGGCTCGCTCCATAATGGCGATGCCGCCGGCAGCGGCTCCGGTTCGGTCACGTCGAGGCCAGCGCCGCGGATCATGCCGTTGGCGAGCGCGTCGGCGAGCGCCTGCGTGTCTATGGCGTCACCGCGGCCCGCGTTGATGACGATGGCGTCGGTTTTGAGTTTTGCGATGCGTTCCGCGTTGAGCAGGTGGTGTGTGGATGGCGTGGATGGCACGCACATGGCGATCACGTCGGCGTATTGCAGCACGTCGTCGAGCGATTCGAATCCGACCATGTGGTCGATGCCCGGCGCTTCGACGGTGGGGTTGCGGCGGATGCCGATGGTCGACATGCCGACGCTCTTGCATAGGCGTGCGAAATGCGATCCGATGTCGCCGGTGCCGATGATGAGCGCGGTTTTGCCGTCGGGGCTGATGACGCGGCCGGCGTCCTGCCATGCGGCGTTCGGGTTGCCGACGGCGTAGATGTGCAGGTTCTTCATGATGGACCACATCATGGCGAACATGTGTTCGGACACGCTTTGTCCGTAGGCGCCGGTGGCGTTGGTGAGCATGGAGCCGGGGTGGAGCACGCCAGGCCGCTGGTATTTGTCGACGCCGGCGCTCCAGGTCTGCAGCCATTCGAGTCTGGGGCATTGCGCGCATGTTTCGGGCGTGATGTTGCCGATGACCGCGGTTGCATACGCTTTGAGTTCGTCCGGTATTTCGGCGGTCCAGTTCATGGAGCCTCGTTGTGCCGGGTCGCCGACGAATTCCTGCGGCATGCCTTTTGCGGCGCGTGTGAACTGCGCGCGTTCGGCCTCGGTCAGCGGCAGACAGTTGACGACCAGTTTGCGGTCATTCTCTATTCCCATGCGCCCAACCCTATGTCAACCATCAGATATGCGGCGCGGTTCAGATGCCGAGCTCGTCGGTGTCGAAAATGATGGTGACCGGACCATCGTTGGTAAGGCTTACGCGCATGTGGGCGCCGAATCTGCCTTCTTTGACGTCGAGTCCCTGCGCGTGCAACGCGTCGTTGAACGCATGCCATACCTGTTCGGCATGGTCGGGCGCGCCTGCTTTCACGAAGCTTGGCCGGTTGCCTTTGCGTACGTCCGCATACAGCGTGAACTGGGATATCGACAGCACGCTGCCGTCCACGTCGTGGATGGAACGGTTCATTTTGCCGTTCTCGTCTTCGAAAACGCGCAGGTTGGCGATTTTGTGGGCGAGCCAGTCCACCTGTTTCGTCCCGTCCTCGTCTTCCACGCCGACAAGCAGCACATAGCCGACGCCGATACGCTGCGGTTCGAACGTGGCATCGACTTCCCCACTCACCTCGTCGACCACGTCGACAAGCCCCTCACTGACCTTCTGCAATACGATGCGCATAAGCTGCCCTTCTCCCCTCTCGTCTTCCCGTCCGATTCAGCCGGCGTAGTCGACGATGGCCTGCGTGACCTGTTTCAGGTAGTCGAGCGACGTCTGCCAATCGTCCGGCACTTCGATGGAATGGTTGGCACCAGCGTACGTGCGCACATGGTCGGTGAGCAGATGCGCTTTGGCATCATCGTAGTATGGGTCGGCGTCACCTGCGCAGATTAGCGGCATCGGGCTGCCGGCAGTTCCCGGCAGCGGCGCGGGAATGACCGACTTGTGCTTGTCGAATGGCGGCGGATTGAGTACCGGGGTGAGCAGCACCACGCGCAATCCTAGTTTTGCGGAATGCGGATATGAGAGTGTGGAGAGCGATTTGGTGACGACCAGCAACTGCGGCTCCTCACCCGATTCGGCAGCATGTTCGAGCGCCGCCTTGCGCCATTCGTCGACCACGCGTTCCATGCAGGCGATCATTTCCGGAAACTCGACGCTTTCTGTCAGTTTCAGGTCGAGCCGGTCCACGAACCATCCGTTGGCCGCAAGCGCCTGTGCTGCCCAGTACAGCAGCGGTCGGTCTACGGTGTATCCAATGCCCGGCATGATGAGCACGTGCTTGCCGGTTTCGGTATTCTTCACACGGTTCTTACCCCATGGCGTGACCGCCGGTGTGACGTTTTTCGTTGTTGGTTGCGTGCCGTTCTTGCCCATGCTGTGTTTGATTCGCCTTTTCGTGTGTTCCGTCCGTCTTGGTCGGTCGTTGTGGCCGGCGTCGTTTCCCATATTGCATGCTAGGCGGCGCCGGCTACAATCGTTTCCGTCAGTTCATCATGCATTGGTTGCCGAACTACGGACCGACCTATTACGCCGCTTTCGTGCACGATCCGGAAGGCAACAACATCGAGGCCATGCTCGCCTGAGTGTCCGACAGCTCAACAGCGACAAAACCAGATCCCGTCATACGTAATGTTCTCATGGCGAGACCTGTCATATTCCCAGAGAATAAACATCTCAGCAGCCGTATGGAAACGCGGGCCGTTCTCCGCTGAATATTCATGGACTTCCCGCAAGGCAGAAAACGTATCAGTAGGAACGGCGCTCTGTTGAGGAAGGTCTAATGAAAGTCGGAACTCGTACGTGTCTGAATTGGAACACATGTGATTTCCCCTTTAGCCCTAGCTACTTGAACAGGTCGAACAGGCTGAACGTGGTCTTCTTGTAGACGGTGTTGTACAGTTTGCGCTTGGGGTGCAGCCATCCCATGCCCTTCTTGCCGTAGCCGAGGATCAACGCCCGCTTGACCGCACGAGTGGCGCGGCCCTTCGTACGCGCGGACAGGCTTTTCTTCCAACTGGGTTTCCTCATTCCGCACTTCATGACAGCCTCTTTTCGGACGGTTATGTATCGCTCAACATTGCATACGCATCGGCTGGATAAACTCAAAGATGAACATCAAGTACAGTCAAGCAATTACTTACTGGCAGCTTCTTTGAGAGCGGCCTGCAGTTCAGGATCAACGGCGAATAAATATAATCCATGCACACCGCGTTTGAGCAGAACATTCAGTTCATTACGCAGATTGGATTGCGCGTAACTGATTGAGCCGTTCCTCTTACTCACTGCACGTTTATTACAACTTGCCTTTTCGTTAAAAACGATTTTCCCTTCGCGATAGGTAACCGACGGTCCAATGATGACACCTACATAATTAAGATCAAACCCCTGAATAGAGAACGTTGATCCCACTTCATTAAGCGTATGCGGACTTTCTGCCCAGACAGCATCTAGGGAAAGACCCTTATCCCCTACCTTGATTTCGTAATTCCATGGATGACAGAAATAATCAGCTCTTCCATCAGGATTAAACGCATCGTATCCTCTCGGCATTCCCTGAGCCGCTCCCATGCGCCATACTCCCTGTGCATCGCGATGCATCTCAACATTCCAGAGACCATCGGGACTGAAATCGTTAATTTTGCCGCCCTTATACTCCCAATCATACGTAGCAACCACACGAGAAAGCCCGCATCCGTCAACGCCTGAAGCCTTTAGATATGCCTTCTCCTTTATGGCTTTAAACAGTTCAACCGGCGAATCGAATACTCTGATTTCAAATGGCTCGCGGACATATTCGCCTGTTTCTCTATCCTTCTCCCCAATGTCTTGGGGAATACGACCTATTCTCTTACCATCAGCGAAATCATCAATCCATCGAATCGTCGCATCATCCGCAGCAATGCGAAATTGCCTATGCAAGCATATGCGACTTAGCAAATAGTGATCACCCCACATATTCAATGGCACAAATCGCTCCAACTGCCCGCTATAGCCAGCAGCAGTTTTTTGCACGTCGCTTTCTGCTTGCTGCGGAAAGAGCATGTCCTGATCCTCTTCGCTCCAACGCTGCGAAGTTTGCAAAATCTGATTCGGGTCGAATACCGCAAACCACTTTCGCACGACGCAATAAATCGTGCAGCATGTTCTTGCCCGAGTATCCTTGGTCACCCTGCGTCAACAGCAGATGAGCTTCATCAACAAGCACTACATCGGCTTTGCCTCGGGGCTTGTCCGCAATAGCTCGATTACTTGCTGTTTTCTCACTAAATCGATTGATGAATTGACTCGGTTTAAGAGCCACCTCGCCAAAATGTTTCTGCAAACCTAATTTGCTTGCAATTTGGTTATAGACGTGCATTTGCTGGTTATGGTTGACAAGAATATATGCTTTTCTGCGATCTTCCTTACTGATTTTTAGTGATGAATCGGTTTCCAGAATATCTTCATCATCTTCGTCATTGATGCGCCCATTGATATCCATTTCTGTTGCTATGCGATAAAACAGGTGACTTAGCAAAACCGTCTTTCCAGTACCCGCAACGCCTTGCACGAAAATCAGTCTCGATAAACCGGAATCGGCTGAATCACCAGAGCCGGCAAGAGCTTCAGAAAGCGCGTCCATAATCGATTCCTCCGCAGCTATCTGATCATCACTCAATTGGTGAAAAGGCGATGCTTTAAAAAGTGCAGAATCGCGAATAATCTCCTCAGCCGGAAATAGTTCCGGATCCTGTCGGTTCAGTTCCAGCCAGATGTCCGAGAAAATCTGGCTGAATTCATCCTGCGTATAGTAGTCGCCTTGCGCGTTGGTGCGACGATTGTTCAAATTCTTGACTGCATCAGAGCCAAGAAGATAATGCATCAGCCGGTTCTCCACGTCCAAAGTCAGAGATTTGTTGAAATGCGGATTGCCAATGACATACTGCCACACAGAACGAGTGTCGCTCTGCAAATTTTCTTGAAATTTCTTCCAATCAACTCTCGTTTTGGGATCTTCCCTCAGATGCTGCATTGTTCGACTGCGAATATTATTCGTCTCTCCCACATACACCGTATATTCGGGACGTAAAGTATGCTGATTCCTCTTCTTTGAATGAACCACATACACCGTTGGATAATCAAAATATAGTGCAAAGTCTCACGCTCAACAGCAGATAATGTCTCGTATCCTAATTGCTCGACAAAGGCTTTCTCTATTTCTGCTTTGTCATCAATGCTCTGATACGGCAAATCTATAATGATTGGCTTTGGAAGCGCGCTCTTCGTCATATGCTCATTATGCACCCGAGAGAGGCCTTCAGAAAAGATTCGACATACACTTACGTATTATGATTTCCGATTCAAGCATCAACGCGATCCGTAAATTCGTAGTAGAGCGGGACTGGTCTCAATTCCACACTCCCGGCAATCTTGCCAAATCTATCAGCATTGAGGCCGCAGAACTTCTGGAATGTTTTCAATGGAATGACGAGCCACAAGACAGCAATATCGAACATATTCATGAGGAAATAGCAGACGTACTCATATATTGCATCATGCTATCTGACAAATTGGGATTTGACCTTGACGAGATAATCCTCGATAAGCTTGCGAAGAATGCTCAGAGATATCCGGCTGAATTTGCCTACGGCAATAGTAATAAAGCCAATTGACGCTGTGCATATGCCATAAATAGCGTCCGAATAGTTGTACGCTGTTTACCGCACTCACCATGAACCATGCTTTCTCCGCGAGCGCGATGGGACTCCAGTAGTAACAGCAGTCTCCAAGCCTCTTAGCAATGCTCAAATCCAGGGTCTCTTCCTTTTGCCAAGCCGCATAGGCATGTATAAATCAACCAATACCCGCCTTTTCTGAACTACACTGTTCCTAGAAGAATTTCCGTGTTGAAAGGGGTAACCGATGACGCGCAAAGGTGGGTTTCTGAAGGGGATCGTCACATCGGCGGCGACCTATGCCGTCAAAACGGCGGTCGATATCGCGGTCAACCCGGAGAGCATGCAGAAGGTGGCGCAGCTTGTCAGCGAGCAACAGGTAGGCAGCAAACTCAAGCAGGCCGCCGCGAACATGCATCTGCCTGCCGCGCTTAGCCCATCAGCAAGAGTCACCAAGCAACTTGACACCATCGAGGAGACACTAGAGCAATATGCCGACCAATTTCCCGTAAACGCACCAGTCGAACGATGGAAGAGCACCCTGCAAAGCCTTCGTCTTATGGACACCATGAACAGATCCACAACCGGCAGCGAGCATAAGATCCGCTTGGAAAAGCTCCAGGCACAAACCGAGGCCCTGTTCAACGAGATCTTCCATTCCCTTGACTCGGGCGATGCCCAGATCGAAGACTGATCACTTCCCCACCGCTTTTATACCTGTTCCCCGCCACTCCCAAGCGCACCGACGCGTCTGCCGGTCGTATACTGCTGCCAAATGGATTTGAAGGGAATAACCATGATCGACGACGATTCCAACGAACTCATCCCATTCGAAGGCGGAGACGGTGATGCCGATGCCAACACCGGGAACAACAATCCAGACGACACGCAAAGCGTCACCATCATCCAAGACGAACAAGGCATCGTCTTCCTCGGCGACGCCGGTACCATAGATCTCTGGCTCAAGGATGAGGGCTTCGATTCCAAAGCATTCACAGCCAAAGCCGTGCAGACCATCTCATCAGCCAGCAAAGGCGCACAGGCAGCCGGCAATGCCATGGCCGAAAGCGGGCGATGGGTAAAACTCACCAAGGAATCGGCCGAACTGGTCGCCAAATACGGCAAGAACTGTAAGAAAGGACCGTTCCAAGCCGGTGTTGTACGGCAACCGAACGGGCGCATCATCAAACATCTGCAATTCACCCAACCTGGGCAGCTCAACCCCGCTATGCTCACCGGTGTCAGCGGCGTCATGGCACAGATGGCACTGGAACAGGCCGTCTCCGAAATCACCGATTATCTGAAGGAGATTGATGCGAAGCTCGATGATCTGCTACGCGATCAGAAGGATCAGACCGTCAGCAAGCTCGCCGGGATATCCCACATGATCGACGAGACCATGTTCATCTACCAACAGGTCGGTTCGATCAGCGCAACCACATGGTCCAAGATGTCAGGCTGCCCGCAAGACATTGCCACCATCCAAGCGTACGCGATCGCCAAAATCAAGAGCCTCACCGAGAAGGCTGAACGCGAGCAGGATCCCAAGCAGGTTCGCCCGCTGACCCAGCAGATTCGTCAGGAGATTCACCAGTGGCTGGGTATGCTCGCATCCGCAGTCAAGATGCAGGATCAGGTCTCCTGTATCGAGCTCGCGCGCGTATGCCAAGAGGAGCCTGAACAGCTCGAAGCATACAAGAAGGGCATCGTGCTTGCCAGGAACAAGCGTCTTGCGGAAATCGAGCAGTCACTCAACGCATTGGGCAGGCAACTGGAAACGAAGGCTGGAATCGTAGGTGGGAAGGTGCCGCTGAACCCATACAGTTCACCTCATGCCATTGCCAACATCGAAAGCATCACCAGTGATCTCAATGCATTCGCCAGCACATTGCAACTTGAGCACATTCATCTGCACGTCGAAGACGGTCCCACCTGGATCGAAGCCGCGGGCAAGGCCGTAGACGACACCGGCAAGGCCTTGCAGAATGCCAGGCAGCAGACCGCACACGCCGTCCAAGACGTCGGCAATGCGATAGCGAATGGCGCTCAGAGCACCGGTGCCGCCGTTGCCAAGGGAATGCAGGACGCCGGAAACCAGGCCGCGCACATCGCGCAGGATGCGGGCGACGCCATTGCGAAAGGTGCTCAGGACGCAGGCGCCGGGATAGCCGACGGAGTGCAGCAGCTTGGCAAAGGAATAGCAGACGGATTGAAACAGCTCCCGGAGATCAAACTGCCCAAGTTCGGGTGGGGCAAGAAATAGGTTGGAGAATCACGGCGTGAGCTGGGAGTATGTCCGACTTAAGGGGCATACTCCCAGCTCACTTTTTAACGTTCTACATGTCCTCCAGTCAGCGACCTCATTCTTCGATATCCGTAGTCACCCTCATCGACGGAGCATTGGTAAAATCCGATGATTCGCACTCATTTTCAAACAGCCCTGCACCTCAGTGCGCCACTCGCCATCGCGCGTTTTCACTTGTTCAATGCGACAATCTCCAAGAAAACGTCCACAACCCCAATGCTCAGTAGTGGTCGCGCACGGACAGGATGCACAAGTCACCACCATCGACCATGTACACCAAACGGCTCGCGGAATCGATGCGCCGGCTCCACGCGCCCTGCAATTCCCATTTGAGCGGCTCAGGCTTACCGAGGCCCGCGAACGGGGAACGCATCGTATCACGTATCAACGCGTTGACGCGTCTGAGCGTCCTCCTGCCCTGGGTCTGCCAATACAGATAGTCGTCCCACGCATCCTCGGTCCAACGCAGCACCGCTCACTCCTCGACCAGATCGTGCGTGGCGGTACCGCCGGAACGCACCTGGGCCATTCCACGGCGGACCTTGTCGAACAATCCGGGATTCTGATAGACGCGCAGCGTTTCCATGAGCGACTCGTAATCGTCGGCGCTCATCACCACCACGTTGTCGTGTGAGTCCTTGTTGGTGACCAGAAGCATGTCTGCATCATCATTCACGCGACGTAGATACGATTTCAGATCCTTACGGAAATTGGTGTACGCAACCGCCATGACCATGGCAATCTCCTCTTCAATCCGACATCATATGTACAGAAAGCGGTACAGCAAAAGCCGAGGAGACTCAATCCCAAGATTCGCCACGGTAGGCGTTCGCCATCCCTTCACAGCCCCACGTGTGCCGCATGATCGCGAACCGTGCCCTCCTCATCCAGACTGACAGACGGGAAACCACTCGAATCATCAAGAAAGTCACAGATCAGCCGCCACTGGCGCCGGCTTATGCCAATACGCTCGTCCGGCCTCACCATGAGCACCGGTGCCGCAGGCTCCAGCGACTCGATCTGCGTTTTCGACGTAGAATAACACTCCTCGTCATCAATCCAGACAATCGGCAACGGCTCCTCCTGCCGTCGTTCGAACCGAACGCGCGACATAATCTCCGCAAGCTTGCCCGTCAACCTTCTCTCATTGGTGACCGGATCATACCAGATAACAGTCCGTTCAACCCCGGGATCCCAGCCAAGCATGGGGTCAAGCACCCTTGAGCAATACGGCTGCCATGTGGTCAGCCAGTTCAATTCGGCACTGCCGGAAAGGGCCAGTTCATGCATCATGCCGGCAAGCTCGCGTGACCAGTGCACGCGGAACCGCCCGCGCCCTGTACGCACCTGCTCGTTACCGGTCAGCGGAAACGCACGCGCGGAATCGTACAGTTCCTTACGTGGGTCGCCTTCCTTCAGCCATTGCGTATGGCCGACCCCTCCCCGCCGAAGCGCCTTGTCATCGGGGAACGCGTTCAGCACACCGTCAAAATCCGTGTAGATCACCGCCCGAACCATTACGCCTCCTGGTAAGCCCTAATCCTGCAGCGTCCTGTAATTATTCACTACTATCTACCGGACAAATCAAGCCGGCCTATTTTCGCTAGTTGCTTTATTCGTGGCAGCCGAACGCCAAAACCCGAAGTATGAGCGTTGGAATTCCAACGCTCATACTCGCCATAATCGCCAA
>OLOC01000143.1_pt1 | contig 61362 bp, 41 predicted proteins | sample 1643111 | NCBI WGS metagenome assembly OLOC01 (sample SAMEA3136633, study PRJEB25190) | human gut metagenome
TCTCCTCCAAAGACTGTTCTTTTCCACCTTCGATCACATAGCGGGTACCGCTGATCCCGGAAGGAGTCTTTGTGATCAGCTCCACCTGGGAGACGGCGGCAATACTGGAAAGTGCTTCACCACGGAAGCCAAGAGAGGCAATGTGGGTCAGGTCTTCTACTTTTTCAATTTTACTTGTGGCATGGCGGAGAAAAGCAAGCGGAACCTGCTCTGCATCCATTCCGGAGCCATTGTCCGTGATACGGATCAGCTTTTTTCCGCCGTCTGTGATCTCTACAGTAATAGCGGTAGCACCTGCGTCAATGGCATTTTCCACAAGCTCTTTTACAACAGAGGAGGGGCGCTCTACGACCTCTCCTGCTGCGATCTTATCAATGGTATTCTGGTCTAAAACTGCAATTTTTCTCAAAAGGATCACCACCGGTTCTTAATTTTGTTCTGCAGGTTATAGAGAATATTCAAAGCTTCCATTGGTGTCAGATTTCCGATCTCCAGGTTTTTGATCTCTTCAATGATATCATTGTCCTGTACCGTGTCAAACAGTGACATCTGTGCCATATCTAACTGATCATAGGTGATCTTCTGCTTTTTCTTTGGAGCAGTCAGATCTTTTACAGCTGCAGTGATATCTGCATCACTGAGCTCCTCTACCAGCTCCTTGGCACGCTGGATCACGGAATCCGGAACACCGGCAAGCTTGGCTACCTGGATACCATAGCTTTTATCTGCTCCGCCTTTTACGATCTTACGCAGGAATACGATATCGTCGCCTTTTTCCTTGACAGCGATACAGTAGTTGTTGACACCGGAAAGCTTGCCTTCCAGTTCGGTAAGCTCATGATAATGGGTCGCAAATAAGGTCTTGGCGCCGCAGAGTTTGGTGTTGCTGATGTGTTCGATCACTGCCCAGGCAATGGAAAGGCCGTCAAAGGTACTGGTTCCACGTCCGATCTCATCCAGGATTAGAAGACTTCGGGAAGTGGCATTACGAAGAATGTTGGCAACCTCTGTCATCTCCACCATAAAGGTACTCTGTCCGCTTGCAAGGTCATCAGATGCTCCCACACGGGTGAAAATCCGGTCAACCACACCGATGTTTGCACTGTCTGCCGGAACAAAGCTTCCGATCTGTGCCATCAGTACGATCAATGCTGTCTGGCGCATGTATGTGGATTTTCCGGCCATGTTCGGTCCTGTGATAATGGAGATACGTTTTTTGTGGTTGTCAAGATACGTATCATTTGGAATGAACATATCGTTTTCGATCATCTGTTCCACAACCGGGTGGCGGCCATTTCGGATATCAATGAGGCCGGTCTCATTGATCTTAGGCCGGACAAAGTTATTCCTCTGTGCAACCAGTGCAAGGGAAGCAAAAACATCCAGAGCAGCTACTGCCTTTGCAGTACGCTGGATACGGACAACCTCAGCTCCAACCTGATCACGGATATCTGAAAACAGTTCAAATTCCAATGCATAAAGCTTATCTTCCGCTCCAAGGATCAGATCCTCCAGATCCTTCAGCTCCTGGGTGATGTAACGCTCTGCATTGGTAAGGGTCTGTTTGCGGATATAGTCCTCCGGCACGAGATCCTTGAAGGTGTTGGTAACTTCCAGGGAATAGCCGAATACACGGTTATATTTGATCTTCAGGCTCTTAATACCGGTACGTTCCCGCTCTCTTGCTTCCAATTCAGATAACCACTTCTTTCCATCTGTCCGGGAGCGGCGGAATTTATCCACATCTTCGTTATAACCTTCCCGAATGATACCGCCGTCCTTTTGGGCAAGGGGCGGATCATCAGCAATGGAATTACGGATCAGATCGGTAATGTCTGACAGTGGATCCATGTCTTCGTTGATCTGCATAAGCAGCGGAGATTTAAATTCTGCAAGGATCTGCTTTATATAAGGCAGCATTTCCAGGGAAGAGGCAAAGGAAACCAGATCTCTTGGGTTGGCAGATTTATAGCTGATACGGCTTATCAGACGTTCCAGATCGTAGATCGGATTTAAGTATTCCCGGATCTCATCACGTTCCATAGGTTTTGCGTTCAGTTCTTCCAAGGCACCAAGTCTCTTTTCGATTTCCTCTGCATCGATCAGAGGCTGCTCCACATAAGAACGAAGGGTTCTTGCACCCATGGCAGTTTTGGTTTTATCCAGAACCCAGAGAAGAGAACCTCTTTTCTGCTTTTCGCGCATGGTTTCCACAAGCTCCAGGTTACGACGGCTTGAGCTGTCGATGAGCATATATTTTTCAGCAGAGTAAGGGCGGATGCTTGCCATATGGGAAAGTGCTGTTTTCTGTGTTTCCTTCAGATACAGGAACAGTGCACCGGAAGCAATGATCCCGCTATCATAATCTCCGATCCCGAGACCTTCCAGATTTCCGACGTGAAAATGCTCTTTCAGGGTTTTCTGGCACAGCTGGTCGTCAAAGTACCAGGGATCCAGAGCAAATACACAGATCCCAAGACGCCCCTTCAGATCCGCTACATCCACACCGCTTAAAAGAAAGGCGTCGTTGCAGATGATCTCGGCAGGTGTGAATTTATTGATCTCATCCAGAAGCTTCTGTGGTTTATCCAGTTCTGTGAGAAAACAGTCACCGGTTGTGATATCTGCAATTGCACAGCCAAAATGATCTCCAATGGAGACAATGGACATCAGATAATTGTTTTTTGACTCGTCCAGTGACATGGTATCCAGAGTAGTTCCCGGTGTGACAATGCGGACAACCTCTCGTTTAACAAGACCCTTGGCTTTTTTCGGATCTTCTACCTGTTCGCAGATGGCAACCTTATAGCCCTTTTCGATCAGCCGGTTGATATAAGTTTCCGCAGCATGAAAAGGAACGCCACACATGGGCGCTCTCTCTTCCAATCCGCAGTCTTTTCCTGTAAGTGTGATCTCCAGTTCCTTGGATGCAGTCAGCGCATCATCAAAGAACATTTCATAAAAATCGCCCAGACGGTAAAAAAGGATACAGTCGCTGTACTCTTCTTTGGCCTTTACGTATTCTTTCATCATCGGAGATAATTTCCCTGTGTTAACTGGAAACCCTGTATTTACGCGGCTTGTAGATGCTTTATGTTCCTCTTTGACCCACTTTTGACCCATTTTTTTTTCTTCTTCAGTGTTTCTTGTTTTTTCCAAATATTTAAACCTCTTCCTAAAATCTCATTTCATCAGCAAAATCAGCTTTCTTTTCCTTTTAGATTTTTTTCCATAACATTACCATCCTTTTTCTAATAACAATAGATGATCATGCATGGCACTGGACTTAATTTTAACACAACCCCAAAAACCTTTCAAGACTGCCGATCTATCCATTTCTGAAATTTTTTCTTATCAATCAGGGTTCTTCGCCCAATTCGTACCATGAAGGTATTATTGTTCATAAGTGTTCGCATTGTTTTCTCAGGCTTCCTGTAAGCTGCATCCGCTCCGACGACTTTTGCTTACTACACTATTTTTACTTATCTTTAGTTTTTCGCATCATTTTTTAAGCGATGGATAAAGGATTCCATGATAATCAAATTCAGGATTATCCAGCATCTTTTTTCTTTTCTTTCTAATATCTTTTTCAATTTCCTTTTATTCCTCAACAAATTCTGCTTAATTGCCCCTTCTGACATTTTATGTCTGGCAGCAATATTTTTTATGGACTCCATTATCCAATATCTCTGAACAAAAATATCCCTGTCCCTGTCAGATAAATTGCTCAGGAAACGATTAATAATTTCTATCAGATTCTCAGCTTCCATATGTTCATCTAAACTATGCATTACAGTTGTATTTAAACTTTCTACCTCTTCCGTTATATCTACAATGTGCATATCCATTCGTTTTGCCGCATGCTTTTTTCTCAACATATCAATTGCAAATCCCCTCGTAATTTTCCCCAGGAATGCTACCAGTTTTGGTGGTCTTTTTGGTGGGATATAACGCCATGCTGCAAACCATGTGTCATTTACACACTCCTCAGAATCTTCCATATTCATAAGAATCTTCCATGCAATAGAATAACAAGTAGAACGATACTTCTTATCAACCAATTGTATTGCATTTTCATCTCTGCTCCAAAACAAATCTATAATATAATTATCTTCCATACACTTCCCTCCGATTTCGTATTTTCAAATAGCCTATGTAAATATCATAACAAAAGTCTTACATAATAGATATCGTATTTTCTTTGCATGGGTTACACTTTTTTTAATATTTTTTTCAAATAATGAAAAAAGACGTAAGTCACTTCATTTTAATGATGTAACTCACGTCTTCTTTACATTTGCTTTTATATAAAAATACAATAAAAATCTGATTATCCGCTAAAACACAGTATCTATCAGCATTTTCAAGGGAACAAATACATCAATTTACTACTAATGAATGGGCCTTGATAGATGTTACTATCATAGAATCAACCGATATAATCCAAAACATTCGTTTTATCATATAATTCACAAAATGGAACACTCATAATAATGAAAGCTATTCAACTAGAACATCTGGAATATCAGAAATTTATATAGATGGATGTAGTAGTCCAGGATTTTTTGATAAAACTACTTTACATAATTATTTGGAACAATATCCTCATTCCATTCAAGTAAACCTTTATCCTTTCATATCACCCTATATCATCGTACATTTCGGGTCTGATTATGAGAATGTAATGAAATTTGATGTGAAATAGTATTTTGTTTCACGCTTTGAAATTTGAAAGATTTGATGGCTTTAATTATAATTTAGGTAGGAACTACACACGAATCACAAAATTTTATGATACTATACCAGTGGAGGTGGTTTTATGCAGCACATTTTAATTGTTGAGGACGATTTAGATATTCAAGATCTTTTAAGAAACTTTTTGCAAGAAGTTGGATATGAAATTACGATTGCAAGTGACGGCATGGAAGCTATTGCACTGTTTTCATCCACTCGTTTTGACTTGATATTGTTGGATATAATGTTGCCTAAAATTGATGGGTTTACAGTATGCGAGCTAATCCGTAAACAATCACAGGTTCCCATCATTATGCTGACTGCTCTAAACGGAGAAGAAGAACAAATCAGAGGGTTAGATTTGCAAGTAGACGATTATATTACAAAGCCGTTTTCCATGCCAATATTAATTCGTAAAATAGCTGCGGTTTTACGGCGGAGTACAATGAAACCAAATCAAGAACATCAAACAATATCCTATAAAAACTTGATTTTGGATTTAGACAGCTACTCTGCTTCAATAAATGGAGAAACCCACGAATTGACACAGCGGGAATTTGAGATTTTACGGGAATTACTTTTGAATCAAGGGCGCGTTCTTACCCGGCAAAATCTGTTGGATCGCCTTTGGAAATATGATTTCTACGGGGACGAACGTGTTGTTGATACACATATCAAGAATTTGAGAAAAAAACTTGGTATCGACTTTATCCAGACAATCAGAGGGGTGGGATATAAAATTGATAAAGAAAAATAAGAGCAGTTTGTTTATAAAGATATTCATTGTGACTTTTTTGTTGACCAGCCTTTGTTGCATGATAACTTACGGGGTTATCTCATGGCTTATCCCAAAAACTTATAGCACAACACTTGATGCAAGTTTAGATAGTGCAGTCAATTCACTTCTCACAGAAGTTGAAAATCTCACCCCCATGGAAAGTGGAAACCTTTTTGATGAATTTGTAATAAATCAAAATGGTGTGTTAATTCAATTATTTGATTCCTTAAATCGTGAAATTGAACTACCGTCACAAAACAGCATGACATTTCCCGTTTTCGTCACAGGTGGTGTAGCAATTGAATGTGCCGATCCAGCGGCATATCGGGCCACGCACAGTTATATCTTTACATTTGCAGATTCGGATGATGTCTACACATTAACAGTCGCAGGTAGTGCACAAGAAGTTAATTTGTTAAAGGATACTTTGGGTGGTATTTTTATTATTCTGCTTTTTGTAATTCTGTTAGTTGCTGTACTGGCCTCTATCGTATATTCTCATTATGTAACCAGGCCAGTTCTGCGTATCAATCGTGTATCAAAAAGAATGGCAGAATTGGATTTTAGTTGGAGATGTGAAGAAAATCGGACAGACGAACTCGGAACATTGGCTCATAGCTTAAATGAAATGTCACAAAAGCTGTCTGCTTCTATGACAGATTTGAAATGTGCTAATGAGAAACTACAAGCAGACATTGAGCGTGAACGTGCATTGGAACAAGCACAATTAGACTTTTTTTCCGCAGTTTCTCACGAACTGAAAACGCCTATTACAGTTATCAAGGGGCAGACCGAGGGTATGATTTTGAACGTTGGGGATTATCAAAATCGTAATAAATATCTGGTGCGCTCTCTGGAAATCATCAATACAATGGAAAATATGGTACAGGAAATTCTCACGGTTTCCCGTATGAAATCGTCAAAAGTCGGGCTTAAAAAAGAAACTATTCAATTTTCGGATATTCTCAAACAGAAATACGCACTGTTTGAAGATTTAATTATCCAAAAAGATATAGATTGGAATGAAAATATTACTCCCGATTTGAGTGTTATTGGGGATAAGGCACTGATACAAAAAGTAATCAATAACTTGATTTCCAATGCGATTTCCTACTCACCGGAGGGTAGCTCAATCTATTTGACTGCCTTTGCGGAAGATGGGACGGTTCAATTTTTGTTAGAAAACACAGGTATTCATATTCCTGATTTAGAAATTCCAAAACTGTTTGATGCATTTTACAGAGTAGAACATTCTCGCAATAAGAAAACTGGTGGGAGTGGTTTGGGATTATACATTGTCAAAACCATTTTAGAACAACATCAAGCAGAATACAGTATAACAAATACCGAAAGAGGTGTTTTATTCACAATTCAATTCTGAAAGCATGAGGCGGCGATAAGCACTGCCCATGCTTTTTTAACTACACATAAAAAACATATTCATCACAATAGTATCCCAAAAAGATTTGGTAATATAAAAGCATCAACAGAAAGGAGTTGTTTTAGATATGAAAAAAAATAACATTAGAATTCTCGCATTTACTATGACACTTTGTGTATCAACGATATTAAGTGCTCGTGCCTCTAACGCTGCTGATACACAACAAGCAAATAAGGTAACCTCAAATAGCTTAATTTCCGAAGAACAAGCCTATGACAGTAGTGACACTTCTTCATCCAACTTAACGGCAGAAGCCTATGAAAATGATGAAGCGATTTCCTCGGAGGAACAGGCTAAAGCTGAAGAAACCCGCAGGAAAGAAATTGCAGAACAGTACTCCGCTTATGAGCCCTATGGTATGACCTATGATAAAGAAAAAGACCGTTTCTTTTATGAAGGTCAGACTGTGCGCTACTTCAAAGATCAGATAAACGCAGAACACGCAAATTCGTTCTTCTTTGAGGATGGCGTTGTAGACGTGGAGCCGATTAAAGATACCAATGGAACCTTAACAGGATTAAAGCAGTCCTCGGATGCTGACTTCAAGGCTCGAACGGAAAAACAGGAAGAAATAAAGTCAGAACTTGCTGCGGCTGGCATTACCGGAAACAGCGGTAGTTTTGAATTGGGTGATCCAAATTATCGTGATAATAGCCTTGATGCCTATACCACATTTGGAATTTCCTATGACAAAACCTCTGGTAACTGGATATATGATGGGAAATTTATTCATATTCTCTATGATTCAGACCACAACACCTACTGTGATAACAGTGCAAGCGATGGTATCAATCTCAAAGTGATCCGTGATAAAAATGGCGACATTGAAAAACTGGTGGAAACAGAGGCTCAAGAACTTGAGCGGTATGTAAAATAAAGCCAGCTCTGCCGCACGACAGCAAAAGAAAAAAGCCGTCGTGCGGCAGACACCGTCTCTCTCTAATACATTCCCAATTGAGATTTCAACTGTTTTAAGTGATCTAAAGTTTTTTTCTTATGTCTTATCGCTTTTTTCTTACATATTCTACAAACTGAGTTTCCCTTTTAGTTAGCTTATCATTATCATATAGTTTATCAAAGTATAAAAGAAATTGATAGACGTTTTCTTTTAATATTTTCCGGACAGTATTTACGCCTCTTCTATTTTGACCTGAAATCTCAATGAAGAAGAATATTTCTTATTAGATAATGAGATTGAGTTTACCAAAAAGATTAATTTATTACTTAAGTGGGTTTGATGTTGAAAATACTTCATTGGTTGGATATTTTCCATTAAATAAAACATGACACATTACACTAATATCCTTTATTCTCGATTATTCGTCAAATAAATATATGCATCTTCCAAAGTGATATCATTTTCCGGGACACACTTCTCATTTGGCTTTCCTTTGCTTAATATTTTCATATGAATTCCATTTTCTACATACTGCTTAGATGATATAGAATAATTGGCTTCTAACAAACGGGCTTCTTCTGCATTTTGTACCGTACAATTCCAAACACAGCCCTTTGCATTTTCCAGCAGCCCACTCACGCTTCCGGAATATAAAAAACTTCCTTTTTTCATAATGGCAAGCTGTGTACAGGTTGCTGCTAAATCTTCTACTACATGAGTGGAAAACAGCACAGTTCTATCCTTTGAAAAATCAACCAAAAGATTGCGGATCCTGATTCTTTCTTCCGGATCTAACCCGGTGGTAGGTTCATCAATAATCAAAAAATCCGGATTATTAAGAAGTGCCTGTATGAGTCCGACACGTCTCTTCATACCACCAGATAATTGCCGCATTTTTTTATTCTGATGCTCTGTAAGAGAAGTCTTTTCCAGATAATAGGTAATTCTTTGTTTGAGGTCATTTGTGGATACTCCTGATAGTCCTCCCATATATACAAGGCATTCTTTCACCGTAAGATTCGGATATAAGTCGATTTCCTGTGGAAGATAACCAATCTTTTTCTGTATTTTCTCATAATTTCCCTCGTTATACAGAATTCCATCAAGGGAAACCATTCCTTCCGTTTGTTTTAAAACAGTTGTAAGAACCCTCATCAAAGTGGTTTTTCCGGCACCATTCTCACCCAAAAGTCCGTAAATTCCCTTAGGTATTTCAAGAGATGCCTTATTTACTGCAACTACACCATTTTTAAATCTAACTGTTAAATCATTTATTCTAATACTCATAATCTATCCTCTTTTCTTTAAAGTCATTGGTAATACTGCAAATAAAAACAGCCCCGCTATAAAAGACACAAGCGTTCCATAAATCCAACTCTCGGACATTAATTGAGTAGGTTCACAAAAGCTGAAAGAAAACAATCCCAGATTTCCGAAAAATGAACTTCCCGCTTTTGATATAAGTCCAATGACAATTCCAAATAAACATCCAATACCTGCCCACATATTTCGAAGCAATGTACACAAAATCACAGAGCATATACTCCAAAGCCAGATAGTTCCAAACATTGCAATGAAATATAAAAGAAATATCTGAATACCCGAAATGCCTTCGTTTACACTGCCCGGTTTTTGCCAGAAAAACAAAACATATCCAACACAGGAAAGTATTAATAAATATAATATTTGAACGCCCACTCTCTGCGATATTACTTTTAACTGCTTTTTTTGATCATACAAATGAAATACATCGGCACGCTTACTTTTTACTTCCATCAAATATGTGTCACTACAAAAAATAATTGTTAAAAATGCTATTGGCGACTGAATTGCTGAACCGATTTCTTCATAGTATATAATCGGATGAATAGCACACAATATCAGTATAAATGCACATGAATAAAAAATCTTATATAACGACAGGCAGTTTTTTAGTTCCGTTTTCAATGAACCCTCCTCCTTTTCCAGATTGTAACAGAAATACATACTAATATAACTGATGAAATTACAAGAATAATCTGATTTATGTTTGACATTTTGGCTACATGTGTTTCAAAAAATCTGCCAGGGAATCGCACCATAATAGAGAACGGTCTCATATAATAAATATCATTCTTCATGGTCAGCATATTTGAATATATAATGTGTAAAAACAAGATTGGTGCTGCCGGAAGCGGATTTTTAAATATTACTGCTGTAATTGTATAGACACAACATATCATCAAAAGATTCGGAACAATATAGATCAGAGAATTCACGCAAAAATCAATTGGTGTTACTGGAAAGCCCGATTCTAAAGACGTTTTCAAACACAGCATAAAGAATATAACATTCAAAATCACTAATACTCCCAGCATACTAATGAATCCGCTTATTACTTTCCCACATATATATTGGATTGCCGTAACAGGCTTTGTATGTAATAATTCATAGGTACTTTTTCGTGTATCCTGAATAAATAAAAATGATAGCAAGACTGTTGCAAAAAAGGCCATATGCAATCCTGCAAAATCCGTAAATTTTTTGGCAAAGTACCAGGAAAAAGAATGTTCGGATAATTTCCGCTCGATATAATGATTGATTTCTTCTGCTGTCCCCTTATGAATTTCAAGGTCCTCATAAGCATATATTGCATTATAATAGCCATATTGGGATTCCAAAAACTCAGAAGCAGTCTTTACATCCATATTCTGAATTTCTTTCATTACATGATCTGCTTCCTGCCTGCTAAATCCAAAACCATTTTTGGAGGTGTCCATTAACGTCTCTTTGATCGTATCTTCCCACTCCCTTCTTCTTTCTTTATCATCAGATGTGGGAATGTACCCATCCATGACATCAGCATCTTCCAATGCTACGTCATTTTGTGTGATCTGTTCATTCTGTTTGATATAATGAATTTGCAAATACGATGACAGACATTGATACATACTGGCAACTATAATAATCAAGCCAATCCACAAAACAGGGTTCTTTAAATAATCAAGTATACTTCTTTTTATGATTGTTTTCATTGTATCTCTTCCTTTCTTTATTTCTTTAACAACATCATACAAATCAATTCTCAATAAATTCACAACAAAAAAGACTAAAACCACTTTATTTGTGATTTCAGCCTTATAAAGTATTTTTATTCAGCTTTGAAAAGAGCTTCTACATGAGCACCGCCTTGTCTGGCATTATATATTTTCAAATTTCCTCCATGCTTTTCACAGAAAATACGAGAAATATACATACCAAGGCCAAAATGCTTTAAATCATCTTGTGGATTCTTATGATAAAATGGCTCTGTTACTTTTTCCTCAGTATCCACAAATCCTATTCCATCATCTTCAACAGAAATTATAAGAAAACCATCCTTTTTCTTTATCTGCAAAGCAATACTTTTTTGTGCATATCGAACCGCATTTTCCAGTAAGTTGTCTGTCACTTCCATGACAAGTTCCTCATCCACTTTCACAATGTTTTGTTCCTGCACTCTTTCTACCTTACATAATTTACTTTCCTTCTTGGACAGCATGGCAGCTTCTGCCTCAATCTTTTTTGCCAGTTCCGATAACTCTATCTCTGAGCATTGCAGTTCCCTCTGTTCTAAATGGGACATTTTTCTCATGTTTTCCGTGAAATGCTCTATACGGTCAATCTGATACATGCCTGTTTGTAAGATATCAATAACATCCTCTGTTTTTATACTCTCGGCAGAAACAAACTCTAAGAGCATTTCCTGATACCCACGCAATATGGAAAGTGGAGAACGTATATCATGTGCAATTGCATTCCGCAAAGCCTTCTCGTCATCAATCATTCGCCACATCTTTCTGTTGTTATCTGCTAAATCACTTCGCATCATTTCAAATTCTTTACACAAAGTTCCCATCTCATCTTTATTTTCATAGGACACATGAAAATCCAGTTCATTATCTGCAATCATTTGTGAGGCATCTTTTAGTTCCTGTAGAGGTGTCTTTAACTTATTTTTATAAAAAAAGAATACCGCAACAACACTCCCAACAATCGAAAAAATCAGTACCGAATATGTTTCCATAAAGTCACACATTTCCGAAAGATGATAGTCCAAACGATTCATCTGCGATTGATTAGGTCTTGATATCTCAATCTCGTATTTCTTTCCATATTGCTGAAACACGTCCGTATAATCTGCATAATCAATATATTTTTCCCATATTTTATTCTGCATATTTCCTGCAAAATGAACTGTAAATCCAGATAACAGAAATGCTGCCGTTAAGCTGATCACAAAATAAAGCAGAATTGTTTTTTTCAGTGACAAGTTTCTTATTTTTTCCATCGGTATCCAATCCCCCATACAGTTTCTATGTATTCTTTTTCTGAATAATCCGCTATTTTTTTCCTTATACGCCGTACTAATTCCGTTATCGTTCTACTGTCCCCTTCCGCATCATATCCACAGACTTGTGCATATATACGTTCTTTATCAAACACCTGCCCTGGATGCATGGATAAGAATTCAATAATCTGATATTCAATTTTTGTGAACTCCATCCTGTGTCCAGCTATAGCTACTATTTTTTCAGAATAATCAATCAGCATTTCATCCATGAAACGGTATTCCGTTTTTTGTTGATGCCTTTCTTCTCTCTTTATGTTTGTGACAATCCTTGCTTCCAACTCCCGAAGACTAAATGGTTTCGTAATATAATCATCCCCACCTGAAAGCAACCCATTAATTTTATCATCTTCGTCAACTCTTGCTGTCAGAAATAAAATTGGACATAACACTTTACTGCGTATCAGACGACATACTTCAATCCCATCCATGCGTGGCATATTGATATCCAACAAAATAATATCCGGTTTCATTTTTATTTTATTTAATGCTTCCATTCCGTCTGTAGCCGTAATGGTTTCATATTGTTTCATATTAAAATAACTACAAAGCATTTTCACCAATTCTTTATCATCATCGACAACTAAAATCTTGTATTTCATCCAAACCACCTCCAGTATCCATATTATACGATAAAAAACAATGAAATCACAACAAGAGTACATGAAGAACGTAAGCACAATATATCTTTTTTCTCAATTCCAGCTCAATTTCCCCTCAATGTCTTTTTCCTCCGATTTTCGTATGCTTATCCCACAGCAGAACAGTACCACACCGGTGCGACCTGCTGAATCAATCAATACGAAAACGGAAGTGTTTTTATGCGAGAACTCAGTTTTCGTAAAAACAATCACATACAAAAAGAATAATAAAAATGAAATAGGATTAATCAGCTGTTAAAAAACTGATTAATCCTATTTTGTTCTACATCGACACCAAATCTCAAGTTTGCCTCTAAAAATTCCTGACCTTTAATTAATAAATAGGTAAGTCGAAAACCGACTTACCCACTATAATATGATTTTTATTTACTTCGCCACACACATGTTTTCATCAATCCATTTCTGGATATCGTCTTCGCTTACTTTAACCAGGCGGGCAATTTTCTTAACATCCATCCCCTCTTCTGCCATAGAAAGAGCTGTTTCTTTTGCTTTTTTTAGTTCGCCGCTTTCCGTTCCTTCGCTATAAATTTTCTCCATTTCATGGCACATAAGCTCCACTCCTTTCTGCGTGTCTTTTAATTCATGTACCTGTTTTACAACAACCGGACTGTGCATTTCATCCGCATTCCTGTTTGTAAGAACATACTATTTTAACCAATCTGTGATATTTTCATCTGTTGCATAGTTCGCATTAAATGTTCTGCACCATTTTGCAGAATATTTCTTTTTGATCTTCACCGCAATCTTCTGTGGTTCTGTAGCTCCGCTGGTTGTAAAAATTGCTGCTTTTTTTCCATTCAGATTTACCTTGTCCAGAAAACTGAATACTGCATTTGGAAATGTTCCACACCAGATCGGACTTCCTATCAGTATCCTGTCGTATGCAGAAATATCAGGAATCTCCATATCCAGTTCTGGCCGCTCATTTAATAAAATTTCTTTTAATGAGGTAAATACCGTTTTTCTATAAGACATCCGGTAAGATTTATGAGTCTTAATCTCTGCCAGATCTGCACCGGAAAGCTGTGCGATCCGTCTAGCAGCTTCTTTTGTCTTTCCTTTCTGCGAAAAATAGATAACTAATGTTTCCATTTGATAGGCTCCTTTTCTAGTACAATATATTTATGGCTGATGTCTCTACAACTCTGATACAGAATAACTGCTCTATTATAACTGGATATTTACTCTTAAGCACGATATTATATAAATCAGGGCAAGCCCAACAGACCTGCCCATTTATAAATGCGTTCCTTATTTTATTGCACATAGATTTTCATCAATCCATTTTTGGACTTCATTCACATTATGATTTACAGCTTTTGCAATTTTTTCAACAGGCAGACCCATTTCTGCAAGAGAAAGAGCTGTTTCTTTTTTGGCCTTTAATTCCCCACTTTCCATTCCTTCGCTATAAATTTTTTCCATTTCATGGCACATAAGCGGTGGCCCCTTTCTGTGTCTCTTTCAATTCATGTACCCTTTTCCCGACAATTCATTTACATATTTACAGTTCAGGAAGTAACCAACAATTTTTTACTTCAGCAAATTCATTTTCTGCTTTCTCACCAGTGCATATATTTTTCCATTCTTCTACTTCGGGGCAATGTTGGCCTTCATAAAATGTATTTTCAAAACGATATACCAAGAATGCAAGAGTAGCACATTGCTTTCTAACTTTAATATTTTCTTTAAACTCTTCTTGCGTCGAAATTTGAAAATTGATTCGCGTATATTTTTCTACTAACCTAAGTACTTGTGAAACTCCTTTCATGATTTTGGATGGAAAACGCGAATTTGTTCGGTAAAAAATATTATGTATAATCATCAAGAAATACTCCAATCCGGGTTCTTTTCGTGCTTTAATTAAATTAAACAATTCCAGCAGGGTATTTTCTTTTAATTGCTGATCCATAATTGTTTCCAGACACTTTTCAACTGCCATTGTAGCTGAAAATACCATATCTGATTCAGTTTCATACATTAGTTCCAACATTTCGTTCATAAAGGCTGGAACTTTTTCATCTGCAAGAAACATTGCTTCCACTTCCCATGAATAAATTCCTTCGTCATAGAATTCTTTTAGCAGAGTACATAGTTTTTTTGACTGAACCGGATTAACTCCCTTCCATCCATTTCTGCCAAAAGATGCAATCGCACGAATCATCATTTTCATATGCCATTTTGAAAAAGTAAATTGAAAATCGAATTTGCTTTCTTTCCAATATTTTACCATATCTGAACAACAGCCGATGAACAGTTCCAAAAACCATTCTTTTTCTTTCGCAGACCATTCATCTACATAGTACCTATTCCAAACCGCCAGTTGTTCCCAATATGATATTTCAGTAAAATTCCTGCCTCTTATATCCTCTTTCCATTTTGAAGATACTTTTTCACTGATAAAACTCTTTTTTATTCTTTCTAAGGGATCTATTTCTTTTGGATGTGGCCATTTCATAAATACAAAAAAATAATATTGCTCTAGATCTGGCAACTGCGTATCTTCATTAAGTTTACTCCATAATAATTCTCCAAAGGCAACTTCTTGTTCTTTGGTTAATTTTCCCCATGTATATAACTGCCCCATTCTGGCCAATACGGAGGTTCGATTTATTTTCTGTTGTTTTCCTATATTAAATATTGCTTTAATAATTTTGGGTTCAAGATGAGCTTTTCTATATAATGGATTTGATAATTCATACTCTGTAAACACATCAAAAGGATCAAGCTGTACTACTCCAAGTATATTTTCTCTCTCTTTCATTGAGCAGGTTAATAATGCATTTATTTTAGTTCTTTTAATATAATCTGCGGTTTGATTCATAACAGAGGAAATGAATTTATTTAATAATCTTTGATCTTTCACCGCATTTTCTTCGATCAATCGGATCATCAAGTCTATCATTTTTCCCTGCTGCACAGAATCCAATACGGCACACATTCTTTCTAATATCGGAATTCCGGATGCTACAATAGAGGTATAAACATTTTGATCATACCATGGATCATATTTCTGAAATTTTCCTATATTATTCATTATCGCATTATATACATATTCAAAAAGTTCATCGATTTCTTTTCTATTCTCGGATCGTAAATATCCTCTTGTAATACATTTTTTTACCACATCTGTTTTTCCAAGACGAAGTAAAAGCTGCCATGTATATTGAGGATAGTAAGATAGCAAGCTTTTTACTAAAATATCCTGCTGATTATTCAGTAAACTTTTACTTCGAAGATATAATGGAAATCCACTATATTCAATGCTTTTAAAAACAGAATATGCCTCCCAACAATTGTTCTCAGATCTAACCAAAGTAATGGATTCCCGATTTAACTCAAATTCCGGTTCTGGAGATTCCTTTTTTAACCAGGTTAATGCACCGTCTGTAAACAGAATTTTTTCTTTATCCCAGTTATAATACTTTTTATATTTAGAAATCTCATTATTAATTTCATTGCATTTTTTTCTGGTTTCTTCCTTATATGGATTCATACAAAATAGTAAATGTTCTTTTAAATACAATGCACATACCAGCAGAGACTTCAAATATACGTTTTGGGGGCTGCTCTCTGCTATTTCATTATTATTCTTTTGTATATCGTTGGTAAGTTCTTCTACTGCTTTCAGTGCTTCCTCATTAAGACCACATTCAGTCATTACGCCAATGAATCTTAAGCGTACCTCATAAGGCATTTCTTCTAAAGAGCATGATACCAGTTCTAGCTGAACTTTTTCCAGATCCATTTTGAATAAATTCATAAGAATTTCTTCAAGTTTCAAATAATATTTGCCATCAACTATAAAATTTGTGCAAGGTTTAAGCTGGTCACAAATGCTGTTCCACTTTTCTTCATCCATATTTTGTCTATAGTTTTCAAGTAAATATAACCCTACTGTAAACCATTTATTCTTGTTTTTCTCTTTCCAATCCGAGTGAGAATTTAAAGTATCCCATATTTTATATAAGTTATTCTCAATATTTTTATCTAAAGGCAAACAAGATTTTTTATATCTCCTTGTATATTCATAAGCAAAATCCAGTAATTCATTACAGTAGTCAAAATTAGATTCTAATTCTTTTTCGCTACATTGTAAAAGTTCTTTTCCATTGGTATAACTTTTTACCTGTTGCCTGAAATCTGCTGGAACTATAAGCCATCCGGGATACTGCTCAAATTCTTTGGCCCATTGCTTGGTTAACTCTTTTCTTTCTTTTCTACGTTTATTAGTATTTCCCAATAACCCTTCTATCCTTGTATATTTAATATTCCAATTATAATCTTCAGAATATACATTACTCATATTTAGTAAAGGATTTGTATTCTCTTCAATGTTTCTTGAATTAGTATCGTTTTCTAGTTGTTTATTTTTTAAATATACATTTTGATCAATACCATTTTGAAAAGCTTTTGCTTTTGTAGCCTTACAATGTGCATTTAATAATGCTGCCCGATCATATACTGGAATATTATTATTTTCAAAAAACTTTTTTCGATTTTTTACGCTAATTCCCAGTAAAGAATTAGCTTTTCCTTTTTCCGTATTTTGCATGTTTGCAATTCCCACAATACAATTATTATAATCAGCTATGAGACTTCCAGAAAAACCTTCATAATCCATGGCAGCAGAATCTATTGTATCTAAGATCATATTTTTATTAGTTTTTTTTAAAAGATTAGTATTTTTTAATTGTATCCACCTTTTTTCAAAGCCAAAACTTTTACCATATCCAACCATTTGTAATTCGTCAAAAACATCTAGTTCTGCACTAAACAAATAAAGAGGCTGAACATCAATACTCTCTTCGCATCGTAATACAACCAAATCCTCTGAGCTGTCATTGTCCTCAGAAATTACGGTTGCTTTGACTGTTTTTTCCTCATCTTTTACAGAGAAGTGTAAAACAGCATTTTTTGCATAAGTTTCAGGTTTTTCAATTAATAGACAATGTTTTACTGTTATTGCGGTTTCTTTATCTATTAAGAACACGGTTCCAATTTCTTCTCCACATTCTATTTGACCTGTATTTTCATCTAATCTATCTCTATCAATCTTCTGCATCTAATTTTCCCAATCCTTTAAGAAATTTAATTTCGTAGTTTTTAATAAGTTCTGTATTATTGCCTGTATTTTTTATTATATTTGCGATTACTGCTTTTCCGGGATGATCAATATATCGCTTTCCATCAGTTGACAGCAAATAATATTTTACCTTTGTATTTTTTATAAATTCCAGGGAAATGTTCTTAGCTGAACCATGATGGGGAAGTTTTATGACATCAAGTATCTTAGGCAATTCATTTTCAAAAAGCTGAATTGGACTATCTCCCGGAAAAAGCATTTTTATATCTTTATAGTCAATCAAAATTGCAATGGAGGAACAGTTTGTTATTTTAGAATCCATTTCTATGTCTTTATATTCCGCATATTTATCCAACCAATCCAAATTCTCGCTGGAATACGAAATATTTTCCTGTTTAAACTCTATATTTTTTTCATTATTTAATAAAAACCCCTCAAAGGCAGCATCAAACAATGGGTCTCTAGTGATTTCTATATTATTTGAGTTTATTTGTTTTAAATGATAAAGCCATTTTTTACCCATCTTAGTTAATGTTTCGATACCTGGATTTAATATTGTGATTTTTAGATCTCCAAATTGGACAATTTGTCCCTTACTCACTAAATTATTTACAACTGATGCATTCCAACGGTATCCTCCGGCTTGAATGAGCTCTGCGAGATTTTTTCCGTTGGTATAACTTATATTTTGCTTTTTATATTCACATTCAAAATCAATGTCTGTTGAACACATACTTTTTAAAATGATTTTGACTGCAAAGGACATCCCTTGTTCTGCGTTTCGAGACGTAATACATTGATTCAAACTGTTAAACCAGATTTCATCAATCTCTATGATTTTAGGGTTTCTCGAATCCCCGTTCTCTTTCAATAATGCCCTAATTCCACTGATATGATCATCATCTATATGAGTGACTACGATTAAATTTAATCGTTTTCCTTCGGCAGCCAGTTTGAGCAAAAATTTTTTCAAGTACTTATGATAGGTTTTTGCATAACCTCCATCAATCAGTATTCTAAAATCAGGATCTGGAAATTCCAAATATATACAATCTCCCGAGGCAGCAGGAAGCATTTGTATGGTAACTCCGTTTATTTCCATTGTTCCCCTCCCATTTTTGAAAGGTAGTGTCAAATACTACCTGTTTTTGTTTCAAAATCCTATAAAAACCTTGATTTTTAGGGAAATATATCAATTCATTAAATGAATGCAGTTTATTTTGCAGGTATTCAGTTAAAAATAATTGATCTTTTGTAAAATTTTTTATTGTAAAAGCAGCTATATTACCATTCTTATGGCAACGAATACGATATTGTTGCAATTTTTTTCAACGGAATGGACTGTGAGTTCATTGGCTGAAACAACTATTTTTTCCAATTCTTCTTCATGTAACGCTTCATTATCTATACTTTTGATTGAATATGGGGCAATGTAAGGACTTTGCAATAAAGATAGACATTTTTCTTTTTTTGATGATCATATGCATATGTTCTCCTTCTAATTTTGGGCTAGAACTATTTTGTTACAATTAGAGCTTGAATTTTAAATACGCAATTTTAACTCTTAAAAATAATACGAAATAAAACAACAAAAATCACAAATTATAGACAAAGAAAGTATTTATTCGAACAGATCTTTTTCCCATATTTGCTCCTTCATCTTTTTTGAAAAAACTAAATATACTGTATTGCAAAAAGGCAAGTCTAATCAGACCTGCCCTTTTATAATGATTTTTCAATTATTTTGTTACACACAAAGTTTCGTCAATCCACTTCTGGACGTCTTTCACATTATGGTTTACAGCTTTTGCGATTTTTTCAACAGGTAATCCCATTTCAGCAAGTGAAAGGGCTGTTTCCTTTTTAGCCTTTAATTCACCGCGCTTTTCGCCGCTTTCCATTCCCTCGCTATAAATTTTCTCCATTTCATGGCACATAAGCTCAACCCCTTTCTGCGTGTCTTTTAATTCATGTACCCGTTTTGCAAGAACCGGACTGTGCATTTCATCAGCATTCTTACAATGCAGATCATGCATAAGTCTCCCAAGTTCTGTGTCTTCCTGTTTTCTGGAATTCACATATATAATATGTGCTTCGTCCTGAAAGCTATCATCGGCTTCTTTGATATGTCTGTCAATATGGTAAATAGGAAAGTCATACCCAAGGATGTCATCCCTGGTAATAAAGATCACATAGCTTTCCGGTAATTCATCAAAATCCTGACCCGGATTCAAAGTGTTCATGTCCATCAAACCACTATGGTAACGTGCCCTCTTAGGTGATGCACCTTCATTATCCTGCTGGATCTCCACATCAAACTGTTTGCCTTCGGAATCTCTGGCAACACAGTCCATGATTGCGGACCGTCCCTGCAGATTCTTATAATCCTTCTGGATGATCTGCTCAATTACTTTCAGATCCTGTTTTTCCATAATGACCTGCAGAACATATTCCAGGCATTCTCTCTGTTTGAAAACATTTCTCATAAATATGTCACTCATGAGTGTAAAATTCTTAATAATACCTTTATATCTTTCGTAACGTACTTCCAATCCGTTCTCTGGCACAATTTTTTCATCTGCCACGTTCGCTGTCACCTCCCACTTTATTCTTTTTATGTTATGAAGAAATTTTCGAAAAAGCTTTTGTTTATTTTATCTTAGCATCAATGAATGACCTTTACAAGACACTTTTTCCCCGAATTACATCGGGCGTTCTTTAACCTACCCGTTCCACATAGCGTACACTGTTTCCCTTACACTCAAATTCCGGACAAAGGGACAGCCATAGTCTTTCCAGATCATTGATATTCATAGCATCCAATTCTGTTTCATCTTCCTCACCATAAATATTTACAAAACCGATCCGATATATGCCATACCCTTTATGTAGGTTTTTTACTACTTTTCTTCCTGCTCTTCGTATATTCATAAGCTCTCTTCTCTCCTCTCTTCTGCTTCCAGCAAAAATGTATTGCAGGTATATCTTCCGGAAGCACTGACACCAGCGGCCCCTCCAAGGCTGTCCAGATACTGGCTTCCATTTTTAGATGCAGAAATGTACATATAAAAGTTTGTCAACACATAGTTTTTATTTTCCAGAACATTCTTATAACTGCTGCTAAGTACAAGCCTTGCTCCAAGTTTTTCTGCTTTTTCTTTTACCAGCATAGCAGTTAAATTTACTGCTTTTCGTATTTCCTGTTCGCTAAGTCCGCTTTGATAATAACGTTCCAAAAACAAAACCAGTTCTTCTGCTTTATTTTCATGTGGTTCGCTTTTGGCAGTCACATCAACAAACTCAATCGTCTTCCTTTCATCCGCAACTATAAAAGAACCTTTTGTCAGACGGAGGATTGCACGAAATACAATTTTACTATTGTGTTTGATAAATATAATTTTTTTATTTGCATCAAAACAGGATAACAGACAATCACAATTTGGACCATTCCGATAGGAAATGCAGCTGCGTAGCGGTACTTCTCCTATCTGCATGACCGGAAGCAGGCTGTCCTCTTCCCAGATTTCCCATCCACAATCCACGCGCAGCAGCTTTTCTTTCCAGATTTCTTCTGTATCTCTTTTTATTGGAAAAGCAATTTCCCGTCCCAGATCTCCTTCATGGTATTTCAGCTCCATGAACTTTCCTAATAACTCAGCATTTACGATTCTTCGGATTTCTTCCTTCTTTTTCGGCTGCCTGTTCAGAAAGGAAGTCATGATTTCTGCGCCGCCTTCATAAATGAACTTCTGGATATTGGATTTATTTTCCGCGACAAAAGCATCCGAAATATTCAATTCTGTCTTTAAATTCTTCCAGGAAGGATCCTGGGACAGCAGTTTGTCCATCAATGCAGGTAATCCGGAACAGCCATTTAAAAGATTCTGATTATGTAAAAGGAAGTAAACCTGATTATCCTTTGTAAGATCCTTTAAAAGTTCAGTAAAATCCATTAAAAATATCAGAATCCATATGGCAGTTTCATGCCGGAGATCCAGAATGTTTTTTAAATCCTCCTGCATCCATCTGGAAAGCGGCTTTTTTGACAAAGCTTCTGCCAAGCGCTCAATCTGATTTTCCTCTAATGCATCTGTCAGGCAGTCTCTTTTTATCAACTCACGGATCACCCGAAGACGATCATCACTTTTGGAGTATGCTAAACGATCATACAGGTCTATGTAGACTGCTTTTACATTGTACAGGACTTTCAATTCTTCAAATACACGAGGCTTCGAAAACAGTGATTCTTCACTCTTTCTCCAGGGAACTACCATATATTCACAATCCCTTAAATTTTGCTCGTTTAAAGTATTTAGATTCAGACATCTTTTATAAACCTCTTCATCCAGAATCAACGAATTCCTGTCAAGGTTTATAAGCCAGTCTCCATTCTTTCGCAAAAGTTCCAGGAAATGTTTCTTTCGTTTCGTAATGGCATACAGGATAAGCTCTGTCTTTTCCAAAGTGAGCTCATAAAGATCCATATCTGGAAGCGGATTTCCATACAGAGTGTTCACATAGACTGCCTTTCCGTTTGAAACCTTTTCAAAATCTGCATCTGGACCTGTCAAAAATCTTATCAGCTTCGGGACATCTGCATATAATGATTCGTTCCAAAGCCATAAGTGAAGAAAAGAGGCCTGCCATTCTTTTGGAATCTGAGCAAGAACCACTTCTAATCCATTCCGGATTTCTTTTGGATGCCGGCTCAGTTCTTCCAGCTGTTTCTTATTTAAACTTTCCGTTTCTTCACAAAACTCTGATAAATAATTTACAAGTTCCATCAGATCCTGTTTCAAAAGTAATGCCAATGATTCCTCATCCTTGAGCAGCTCATAAAGAAGCTCCGTTGAAAAAGCCGGATTTATCAAAAGCATGCGTATCTTTATCCCCGCCCGGGCAACATCAAACTCACCAATGCAGGTCTCAAGACTTGCTACAAGCTGTTTCTTTAACTCTTCTTCCGGTTCCAGAAAAGCATAATATTTCAGATAAACATATACGATCCGGTCCGGGATTTCTTTATCTGCCAGTACTTTCTCAATCTTTTCATAGGGAAATTCGGACAGCTTTTCATTTTCCGCACATTCTACGATCATTCTGATGCGGTCTGGTTCTAAAATAGAAAAATCCTTTTTGTTCATTTTTCCTAAAGAGATGAGTATTTCCGGATCGTCCATCAAAGAAGAAATCGTCTCCTCATTTAACCCCTCCATCAGACCGGAAAGTTCCTGCTGATTTACCAGTCTGGCCGCATTCATACAGGAATCTTCCCCTTTCTTTCCTATCAGTTTTAGGGGAACTGCTGCATTTTTCATTTCCCTGTAAATATTCATGTGCTTTAAGATTCTTTCGATCATCACGCTACCTCTGCCCTTTCTATTAATTCATTAATCTCCGGTAACCCCATGCATTCGTCCTGGTACATATTTTGGGCTAGTTTAAGAAGATACAGAGCTTCCTTTTTTGCCATAAGCTTTTTCGCTGTTCCTGCAAAATTATCTTTTAAATACGAGGAAACAATCTTACAGTAGAGCTTTTTATGGCCATATGAATAACGACCATTCTTGTAAAACTCATAAATAGACTGAATCTCCTTATCCGTTTTTCTGTTTTCCCGTAATATCTGATTAAACTGCTGTTTGATGTTTTTTTCAGTTTTCCAGTGATCTATCCGTTTTTTCTGTTCCTTTAGCCATTCTTTCCGTTCCTGATATCTTTTCCGATCCTCTTCTGTCATATATTTCTGATACAGGGTTTCTCTTCGATAAGAATCACTTATAAATGGAAGAAGCAATTTGGAAAGCTCATATGCTTCGGACTGTTCCAGCCAAAGTGCTGTACTTTCCTTTAAAAGTAAGGCCGTCAGGTATTCTGGATAAATATCCGGATATTCATAAAAGAATTTCTTTTCTACCATTGAAAACAGTTCCCGGTGTTCCTTTTTTCCCAGAACTGGCGAAAAAAATTCGCACTCTCTATGTTGGATAGCATAGTATCCCAAGGAGAAAGTTTCCTTTAAAATCCTCCAGGGGCTTAAGAATTCGCATCCATCCATTCCAATCTCATTGATCAGAAATTTCAGCATAGGATAGGAATGCTCATTACAAAGACCCTTTATTTCACTTTTTAAATATCCTGCCATAAATTCCCATTTCTTTTCCAAATCTGGCTCTTCATTTTTATAATCCTTTACAAACTCTTCCAGATACTTTTTTCCATCCAAAATCCCATGCAGGATCAGCCGGTTGAAAACCGCGTAAAGTTCCGGCTCACTCTTTTTCCAGAAAACATCCTGGTATCTACTTCCTGTAAAGTTTTCATAACGTTCCAGATACTTCAGCAAACTTTTCGTACTGTATGTTTTGCCTTTCAGAGTATCTGTAACACACGCTTCAAATTCTTCCGAAGAGAGTTCTTTTACCAGAGGATCCCATTTTTCTTCTGTCAGATCAATGTAATGCCACTCTTCCGGTTCATTACTTCTAAATGGAAACAGCGTAAGAAACGTTTTTACATTTTCCACCCTGAACGTTTCATTCATGCATTTTTCCAGCCGTTCTTTACCGTCGATACGGACAGAAAGTTTCCCATATGTTCTTAAAATCCGTGAACAAAGTACATAAGCCTCTTCTGGATATGTCTCTTTTCCAGGCAAAAATGCCTCTAATACATTCAGACCAATTTTTTCTGCTGTCAACCCGGAAAGGCTTATCCGATCGGGTCTCTCTACAAAATACATCAGTACAAAATTTAAAAAAGCGGTCTCTTTGTCGGAATATCCAAACATACGCATACGTTTTTCCAAAACGGCATCCGCGTTTTTAGCATTTGTGCCTGTTAACTTTACCAGCAGTTTCAGGATATCCAGATCCTTTTTGCGATACCCTTTAAGCTTTGTCATTACTTTGCCTACCATCCACACGAAAAGATTCCATTCAGTAAATACGGATATCTTCCGGTTCTTTGAAAAGCTGTCAGCAAGTTTCTGTTTTATGCCTTCCCACAGTGTTTCATCATCCGGAAGGATGGACATGGCAAACAACATTTCTTCTGCTCGCTCAAATGGATACGCATGCATGGCCTGTTTCCACCGATTCTTTTCCTTTTCCTCACAGATATAACTGATACTGATCAAAAACAGGTCTTTCTCTCCAAGAATCTGTTTCATCTTTTTCCAAAACAGGTTCTTTTGAGTTCCATTGAACATACAGGTCTCCTGTAAAGGCATCATCCTCGCCAGGGCAAGTCCGAGGGCACGGTATGTCCGCTTTGTCCAGGTCAGATCTTCTCCAATACGCTCCAGGACTTCTCCCGGATAGTGCAGTCCATTAGCGGTTTCCATGTCTACTTTCGGCTTTTCCAGAAACATATCATTTTCTTTTAATTGCATATAAATTTTATATTTTTCCTCATTAGATGACAGCTTATAGATCAGGTTCGTCATCTGCCGGTACAGGGTAATATCAAGCCATTCTTCATAAATCTTCCATTCCATCCAATTTCCTCCTGTTTTCCCATATAAAAAGGGGACTGTTCGCCAGTCCCCCAAAATTGTTCTTATGCTGCCAGGATAATCTTCTTTTTCCGGCTTGCATAAGTGATCGCCATTGTAGAATGTTCCATGCCTCGCTGTTTCTGGTATTGCTTTACATCTGCATAATTTGCAAACGAAAGGATCTTACCATTTTCCTCTAACAAGTTATCTTCCATATTTTCACTCTCGCAGGAAGCCAGCGTCCAGTTTACATGGCAGATATAACAGGTCATGCCTGCAAATCCCAGATACTTATGTACATACTCTTCCGCTGCCTCAGCACTCGGAAAATAACGTGCATACTCCAGGGAACGGCAAACGATCCGGCCTTTGTACCATCCGGCAAAATACCGGTCCTTTTTCAGTTCAAGTACATACCCTGTCAGATAAATCTTCTGTAAAGCATTTTCTTCCTCGTCCATCATATCAAGAAGCTGTTCCGCATAGATTTTTTTCCATTTTAATGTGTTCTTCTTTATTATTTTACGCAGCATTATCTTTTTCCTCCTCAGTTCCCACAATGAGTTTTTCTACCATTCTGTACAAGTTCTGGAAATTTCCAGCCTGTCTGCGGCGTGTCATGCAGTCCTGTTCAAATGCCCGGATCACAGCAGAAGTTCTTGCAAACAGTGTGAAGATTTCCTCATCTTTCAGCTGTATGGTAACCTCTTTTTCTTTCCGGTAGCTGTCTTTTTTACAATACTGCCCGCCATTGGCATTATGCATCGCTATACCGGTGCCATTCTGTATCCTGACAACCCACGGATAATTTAAAACTTCTCCTTTGTTGTTGCGAACCTTCCTCTGTATGGAAAATACTGTAACTCTTCCCGTGTTGGAATTTTTATCCTCGCAAAAGATCTTTTGCTGGAAGAATTTAAATTCCTGTACATTATTCCATATACGGGAATACACGTATTTTATGATTTCCGGACTCAGATTTGCATAAACGCTGATGCTGTCTTCTTTGCTGTAGTCAACCATAACAGCCCGGATCCTGGAATAATCGCTGGCAAAGTCTTCGTGAAGATGCCAGAAATCCTTTGGTTCTGCCATCCGCAAAAAGCTATTAAATTCCAGTAACGTATTCTGTGTCTTATGAACACAGATCTGCTTTGATACATCCGTATTCTGTTCTTTTTCTTTCCTGTTTTTCCTGTTCATCCTTACCTCCTGATAAAACGCAGCAGTTTCTTTGTCAGAAGAGCCGGAAGCTGTTCAAGATCCGTAATATCCAGAAAAGATTCCTCATAAATTTCCTGAATTGCTTCCTTGTCGCTTCCGATCGCAGCCGCCTGAAAGAATACTCCCTGCTGCAGCAGCTTTTTCCGAATCTTCTGAAGGTCCCTTTTTGCCCCTGTGCCTCCATACTGGTTTGCATTAGGTGCACCATCACTGATCACAAACAGCAGTTTCTGCTTTTCCGGTCGTTCCAAAAGACGGCTGCCAGCATACCACAATGCAGTTCCATCCCGGTTGCTTCCATAAGGCTGCATACCAGCGATCCGGAACCGATCCTTTTCATCCGTTTCAAAATCTGCGCAGCAATGCAGATACACCGTTTCGTCTTTCAGGTTCTCATGCCGGTATCCATCTGTATGATGTCCGCACACCAAAACCGGTATTTCTGATTCCATACAAAAATCATACAGGCAAAGTGCTGCAAGAATGGCATGATCCATCCGTTCCCCACACATGGAAAAAGAATTATCGACCAGCACAGCCACACAGATATCCAGCTTTTTTCCTGGCTGTTGTTTCTTAAATACTGCCCCAGACGGTGCAGCTATGTTTCGAAGATCTACCCGACGTCCAAGAAAAAGCTTATGTTCCGTGCGTTCTTTCTGATTTTTCAATATAGGAAGCAGTTTCAGGCGAAGTCTCTTTTTTACCTGTTCAAGCTGCCCCTCATACTTTTCTGTCAGTAATTTTAAAAAATCTGATATCTCGGTCTTACGGCAAAGTTTTTTCTGTACCAGGTCATGGCCTTCTTCAAACGGTATCTCCATCAATTCCTTTTGAAGATGTTCGAAAATTTCTTTCTGTATCTTTTCATCAAGCATCTCTTTCGCCATTTCATAAAGGATTTTTTGTAAGGCATTATCACTGGATGCTTCCGTTTCTGAGGCAGGGATGCCACATTCATTCTGTTTGTCTTCGAAGCCACCAGATTCCCTGACACATTTCGGAAGATTTTCACACAGCTGCTGCAGAAATTTCTGAAGCTCTGCAGTGCGCCCGTTTTCAGGGTCTTCCGTTTCCTGATCCTTTCCGTTTCTTTCTGTTTTGTCTTCTGTTTCCGACTCCTGTTCCGTATCCTCTTTTCTGATCTTATCTTCATTTTGCTCAGTCTGTGACCCTGTGTTACCCTGCTTTTCTTCCTCCGGTTCTTCTTCGGATTCATTCGGGTTTTCCTCTTGCCCTTCACGCTCTTCCTGTTCTGGCTTTTGCTCTTCATTTTCTGTACTGTTCTTCTCTATTTCATCTATGATTTCCGCAAAATATTTCCAGATCATCAGAAGGATATGGTTGGTGGCAAGATATCTCTCCATGTCATCTGCTGCCTTTCCCGCTTCATCAATGACCGGCATAAGCAGTTTTAGTGTATCAATAAGCTCGTAATCCGCACCATCCCAGGCATTGACCCTTGAAGACAAGGCATACTGTGCACACAGGTTCATAAGAATAGATAACCTGTCTTTCTCCGTTTCCAGCATTTCCCTAAGTGTTGGAAGCCATTCCACATTTCGGTCACGATTCATAAGGATTCCCCTGCGGATGCTTCCCGGAAAAAGGGCGCACATCTTCTCTTCTATGTACATATCATTCAAAAGATTGCTGAGATAAGATGCTGTCTGCAGAAAGATAGAAAGGATTGCTTTATCTTTTCTTTCAAAGTAGACATTCATCGCATCCAATGCCTCTTTTTCCTGTGCATTTTCCGGTACTGGCTCCTTTGGATACCAGCTACCATTTAACATATGCTCGGCATACCTTTTTCTAAGTGCAGAATCCGTATACCGGTAATGTCCGCATTCATGTCCCAGAATCCCGATCAGGCTGTCACTTTTTAATTCCAGTGTCAGAAAACTTGACGTAATCTGGTTTCCAAGATTTACGGCAACTGTTTCTCCCTGATTCCATCCTGCAATCCCCGAATTTTTATCATCGTATAACCGTAATGTAGTCAACTTTCCACCCGTGATTTCATGCCCGATCGAGGTCAAAAGATCACGATACTGCGGCGTATGAAATACTTTTTCCGGTGTCAGTTTTTCTTTCTCTGCACATATCCGTTTCCGGTATAAAGCCTTTTTCATTCGTTTCCTCCATCCGTTTTTAATCCACATCACAATGAGGAAGAAGAAAGATGCGTTCCATAGTTCCCTGTTCTTCCCTGTCCATGGATGCTTTGCTGAGCAGTGCTGTCCATGCTGACCTCCTGAGATCATTGGAAACCATGTAACTTAACACCCAGTTTTCCAATTCCCGGTATCCGCATACGCCATCCGTAATGTCCTGTTCAATCAAATATTCATGGATCTTGCAGACCGTGGCAGCCATAAAGGACAGAAGTTCTTTGTTTTTAAACCCGGTTCTTTTCATTGCCCTTTTTGCCATTTCCTCTTCTGTCAGGGCTTCCTTTGGCTGAATCAGGTTCATTCGGGAAAGAACTGACTGGTTGAAGTTCTGACAGCCAACATAATCCAGATTAGTGGTCATGATCACAATCGTATCCGGATTTCTCCGTATCTGTTCTCCATTTACCAGATCGGTTACAGCTCCATCGTCAAACAGGGAGTTTAATCTCGTAAGTGTCCCAGGTTTTTCAATCATGGCCGGCTCCTGAATTTCAATCACAGATGGTTCCCTGCATGCCTTTACGATTTCTGACTCTTTTAATAGGAAGTCTTTTTCATTTTTCGACTTTTCATAGCCTTTTTCATAAACTGCTTTCAGGATCTCCTGAAAAGCTTTTTCCCGGCTGATCCCCTCTTCATAAATGCCATTTACCGTTGCAAGAGCTGAAGCCGGATCCATTTCAATGTCTTCCAGACGTGGCAATTCCATTTCCAGATGCGCTGTTCCTCCCATATTTGGTACGGTGGTCGCTAAAAGTTCCAGTTCATCCGTTCCGGGTCCACAGGTGAACACATAATATGGAAGCCCTAAGATCTGGGCGATCATTCTGGCATCCGTTGTCTTTCCAGTACCGGCATCGCCTGTCATCATAAACAGCCTTGCCGGTGTCTTATCTACCATCTGCAGGATTTCTTCAGCTTCCTTACTTACCAGATAGTCTTCCGGAAGCGAAGGGATCCTTTCTTTTGTCCTTTCATTTACATCCCATCTGCCAGAGTAGATCTGTTTTAATTCAAAAAGTGTTCTTTTTGTCTTCTCATTTACAGGCAAAAGCACATGAAACTTTCCATAGATTTCATCGTTTGGTGCATATACCCCGGCCGCAATTTTATATTCCGGAAGCACATCCTCCAGTTCCTCTGCACGGAACTGGCTCTTTTCCAGCGGGACCGCCTGCTGCGGATTTGCTATTACTTCGCAGTACATGGCATCGCAACAGATAAATGCCGCCCTCAGTGCAGCTTCCATGTCTTCCCATTCCTTTTTTTCCTGTTCTTCAAGTATGTAGAAATTTTTTTGGAACTCTTCGTTAAATAAAGGATTATCCGGGACCAGATTGGCATAAGCCAAAAGGGCCAGGTACTGCTCGCCTGTGTTTTTGCCCTCCCGGATTCCCGGAAGCTTCTCGTTTTTTTCTTCTGTCTTTAAAATCCCACTGAAACGTCCGTTTTTCGAATTATAAGTCATTACATACTTTCCCTGATTTCCAGGATATTCCATGCAGAAATAATTTATGGTATCCCTGCCCCTTTGTATACCGGCAGCACCAGAGTCTTTTTCTTTCCGGATCTGAATCAGTGTCAGAAGAGCATGTAACGTAGGCCCATGAAGGCGGGAGACTTTTCCCTGCTTCCTGATATTTCGCATGGAACAATCCGCTTCATCATAGCTGATCCGTTTTTTCCCTGCTTTTTCCAACATCATCCGAAATGGGTCCGGAATAGGTTCTTTCATAATCCATGGTGCATAAAAACAAAGATCTGGCATTTTGTTCCCTCCTCTTTCATTATGTGATTTTCTGCATATGAAGGAAAGAAACAGGCAGAGCATTGGATTTTTCCAACGTCTGCCTGTCATTCATTCTTTATGCGCTCTTTTCCTGTTCCAGGATTGCTTCATATATTTTTCGGATACGGTACCCAAACATGGTGTTTCGCCGGCTGATGTAATCCGTCCGGATAGCCTGTGCGATTGCACGTTTGCTTCCCACAATTATAAACCTTTCTCTGGCTCTTGTTACTGCTGTATAGAAAATGTTTCTGCGAAGCATCCACCGGAAACATGGAAGCATTGGAAGGATTGCCATCGGATATTCACTGCCCTGAGCCTTATGTACCGTAATCGCATATGCCAGTGTCAGCGGCCAATAGTCTTCCTCCTGATATTCCATGACCCGGCCATCCCCAAAATCTACACGCATGACCATTTTTTGATCTTTCCGAAAAATCCCTATGACTTCTCCAATGTCGCCATTTGCTACTTCATCGTTGTTTTTTGTCTGCATGACCCGGTCACCTTCCCGGTAAGTATTCCTGCCATTTGTGATTTCCGGATAACCGAAACGCTTTGGATTCGCAATGTCACGCAATACCAGATTCAATGCATCCGTACCTGCTTCCGTATCTTTTCGAAGCGGTGACATCACCTGCACTTCTTCCAGAGAACCGTTTCTCTGCAGTACTTCTTTTCGATAGATTTTCTGTATCTTTCGCGAAGCCTCCTCCGGTGTGGAAGCCGGAATAAACTGAAAGGTATCATCAAACACCAGATCCAGCTGATTCTTATTGATTTTAATGGCATTCTGACTGATGGTGGAATTCCCTTCCTGTCGGAAACATTCATCTAAGACAGTTACCGGAAATACGCCGGAATCAATGATCTCCTGAAATACTTTTCCAGGCCCTACGGATTCGATCTGATCTTTATCACCCACCAGGACCAGTCTGGCACCGGATTTAATACTGGAAAACAGTTTATCCGCCAGATACATATCGACCATGCTGAACTCATCTGCTATGATCAGGTCATCTGGAATTGGCTGCTCGTTCTTCCATTCTTCCTCTCCAGCTTCTCCAGTAAGCCCTATGGATTTATGGATCGTCAGAGCTGGATACTCTGTACATTCCCGCATTCGCCTTCTGGCGATGCCTGTAGGTGCACATAAAAGGATCACCGCATTTTTATCCAATGCTTCCTGTACAGCAATGATGAAACGGATCACCGTAGTCTTTCCTCTGCCGGGTCCTCCTGTAATGATGGATACCGGGTTTTCAAAGACATTTTTTACTGCCACCTGCTGTTTCGCATTCAAAATAATATCCTGTTCTTTCTGGATCTTTCTTAAAATACGGTCAACATTTACAGCCATTCCCGTCTGCATATGGAGCCTGACTAATGCGGCAGCAGCTCCCAGTTCGGCCTGGAAGCTTTTGCGTGTATAAAACCCTCCATCGTGGCAGACCAGGCTTCCATCTGTATGGATCATATCATTGCCTGTATCCCGGATTGCCCTTTCAGAGACCGGTGAAACATCTTTGTTGTGATTTAAAAGTTTTTCGACACGTTCTATAATGTCCTCTCTTTTTAAATACAAATGTCCTTCGCCTTCTGCTTCTGACATAATATGCAAAATAGCAGCCTTAATGCGAAGGGGATCATCTGCACGGAAATGTTTTGCCTTTACTGCAATCTGGTCAACAGTCAGAAATCCAAATCCATGAACCTCACAGAGCCGGAAAGGCTCCTCTTTCACGATCATAACTGCAGCAGAACCAAATTTCTCCTGTATTTTTGAAGCTTTTGCAGGAGTTACCCCAAAAGGAGACAAATACATCATCAGTTCCCGAATGGAACTGCTTTTTTGATATCCTTCCAGAATATCATCTAAGCGTTTCTGCGTAATTCCTTTTACCTGAAGGAGTTTCTCCGGGCTGTCATTAAAAACATTCAGTGTGTCTTCCCCAAACGTTTCCACGATGCGGGCTGCCATTGCCGGTCCGATCCCTTTGATCAGGGATGACGACAAATAAGTCCGAATACCTTCTTTTGTGGTTGGCATGGTTACTGAAAAATTGCTCACACTATACTGCATTCCATATTTTGTGGGTTTCCAGTCTCCAGTCAGTTCCACATCCAGGCCTTCGTTTGTCGGAAGTTCGGTTCCAAATGCCTGAAATATTCCATAATTTCCATTCTTTTGTTTTTTTACTTCCTCCGGTAAATCTTCATTGGTCATGTAGGAAGCTACCGTATATCCACTTCCTGCATTATAATAGATCTGCCGGATGGCTTTACAGCAAATGCTCATGTTCCAGCTCCTCTCTACCATGAGATCCAGAGATAATTATTGCATCCCATACTGGTGATGAAACCATCCTTCTTTAGTTTTTCCCGGATCACCTCTGTCTGTCCAAAAGGATAACCTTTTAAAATTCCAATCCTTCGATATTTCCTTTTTCCAATGGAAATACTGCAGATTCCTTCCCTGTTTACTGAAAAACGGTTTCGATTTTCAGATTCCAGAGTTTTCCGAATCGCCTGGATCCGCTCAAAGCCTTCATTTTCGTACCATATGGCAGCCTGTGCCCTGCATCTTGCCTGCTTCTCCTGATTATCGAAATTTACCGTTTCCGATCCCTTCTCATGATTTTTCGGTAAATCCTCGGTCTTTTCAGTATCTGCATGTACTTTACGGGCATCTGTATGGTTTTTTTGCTGCTTATTGTCATCATCATTCTCATTCGTTTCCTCCTTATCCTTTTTCATAATAAATTTTTCATAGAAAAACAATCCTGCTGCAACCGGAATGACTAATGAAAGGGACTGTATGATCACTGCCAGAAATACCGGCCATAAAAATGGTGATACTAACAGACCAAAAATTCCAGTTATCACGCACAGCTGTTTATGTGCAGACAACCATTTGTTCATTTCCTCCATCATAAGCATTTCCTCCTATGATCTGCTCAGTCAAAATCCAGTTTTTCATCATCTGTTTCCATGTACCGGTCATCAATATCCTGACTACGCTCCCGGCTTCTTGCCGAAGTTCCTCTGGATCTTGTCCCGCCAGAATTTGATCTCCGTCTATCATCCGATGCATCTGTCCTGGTATTGCTTCTGTATCTTCCACTTTCACGTTCCCTGTCATAGTCACGGTCATCCATTTCTGCTGCTCTTTCACTTCTGGTGCTTCTGGAAGCTGAACGCTGGTTTTCTGCACGGTCAGAACGGTTTCGATTAGAAGATGCCCTTGTTTCTCTTTCCGGCTCTTCCCGCTCGTCATTTCCAGATTCTAAAGCTTTTTTACTTTCTGCAAAAGAAATCTCTTCAATCATAAGCCGCATGCCGTAGACATTTTCACCAGCCCGATTCTTGTAGTTGTCATTCTGCATACGACCTTCTACCAGAATCTTGATACCCTTAAACAGATATTTTTCCGCGAACTCTGCTTTTCGGCCAAAAGCCGTACAGCTGAAGAAATCTGCTTCCGGATCTCCTCTTCGTACAAATTTCCGGTTTACCGCCAAGCGAAAGTTTGCGATGGCAAGTTCTCCATTCTCTGTCTGTGTGTAGCGTAAATCAGGCTCATTTACTACTCGTCCCATCATGATTGATTTGTTCATAATTGTCCTCCCATAACTTTATAAAGTTTTCCAGTTTCATTCCAGATGTTCCCGCATACATTTGACTAATGCTCCCATACCATTTTTTCGGATCTCGCGGGCAGCAGAGTCAGCCGTACATAAATTTTTCGCCATCTCCAGTGATTCTTCTCCCGGATGTGTTGCAAACAATACCGGTATCAGATAAAATAGAGATTTTTTGACCAGCATATCATATGCCATCTTAAAAGATTCAGGCGAAGTTTCCTTTCCATCTGGATTACATACAATCTGCCATACTCCTGGATATTCGATAATCCATTCAAGAAGGTGCACGACCTCCTTTTCCATCTTTTTTCGTTTCATAACGCCCTCCTTGCATTCTGAGTTTCCTTGTGCTTTTTTATGATCCTCCTTTCCTTATTTGCTGATCTGTACTTGTTGTCTGCCATATTTTTGCAACAAAAAAAGGCCATTTAGAAATTTTCATTCTAAATGACCTTATTTATTACAAAGGCAGGAGGCTTTTGGCTCCTTAATGTTTTACTCCCGGTCAGATCCGGAACCAGCGTTTCTTATCTGTGTCTACAGATACAAATACAAATCTCACAATCATATTAACACAAGATATTGTTGGCGTCAATCGCACTTTTGCTATATTCGGTGTTCTTCTCCAACCTTTTTTAATCAAAACAATATTTTTTCCAAAATCTAATTTATGATACTTTCTACTTTAGAAAAGAAATTTTTAATTAAAATTACACAATATTCAGCATCTTCTTTTCTAAAGCAGTAAAGCGAATAATCACACTTTAGTCTCTGAGCTTTAACGTAATCAAAATCTGCCTTATCTGCTACTAAAAGTACTCCTGAATTCACCAAATCATTTAATCCTCTTTCAAGAGATTCATGGGACTCTTTTTCTTTAAGTTCGTTTACTTTCCAATTTGCCAATTTTCCTTGATACTCTAATAATACCTTTAACGTAAACATCATTGCATAATAACATCTATTGGCGCAATCCATATATCTACCCTCAGTTAGTAAAATCTCCGCAGATGTAATAGTTTCTTTGGCTTTTTCACGTAGTAACACTAAATTTATTGCCGGCTTAATAAGCGTTTGCTCAAGCTGGATATCAGATGCAGATATATTATCATGAAATTCTCCCGCACTAAGTATCAATTGATCTTTTAAAGTTTGTTTCTCATCCACTGCTGTATACTCATTGTCTAAAATAGCCTTCAATACATCTATCAATTCACTTTTCGAAGTTGATGTCAAATTATAAAAGCTATCATATAAAGGCACATATTTTATCTTTGATTTATCCTGTAATGATGACCATATTCCAAATACAAGAGAAACTCTTTTATAAAACTCTGATTCAAAATAATCCATAAAGGAACTATATTGATTTTTTCTGTCACCTGAATGATATCCAACTAATGTGAACATAAAGGCTGCTCTCAAAGCATTACTCAAATTTTGTTCAGCTTTATCAGAAGAGAACTTCCATGCTCCTAACGAAATAGTAAGTTTTTCATTTTTGGAGTCGTTTTCATTTATTCTGGAAAAATGGCCATCAAAATCAAAACAATCTATAATTTCCATTGCAGAATGTCTTAACAGGTCAATAATTATCCCTTCCCATGTTTCAACTCTAATTGTATCCTTTGCTTCTTGAAGAATTACAAATCTTTTTTTACCATTAACATCTTCCGATATTCCGATTCCAAATTTAGAAAGAATATCTTTATTATCAACAGACTGCGTCCAATTTCTAGGTGTATTGGTCATTATCAAGTCTAGCAAGGAAGAATAATCCGAATCCTCGAAAACAACTCCATATGCATATTTTTTAAATAATTTGATTTCTTTTTTTATATGTTCATCAAACATATTTTGAATATAAAGCAAATATACTCCTCGTGGTAAATCAATTGTGAGTTCCGGTTCCATATTATTTGCAATATTATCATGATTTGGCTTTATTGGTTTTCCTAATGTCAAAGACATTACTTTCGGATATATTCCTGCGTTAAATTCAATTTTATTTTTCATTTTTGCTTCTCTCTTTTCCTAATTTTCATAATCCTCTGAAATGTACTGATATTATAGCTATCAGACTTGAGTAATGGCGTTTTTCACATAAACTTATTCAATGTGTCCTAATACCAGCTCTTTCAAATAGATTTTCTCATTTTCAATATCTATAATTTTTTCTTCACGTAACATTTCAATGGTTTTATCCCATTCTAAATTATCCGGATATTTATCCAGAGTCATCTCGCACCAATGCAGATATTCCTGCCGAACCTCTGATTCACAAATTCCCTGTTCGTAACAGTTCCGTTGGTGTAGAAAATATAATACATAAGCATCTTCCTGTTTGATTTCCTGCTTTGTAGCTTTTTGAATAAACAGAGCTGTGACGATTAATAATTGCAGGTAATTAAAAAAGCTCTCTGGTAAATTGACTGATGTAACCAGTTCCAATGCTGCCATAATTGCACTTTTGATATTTAGACGCACATTTCCTAATTTGTACGATGCGGATTCTTCTCCCAGAAAAATCATTCCCTTTCTGGGATCATCAGGAATTACCAGAATATTTCTATCAATAAATTCACCTCCAGCTTTCCCTTCAATCCCAAGTGTTTCTGCTTCTTTTATCACTTCATTGATTAATAAATGATTATACTCTTCTGCTTCATGTTGGGTCATTTACTCATCTCCTCATTCTGTTTCTTCGCTCTGTATGAATAATTTTATCCAATTTTCCTTTTTCTTTTTTTAGAAAAACCTGATCCCTATATTCATCATAGACGTCAAGGAATCCACCATATAGATGATTTCCATCTATCGTATCAAAATCATATTCATCTTTATCTACAATGGCAAATAACTTTCCTTTTCGCTTAACTGGGTTTGGATGCTCTGAGTCTGAAAGCATTGTCTTATACAATACACGGTCTGTATAATAATACAAGTCAAAAAAATCCATATACATTGCAGGGGCCAAATAAGTATATTTTTCCAGAATCGGCTCCTCATTACTCTCCTTCATGATAATTTTAAGGACAATATCATAGGCTATTGCATCTGCATCGTATTCTTCCTTTTCCGGATGTCTTTCGGAGTATTTTTTGCCAATATGCGCGAGATAAGCATGTGCAATTTCGTGAGCCATGCTGAAAACTACAATTGTCCAATAACAGTCTTCTGCAAGTTTCATAATCTGCATATCTCCATTTAGTAAATGCAGCAAAGCATTATTTGCATCAAGTGCCTGCATCTCACCAAAAATACATACATCATTCATCAAAAAAAGTGTGTATCTAAAACAGTCTCCGTAAATATCCAAATTATCAAATTCTTTGGACCACTTGAACATTGCTACAAAAAAAGAAATCACTGTTGATTCAAATAATTCATCTATATGAATAAAAGTTGGATTTTTTTGATCGTTATAAATATAGCTATTGATTGTCTTCTGATAACGATTATTTAACTGAATTGCATTTCCTTCAAAATCATATTCTTTTTTAAAATACTCTTTTACTAATTCAAACATTTTAGGGAGATTATATTTTTTCATATTCTCCCGAATTTGTTCTTCTGTTAAAAGTCCTGAGAAATTTTGCAGCATTCTTTGTATGCCAACTTCATCATTTTTTATTTCTTCACCTCCGAAGCGAAATATATCATACGTTTGTGACACCATAAACTTTTCTAAAAAGGGGATTTCGTTCTGATCTTCAGGTGATTTTTTTGCCATATTTATCATCTCCCACTATTTGTTTTTCCTATATTTTACCATATTTTTATTATTATCACTACATTTAATATAAATATTATATGATTTCAAAAAATAAGAGCTGCCACTCCATGCATTCACAGAAAGGCAGCTCCTGCTTAAATCATTTTTATTTAACAACTACTTTTACTTTTTTACGGATCTTTCCAGATTTCACTGTGATATAGGCTGTTCCCTTTTTCTTTCCGGTGATCACACCCTTGGAATTTACCGTCACGATCTTATTATTCGAAGAACTGTAGGTAACTTTCTCCTGGGAAGTGATCGGGCTGATGACCGGTTTCAGCGCAAGTTTTTTATTCCTTGCAACGGTCACGCTTGATTTCAGTCCGGTGATCTTTGTTGTTCTTACTGTTGTTTTTTGCACAGTAACGGAAATGACCTGTTTCTTGCCGCTGGCCAGTGTAATGGTCACTTTGGCTTTTCCGGCTTTCAAGCCTTTCATCGTTCCCTTGCTGTTTACGGAAACGATTTTCTTATTGCTGGAAGTCCAGCTTTTAACGGAATCACCCTTTGCAAGTCTAGAAACCTTTATTTTGGAAGTAGACTGTTTTACTTTCAGCTTAATGCTGGTAGCCGTTACCTTGATCGTGGGTGTCAGTTTTTTGCCGACGGTCCTCTTTTCCTTGCGGCCCTTGTTGCTGGTACGCATCTGTACAGCCGGTGAAAATACCGTGGCTGCAGAGATCGTTTTCCATGGTCCGAACACCTCCGGTACTTCTGTAGGTGTTGGTGTCGGAACGTTTTCTTTCCGCTGTATGGTAAGAAGATAGTCTGTTTTTCCGCTTCCAGCAGCTGTTACCGTGATCTTCACCTGTGCTTCGCTTGCATCTGTTTCCCAGTATACATTTACACGTTTCGTTTTTCCGTTTGCCACAACCGGCATGGATACTTTCTCAACACCTTTTACTTTCCGTACCGTTACCGTGGCATCCCCATCTGAAGGTTCCACATAAAGGCGGAGGAACTTTTCCTTATTTTCCTCTTTATCTGCAAGATACGAAACGGTATAGCTGGTTTTGGTGCTGTCAAATACCGGTGATAATGTAAGATATTTTGAAGTATCTGTAAAAGTATTGCTGGTACTTACCACCAGGTTTGCCAGGGAGGAATTTCCAAGCCCGCTGGTAAGGTGGAAGATATAATCCCTGCTCTTTCCGTTCAGTGTTGTTTTAACCGTAACATCTGCCTGTCCGGATCTTACATCTGCCACATAAGTTCCATTGGAAGCTTTTCCGTTGACAGTCAGGGTACATCCGGCAGGTGCTTTAAATGTCAGGGTCACTTTTGTAGCATTTTCAGCAACCCTCAAGGTATGCTCTTTTTCCGAACGCTGGAATGCTTTTTCCCAGCTGACCCGGCCAGTATCTGCTTCTGCTGATACACTGTCAAGGTAAGCTCCATTTGTTTCCAGTGCCATCAGATAACAGGAGTCATTCTTATAATAAAATGTCCCATCCCTGTCTACGCAGATCGGACTGATGCAGTACTCCTGCTGTGCGAGTACCGGACGGAAGAGTTCTTTCGGTTTTCCGGAAGTCTGGCCCGGCTCATCTGTCAGCATATAGATACCGCCAGGTTTTGCATTGTAGGTAAAATACAGATAAACACGTCCATCCGCTTTGCCATCTCCATTAAAGTCCTGGTTTTCATAAGCGGTCGAAAGAAGCGGTGCTGCCTGCGGATATCCCGGGATAGAAACTTTATATGCAAGGGAAAGACCGGAAGCAGATTCTGTCAGGACATCAAAATGGTGTCCCCCATCCGCATTGTACTGTCCGCCGTTTCCGCAGACACCTACATAGATTCTTCCTTTATAGACGACCGGTGTGGATGTTGCCGCACCGCCCAGGTTATAGCCTGCCACTGCACCGAAAGTACCATCTGCATTCATGGCAACCCGGTAGAGATAGCCGCCTTTGGTCGTAAAATAAACATATCCGTTGTTATAAACAATGGTGGATCGGATATCGCCGATCATGTCCGTGCGCTTGTCGATCAGCTGTCCGGTGTGCGTATTAACTGAATACAGGATAGAAGTATAGGCATCACCGGCCCCGTCATCAGAACCAAACACCAGATAATTTTCGGACGCATAAGCACCTGTCCAGTAAAAACCGCCCTTATGGTTATATTTCCAGGTACAGTATTTTATCTCATCACCTTTTGACGGGTCTTCATCTGTAACAGAAAGGCAGAAATAAGAACCAGGGGTTGTATCCGAAGTCCAGGTTCCGGTATAAATATATCCATCCTTATAGGTGATCGGGGAAAGTGTCTGGCCTCCCAGGCTCTCACTGATCCAGAGGGATTTTAAAGAAGTGGCACTCAGTGCCTGGATCTGTCCGCCGCCGATCTGTGCAAAAAGCATTCCTTCCGCATAAGCAAGCGGGATCATGGCATACTGCATATTTCCGTGCATCTGTTCACTGGTCTGCACGATATCCCCGGTATTTTTATCTATTTTATAGATGAACTGTCCGGATGCCACGTAAAGATAGCCGCCCAGGATCAGTGGAGGGGTAAGTGCTGCATCCCATCCCTTTGCATCCAGATGCAGGGACCATTTCTGCACCGTTGTATCCTTGCTGGTCGGCGTGGAGGTATTGGTGATCCCGTTGTTTGTTTCACTGTTCCGGTAACTGCTCCAGTCATTATCCGTGATCTCTGGCTGCGTTGCCGTCTGCTGTTCCAGTTTTACCTGGATCTCTGTTTCCTCACCTACCGTAAACTTCTCTCTTCTGGAGATATATCCATGTCGTGACACATTCCAGGTATACTCATCCCCGTAATAAAGAGAATCATACACAGAAGCATCTTTGGAAGGTTCCACACGCTCCCCTTTAGAATCATATACACTGACCACTGCATCCGATGGATCTGTTACAAAAGTGATCGAGGACTTTGCTTTTTTATGTACGGTGATCGTATAGGTTCCTGTGGAAGTATAAGTGATATCCTGATAAGCCGGATCCTGATAAGTCCCGTCTTCTTTCATCTGGAAAGTGATCCTGGTCTCAGAACCGTCAAGTGGGATCTCAATGGCATTGCTGCCGGATACTGCCTGTCCGTTTACGGTAAGGCCATACCACTTGTCATTAAAGGCTTTTGCAGAAACTTTTACAGATTCTGTATTCTCACCCACTGTCACATCATAATCCCTGGTGATACCGGCACTGTCAAATTCTGAGATCAGGTTTTTGGCCATGTCCGTGTCCGAGGGAAGGTAACAGCCGATCATGGAAAGATCCAGCCTCCGGAGCACTACGATCTTGTAAGTCTGGCTGTCTGTGGCTGTACCGGCTGTTACTGTGTAAACAGCTCTTTTTCCATTATCCTTTGTAAAAACATTTGAAAAATTATAACGTTTTCCATCGGTATATCCGGTTGCAATGATCTCACTCTCAACCGTCTTTCCATCAAGATCGCAGGCAGATAACCGGATCGTTGATCCCTCCGGCGCATCGGCTCCCAGATCTGCCGTTACATAAAATCCGGTAGAATTATAACTGGATCCGATCTCAACGGTATAGGTTTTCCCGCCATAAGTTTCATCCAAATCTTCCCTGCGGCTGATCTCCAGAGGATCCTTAACGCCATAGCCGGAATACACACTGAGATCCTTGAGATATTCTTTCGTACTGTTCTCCCCGGCAGATGGAGCATCCTCAAAGGTAAGTTCTGCAGAATCTTCATCGTCAGAGCCGTCCATGACCAGTTCCTCCTGATCCTCGCCGTTAAATTCCCCCTCTGAGAATTCCGCATCTTCTGGTTCCTCTGTTTCCGGTTCTTCGGTGATCTCCACGTCACTGTCTCCCGGCTCTTCTGTGATCTCTGTCCCTTCCTGGACATCCGGCTGTGCTTCCGTCTCTGCTGCCCCGGAAGAAAAATCACTTTCCATGGATATGTCGGCTCCATAGACCGGAGCTGTCCCTGCCAGCATGCTCACCGACAGAAGGACTGCCAGCCATTTTCCTAGTCTTCCTTTCATCTGATGTTTACCTCCCTTTTGGATTTTTTACTGCTGAAGCAGTGGATTCCTGCTTTTTATTTTTCTGAAACTGCGTCTCGCTCCTGTCCATAAGAGCAGGTACAAAACTCCTGCCAGTGCAAATAAGGATAGAATCCTGGTAAAGAGTTTCATGTGCGTCCAGGTGTCTGTTACTTTACTTCCTACCAGTTCCGGGATACTTTTTCCTTCGTTTTTGGAGGAAGCAGATGCTGTCCCGGATGTAGTCTCTTTTTCTTTGCTTTCAGTCAGTTCTTTTGTGGATGACTCTTCTGTTTTCTCTTTTGTTTTGTCTTTTACGGCATCCGCTTTTTTGCTGCTTTTCTTTTCACCTGATGTACCGGAACCGGAACCTTTTTTCTTCGTACCTGCATAAGCCGTCAGTTTCTTTTCCTTGTTTTCGTCTGTGCTATCCAATCCGTTCTTTCCGGATGCCGTACCTTTTCCGCCAACCGTTTTCAGATTTGTAAGGGATCCTTCCCCATTATTGCCTTTGCCCGGGACTCCGGCTTCACTTTTATTCCCACCATATCCGGGTCTCTGGGCGATCGAACCGGAATTTCCATTGCCCCCATTTCCCGCTGTCCCGTTATTCTTCTTTCTGACATCAGGGATCCGGATCACCAGCGGACTGCTTACATTGCCTGCAAGGTCTTTTACCACGATCACCACATCTTTTTCACCTTCTGACAGGCCTGTAATGGTCAGGGTATCGCTTCCTTTCAGTACTTCTCTTCCCTCTTTTGAGGTATCCGGGGTCTGTACTTTCGCACCGGCCTCTATAACACGGTAATAGCATTGTCCCCTTTCACTGGTCTTATATACTACTGAGGCCTGGTCCACGGATATCCTGCTCGCACTGATTTTTTTCAGTTCCGGCGGGGTCTGGTCCGTGATCCCAAGTGTCAGGTAATAATCCCTCCGGGTGCCGTCCTGTGCGGTTACCTGCACCCGGACCATAGCTTCCTTTTCCTGGTCTCCGAAATGGATTTTCCAGTAAACATGCCCCTTTCCATCGTTGCTTTCTTTGATGGTCTCATCTTTTTCCACGGTAGAATGCTTCACTCCGCTCAGCGCATAGATCTTGACCGTGGCATGTTCTTCTTCCGCTGTCAGCCAGATGTTCAGGCTCTGGCGTTCCCCGTCATAAACCGCCTTGTATCTGTCACGGTCCTTGTTTAATGCGGGATCTAGTTTTAAGATCCCTTTTCCCCAGGTATCGGAGCTGGATATATATAATTCTTTCAGATCCGCATTGCTGCTTTTAACTTCCGGAGTGACGGTCGGTTCCGGTGTAACAGAAGGCTCCGGTGTAACGGATGGCTCTGGTGCTGCGGTTGGTTCCGGCGCAGCGGTCGGTTCCGGTGTAACAGAAGGCTCCGGTGTAACGGATGGCTCTGGTGCAGCAGTCGGTTCCGGCACAGCGGTTGGTTCCGGTATCTGGGTCGGCTCCGGTTCTGCAGTCGGCTCCGGAACGGCGGTAGGTTCTGCGGGTACCGATGGTTCTGCCAGCGTTTCCCCTTCCGAACTCTCTGTGCTGTCTGCTGCATAAACTTCCCTGACAAAGATCGCATCTGTTTCTGGTGCAGCCCCTCCTGCCAGAAGTCCTGCAGAAAGGGTCCCGATAATAAATTTGTTAATGATCGGTCTCTTTAAATTGTTTTTTTTCATTACCAGTCCCCCCATACTTCGCCGTTATCCCCGACACCCAGATCTGCTCCGGAATACAGGGTAAAGCGAAGCCTTACTTCGTCACCGTCTGCCGGGAAATAGCCCGACATTCCAATGTTCATATATTCACCGTTTACAAAATACATCCAGCCGGAATTCATGGTAAAATCAAATTCTCCCAGCCAGTTGGCATCATGCCCGGACAGCTGGCAGTTTACTTCTGTCAGATGCGCCATCAGGTCATCCGGGATCGAAGCTCCGGAAGTGATGCCGCCGCGTCCGATAGCTTTCAGGTAAAAACCTCCTGTTGCACTTCCATCATTCCTCCAGTCAAACCCGCTGTTCTGCAGAAGCCTTAAGACCACGGAGGAAAGCTGTTCGCCCTGATAAAAGTCGATGGATGTCGCCGGCAGGATTGTCCCAAGTCCGACAGTCCCCGCCTCAATGCTGACCGTGATGGAGCCGGCAGGTTCTTCCTGGCTCTCATCCCCTTTATAGATGGTAAACGTTGGAAGCGTGGTACTCCATCCCTCATCATCCGTTGCCTTGATATCCACAGTGTTGCTGCCCTCATTCAGATCCAGACGGTAAGCCAGGATTCCCGGCGAAGGCTCCCCTTTTGAAGAAAGTCTTTCACCGTTTCCATATACTTCCAGTGCCGTAGAGGATAAGCTGTTCCCGTACCAGTCTACCGCCTGTACATAAAATGTACGGTACGCGGCATTTACCGTTTCCCCGTCAGTCAGGTCTGTGGCGATCGTTGGATAATGGTCTTCCTCCGGTTCCTGTGTCGGTTCCGGCTCCGGAGATGGCGTCGGCGTTGCACTGGGCGGTACCTGCGCCCCATCCTGGTTCCTGTCATCGTCCTGGTCCGGTGTTTCTTTCCGGCTGTCATCATCCTGGTCACCATTTTTGTCATAATGGATGGTATTGTCTTTGGAGCTGTCATTATCCTCTCCTGTGGAGCCGTCTTCCGGATCGGTATCCCCTTTTTGGGTATCTTCCTTCTGGCTGTCCAGTTCCGGTGTCTGGGAAGCTTCCGGCTCTGATGTCGGCTCCGGGGTGACAGTCGCCTGTGCCTCTTCCTTTTTCTTTTCCGGTTCTTCCTCCGGTTCATCTTCCAGGATCTGTGCCTGTTCTTCAAAGGAAGATTCTTCACCCGTGGAAGCATCTTCCTGGCTTCCGGCATAAGCATATCCCTTTCCAAGATAGCCCTTTAAGGAGCTTTCACTGTTCACCCCCTGTACCGGATTTTCACTTTTCTCCGGTTCATAGTTTTTCATTCCCAGAAATAATACTCCAGCAAAAAGCAGGAGACAGACAATAGCTGTCAGAAAGGAAAGCCGGTTATTCTTTTTTCTCTTTTTCATGGTCATTTCCTCCTTAATACAGCCTTTCTATATATTTCATGATCCAGTTTCCATACCAGCTTCTGGCTTTTTTCAGTTCTTTTTTCATCTTCTGCACGCACAGAGCGGTATCCTTTCGTTCTTCTTTTGATACAGCATGGGGACTGAACGCAGCCTTTTCCCCGATAACGCTTGTTTTTCGGTAACACTTTATGGCATCTTCCGAATAAAGCTCAGGGCCATGATAATAAAGAAGTCGCGCATATCCGGCCATGGCGCGAACCGCCTGGCGGTCATCTTCACTTTCAAACAGTTTTCTCCGTCTTCTGTTTGCGTGGATGCGGAGCACACAGACCGTAAAGATAAATATCAGGCAGAAGAGGTCAAATACCGCAAGCAGGAGGATCAGAAGCTTTTCGATTCCGAACAGTGCCAGTTTTAAGCTCCAGTGTGTCTGGATGTTCTCCTGTGCAGGCGGTTCGTCCTGTGCTTCCGGGATGGCAGCTGCTTTGGCTCCTTTTGCCTCCAGGCCTGCCGTGAGGTCTGCTTCCTCCATGACATTATAGTATTCCGGTGTCATTTCTACCGGTACCCATCCAAGGCCGTCCATATAGATCTCGGTCCAGGCATGTCCATTCTTTCCCGGGACTTCTATCGTATCCCCCGGGTTTTTATCTTTGATATCTTCCGGTGTGACCAGATAGCCTTCCACATAACGGGACGGGATCCCGTAATAGCGGAACATCAGTGCCGCCGCCGTGGCATAATGGACACTGTGGCCGATCCTGGTGTTTGTCAGGAAGTCCTCTGCAAAATCCCCCTGTCCGGTATACGGATCGGCTGCCGTGCTGTAAGTCAGGTTCTTTTCCAGATAGGAACGGATCCTGCTGATCGCTGTATAGTAATCGGTATGCCCCTGCTCCCGGTTTCCACCGTCCCCCAGTTCTTTGCGGAACAGGGTTTCCAGTGCACCGGACAGCTTCGTATCCTGGCTGTACACAAATGCGTTGTAATAACTCTCATCATCACGGTAGGAATCCCCTTCATCCCTGGCAAGTGCCTGATAGACCCTTGCCCCCAGCACCGTAAAATCTTTTACCAGGTTTCCATTTGCCTGATAGTGATAGTTTCTTGCTCCAAAGAATCCTTTTGCTTTTAACATACTGTCAGCAAACGGTGTCTCTTTCCTGTATCCTGCAGGCAGTTCTGTGATCTCATAAGGGGTATAGAGATAACGGCTGTCTGCCTTTTCATTTTTTATGTCCACTTCGGATACTTTGTCAGAAAGGGCATCATCATCTGCAAGTGCCCTTGCACGGCTTAGCTGGGTCTCCCCATAAAATCCATCCTGATGGAGCCAGTAAAAGAGCGTCCTCTGTTTATAGGCATCCTCCGTATCCAGGCTTTCCCAGGAAGAACCGTCATACACGCTTCCCACAAATCCTCTCAGGTAGAGAGAATCCGGATTTTCCATGGTAACGGAAAGTGCCGTATCGTCTGAGGCACTCCAAGCACCGCATTCTTTCAGCTTTCCATCCGGAAGGGTATTGATCTTTCCTTTTTTGTACCGCAGGCTGCTGATCCCGTCCAGGGCCTCTTTTTTAGCTTCTGTGACAAGTGTCGAGGAACCATAGTCTTCGGACGGCATAAACTGTTCCAGAAGGATCCCGGCTGCCAGCATTACCGCACATGCCAGGATGCTTCCTGTCAAAAATGCCCGGCTGCTCTCTGCCCGGTGGCGTTTCTTTCCAGAACGGGAAAGGATAAGATTCAGTTCCAAAAGGATCCCCATGTAAAAAATAACTCCTGTGCCTGCATCCGGTTCCATACCAAGGATTCCCGAAAGGACAGGAAGTACCAGAGCCCAGGCAAGCACCAGTAGATAAAACTTCAATTTCAGGATAAGGAATCCGCAGACTGCCGCTGCCATTCCAAGATAAATAAGGAATACCATGCGGGCGGCATCCCCTCCCTGTATCCCGGCAGTCTCAAACCTTTTGAGGTAAATTCCTGCCCGGCTTCCCAGGATGTCTGCCATATCATTCCAGTATAATGCCATGCCGTCTAAGAGCTGTCCATGGAACAGGAAGATCCCTGCGATGGAAACCATTCCCAGTCCCAGCCGTCCATAAAGCCCATATTTTCCCATTCTTTCTGTTGCAGTACAGAACACTGCCATAAGAAGCACGCTTCCCAAAATCGGTGCCATGCGTTCCTGCTCAGTAAGGACACTCATAAAAAGCAGGAGCCCTCCGCCTGCACTAAGCCAGATCAGTGCAGTTTCCAGCAGGATACCGGACAGTTGTTTTCCATATGCTGTTTTTGACTGTCTTTTGGATTCTGTGATCCGTATTTCCATAATACCTGTTCTCCTCCACTGTCTCTGCCGTCTGTGCCGCATCCTACGATCGTCACTTCTCCCTTTGCTGCCAGGAGTTCTGCTTCTTTGTCCTGCGGGTCGCCGGTTATATATACATAGTTTGCAAAATTCTGTATTCCCGGGTCTTTCAGATATTCCCGTACTGTGACCGGTGTTTTTGCATCACTTCCATAACGCAGGAAGCGGTACAGGATGTTTTCGCGGTCCTCTTCTGTACGGATCTTCTCCAGCCGGAACTTCCCAGTGCTGTGGTCATAGACTCCGGCCTGGCAGGAGATCTTCTTTTCCATAAAGCTCTGAAGGACTGCTGAAAAGACTTCTGCCACCGTTTCCGCACGCTGCGGATCCCGGTCTGCCTGAAATGCTTCTGCCAGGATCAGTACCGTATCATCCACCGGGAAGCTTTTTTCCCGGATCATAATGTCATCCAGCTTTCCGGACAACTTCCAGTGGATCTGCCGGATACTGTCACCGGAACGATATTCCCGGATGTCATAAGTTTCTCCCGGATCATCCCCCGGGCGGCTTCCGGAATAGCGGAAACTTTCCATGTCGAATCCTTCCCTTGTAAAAAGGGAAAGCTCACCTTTTTGTCTTTCCGGCATTACAACGGTATAAGCGCATGTATCAGCCTTCCTTTTTAAAGAAAAGACACGAAAAAAATCCTGGCATTTCCAGTCAGAAAAACAAAATCTGATACAGCCGCACCAATTGCTTCCAGCCTCAAATTCAATGACCTGCTTTTCCTTTCCTCCCAGGGAAAAGGAAAGAGGGATCTCTCCTTTTTCACCGGTAAAAAGATTTTCCCACCGGAGCACTCCTGCTCCGCCAAATACCGGCCATGCAGACTGATTTTCCAAATACATTTTTCCATGGAAACACTCCATTCTCTCTGATGCCTTTGGAAGATGCAGTTTGATAACGGCTTTTTTTCCGGACAAAACCACACTCCCTGCAGAAAAGATCAAAATAAGAACGGTGAGCAAAAGAACCGCTGCAAAAAGCCATGTGCCTGTAATTACTGCTGCTCCTGCCATGCAGACCAGCCACAAGAGCCACAGGATCCTGTCCTTTATCATCCTTCCACCTTCGGTTCCGGCACCTCTGACAGGATCTCCGAGAGGATCTCACGGGCAGTTTTTTCCTGATACCTTGCCTTGGAATCCAGGATCATCCTGTGTGCCGCAACGTCCTTGAATACCTCCTGCACATCCTTTGGAATGACATAATCCCTTTCTTTCATGTAAGCAGCTGCTTTTGCCATCCTTACCAGTGCCAGGGTTCCACGCGGGCTTAATCCCAGCGTGATCAGCACATGTTTCCTTGTAGCTTCCGCAAGGTCTGCCACATAGTCGAGCACCTGGTCTGCCACATAGATCTCCTGTACCTGTTTCTGGAGTTCCAGCACCTCCTCCCGGGTGACTACGGTCTTTGCATTTTCCAGGGGATTTTCCCTCTGTCTGTCCCTTAACAGTTCCACCAGGCTCTGGTGATCCGGGTACCCCATGCTGACACTGATCATAAAACGGTCAAGCTGTGATTCCGGAAGGAGCTGCGTACCGGAAGAGCCCACCGGGTTTTCTGTGGCAATGACTACAAATGGGGATGGTACGCAATGGGTTTCCCCATCCACCGTCACTCTTCCCTCTTCCATTACTTCCAGAAGGGCGGACTGGGTCTTGCTGGAAGTACGGTTGATCTCATCTGCCAGCAAAAGGTTGCACATGACAGCCCCGGCACGATAGGAAAACTGTCCGCTCTGTTTGTCATACATGGTAAATCCGGTCACATCGGAAGGGACAACATCCGGTGTAAACTGGATACGGTTGAATTCCATTCCCATAAGACGGCTCAGTGCCAGTGCGGTTGTGGTCTTACCAACACCAGGCACATCTTCCAGAAGTACATGCCCCTTTGCAAGCACTGCCATGAGGATCTTATCTGTGATATCTTTTTTTCCTTTAATGATCCGCTCCAGCTGATCCTGGAGTTCTTTTATCTTCTGCGGCATTTTCTTTCCTCCATCCTTATCTGTGGTCTGTCATATCAAAAAAGCTGTTTTCCTTATCCTGGTAGCGCTGGTAAGCCACCAGTGCACAGAATCCCTGGTCTGTTGCCATGGGGTTGCTTTCCCCGTCCAGGGTATGTTTAAAACTTCCATCCTTCTGATAAAAAGTCATCAGGGTATCATACAGGCCTTTTCCATCTTTCTGGAAACGTTCGTCTTCATTACAGTCTACACCTACCGCACTGAGTGCGATCACGGTCTGGGAAATGGATTCCGAGCTCTTCGCGCCAAATGCGGTATAACCGCCATCATCGTCCTGTATATCTGCCAGAAATTCCACACCCTTGTCAATGACTTCCTTTACATCTTCTTCATCCTGGTATGGTTCCAGGCTCTGCAGTGTCATGGCGGTCAGATCCACATCCCCGTCTTTGGCGTTATCATCCAGGGAAAATCCGCCATCTGTTTTTTCCCGTTCCAATATGTAATCCAGATATTTCTGTTCTAGTTCCCCGTCTTTATTGGCATCCGGGTCATCGGCATTTAAGGCGATCAGTGCATAAATGGCACCGTTTAATCCCTGGGAGACCACTGCATCAAAATCTTCCAGCGGCTTTTCAATATCGTAACCGCCAATATCCGTTGGATCCTTTCCTATGGATTTCAATGCCATGACTGCCCTGGAATACTCCGTATAACGGTTATCACTGAGCACGCCTTCCTGGTCTTTGACCCGTTTTTCAAGATTGGCACGATATTTTTCGAAATAGTTCTCATCCACCGTTTCTCCCGAACGGGCAAGTGCGATCACCGTCCATTCCCCACCCAGGGTATCTGATGCCGGTGATGTTACGGTTTTCTGTTCATAAGCAGCTGTTTTTTTCAGTGCATCTTCCAGTTTTGGAGTCCCGCCCCCGCAGCCTGTCAAAAGCCCCGCTGTGGTAACTAACACCAGAAACTGGCATGTCCTTTTTTTTAGTCTGTTCATAATCTCCCCCTCATTTTTTCGTTTATCTGTTTTATGCAAAGAATCACATCTTCTTTATTGGAACATTCTATCGTCCAGGTCCGTTCCTTCGTGCAGGGAAGAAGTTCTAAAACCTTTTCCCATGGAATTGTGCCCTTTCCTAATCCCAAATGAGAATCCCTGTCCCCTGCATTATCATGGATATGGACATGTCCGACATATGGAGCAAGTTCTTTCGCCCATTCGAGGACCGAAATTTCCGAATAGCAGTGTGCGTGCCCCATATCCAGACACAGCTTAAAATTTGGATGATCCACGAGCCTGTATACATCCAAAAGAAGCCGCCAGTCTTCATCCAGGACATTTTCCATGACGACCTCAGGGCCTTCCCTGTCTTTTAAAAACTCCCGGAAAAACCGGCCCGTCTGTTCCGCCCATCCTTCCCGGAAATATACCGTAGGGATCATCCCTGAATGATATACGATCTTTTTTGCTCCAAGGCGGATTCCTGCCTGGTAACACTGGTCAAACCGTTCCATCGTCACTTTCCTTATCCGACTGTCAAAAGATGCCGGGTTTAAGTCCAGAAATGGCCCATGCAGGGTAAGCGGCGGATTTCCCATCTGCTCCAGTCTTTTTTGATACCGTTCTATTTTTCTTTCCAGCTGGTCCAGATTGTCGGAAATGGAAAACTCAATGCTCTCCACCCCGGTCCCGTACTGACCGCAGATTTCTTTCATATCTTCATCGCAAAGCAAATGGCTGACATAGATCAAAGCATTTCCTCTTTCCCGGACTCAATCAGCCCGTATTTTTTCTTAATGCGTTCCAGTTTTTCAAGAAGCGGCCTGCTCAAAAACCATAAAAAGATCACGGTTGACAGTGCATGTACCAGGTCCACCGGGATTCCTGAAATATAGAAAGCAACCAGGCTGGCCGGTGTGATATACCCATAAGACATCAGGATGCTTGCCGGGTTCATGATCCCGCCGTAGATCAGGACCACACTTAAAAAGCCATAAATGCAAAGGTCCCGTTTCCTTGCTTTTAAGATTCCTTTCTGATAAAGGATCCCTGCAAGGAAACCGATAATACCAAAAGAGAACATCTGCCATGGCGTCCAGGGGCCCTGTCCCATAAACATGTTGGATAACATCATGATTAGACAGCCAACAAGAAAACCTGCTTCGCCTCCGAAAGAGACACCGGTAAGGATCACAATAGCAGCCACCGGTTTGAAACTGGGTACCATAAAGAAGGCTGCCCTCCCTGCGACACCGATCGCTGCAAGGACAGAGATCACCATGATTTCCCGTGCTTTTGGTTTGCGTCCTTCAAACATCATAAAAAACGGGAGCATTGCAGCCACGATCACAATCAGGCTGCATATCAGATATTTCCTTCCATGGAAAAACCGGACTGACAGATACAAAAGCAGTGGTACGACCAAAAGCATCAAAGCAAGGGCAAACCAGGTCCTCCGGTTCACTTTCCCCTTCTTTTCCATCTGCCGGATGATCATCCCATCGGAGGGAAGGGTATATTCTTCCAGATCTTCTGCCGGTTCCTCTTCTTGTGCTTCATTTGGGGTGTCTTCCCAGAATTCATCTATAAACTGGTCCAGTTGCTGCTCTGTAAGCACGTAACCACATCCTTTCCGGTCACAGCTTCCGGAAACAAATGCCTTGCCATCCGGTTTGCTGCGGTTGTGTAGAAATTATTTCCGGCAAAAAACTCCCGGGTATTCTGGCTGGTAACGATGTTTCCCTCAAAAAACAGGCCTACCCTGTCCGCGTATTCTGCAACAAATTCCACGTCATGGGAGATCATAAAGATCGTCAGGCCATGCTGTTTCAGCCGGGTTAAGATCTTTCCAATCTCTTCTTTATATTCTGCATCCATTCCCTTCGTAGGTTCATCCATCAGGAGAATCCTCGGACGAAGCAAAAGGACTTTGGCAAGTGCCAGCCTCTGCTGTTCCCCGCCACTCAGATCATAAGGATGTCTTTCCAGAAGCCCTTCCAGCCTGGTAAGGCTTACGATCCCTTCTATAGCCTTTTCTTTTTTCATATGAATCTGATATTCCGAAGACATTTTTTCTCTCCTGCCCCCGATCACAGAATACAGATCTTCCAGGACTGTTTTCTTTAAGAAAATGCTCTGTGGGTTCTGCGGCATGACTCCCAAAAGCCCGCAATACAGATCCCGGTCTTTATACGAACGGATATCCCGCCCTTCCAGAAGGATCTTCCCACGGTATGGACATCGCACCCGGCTTAAAAGAGACAGCGTAGTGCTCTTTCCCGTACCGTTTCCACCTACCAGTGCATAGAACTCTCCTTTTTTTACCTCCAGGGAAAGATCCCGGACAACATCCGGGCTGTCCTTTTCATACCGGAACCAGACATCTTTCACCTGAATGGACAATTCTTTCTTCGAACTATCTGTTTTTGTGTATCTGACTTTTTCAGTGCTTTCGCTCTTTCGCTGACTATCCGAAGCAATTCCTTTTTCGTTACAGTAACGGGAGAGCCACTGTCTTCCCTCACTGACTGTCAGCGGACAGGTTGCCTGACTGTCTGTCTCACCATAAATCTGCATAGGAATCGGCATGGAAAGAAACATGCCATGTTTTTGTTCCTTTAATTTTACCCCGATTTCCCTGGGAGTTCCTTCCAGATAAACATTCCCCTTATCCATGACAAATACCCTATCCGCATAAGGGATGATATCCTGAAGCCGGTGTTCCGTAAGGAGCACCGTTGTTCCAATATCACGGTTAATCTTTTTTACGGTTTCCAGAAAATCAGAAGCAGCGATGGGGTCCAGCTGAGACGTAGGCTCATCCAGTATTAAAAGGGATGGATGCATTGCCATGATCGCAGCCAGGTTTAAGATCTGCTTCTGCCCTCCTGACAGCTCTGAGACATTTTTATAAAACCACTGATGGATACCAAAATAGCTGGCCATCTCCGCAACCCGCAGCCGGATAGTCGCATTGTCATATCCCAGGCTTTCCAGTCCAAAGGAAAGCTCATGCCAGACTTTATCCGTTACGATCTGATTATCCGGGTTCTGCATGACAAAACCGATCTTCTGGCTCTGTGTCCGGTGGTCAATCCCCGAAAGCGGCATCCCCCGGTAAAAGATTTCTCCCTCTGACTTTCCAACCGGGGCCAGCACGGTTTTTAACTGGCGCAACAGCGTGCTTTTGCCGCATCCGCTCCGTCCGCAGATCACATTTAACGTTCCTTCTTCTATTTTCAGATTCGCATGGTCCAGAACCTTCCTGGAACATTCCGGGTATGCGAAGCTAAACTCCTTTACTTCTACAAGATTCATAATCATTATCCTTCCTGTTCCAGAGTTTCGTAGATTTTTTTGTAAGTCATATCCAGATCTGTTTCACAATGCTTCCGGCTTCTGGCAAAACGGATAGTCTCCGTCACATCCAGGATCACCGGAAGGAAACAAAAACATGCAAAGCAGATGTATGTAAGCATTGCTTCAACTACTGGAACAGATACCGGAGCCTGATGCCCCTGAATGGTAAAACCAGCAAGTAAAATACGGGGATCATAACTTGCATAAGAAGCCCCATTCATACAGCCAGTGGCAAATACAAGGAATAAAGCTGCCATCACTGCCAGAAGCCCCTTATCCTTCTTCGTAAACTTGTAAATGGAAAAAGCAGTCCTTCCTTTTAATCCATATCCCCTGCTCCGCATGGAATCCGAAGTTTCTATGGCATTCTCCAAAGCCCATGTGACCAGTATCGACAGCATGTTAAAGCCCGCACGGATACGGTTCAAAAGACTGCCCTCTGAAACATCCCTTCCCATAGATTTCTGACCGTTCCGGATCACTTTCAGCTGCCCCGTAAATCTGGGGACAAAGCGAAGTGCCATGGAAAGGATCAGAGAAAGGGCCGGTATCAGCTTTCCAAACAGGTAAATAAATTTATCACTTGTCATAACTTTATTATAACAGGAAAACCACTGAATCACTACGAACATAACCGCTCCAAGGACTACTCCATAGACTAAGGCCTCCAAAGTGATCCAGTTTCCACTGCTTTCTACATAATATAGCATCGTGACCCCATAATGATTGAAAAGTGGATTCAGAAGAGCCACGATCAAAAGACTGGGAAGGGTAAAGAGAAAGCTTTGCCTAAATGTCCTTTTTCCTCCAAGCAGAAAGATGGAATAAGACAAAGCACCCGCATAAGAAATGCAGATAAAGACGGGATGCTGATTAAACATAGTAAATAACAGTACTACAGCAAAATAAAAAAAATTCAAAAATGGATGGCATGTGGAAAAAGCATCAATGATGGATTGATCCGCAGGCTGTCTGTTTCTTTTCTCGGTCTTATTTGTTGATAACACGTTTAAATGTACTCCCTCTTTAATCCCTGCTCTTCACAGTACAAATCCACTTTGCTTCCCTTTTTGCAACGTATCGTGCAGTTTTTGTTCACGATCTTTGAGCCAATATGCTCAGGATCATGATGTATCTCCAGATATTCCAGCCGGTTGCATCCATGAAAGACTTCCTCTCCAAGATACATGATATTTTCCGGAATATATACCTCTTTTAATTTCTTACATCCGAAAAAGGCCCTCTGATCTAATTTTTTAATTTCTTTTGGTAAGACTATGGTTTCAAAGCCACAGAAGTAAAAGGCTTCCATACCAATTTCTTCCAGTGTATCCGGCAGCGTGATCTCCTTTAATTCCTTACAGCGGTAAAAAGCTCTTCTTCCTATACTCTTTAAATGCTCCGGGAATACCACTTTACTTAACTGCGTGCAGGAATGGAAACAGCACTCCGGAATCCTGCGGCATTCTGAACTGGTTTCAAATGCTACCTTTTTAAGGGCTGTGCATCCTTTATAACTATAATCTCCCAAAATTTCCAAAGATGCCGGAAATGTTACTTCTCTGAGAGAATGATTTTCCGAAAAAGCACTCTCTTTGATTTCTTTAACGGTCTGTGGGAATACAACGGGCTTACGGAGCTGGCAGCTTGCAAAAGCTTCCTTTCCTATGATTCTGCAGCCGGATGGCAGGATTATCTCTTTTATTTTCCCGTTGCCCTTATAACAGCAATCATCAATATAAATATATTTTTCAGGAATTGCTGCTACCTGTTTGTTTCTTTGCATACTGGCAAGCTGTGCCGTAAATGTACGATGATTAAATCGCAGTATACTCCATGTTGCTTTATCATTTTGTGAGCGCATATGATCTCCTTTCCAACGTTCGGATCATACAAACTGTATATCTTTTACATGTTTGTATTCTTTGCCTGACGTGTTGGATATACTGGCTCAAAATGCTTTCATAAGACGTTTTTCATTCGATACATTTCACACAGGGAAAAGCAGCTCCGGAATCGCACCGGATTTCCTTAAATCGGCTGCCATCAGCCGAACCACGCTCGATTTTTTTGTTATTCTAATTATAACGATACGCCTTATTTCTGTCAATGTTCGCCAATGTTTCTGGTCTTTATCTCATACCAGTTTAACTATTTTTCACAATTTCTTTACTTCTTATCTTTGTATGGGTTTCCAACATCACTTCCAAGATTGCAGGTATACTTCCATTCAATCTTATCCCCATCTTTGGGCTTATAACTGGAAGCCCCATAATTCGGGAACTCTCCATTTACACTGTACATCCAGCCAGAATTTTTTCCGCAGTCAAATTCATAAAGCTGATTGATGCCTTCCACGTAATAGCTTTTATATAACGGGGTGTATTTGGAAGAGAGCTGGATGTTCTTTTCCCCGCAGATTTTTTTTAAGATGTCAAATACGGTATCGCCCGTAGTAAACTTAACTTCCACTTCCGGAAGTATCCAGCCGTCTTCCGGGACAAATTCTTTTTTGGTTTCTTTTAGATCACCGATATTGTCAAGGATCGTCTGGCAGTCTATCGAAATGGTACAGGCAGCAGGTTTTCCGGAATCCCCTTTTCCGATTCCACAGCCCGTAAGGAGACAGCTCCACAAAAGCATAAAACAGCTGATTCCTATTACCCCGATCCGTTTCCAATATATTTTTTTCAGTTGCTTCATAATTATCCTCTATCGGATGAAAAGGTACCAAAAACACTATTTGCTTTTTGATACCTTTTACACCCTTACTCTGTTTACTTAACTGTAATTTTTATCTTTTTTGTCACCTTTCCAGATTTAACTGTGATGGTAACGGTTCCTTTTCTCCGGCCTTTAACCACGCCCTTCGAGCTGACTGTTGCAATCTTCTTGTTGGAAGAACGGTAGGTCACTTTCTCCTGGGAAGTGATCGGGCTGACCACTGGTTTTAAAGTAACGCTCTTTCCTTTCTTGATGGTCAGTTTTTTCTTGAGGCCGCTGATCTTCGTAGTCTTTACCTTTGCAGTCTGGACTTTTACTTTCAGAGTCGCTTTCTTTCCACTCTTTAAGGTAACGGTGATCTTTGCCGTTCCTGTTTTGGTTCCGGCTTTGATCTTTCCTTTCTTATCAACGGTCACGATCTTTTTGTTGCTGGAAGCCCAGGACTTTATGGAATCCCCGTATGCCATGGAAACCTTCACCTTTGTGGTGGCCTGTTTCCGCTTCAGGGTAATGGAGGATACGTTCAGTTTTATAGTTGCCTTTAATTTGCTTCCATAGTTCCGTGTCTGCTTTTTACCGCAGAGGGAACAGGTTCCTTCCTGCTTCGCCGGACGGAATACCGTAGCTTTTGCCGTAGTTTTCCAGGTGTATTTATGCGTATGTGCAATTACAGGAATCGTTTCCGTCTTTTCGTATCCGCAGACCTGGCAGGTATATCTCATCAGTCCGGTTGTCTTATAAGTAGCAGCCTTGATCTGCTTTCCTTTTCCATAGGAATGCTTCTGGTAACCACCCTTTTTCGTGTTATCCGTGATGTCACATTTTCCATACATGGCAACACACTCATGCCAGTGGGCATCCTTATCAAAATTCCATTTGCTGTCCCATACATGGTCATGTTCCAGGGTATAATCATCGGTATAATGGAATACGATCTCATCCCCGTCTTCCAGGTACTGCTCTTTTACTCCAAGATCTGGGTGGATTCCATTTAAAGTATACATCCAGCCGGAGTTCTGTCCATTGGAAAATTCTGCAAGCTCCTGACCATCCTTCGTGATTCCGGCAATGTAGGTCTCATCCCTCAATGTGCGGCAGCTCATTCCATTTTTGGACAGCACTTCTTTTAAGAGTTCCAGGACGTTGGCATTTCCATCGATCGTGTAATCTTTTGCTGCGATCCAGGTATCCAGATTTCCTTTTCGCAGGGTGTGTTCCTGATCCTCCTTTGCACTGCCATGAACAGAATCTCCGAGAAGCGTAAAGCTTACCGTGATCGTACCGGCATCTTTTTTCAATACCTTAACGGTCAGTTCCACGAATGCTTCCTTATAGGAAATTTTCAGTTTCTGTTCCCCACGTTTATCCTTGTTATATCCCTCTATGGTAAGATCTGTCAGCGAAAGCTCCTGTCTGGTTCCGTCACTGATCACAGCAACCACTTTCATTCCACTGAGATCCAGGTCCTCCCCAAGGTAAAACTCTGTCCGGTAATCACCAGTCAGCTCCAGGGAATCCACATAAACACGCAGGCCTTCTGTAGAGACCAGTTTTTCCTGGTCTGCCCCCAGTGGATCATCCGTCCGGTTATATCCGGTCTGCCATCCGCAGCCTTCCACCTTCGGGCAGCTGGTGGTTTCTTTTTCTGTATTGACATAAGTGGCTCCGCTTGCCGTCTCATGGGTCAGACAGTTGGTATCAATGTATCTTACAAAACCGATCCCTTTATCTGCCCCGCAGTCTTTTGCATAATAATTGTTGGTGATGTCATCGATCCGGTTCAGGCTGTCATAAAAACCAATGATACCTCCTACATATGCTGCGTCTGCCTTTGTTGCCTGTACCTTTCCTGTAAAGGAATTGTTCTTAAAGGTATAAGTGCAGTTATTCCAGGTCTGTGCCACATAGAGGTCTCCACCAAGGATTCCTCCCACCTTGTCAGAACCGGTGATGCTTCCCTCTGAACTGCAGCTGTTGATAGTTATCTTGCATCCGTTCGGGGCTGTGGAATTGTCATAACCGCCGCCCACAATACCACCAGCCACTTCACCAGAAGCCTCTACGGTGCCATAAAATTTACAGCCGATCACAGAGCAGTTGCCCATGGCATTGTCCCTGGTTCCGATAATACCGCCTACATAACTGGTTCCGTAAACGATCGCATAACTTACACAGTTTTCTACTGTACCCTGCATACGTCCGGCAATGGCCCCGATCTCATTCTCATTTCTGTCATATCCGATGACAACATCTTTCTCAATCGTACAGTTCCGTACCGTTGCCTCAAAGGCTGAAGAACATCCGGCATAAGGGCTCATCGTCTTATTAGCACCCAGAAGGCCGGATTTCAGGGTACTGGAACCACTTTTCAGGGTAACATTGTCGATCTCAACTGCCATTCCGGAAAGTCCCACACCTTCAAAGTTATTGACAAGGCCATAACCGGCAATCTTCTTTCCATAGATGTTCAGGTTACGGATCCTTGTATTACGGACATAACCAAAGAGAGGCAGCCCGCCCTCCGGTACTGTTACAGTATGGTTATTTCCATCAAAAATACCGCTGAATGCATTAAGGTTCTCGCCATTTTTCAGGTCTTTCCTTCCATCCTTAGTCACACCGATAGGCTTCCATCCAGTTGGCAGGGTGATGTCTTCCGTAAGCTGGAAGTATGTATTTTCAAAGGAAAATCCCTCTGTATTTACTTTGTCCCGCAGTGCTTCTACATCTGAAGCTGTCTTAAGGAGATATGGAGAGCTTTCACTTCCGTTTCCCTCCCATGGGAGAGGAGCTTCTGTGACGGTGACACAGGCAATATCCGAACAGATCTCTTCACTCGATATCTTTACACCATCACCATTTATATATGCTAGAATATTTGTTTTTACTTTACAGTAATAGTAAGTTATTCCTGTTTCTTTTATTTCTGGACTATATGTATTTTCAGTCGCTCCAGATATTAATATTCCATCTTGCGTTGAATTTACTCTATTTTGATACCACTGATACTCTGTTTTAACGCCAAACTCGTTAGATTTTTGTACAACTATTTCCAATTTTTCTGTAATAGGGATTCCCTTGACATAGGTTGTGTCTTTAGGCTGTTGGAGTATTACAGGCTTATCTGCTACATGTGGGTATACTCTTGCTGAAAAAACGTTACTTGTCGCAGTATAAAGATGTGTATTTATTTCATAAGAAACAAGGCATCTATAGTATCTAGAATACTGTGGCTGAGTTGTATTTATTGTGTATGAATTTTCAACTGCATTCTCTATTTTATCATAATCTTTAATATCCGAACTTGCACTTGAACTTACATACCATTGATAAGAAAGTTTTCCTTCATTTTCCTGTAAAACAGAAGCTTGCACTATAAACGGCTCAGCTTTCTCGCCTTGCATAATCCCTACTCCATTTGGCTCCCTGTTATCAGTAAGTATTGGAGTATAGTCAATTTCCCCCGACTTTATGGTAAGCGTATATACTGTATCTTCTGAAACATACTTTGCATCATCTTTTTTTAATGTTATGACAGCTGTATACTCCGAATGACTATTCCAATCAGGCGTGAACCGCAAAGCCCCACCAAGTGGTCTTTGAGTAAGTTCAACACCATCCATCGCAATCAATTCCGGATTTTCCGCAATTGAGCCATAGCAGTCATTGTCACTTCCGGCAATGTCAATATATTCCGTATTTTTCGGTACAGTCACCTCGAGGTTTTGACTTTCTGTAGTATCCTGCAATCCTGTAGAAAGTTCGTGTCCCCAGGAATCACTGACTGTCAGCTCATTTAAACGTGCTTTATAATGTATCGGAACTTCAACAGATTGTAAAATATTTCCATTCTTTCTTACTTCAAAGCCAATAGAAAGAATTGCTTTTGAAGAATATTTCACACTCGTATTTTTTAATAGAGTTGAGGAATCCTGTGACAATTTCACTCTTTTTACTGTATCATCCAATGGACTGGTGTAAACTGCATATAAAGTACAACCCTCTGGAATGCTTTCCATTGTACTTACATTTACATAAAACTCGCCATGACTGAATCCTGTTGGAAAGTTAAATGCTTGTGTCCCATCAAAAGTGTTGACTGATTCCTCTTTTACCTCAGTTTCACTTTTTTTAATGCAAAGTTCAACGCCGTTGATATAATCGCCTTTATCACCCTCATCAGGAACAACTGTGACGTTTGCATATGCTGCTGAAATCGCAGTACTCTCTGTCCCATTATTATTGATTTGTTTTTCTGCTGTAATAAAGTAGGGAGTTTCTCTTGCTTCCAGCACTGGAAGTGTTACTTTTCCCTCTGCATCTGTTATAATGTTTTCCTGCTTTTTTCCATCTATATAGATAGACGCTCCCTCGCAGTTTGAATATGCACGTCCGGCATCATCTTCCTGTCTGAGTCTGAGAACGATCGGCTGTCCTTCTGTAACTGTCTGTTCTTCTTCTGTAAAAAATGCAAGTTTATCCTGGCCATTTTTCTGTTGGATAAAAAAATGCATTTCGTCACCATTTTCTACAGTTCTTCCAAGCGCAGAACCATAATTGGCACTGTTACGATTTAACGAAGACTTAATATATGGTACATTCTTTTTGTCATATCCCCATAACCGATAAATCACGCCATCAAATATACCTGCGTCATCCGCGTGGTAATCATACCCAGCTTCTGCTCCACCTGGGTAATACAAGTCATGTGCTGCTTTCAAAGCATCGTCCATGGTATAAGAAGACTGACCAGTTAAGGTCACGGTGCGTCCTGCCATTGGATTTCCGTCTTTAT
>OLOC01000146.1_pt1 | contig 60986 bp, 51 predicted proteins | sample 1643111 | NCBI WGS metagenome assembly OLOC01 (sample SAMEA3136633, study PRJEB25190) | human gut metagenome
CAAAGTAGCTGATAGGCTTGAACCAAAAGGTGTGCAGTTGGATATTCCTCTCCACAGTAGGAATACACGGACATAAGACTGCCGGAGTAGAGGTGGAACCTAAACTATCAATAATTGTTGATTAAGTGGAACGTGTCAAGCCCGTATCTCTGCCCATATGGGCAAGCCGACCGTAAGGAAAGCCGTTGGGGATGCGGGTATAGGATTGCGGAAGAAGCGAATGCCATCCTTGTAATGAGGACGGACAGGGGTTCAAAATTTGCCCCACCCGAAAGGGGTGCAGAATTCCGCGTGGTGCTTAATTACGAGAGAGTTTATAGAATTTTTGAAAGGAGTAAAGCAAATGAACGGTAAAACGTGTGCGACTTCTGACATTGCAAAGGCATGGGACAGTATCGACTGGAATAAAGCCAGGGCATATGTTAAAAAACTGCAAATGCGTATCGTAAAGGCTCATCAACAGGGCAGGACTGGCAAAGTGAAATCTTTGCAGTGGCTGCTCACACACTCTTTTTACGGACGTGCTTTAGCCGTAAAAAGGGTAACGAGTAACAAAGGCAAAAAGACAGCAGGCGTAGACGGCGTATTATGGTCTACTCCCAAACTAAAATATGAAGCAATTCTCAGCTTAAAACGCAGGGGCTATAAACCGTTGCCGTTAAAAAGGGTTTATATACCGAAAAAGAACGGTAAACAGAGGCCGCTCAGCATTCCATGTATGAAGGACAGAGCAATGCAGACGTTATATAAATTTGCGCTGGAACCGATTGCGGAAATCACCGCCGACCCTAATTCCTATGGATTTAGGGCAAAAAGGTGCGTACAGGACGCAGTTGAACAGTGCTTCACTTGTCTGAACAAAGCAAAATCCCCGAAATGGGTGCTGGAAGGAGACATTAAAGGTTGTTTTGATAACATCAGCCACGAATGGATATTAAACCATATCCCAATGGACAGGGATATTCTGCGGAAATGGTTAAAGAGTGGGTACATTGAGACAGGGAGATTATTCCCGACAGAACTCGGCAGCCCACAGGGTTCGGCTATCTCACCAACTATCTGCAACATGGTGCTGGATGGTCTGGAAATCCAGATTAGGAAGAAATACCACAAAACAAAAAGGGATGGGAAAGCATACTTCCCCAAAGTGAACTTTATACGTTATGCTGACGATTTCATCGTCACAGGCGAAAGCAAAGAGCTTTTGGAAACAGGTGTTCTCCCGATTATCCGGGAATTTTTATCGGAGAGAGGGTTGGAACTGTCAGAAGAAAAGACAGTGATTACCCATATCGAAGATGGTTTTGATTTCCTCGGATGCAATATAAGGTGGTATAAGAACAAACTTCTCACGAAGCCATCCAAAAAGAATTATAAAGCCATTGTGAGTAAAGTCCGGGAGCTGATAAAGCAGAACCCATCCATAAAGCAGGAGGACTTGATAAGAAAGCTAAACCCTGTTATCCGGGGATGGGTAAATTTCCAGAAGTACAATGTTTCCTCGCAAGCGTTTGAACGGTTTGATTTTGATGTCTGGAGATGTCTGTGGAGATGGTGCAAACGCAGGCACCCGAAGAAAGGGCATAAATGGATAGCGAAGAAATATTTCAGAAGGGTCGGCACAAGGAACTGGACTTTCAGTGTAAAGATGGCGGACTCATTTGAACTGCATTTGATTTATGCTACCGATACGAAAATAGTAAGGTGGTTGAAAACCAAATCAGAAGCGACACCATTTGATGAACGTTTCACAGAATATTTTGAGGACAGGGATACAGAGAGGATGTTTCGTGAAATCAATGGGAGAAGGAAACTAAATGCGCTGTACAAAAAGCAGAATGGCGTTTGCCCGCACTGTGGTGAAGCTATCACAGTAGAACGGGGATTCCGAATCCATGCGGAGGTGGGAGCCGATTATAAAGAAAAGAATATTCTGCTGCACGCTGACTGCCATAGGGAGCTTCATTACTCGAAGAAAGATGATGAGCTGGTTCTGTTGACGCAGGGCTTATAAGTGCTTGAGCCGTGTGAGGGGAAACTCTCATGCACGGTTCTTAGAGGGGAAGGCGGTAGTAATACCGCTGACCTACTCGACCAGATTTTGGAGAATAAGCAGAAATTTATCAGCCAGATCATGACTTCAAAAAGTCCAGTCCGAGCCTGTGAGGACGTGGACGATGCAGCACTGTCTTATGCGGAGATCAAGGCCCTTGCCACAGGAAATCCCTATATCAAGGAAAAGATGGATCTGGACATCCAGGTGAGTAAGCTGAAGCTGATGAAAGCGAACCATACCAGCCAGAAGTACCGCCTGGAGACGGATATTGCAAAGAATTATCCCATGCAGATCACAGCGGCGAAAGAACGGCTGGAAGGGCTGAAGGCGGATGCCCAGGCGGTAAAGCCATTGTTGGCAAATGGGAAAGAAGAATTTTCTATGACCATCGGAGGTAAGGCTTATACCGACAGGAAAGAGGCAGGAACGGCGCTGATCGCTGCCTGTGCAGGATTAAAAGCCGTGAAAACTTCCGGGCAGGTCGGGGAATTTTACGGTTTCCAGATGAGTGCGGAGTTTGACAGCTTCAACCAGAAATATATGCTGACACTGAAACGTCAGTGCAGCTATAAGGTTGAAGTCGGGAAGGATGCCCTGGGAAATCTGCAGAGGATCAGCAATGCTTTATCGGGGATTGAAAGGAAAGTGGCAGAGACACAGCAGAAATTGGAAACCCTGCAGCAGCAACTGGAGACAGCGAAAGAGGAAGTGGCAAAACCATTTGAAAAGGAACAGGAACTGGCGGAAAAGTCTGAGCGGCTGACAGAACTGAACGCTCTTTTGAATATGGATGAGAAGGGCCCTGCTGAAACACTTGGCGCAGAAGAAGTGACGGAGGCAGCGGATCAGCCGAGAAGCCCTATGAATTATGCCGGAAGGGTGGCGGACGAAACGATTGTTGCGGACAGCCCCCACAGGCCATCGGTACTTGGAAAGCTGAAAGAAGCCCAGGAGCGGATCGCAGCCGGACAAAAGAAGCAAGAGAAAATCCAGAGGAAACTGGAACCGCAGTTATAAAAGAGCGGACTGTTAATAAGAACATGATCCTGCCGGGAAACCGGCAGGATTTTAAGGAGATTATCATGGCAGAAAAAGACAGAAATCAGAGAATGAAAGAAATTACGGAACGGTTGGAGCAGGGCGTAAAGGATATATTCACATCAGAGATGTATGCGAATTATCTAAGGACTATGTCACAATTCCATAGCTACAGTTTTAATAATACTCTGTTGATCCACTTGCAAAAGCCGGAGGCAAGCCTGGTGGCAGGGTATCAGACCTGGCAGAAAAAATTCCACCGGCAGGTAAGGCGGGGAGAAAAGGGAATACAGATCATTGCCCCGGCGCCGATCCGGACACGTGAGGAAATAGAAAAAGTCGATCCGGCGACCATGGAGCCGGTGCTGAAGCCGGACGGAACCCCGGAAATGGAAGAAGTGGAGTACACCATCCCACGTTTCCGTGTTACCACAGTATTTGATGTTTCCCAGACAGAGGGGGCACCTTTGCCGGAACTGGAGACACCGGAGCTGCTGGGCAGTGTGGAGAATTATGAAATATTTATGCAGGCAATCCGGGATATTTCTCCGGTGCCGATCCGCTTTGATGAAATTGAAAGCGGGGCAAAGGAATATTACAGCAGTGTGGATAAGGAAATTGTAATCCAGGAGAGCATGAGCGAGAGCCAGACCATGAAAACCGGTATCCATGAAGTCACCCATGCAAAACTCCATGACCGTGACATTATGGAGGAAATGGACGAGAAAAAAGACCAGATGACCAGAGAGGTAGAGGCAGAGAGCGTGGCATATACGGTCTGCCAGTATTTTGGACTGGATACCTCAGACTATTCCTTCCCCTATATTGCCGGGTGGAGCAGTGACAGGGATATGAAAGAACTTCGCTCTTCTATGGACACGATCCGCAGGGTTTCCGGAGAATTTATAGACCAGATGATGAACAGGATGCAGGAAATCCGGCGGGAAGCGCAGCGGCATCAGGAGAACGCCCTGTTCGAAGAACCGCAGGACAGATATGGGATTTACCAGCTTCGTGAGGACGGTGACGGAGCTGCCTACCGTTTTATGGGAATGGCATACCTGCAGGAAAAAGGAATGGCGGTGGATGGCGCTGATTATCAGTTTGTATATGGAGATGAGCTGCAGGAAGGTGATACGCTGGAAGCCATATATACAAAATTTAATATGGATCATCCGGCAGATTATTCGGGGCATTCCCTGTCGGTGAGCGATGTGGTGATTCTGAAAAAGGATGGGGAGCTGACCGCCCACTATGTGGACAGCTTTGGGTATCAGGAGCTGCCGGAGTTTGTACAACAAAGACAAAAAATTCAGGAAATCCAGGCAGAGCAAAAGACATATCCGCCCCTTTACCTGTCGGATCTTTCCTATGCTTCGGAGCATGAAAATGCAGATGCGTATCTGGATTCCCGGAAGCTGAACCTGGAATGTAAGCAGGCGATTGAAGCGTCGATTGGCAGCCATTTTGACGGATACCATCTGGCACAGAACGCTGCGGCTGATGTGGTGGAGGCATACGGAGCAGAGAGAGTATCGTTCGTTCTTGCCTGTACTGTCCAGCATCTCAGATCCGACGGGCGGTTTTCAAAAGGAACAAAAGAATGGGCGGATGGATTTATCATTCCGGAGAATTTCAGCCGTGGCATGGATCTCAATGCGGATTATATTGTAACGAGCCATCCCGCAGTGCTGGACGGATTTATTGGCCTTGCCCGGAAAGAAATGGGGGATCAGGAACGGGAGAAAGAAAAACCGGTGGAACAGATCAACCCGCAGACAAAAGGGCTTCTGGTGGAGGGGCATTTTGGCACATGGCACACGGCAGAAGAGAGGGGAATCGCCGGAGAAACTTTCTTCCGGATGGAGCATGACGAATATGGTGATACGGTGGCAGGAATCATCGTAAATGCAGACGGGAAACTGGTAGCAGAGGATTTGGAACATGGATTTGATGCCGGGGCGATGGAAGCGATCACGGAGTATTTGTATGAGAAAGTACCAGAGCCATTTATTAAACAATTCTATGTGGTAAATGACGCTTATGGGATAACCACAGAGCCGGAGTATCAGTTTTTCCCTACCCTGGACGAAGCCATCAGTGCTTATCATCAGCTTCCAAATCATCTGGAGAAACATTTGGGCATGGAAAGTGCTGAACCGGTTCCGTCAAGGATGACATTGCTAAAATGCAGAAACGGGATCGACCAACTGGAAGATATAGAAAAAAGTTCCCTCAGCGGAAAGTGGATAAATGAGGAAGTGGCACAGGCGCAGAGAAAAGCAGAGCTTTATCTGGATAACAGGGATACCGAAGTTGCTTATCGCCTGGGTGATGTGAAGCGCTATTTCTTTATCCAGACAGGGACAGAAGGGTATGATTATACAATTTATGACGCCGGTTTTCAAGAGATTGACGGAGGGATCTTTGATAATATGGATGTTTCCATGGAAGAGGCGGTTACTCAAATCCTGGACGATTATGGACTTGCGCAGGAAAGACGTGAGGTGATTGATTGTGAAAATTTCCTGGATAAAGTACAAGAAGCAGAAGTTACCCACGAAACAATACAGATGGCAAAGCCGTCTTTCCAAAATCCACGGACACTGGCGGAGGAACTGGATCAATTCCAGTACGACAATGATTTTTATGAATATCAGGATCAGGTGGAAAACCGGGAGACACATATAAAAGAGATTGAAGAATTGATCTGTGACGGGAAAACGAATGTGATCCAGGGATGGCTTCAGAATTATATAGAAGAAAACAACGATCAGGAAAATATTTTACGTGCAGAACAATTATTGAGGAAAATTCAGCAGATGCCGGCAGGTATTGAAGATGTTCCGCCCATAGAGGAAGCAAAGATTACATTTTACGCTGCAGAGTGCATGGAGTTCCCGGTTCTTGGAGAATACCATGATAATCTGACGCTTGCGGACGCTTATGAGAAATACAGGGCAATTCCCTCTGAACGGATTCATGGAATAAAAGGGATTGGCTTTCGCCTGGAGGATGGAAGTATGTATGATGGGGAATATGAACTGATGCGAGGCGGAGTGATTTCAAAGGATTTGATAGACCTGATTCCTCATTATAAGGAAAGTCCCCTTGTGCAGAAAGCCGTCAGCGACCTGGAAACTATGCTTTTAATGGATAGACAGGAGGAGGCAGAGAAACATCAGTCAGTGGATCGTAAGATAGATACCGGAGAGAAAAACAGGCAGCCGGTAAAGCAGAAAACCGGTACAAAACAGTCGGTCCTGCAGGCACTTAAGGAACGCCAGGAAAGGATAAAATCTCAAAATCAAAAAACACTGCAGAAAACAGAAAAGAAAACCCAGGGGCGGAAGAAAGGAGAGCCGGAATTATGAGAGTAAGATTTGAGGAAGATGAGATGTTTGTAATGGCAATGTTTAAAAAGGAGAACCGTCTTGCGACAATGCAGGAGATACGCAGAATATTGCCTTTTATTAAAGAGGACGGGGAAATGCTGACGCTGGTTAATCATACTCTGGAAAAAATGGAGCAGCTTACGAACCAGGAATTTGCGGCAATAGATCTGGAGGATTACCAGCAAGACACTGGGGAGGAACCATAATGGAGATCAATCAGTTTGCCTTATACCAACTGAAGAATATCCCGGAAAACAGAATGATCCGTTTTCGCTCCTATAAGACGCTGCAGGAGGAACATATTCAGGTGCGTTTTGAGAATTATGAGCAAACGTATCTGGGACGAATGAAACCGGGGGATACACCTGAGAAGATCCGCAAGAGGCTGGAAGAGCAGCCGCCCCGATTTTCTTCCTGTCATTCGCTAAGCGTCAGCGATGTGCTTGTCTTAAACTGCCAGGGTGAAGTTACATCCTATTATGTTGAGAAAGAAGGATTTGTGGTGATTGCCGGATTCTTGCGGCTTGGCTCTTCCAGTGCGCTGATTTCCTATGATACTGCAGATTTCCATATTGAAGGGAAGGCGGGAAGCTGGCTTGCCTATGACAGTATCATTATAGACGGGCGGGAGTTTTTCCTGATGGAACACACCACTTATGGGGCGCAGGGAGCGAATGTGGTTTTGGATGCGGATGGAAAGATCGTGGCAGATAATGTGTTTCATGGATTTGATGAGACGGTAAAACAGCAGATCCGGGAATACATGAATCCACAGGTGCAGACTCCGGAGACGGATAAGAAAAGGATGGAAAAGCCGGAAATGGAGAACTGGCAGAAATCTTACGAAAATGGAGAATATCTGCGGAGCGCTGAAATGACAGAAGAACAAAATTATAACATGATTGACGGGCGCATGAACAATCTGCCAAGCAAGCCCCGGAAGATTGGAGGAAGGATTTCTGTGCTGGATCGGCTTCATCTGAAGCAGGCTGAGATTGCCAGAAGGAGCGGGAAGTCTGTGCCGCAGATGGAGGCAGAAGAAATGGAGCGGAGAAGAAAATAAAGAAGAGGAAGATGTTTGCTTATGTACGGCAGGCATCTTCCTCTTTTTTAATCCCTGAAATATTTTAGCATCTGTACCAATACCGGACTTTCCGCAATTTCATCGGTATCTCTCTCCCTTTGTCCAAACTGGACAAATTGGGCAGCGGAATAAAAATCATATAATTTTGGATTGCTGGCACATTCTATGTAAACGGCTTTTCCTCCGATGATAAACTGAGCTTCCTGGACTTTACCGCAGGCAATGGATAACAATTCCTGCCCAGGTATAGAGACAGACAAAGTGGGATTAAAGTTTCTGCCGAGCTGTGCGATCAAAGGCATAGAGACAAGAAAACGGTCAAGTTCTTCATCATATTGAGAAAATTTCCCTATACGTTTCTGGAGAGTTTTGCTTAGCACGTTTCCGTTGATAGAAACAAATTTATTGGCAAGCGTAAAATAGCCAACGAAACCAGGTGATGCTTCATCGGAAAAAACCAGATAGGTCATTGCTAGCCGCTGTCTGGCAAAACCAATCGCCTTTGACTGTATAAAATTTTCTACGTCTTTATTTTGTGGACACATGAAACGGGAGAGGATAGACTGCAGCCCATCCTCTCCGTAAGTGTCGAGCATTTCTAAAAGGTTCAGCTCTATATAATCCATTATAATTTATCTCCGAAAAAGGCTTTGATATTTTTCGCGCCTTTTAATTCCTTTACGCTATAATTACGGGAAACCGGTTTTGTCGCAATGGCTGCGGCTTTTTCCAGTGCTTCCACGAAAGCGGCAGCGGAGTCTTTGTCATGGATTACAATGTTTTTCTTAATACTCTGTGTTGCCATGTGCATCTACTCCTTTCCTATCTTCTCATCAATAGTATAGTCGATTTTAAAAAAAATAGCAATGAACGATTAAAAAAACATGTTGAAGCGGCGAGAATAGCAAGTGTGAATTTCAGGGCTTATTTTAAAAGCTCGTCATAACTTGTGCCGAGGCAATCCCGGATACCACGAAGCTGTGTGCCTGTGATGTGCTGAATCCCACGCTCGATCTTTACCAAAGTCTCCCGTGTCATATCTACATCTTCCAGTTGAAGCATACGGACAAGTTCCGTCTGCCCGATTCCTTTTTCTTTTCTGATACGTCGGATATTTCCGCCAATATCAATACCGATTTGTTTAATTTTCTGTTCCATGCGATAAAGCCCCTTGTATGGACTGAAATTAGTCCAATTTTCCTTTATCTTACCGACATGGAATGATATAATGGGACTAGAATGAGTCCAGTTTTGAGACAAGGCATGGAAAATGCAATACAGAGTAAATTATTTTAATTCGCCGTGTTTCTGCTCATGCTGTGAGACTGCCTGGCGAATCAGGTATAGGATTTCTCCGTTCATGGAGCGGCCGTCAAATTCTGCAAGGCTCTTCAGTTTTTTGTGTGTTTCTGAATCAATGCGTAAACCAATGTGTTTGTCTTTATCCATAATGCCTCCTGTCTGGTACATAAAGTACAGAATAAGTTCGTTATGCAAGTACATTTTAAGTACGGATAGTGGTATGATGTGATAAATAGACTTATTTTAAGTACACTAAATTTTGGAAAGGAAAGCAGGATGAAGGAAAAAGGCAATCGGAAATATTATCGGATCAGAGCTGGTGTGTTCTGGTTGTTGATCGTGGGATTTATACTGTTGCTCTTGGGGGCATATTTTAAGGATGAATTGTATGAAAAATGGCTTAAAAGCGGCGGTATGGAGGATGTTATCTATGAGGGGCTTCAATCGGAATTGGCGGATCAGGACGCATGTTATCTGTGTGGCTGCAGTGATTACAGTATGGTAGACTATTATCGTCAGGTGGATACGATAGGATTGATTTCTCTTAATGACTGGTATGTATTGGAGTTCCGTCTGAAGTGTTATGATGAATCCGGAAATGAGGTGAATGGAGACGGATACAATAATTCTACCTTCGGGAATACAGGAGAAATTACCTATTCTTCAGACAGCAATTTTAATGGTGCAATGGCATCTGTCCAGGTTTCCTTACCTGAAAAATATAAACTGAAAACAAAAACGATACAGGAAAATCTCTGTCAGAAATGTCTGGATAAAGTTTTGAAATCTCTGGAGTTCCGTAAATGGAAATATGAAAAAAAAGAAGCGGTTCCACTTTGTTTAGTGGATTTTAAAACCCTGGAAGTTTATTCCCTTCAAGACTGGCATGTCGGCTGCCTGATCCGAGATTATTGGGTGGAGATGGAGACAGAAGAAAATGAAGTTACAGTAGATGCCTATGCTTTGCCAACGGATCAGGAAGCATTGGCGGAGTAGGAAATGCCGGGGGATGTCCCTCCCCGGCATGATCAGGAACGAATATTTTCTTTTCCATGTTCAGTCTGCCGGAAGTGATTTTTCCCTAAAAACATCATTACATTGGAATGAATGGTATGCAGTTCTTTTTCTTGTCTCCGGAGATTTTGATAGGCTTCTTTCTGGCTGTTTTTTAGCACAGTCAGTTTTTCCTTTTCTTCTTTCAGCAATTTCATTGACGGCAGCTTTCCGTCAACAGAGTGTTCTTTTAAAAATTTCCTTGCAGTTTCGTATAGAGTAAGCTCGGCCTTATGTTCTTCCCGGAATTTTCCCCTATTCCTGCTGTTTAGAAATTGACGGTATACAGATTTATTTGCCAGATATTGTCCGGTGTAATGGAGTTGTTCGTTGATCAGTTTTAATGTCCCCTCGGTGGAGCGAAGCGCTTTTCGCATGTCAGAGGTCTGCATCTGCGCTTCGTGGTAAGCGTGCAGGAGATCCGTTTCCGTGTCATATCCATTTTCCTGAATGTAGGCGACAGTTTTTGCCATCTGTTGTAAATTAGAGAGCTTTACTTTTCTGGCGTAAGCAGCACTTTGCTGTGCTTTATAACAGTTCTGCAGATCGACTACAAGCCGCAAGTCTGATTTTATGAAGATACCAGATGAATGCCGGACATTCTTTTCAAATACAGTCTGAAGGTATGGTTTTTCAAAATGAGTTCCCAGATTTCTTCCCGTAATATATTTCCCACGTTCAGGATGGAGATAACTGAACCGTCCACGACTGATTTTAAGTGTAATATTAAATCTTTCCATAAGTATTTTTTGAAATTCTTCCAAACTGCAGGCGGAAGCTGCAGCTTCACTAATGGCATTGCGGAGAAATTCTTTTTGTGTCTCAAACTTTGTTTTGCGTGGAGCCACACCGTCCGCAAGCATCTTCCGATTTCGTTCATCCAGCTTTTTCTGTCCTCTGCTCTGCACCCGGTATTCCCGGTCGGTGATTCTCTTCTCTGCAGGAGAGAGCAGATCTACCTGGTGCAGACCTTCCCGATGGCATAGATCCATTACATCCTGCTTTAGATAAGCAAGATAATTGTTTGTGAGATGGTGTTTATATCCGGCACGGGAATCGCAGGAACGCTCCATAAAGCCACGACGTTCCACGTCATATTTTCGTAGACTGTTAATCACAATATGCACATGGATATTGCCGCTTTCGTTATTTCCGTCTGTGTGGGTGCAGACTAAAGCCTGGTGTCCGGGGAAATTTTTGCGGGCATATTTTATACCAAGCTGCTGTGCCCGCTCTCCGGTCAATCCATTGTCTGCCGCATCTTTCGGATCGAAACTCAGAATATAATGATGGGATTTGATTTCGTCAAAGGTCTGATTTTTACGATACTGAGCGTTCAGTTCTTTACATTCCATATCAAAAGTGAACGGATCGCAGTTTATGCCGTCCAGATAATATTCCTCACGGGGAATCATCCTGCCGCTTTCATCAAGGACAGGTTTCATGGCGGCTTCATCATATTGGAACATGAGATAGCGCTGAGCCTCTCCATAATCCGCATTTTTACTGGCGATATGTTTCAGGATGGCCATGAACGGCAGCTCCTTTCTGCATGGCAGAAAGTTCCGCAGAGAGGGAGTGGAAGTCTCCCGCCATTTTCAAAACTTCATATTTCATTTCATAAATATCTGCAATTCCCTGTTGAATATACTTTCGCATTTCCTGAGAATGAATACCGCCGCTGTTAAAGTACCGTGCAATCTGGTTCAAATTGCTGCCGATTTTTCCAAACTCTCCGATCAGCTTTTTCAGCTCAGGAAGATCTGCCACGACCTCATAAGTGATCTTTGGAGGTTTCCCGGTGATGAGTTTCCTTGCGTACTCGGCCATCGGAAGTGAAGCGTTTTTTGCATTGGAAGAGATCATTTCATATTCTGTACCAGTCAGACGCAGCATGATCTGGTGGTTTCGTTTCAATTCTTTTTCTTTTTTTGGACGTGCCATTTGCTGTTTCCTCCCTCTGAAAAATATCCTTATATAGATAAGCCTATTGGAATATCTTCGTAGGAAGAAAATCCCGTGATTTTAAAAATCACGCTGCGACTGTCAAGGAGCCAAAACAGCATATTAAGAAATATGCGTTATTCGAGGGTATGGGGAGCGAAATCCCCATCAAGTTTGCCAGGGAGGAAAAAGTCACAAAGTGAGTTTTGAGTAACGCAGGCGAAACTTGCTCTTATGCTCTTCTTATGTTCTTCGACTGGAGAGACGCCGGCATGACAGACTATGTGGCGATTGTGAAGAAGTGTGAGGGAGATATTGTGTATACCGTAGAAGGGAATACGAGTACGACAGTGAATGGCAATAGCGTCAGGGGAGTGTGGCAGCATCAGTATCCGATTGGGAGTGGACGTATTCTTGGTTACGGTATGTTATCTTAATGTTGTTAAATAATTTTAGACGTCATTTGAAAAGCTGTTGCTATCTCCTAAAGAGGCGGCAGCTTTTTCTCTACGATATTCTTTTGGAGTTTTCCCATACAGTTCTTTAAATTTGTTGTGAAAAAAGCTGCTGTTTTCGTAGCCTACTGTATGGAGAATGTCTTCTGTAGATAAAGTTGTCTTAGACAGAAGATATGCAGCCTGTTCCATTTTCTGGCGGACTAACAGTTCTTTAAAATTTTGCCCAGTATATTTTTTTAAAAGACGGCTGAGTATATATGTAGGCAGGTTCAAGGACGTAGCGAGTGCTTCCAGCGTTCCGTCTTTATAGTGGCTTTTTATATATCTTAAGGAGGAAAAAATAAGTTTCTGGTCGTAAGTCTGGGAATCGTCCTGATAGGAGATATCAGCATACTCTAACAGATTGAGAAAGAGCAAACCCATGCTGATCTGGGTTATGGTATTGTGGTAAGAGGATTTATTTCTGATGCTCCAAATCATATTCTCTAATAAATTTTCGATGGGACGGAGATTCCCGGTCCTGAAATAAAGATAGTCACAGCTTGTACCGGAAGATGAAAGGGTGGATGCCAGGAATTCAAACAGAATGTTATGGTTGTCCAACAGTTGCATGGCATAGTGAAAGAATTCAGGAAGGATAATGAAGTTTACTGCAATATCATTCCCGGAAGCAGGCAAAATCTCATGATAAGCATTCTGATTCATAAGAAGCAGATCACCCTCGTTCAGAACAAGTTTTTCACAGCCGTTGATAATATGCTGTGTCTGGCCTTTGCACATATAAACCATTTCGACATAATTATGGCGGTGCCGTGGAAAGTGTACGAAACGTGTATGAGGGCGTATTTCAATCAGCCGCCCTTTCTGGAGCAGCTTTTTGCTGTCAATAACAAATTGTTTTTCGGATGTATATAGGTCTTTTTCAACACTATTTTTCCCATCCAGATATTTTTGCTCTTCTTCTGTAATAGGCTCAAGATATTTTAAAAGTTCGAGTTCCATACAACTACTCCTCATCTTGTTAAAATCTATGACTTTTATACAGTATATCACAAATGTGCAAATAAGGTCCCTATTTGTTGTTTGAAACGACCTAAAAAAGAAGCGTTTTGGGTGGTAGGATTGATATAGAAGAAATAATAAGTAAGGAGAGGTGATGGTAGGATGGAGTGCTTTCTTGCCATAGATATCGGGGCTTCAAGCGGAAGGCATATTGTAGGGACAAAAGAAAATGGACGGCTCTGCCTGAAAGAAGTATACCGATTTGAGAATGGAATGAAACGTGATAACAAGGACGCTTCTTTGTATTGGGATGTTGATGAATTATACGGGGAGATCCTGAATGGAATGAAGGCATGCAAAGAAGCAGGATTTGAGCCAAAGAGTATGGGAATCGATACATGGGGTGTGGATTTTGTCCTTTTAGATGAGGCCGGAGAACGGATAGGGAATGCCATTGCATACAGAGATAAGCGGACAGAGCAGATGGACAAAATCGTCTATGAGACAGTGCAGGAGCAGGAATTATATCTGCGGACGGGAACCCAGAAACAGCAATTTAATACCATTTACCAGCTGATGGCGCTGAAAGAGCGGCATCCACAGGTATTAGAGAAGGCAGAAACTTTTTTGATGATTCCGGATTATTTTCATTTTCTATTGACTGGAGAAATTGGAAATGAATATACGAACGCCACGACAACGCAGTTAATCAATCCTGAGACAAAGGATTGGGACTGGGAACTGATCCGTATGCTTGGCTATCCTGAGAAGATTTTTCAGAAAATCAGAAGACCGGGAACGGTTCTGGGCAAGCTGAAAGAGGAAGTGGCAGAGAAAGTTGGGTTTTCTTGTGATGTGATCCTGCCAGCCACTCACGACACGGGCTCTGCGATCATGGCGATTCCAAGTACGGAAGAAAACGTGATGTATATCAGTTCCGGAACGTGGTCGCTTATGGGCAGCGAATGTCTGAAACCGATCTGCACAGAACAGAGCCGGAACCTGAATTTTACAAACGAAGGCGGATATGATTACCGGTTCCGGTTCTTAAAAAATATCATGGGGCTCTGGATGATCCAGTCAATCCGGCGGGAACAGCAGAAAACGTATTCTTTTGCTGAAATCTGCGGGATGGCGGAAAAATGTAAAATGTTCCCCTCGCGTGTAGACGTGAATTCTCCTGTATTCCTTGCACCAGAGAGCATGACAGAGGCTGTGAAGGCAGAGTGCCGCAAGACAGGACAGACCGTTCCTGAAAGTCTGGGAGAGCTGGCTGCGGTCGTATATGAGAGCCTGGCAGTATGTTACGGGAAAACGGCGGCAGAAATTGGAAAACTTACAGGAAAGAAATATGATGTGCTCCACGTGATCGGCGGAGGAGCGAATGCGGATTATCTGAACCAGATTACGGCAGACTATACTGGAAAAATAATCGTTGCCGGTCCGGGAGAAGCAACGGCTCTCGGCAATATTCTGGCACAGATGCTGCAGGCAGGAGTTTTTAAGGATCTTCAGGAGGCGAGGGGAGCTGTTGCCCTGTCGTTTCCTTTAAGAAAATTTTACCCGAAAGGAGTTTAGAGATATGTTACAGCAACGTTATGAATCCGCAAAAGAAACTTATGCAAAAATAGGTGTAGACACTGATGCTGCAATCCAGAAATTAAAGACAGTTCCTGTTTCTCTTCATTGTTGGCAGGGGGATGATGTGACAGGATTTGACCATGACGGTCCGCTGACAGGAGGAATCCAGACAACGGGAAATTATCCGGGGAGAGCGAGGACACCGGAAGAGCTTTTTGAGGATATGGATCAGGCTTTGCGTCTCATGCCAGGAAAGAAGAAAATCAATGTCCATGCCTGTTACGCAATTTTTGAAAACGGTGAATTTGCAGACCGTGATAAGTTGGAGCCGAAGCACTTTCAGAAATGGGTAGATTTCGCAAAGGAAAGAGGTATGGGGCTGGATTTTAACCCCACCTTTTTCTCTCACGAGAAAGTAAAAGATGGATTGACACTTTCAAGTCCGGACGAAGACACAAGGAGATTCTGGATCAATCACGGGAAAGCCTGCATCCGTATTTCCCAGTATTTCGCGGAGCAAACTGGAGTTCCCTGTGTTATGAATATATGGACAGGAGACGGTTATAAAGATATTCCGGCAGACCGTATGGGCCCCCGGAAGAGATATAAGGAGTCCATTGATGAGATTCTTTCCGAGCCGTTTGATTTTCGGTTGGTAAAGCCGTGTATTGAGTCAAAGGTATTTGGGATCGGGGTGGAAGCATATACAATGGGAAGCGCAGAATTTGCTTTGTCCTATGCGGCTATGAACAGGGATAAATGTATCCCGTTAATGGATAACGGACATTATCATCCGACAGAGCTTGTCTCTGACAAGATTCCGGCGTTACTTACATTTTTCCCGGAGATTGCACTTCACATTACGCGTCCTATCCGTTGGGATTCCGACCATGTAGTGCTGTTTGATGATGAGACAAGAGAAATGGCGAAAGAGATTGTCCGGTGCGGCGGTCTTGATGGAAGCGTCAATCTTGCCTTGGATTATTTTGACGCGAGCATCAACAGAATCTCCGCATGGGTTGTAGGATTCCGTAATTTCCAGAAAGCACTTTTAAATGCACTGCTGACACCAAATGAAACACTGAAACAACTGCAGGACGAAGGACGTATGACAGAGCTGATGGTAAAGCAGGAAGAGATAAAAACACTGCCCTTTGGTGATGTGTGGGCCGAGTATTGTGAAGAATGCGGAGCGCCAAAAGACGGTACGTGGTTCGGGGAAATTGAGAAATACGAAGAGACGGTATTGACAAAAAGAGTGTAGGAGGGAAAAGCCGTGAGTGTATTGGATACAAAATTTGTACAGGGATTTATCCGTATGTGTAACGATGGATGGGAGCAGGGATGGCACGAGAGAAACGGCGGCAACCTGTCTTACCGCATCAAAGACGAGGAAGTGGCGGAGGTAAAAGAGTTCCTTCATTATGGCAATGAATGGAAACCGATTGGCACCAAAGTCCCCGGACTTGCGAGCGAATATTTCCTCGTAACAGGCAGCGGGAAATATTTCCGCAATGTCATCATTGATCCGGAGGATAGTATCTGCATCATCGAACTGGATGAAAAAGGAGAGAATTACCGCATCCTTTGGGGCCTGGTAAACGGAGGCAGACCGACCAGTGAGCTACCGAGCCACCTGATGAACCATGAAGTGAAAAAAGGCGTTACCAATGGAGCGCACCGGGTGATTTATCATGCACATACCACGAATGTGATCGCACTGACATTTGTACTGCCGTTGGAGGATAAAGTATTTACTAGAGAACTCTGGGAGATGGCGACCGAGTGCCCGGTTGTATTTCCTTCCGGAATCGGTGTAGTAGGATGGATGGTGCCGGGCGGCCGTGAGATCGCAGTGGCGACAAGTGCCCTGATGAAAGAATATGATGTGGCAATCTGGGCGCATCACGGCATGTTCTGCTCAGGGGAAGACTTTGATCTTACATTCGGATTAATGCACACCGTAGAGAAATCCGCGGAAATCCTTGTAAAGATGCTGTCCATGAGACCGGATAAAAGACAGACAATCTCACCTCAGAATTTCAGAGATTTGGCGAAAGATTTTAAAGTAACTTTACCGGAAAAGTTTCTATATGACAAATAATGTACATATCACATATTTGGCGTATCAGAAGCATGAAGCATGTTTCGATATTCCATAGGCGTACATCCGTATTTCTTGCGGAACAGCTGAAAGAAAAAGCTGGTATTCTGATATCCGACGGCAAGGCTGATATCATTTGTGGAAAGTGCGGTGCTCCTTAACAGTTTTGCCGCCTGAGAAAGCCGCTGTGTCTGGACCAGCTCTTTGTAAGTGATTCCGGTATGCTGGCGGATATAGGCAGAGAGATAGTTTGGGTGCATATTAAAAAACTCAGCTGTAGAAGAAAGGGTACAGTCCGCAAAGTTTGTTTCGATATATCGGAGTATGGTATAAATCTGATCCACTGAGGAGTGATCCAGAACCATACCGTGCTGGAAAAGATTAATCATCTCACAGGTGATCAGTGTAAAAAGACTGTCTAAAAAAGGCCCGGATGTTACGGACGGAGAATAAAATTCACAGAGAAACTGGTTGGTAAGATCTGCCAGCCGGTTTTGTTTTTGTTCCGGGGAAAAGACAATATACCTGCTTTCCTGCATCGTGGTGTTCAGAGCCTCAATGAAAAAGTGTGTAAGGTAATTATCCTGAGACAGGCGTTCAAAAAAAGTACCGTTCAGATATTCGCGCGTCAGCAGAAAATTGATGATAATATCATTTTCTGAACATCTTTTGACAGAATGAGGTGCATTCTGGCTGATCAGAACCATCTGCCCGGCTTTTAGCCTGAATGTAGTCTTATTTATCGTCATTGTGCAGGCGCCAGAATAAATATAACTCAATTCCAGCCACTCATGGATATGCAGAGGTACGTTTTCAAAACGATCTTGTTTTACAACAGCGAAGTTGTAATAACTCGGAAGAACTTTCTTTGAAAGAAATAAAGAACGCAGATCTTCAAGGTTCGTATCAAAACGGTAACAGGGTGTATCAAACTTACCTCTGGCAACAGGAAATTGTGAATAATCTTTCTTTACACCGTTCAGACGCTGGGTTTCTTCGGGAGTGTGCTGCTTCAGAAATTGATTCAATGCAGATAATGTCATCATATATATTCTCTCCTTTTCAAGATATGAATGAACTGTGATTATAGTCATCAGCAGTTTATTTAACCTGTCTAAAATATACCATATTGGGGGCAAAGGTGTACAGAGTGATCTCGGATATTTATTAAGTTTGGTCGGTAAATCACTTATGTTTCGTTGATGTAATTTTAGTCTGTATAATGTAAGATATCAGTAAGAAAAGGAGGCATAGGTTAGGATGAAGATATTTTTTGCAGTAGTGGTGATTGTTTTATTATTTGTAATCGGTGCGACATTATATGTCTACAAAAAAAGTGCCATGTTTTTACCGGCACTTCTTGGCATCTGCGGATTTCCAAAAATAAAGGAAAGCAGCTATTACGATGAAAACGGACATTTCCGTCCGGGAACGGGGGAGGACAAAGTTGGATTTTTCATGCAGCATCCGGTATTCGGCGGTTTTAAACATATGTTTTTCAATGTGGAGGATAACGTGCTGAAAGCCATTGCGCCTGTAAAGTATAAGGATTTTTTTAAGGCGCAGGGCCGTGAGGAACAATTGGATGCAGCCTTGGAATCTTTCCATTATCTAACCGGACTTGTTGAGAAAGGTCAGGCAAGGCTGGTGTCGGATCTGTATCCTGCGGAAGCAGTGAAGGGTCATCCGTACAGGTCACATCTGACGGGAATGTTTTATCAGGGACAACAGGGAAAACCACTTGCCATTGTAGTTCCGGGAGGTGGATTTATCAGTAATGTAACTGATTGCGAGGGGTATCCTGTGGCGATGAAGCTGCATAAAATGGGATATTCTGTTTTCGTCGTAAGTTATCCGGTCGGCAGACAGCTGGGTGAGACAGAACAGGTAAAGCAGGGACAGGCTGCCGCGAGGGAACTGACACAAGTGATCCGATATCTGACGGAGCATCAAAAACAGTTTTCTGTAAACATGGATGATTATGCCATCTTTGGTTTTTCAGCAGGAGGACTTATGACCACGGCGTATTCATTTGCCAATTATGAGGACTGCTGCCACAAGAATCATCTGCCAAGACCGAAGGTGATCTTCCCTATGTATGGTCTGGACTGGGATATCAAAGCTTTGCCGGAGGACAAGGGACTGGCGGTATTTTCTATCGTAGGGCGGGATGATGAGTTCGGTTTTGCAAATGTGGAAGATAAACTGCCGGAATTAGAGAAGGTACTGGGCAAAGAAAATGTGTCGGTCAGAATCGTTGACGGACTGGGACATGGATTTGGAATAGGAAATGAAACAAAAGTGAAAAACTGGCTTCAGGAAGCAGTCATCTTCTGGGAAGCCCACAGATAGGAACAGATAAGAATTTATTTAAGGAGGATTTCATAATGAGCAGAAACTTGAAAGAATTGATCAGACAGATGACACTGGAGGAAAAAGCAGGACTTTGTTCGGGAGCGGATTTCTGGAACACGATGGGAATCGAAAGGTTAGGGATTCCTTCCGTTATGATGACAGACGGCCCGCACGGCTTGCGCAAACAGGAAGGCGCGGCAGATCATCTCGGCCTGAATAAAAGTGTGAATGCAGTCTGCTTTCCGGCAGCCTGCGCCACGGCATCCAGCTTTGACGTGGAACTGATGGAACGTATGGGACAGATCCTTGGGGACGAGTGTCAGGCTGAGAACGTGAGCATGCTCCTCGGCCCTGCGGTTAATATCAAACGCAGTCCTCTCTGCGGAAGGAATTTTGAATATATGTCCGAAGATCCATATCTGACAGGAAAGATGGCGTCAGCATATATCCGGGGCGTACAGTCGAAAGGCATCGGGACCAGTATGAAACACTTCGCCGTGAATAATCAGGAAACAGACCGTATGCAGATATCGTCGGAAGTATCGGAACGGGCTTTTCGGGAAATTTATCTGCCGGCTTTTGAGGAGGCGGTGAAGAAAGCGCAGCCAAAGACTGTGATGTGCAGCTACAATAAGATCAACGGAGTATTTTCTTCAGAGAATAAGGAGCTTCTGACAGATATCCTGCGGGATGAGTGGGGATTTGAAGGATATGTGGTCAGTGACTGGGGAGCTGTAAATGACCGGGTGAAAGGACTGAAAGCCGGTCTTGATCTGGAGATGCCGGGATCAGAGGGATATAACACAAGAAAGATTATCCGGGCAGTGGAAAATGGAGAACTGGAAGAGGAGATTCTTGACAAAACGGTAGAGCGCATACTGAAAGTAGTCTTCTCCTACACAGATAACAGGAAAGCGGAGACTGTATTTGACAGGGAAAAGGATCACAAAGCGGCGGCAGATATCGAAACAGAGTGCGCCGTGCTTCTGGAAAACAGGGGAGTGCTGCCGCTGAAAAAAGAACAGAAAGTAGTCTATATCGGGGAATTTGCAAAGAAACCGCGCTACCAGGGCGGGGGATCGAGCCACATCAATACGGACAGCGTAGTGTCAGCTCTGGAAACTGCGGTGAGAAAAGGCAGGGCAGTGGAGTATGTGAAAGGCTTCTCGTCAGAGCGTGACGAGATGACAGAAGAGGAGCTGAAACAGGCGTGTGAAGCGGCAGCGGGCGCAGATGCAGTTGTAATCTTTGCCGGACTGCCGGACAGCTTTGAGTCGGAAGGATATGACAGAACATCCATGGAACTGCCAAAGTGTCAGAATCGCCTTATAGAGGCTGTGGCTGAGATACAGAAGAATGTGGCAGTGGTTCTTCATAACGGAAGTCCCGTAGAAACTCCATGGGCGGAGTCTGTAAATGCTATTCTGGAGATGTATCTGGGAGGAGAAGGTATTGGGGAGGCCAGCGACCGGCTGTTATTCGGGGAGGCAAATCCAGGAGGGCGTCTGGCAGAGACTTTCCCATATCGCCTGGAAGACAATCCGAGTTACCTGAATTTCCCCGGAGACGGCAGGACTGTTCTCTATGGAGAAGATATCTTTGTTGGATACCGTTACTATGATGCGAAGAAAGTACCGGTGCGCTGGGCATTCGGCCATGGGCTGTCATATACGGAATTCAGCTACAGCAATATGAAACTCTCTTCTGCGGAAATGAAAGATGGAGATATTCTGAAGGTGAGCATTGATGTGGAGAATACAGGGAAGAGGGCAGGAAGTGAAGTGGTTCAGCTCTATGTCAGCGGCAAGGACAGCACGGTGCCAAGAGCAGTGAAAGAACTAAAAGGGTTTGCGAAAGTATTTCTGAATCCGGGTGAGAAGAAGACTGTTACAATGGAGCTTTGCGCGAGGGATCTTGCTTACTACGAGACAAAGATCCACGACTGGTACACTCCGTCAGGTACATATGAGATCCAGATCGGGCATGCCAGTGACAATATCAGAGAAACTGCTGAACTTACCTTTACCACGGATGTGCTGCTGCCGTTCACTGTGGATATGACCACGACAATGGGAGAGTTGATGAGCCACCCGAAGACAGCAGGGAAAATAATGGAATATCTTGAGGGGATATCACAGGGAGAAGAACCTAAGAAAGAAGATGGGGAGGTACAGCTTGTGACTCCGGAAATTATAGCGCAAATGCCGTTGAAATCATTTTTGAGTGTTATTCCAGGTGAAGCGATTGAACAGATGATTGTAGAGTTGAATTCTCTGTGTGCAGAAGAGGGAAAGTGAGAATAAAATATGAATCAAGATAAGATAAAAATGAGAGAAAAGCTGTCATTTGCAATGGCAAACTTTGGAAACATTCCGGTTATGACACTGATCAACGGATATTTACTAATTTTTTATACCAATATATGCGGCTTGAGTCCTGCTGCATGTGCGACACTGTTCCTGATCGCACGCTTTCTAGATGCCATTAACGATCCATTAGTTGGATTTATAATCGACCATCTTCCGACCAGAAAGATGGGACATTTCCGACCGACATTGATTCTGGGAACAATTCTGTGTAGCGCCAATTTCCTTCTGCTTTGGTTTGGACCTATGTTATCAACATCGGGGAAACTGGCAATCGCATATGTATCGTATATTCTGCTTGGTGTGTTGTTCCCAGTCATGGATATTTCGCTGAACAGTCTTCTGCCGGTTATGACAGAAGATATGAAAGAAAGGAACAGCTTAAGTTCAATCAAAGGGCTTGCATATGTGATCGGGGCACTTGTAATCGGTGTGGCAGCTCCACTTATTCTTGGAGATACTTCTAACAAACAGGGATATATTAATCTTGTTCTGATCATGACAGCAGTGATTTTTTTCTTCTCTATTATAGGAACCATGGGAGTAAAAGAACGTGTAAAACCACAGATGGAGAACAGCTATTCTGTAAAAGAATTATTCAAGATTCTCAGTCAGAAGCCGGTGTACATTACATTCCTTGCTGTACTGTTATATTCGATTGGAAGCAATATCGTGAATGCAGCAAATACATACTTTTATACATATATTTTTGAAGATCTGACGTTGGCGTCTATTATTACGCTTATTACATGTGTTACTGTTTTTCCGGCTACAATGGTCATTGGTAATCTGATTGGAAGGTTTGGAAAGAAGAAAATGTATGCGATTGGACTTGCACTTGCAGGACTGGCACCAATCATCCGTCTGTTGGATGTGAGGAGCATTCCCCTTCTTATTGTCTCTGTATTGATTGCAGGAATAGGAGCCGGCTTTGCAGCACCTCTTAATTATGGAATACAGGCAGATAATACAGATTATATCGAAATGTCTATGGGAATTAGGGCAGAAGGTGCTGTCGCATCTCTTTCCAGCTTTGTCTCCAAGTGTGCAATGGGAATCGGTGGTGCGATTCCGGGGTATCTGCTGCAGTTAGCAGGATTTGACAGTAAGGCGGCAGTACAGAATGACGATGTGATTAATGTGATCGTCCTCTGTGTGCTAATATTGCCGGCAATCGTAAATGTGGTGGCCATTGTGATCTTCTCAAAAGGTTATCCTATTACCAAGGAAAAATTGAATGAGCAGACATATCTGTTGAGGGAGAAACGGTCAAAAGCGGGTATAAGTGAATAAGAATGATAGAGAAGGAGTATCAGCATGGGAAAGATTTATGCGGCAAAAACAAATCATATCACAAATCCGATAGGGTTTAATATGGATTCTATTGCATTTTCATGGAAAGTGAAAGGATGCAGAGGACAGGAACAGAAACATGCAAGGATTGTAATCAGCAAGAATAAAACCTTTACAGATATCTGTTACGATACAGGTGAAACAGAGTTGGACAGCCTCTCTACAAGAGTAGAATTTGAAATACAGCCGTATACAAGATATTACTGGAAGGTCATTGTGACAACAGATGCAGAAGAAGTGATCGAATCAGACGCGCAGTTCTTTGAGACCGCCAAAATGGATGAACCGTGGACGGGCAGGTGGATTACCTGTGACAGCAGTCAGGAACGGCATCCGATTTTCTCAAAGAGGATTCGTCCGGCAAAAGAAGTGAAAAACGCAAGACTGTACATTTGCGGCCTGGGATTGTATGAAGCATATTTTCTGGGGGAAAACAAAGATAATCCTGAGAAAATCGGTGATGAGTATCTGACTCCGTACTGCAATAATTATGACCGGTGGATCCAGTATCAGACGTATGACATCACGAAACAGGCAGAACAAGGCGGTGTGCTGTCTGTTCTTCTCGGAAACGGCTGGTATAAAGGCAGGTTCGGTTTCAATGATCCGGAACGGGAAGCATATTACGGTGACGAGTGGAAGCTGATTGCGGAGGTTCACATAGAGTATAAAGACGGAACGAAAGATGTGATCAGTTCTGATGAAACCTGGTCAGTTACAAGAAGCAATTTGTGGTTTTCCAATATCTATGACGGTGAGAGAAGAGATGATACGCTGCCGCCGGTTGAGGAGTCTCCTGCGCGGATCGCAAAGGCTCCGAAAGGCCGGCTTATGGAACGGTTATCTCTTCCTGTTAAGGTACAGGAGGAGAGGAAGCCGGCAGAGCTGATTCATACTCCTGCCGGAGAAGAGGTATTTGATCTGGGGCAGGAGATCACGGGGATCTTCCGGCTGCGGGTGCATGAGCCGGCAGGGACAGCTATCAGGATCCAGACAGGCGAGGTGCTTCAGAATGGGTGTTTTTATAATGAGAATTTGAGAACTGCGCTGTCGGAGTATGTCTATATTTCTGATGGTACGGAAAAGGTGATCACTCCTCATTTTACATACTATGGCTATCGATATGTAAAAGTGACCGGGGTTAAGGATCTTTCGTGTGAGGATTTTACGGCGCTTGTTCTTTACAGCGATTATGAGAGCATCGGGGCAATTGAGACAGGGAATGATCTTGTGAATAAATTGATCTCCAATATCGAATGGGGAATGAAAGGGAACTTTCTGGATGTGCCTACAGACTGTCCGCAAAGAGATGAGAGGATGGGCTGGACAGGGGATACACAGGTATTTTCCGCGACTGCAAGCTATCTGGCTGATACCTATGCGTTTTACAGAAAATATTTATACGACCTGTATCAGGAACAGCTTCTGGCGGACGGAATGGTTCCGGAGATTGTCCCCACATTCGGACCGACAAAATGTTCCTGCGCATGGGGAGACGCCGCATGTATCATTCCCTGGAACGTATATCTGTTCAGCGGGGACAAAACAATACTCGAAAACCAGATTGAGAGCATGAAAGCGTGGGTCGATTATATACGGAGAATTGACGGGGACCATCATGGATGGAGACAGGTTTTCCATTATGGGGACTGGCTTGCTCTTGACCGTACAGGCGCCGCCGCGAACAGCGTGTATGGAGCGACTGATGAAGCATATATTGCAGACATCTACTACGCGGCAAGTGCGCAGACTGTTGCAAAAGCAGCAGAAGTGCTTGGACTGGAAGAAACGAGACAGGAATATCAGAAAATCGCAGACCGTCAGTGGCAGGTCGTGAAAGAAGAATATTTTACTGCCACCGGCAGATGTGCGGTGAAGACGCAGACAGGGCTTATCCTTGCACTAAAATATCATCTGTCTGAAAATGAAGAACTGACAAAGCAGATGCTGCAAAAGCTTCTCAGGGACAATAAAAATAAATTAAATACCGGATTTGTAGGAACCCCGCTTCTGTGCAATGTCCTAACTGATCATGGAATGACAGACGCGGCATACCGGCTGCTCCTGAATGAGGAATACCCGGGCTGGCTCCATGAAGTGAAGCTGGGAGCAACGACGGTGTGGGAGCGTTGGAATTCACTGGATGAGAGCGGACATGTCTCCAGCACGGGGATGAACAGTCTGAATCATTATTCCTACGGCGCTGTATTGGAATGGATCTTCCGTCATGCGGCCGGGATTGATATGACGGAACAGAGCCCGGGAGGCAGGGTGATGCGGATCAGTCCTAAAGTGAATAATGGACTCAAATATGTAAAAGCTGTTTATGATTCGGCAAGCGGATGCTATCAGTGCGGCTGGGAGATATCAGAAGATAATAAAATTACGGTCACTGTTACGGTTCCGTTCGGCGGAAGTGCAGAAGTGGTTCTTCCATATGCGTCGGAATCTGTATATGAAGATAAAGAAAATCCATTATTTGAAGAGGTAGAAAATGGAATCTGCCGTGTGAGAGCTGGAGAATATGAAGTCGCTTATGAGGCGTCACAGCCTTTAAAGAGGAAATACAGCATAGACTCGACAATGGAAGAACTGCTGAACCATCCGCAGATTCGCGCGTTCCTTTCTCAAATGATGGAAGTGGATATGATTCCCGATATTGCATATGGACTTTCGCTTAGAGATGTCGCGAGAACATTCGCAGGAGAGATAAAAAAAGATGAGGCGCAGATGCTGGATACGGCGCTTGCGAAATTCTGATCAGGAAGGCTGCTATGGAGCTTACAAGACTTAAGGTAAACAGTCAATACAGACCATGCGTGGACGAAGCACCTTATTTTTCATGGGTGATTACCAGTGACAAAAAGAATGTGATGCAGACATCCTATCATATTACAGTGACAGGTCTGGGAGAAGTGGTGTGGGATTCCGGGGTGGTAGAAAGTGATAAAAGTACTTTTGTAGAGTACAACGGAAAACCATTGAAAAGTCTCAGTGACTATAGCTGGACAGTGGAAGTGACGGTTAATAACGGAGAAAAGGCAGCGGCATCCTCATCCTTTGAGACAGGATTTATGAAGAAAGAATGGACGGCCGAGTGGGTGAAATCTCCGTTCCCGATGAAAAAGGTAAAACCCGGAACCGGCGGACAGAATCCGGCAGAATATTTCCGCAAAGAATTTGAGGCACGAGAAGGTGTGAAACGGGCACGCGTCTATGCCACATGTCACGGAGCATATCAGCTCAGCGTGAACGGAATACGTCCGGACGACAGAGAGTTTGCGCCGGAATTTACCGTCTATTCTAAATATCTGTGCTACCAGACTTATGATGTGACTCCGTTCTTGAAAGAGGGAGGAAATGTCATAGGAATGCTGGTGGGGGACGGCTGGTATGACAGCGCGAACTTTAAACCGAGAAGCAGGAAGTTTAAAGCCGAACATTCTGTGTTATTTCAGATAAAGATTGATTATGAAGACGGAACGAGTGAAATGGTTCTGTCCGATGATGCGGTGAAGGTTTCGGAAAGTCCGGTCCGGTCTTCCGATCTGTTTGCAGGAGAACTCTATGATGCACGGATGGAACAGGAGAGGTGGAACTGCTGGGGATTCGATGACAGCAGCTGGAAAGTAGGTATCCCATGTGGAAAATCTTACGCAAACCTGGCGGCTCAGTACGGGGAACCGGTGCGTCCGGTAAAGGAAGTACCGGCAGTCGGAATGACAGTCAGCCTGAAAGGCGAGACGATTATTGACTTCGGGCAGAATCTGGCGGGGGTTCTGCGCGTAAAAGCGAAACTGCCTGCCGGAACAAAAATGGTATTAGATCATTTTGAGACTCTGGATCAATATGGAAACTATTTCAATAATATTTTCATGTCAGAGAAAACAGGGCACAAGCAAAGCGATATTTATATTTCAAACGGGAAATTTACAGAGTATATACCGCATTTTACATATCACGGGTTCCGCTATGTGAGAGTGACATGCGATCAGCCGGTGAGCCCGGAGGATTTCACAGCGATCGTCCTGTCTTCTGACAATGAGGATCTGGGAACTTTTGAGACATCCAACGAAGATATAAACCGGCTTTACGAAAATACAAGATGGTCTCAGCGGTCGAATCTGTTCTCAATCCCCACGGACTGTCCGCAGAGAGAAAAAGGCGGATGGACCGGAGATATCCAGATTTATGCAAGAACAGCCATGCTCAACGAAAATGTAACCCCGTTTCTGACAAGATGGCTGCGCAATATGACCTGCAGTCAGCAGAAAAACGGGGCAATCCCTAATGTGATCCCCCTTACCGGAATCTATGAATTACTGGAGAAACTGAATCGGATCGTATACCGCAATTTTGAACCGGTGGGAGAAGCGGGATGGGGAGATGCCGCCTGTATCGTACCGTGGAGCATGTATCAACTTACAGGAAATATAAGGATACTGAGAGAACAGTATGACACAATGAAAAAGTGGTGCGACTATATCATCAACACCGCAAAGAAGCGTAGAGGCAAGATGAAACATCCAAAAGAAATTGACCAGTATCTGTGGAATACAGGACATCAGTACGGGGAGTGGCTCATACCGAGCCAGACAGTAGACGGAGCAGACCAAAGCGCTGCAAAACCTGTCAATACTTCTGCATACTGCGCGCCAATCTTTGGATGGAATTCCTGCCGGATCATGGCAGATACAGCAGCGCTCCTCGGGCATACATCAGACGAATTATACTATGATGACATTGCGTCTAGAATGAAATCTGCCATTCAAAAAGGACTGATCGATGATGACGGGAAGATGCCTCTTGATTTTATGGGCAGTTATGTGCTGGCAATCGCATTTGATCTTGCTCCTGAAAGGAAGAAAGAAAGTATCGCCGGACATTTGATCCGCAAGATAGAAGAAAACGGGGATTGTCTGGATACAGGGTTCCTGACGACGCCGTATCTGCTGGATGCGCTCTGTAAGATCGGCAGGATGGACAAGGCATATAAAGTCCTGCTCCAGACAAAGTGCCCGTCATGGCTTTATGAGGTGAATCAGGGAGCGACAACAATCTGGGAAAATTATATTTCTTACAAGGAGGACGGGTCTCCGGTTATGACAAGCCTGAACCATTATGCCTTTGGATGCGTGGACGACTGGATGTTCCGGAAGATAAGCGGCATTGATATGGCTGCTCCCGGATTTAAGAAGATTGTGATCGCGCCGGAGCCGGACAATGCGTTTACCAGTGCAAAGCGTACTTATATGAGCGAGTACGGGGAGATCGCAGTCGGGTGGAGTATGGATAAAGGGAAATTTAAGCTGAAAGTAAAAATTCCCTGCAACACGACTGCCGTTGTAAAGATGCCGGATGGCAGATTATACAAGGTAGGAAGCGGAATGTATCAGTTTGAATAAAGAATCAAAGAAAACAAAATGACAGTATTTGCGAGAACTGACCGGTAAATACAGACGGCCAGTTCTCTTAATATGAAAGTTGAAAATAATAAGGAGTTAAGGATTATGAAAAAGAAAATATTGAAGATCACCTTAAGTATCGTTTTAATTCTGATTCTGGCTGCGGGAATCGGCCTGACATATTTAGTAGGAGCGGCAGGCGGTGGAGGACCGTTTGATTTTGTCTGGAAGAACAAGCTGAAAAAAATGGCGGGAAACGCAGAAAAATACAGTCTGGAAAATATAGAACCGTTAGAAAACAGCCCTCTTGGAGGGAAGCGCATCTGCTACCTTGGATCATCTGTAACCTTGGGTCTGTACTCAATGGATGTTTCTTTTGCAGATTATATCTCTTACAGAAATGGCTGTGAGTATGTAAAAGAAGCCGTCAGCGGCACTACTTTAGTGGATAACGGAAAGACGTCTTATATCCAAAGAATGAAAAATAATATCGGTACAGATGAGAAATTCGATGCGTTTGTCTGCCAGCTTTCCACGAATGACGCGTCGAAGGAAATGCCGATGGGAGAACTCAGCAGTTCAGAAAATCTGGAGGATTTTGATACACAGACAATAACAGGAGCAATGGAATATATCATTGTATATGCAAAGCAGGCATGGAATTGTCCCGTGATCTTTTATACCGGAACAAAATATGACAGTAAACAGTATCAGCAGATGGTAGATGTATTGTTTGAGCTTCAGGATAAATATGGAATAGGCGTGATCGACCTTTGGAATGACGAGGAGATGAATGACGTTTCTGAAAAAGAATATGAAGTTTATATGGCAGATCCGGTTCATCCGACGCAGGCAGGATATCTGGAATGGTGGACGCCTAAGATGGAAGAATACTTATATCAGTTTTTAGAAAGATGATTATTATATTAAGTTTCGTCGGTAAACTGCTTATATATCGTTGATGATTTGCCCTTTGGGATTATTTATAATTAAATCAAACAATGAAAGGACGGATAACGAAATGGAAAATGCAGTTACAAAAAGAGAAAAAATCAGTTATGGTTTGTATTTTATGGGACAGAATGTATTCTATGGACTGATAGGATATATGACTACATATTTTACAGATATCGGCATAACGGCAGCATTGGTTGCGATCGTGGCGCTGATCACGAAAGTGTGGGATGCCATCAACGATCCGATCTTCGGTATGATCATGGATAAGGTAAATTTTAAGAAAGGGAAATTCCTGCCGTGGCTTCGAATATCTGTCATAGCGATTCCGGTGGCGACCATTCTTCTTTTTACAATACCTACCGGGATTCCGATGATGGCTAAAATCATATGGGCAACACTTGCTTATATGTTATGGGATACAGCCTATACCCTTTGCGATGTGCCGATTTTTGGTATTGTTACCACGATGACAATAGACCAGAAGGAACGTATTTCACTAAACAGTATAGGAAGAATGTTTGTTATTTTTGCAGGTATTGTTACAGGAATTGTCCTGCCGTTGGTACGGCAGCGGTTAGGCGGCTGGGCGACAACAGTAATTGTGTTATCTCTTTTGTCAGCTGTTATGATGATTCCGATCTGTCTGTTCGCAAAGGAGAGAGTAATTGAAAAAGAAAGAGTACTGGACGAAGGGGCAGAAGAAAGTTATACGCTGCGCGATATGGCAGAATGTCTGCGGAAGAACAAATATTTATTGATTTTCTTTGCGGCTCCGCTCATCAGCAGCCTGCTTAATGTTGGGGCAAATTGGGGCTTATACGTTGCCCGGTACTGCCTTGGCGGTGAAGAAGCTGCCTCATATGTTTCGATGACGGTGATTATTCCGACCTTGATTGGTGCGGTTATGGCAGTAGAATTATGCAAGAAATATGACAAATTTAAAGTCTTCTATATTTCATATGTTTTCGCTTTACTTTTGGGAATTGTAAGATTCATGGCCGGGTATGAGAATATGACGGTGTATGTGATTTTAAATGCCTTAGGAGGAATCCCGCTGGGAATAGCAGTTATACTGCAGTATCAGTTTACGCCGGACTGCTACGAGTATGGACAGTACAAGACAGGATTAAAAATGCGAGGTGTAACGTTTGCAGCGCAGACATTTTTTACAAAATTAAATGGAGCGATCGCAACAGCAGTCAGTGTGTTTGCATTAACTTTAATCGGCTTCCGGGAAGGGGAAGGCGTTGTTCAGGCGGCAGGATTTGCCGATAAATTATGGACATTCAGCTGTCTTGGCAGCATTATCGGGGGTATTTGTACTCTGCTTATACTTCGCTTTTACAAGCTTAATGACCATGATGTCCAGCTAATGGCGAAATGCAACAATGGCGAGATCAGCCGTGAAGAGGCAGAGGCACAGATGATCAATCAGTATTAAGAAAAGAATGGAGGACTTTTGCGATGGACAGAATAAAGGAACTGATTTCAAAAATGACGCTGGAAGAGAAGGCAAGTCTCTGCTCGGGCGCTGATAACTGGCATACGAAAGAAATCAAACGACTGAACATTCCGTCAGTTATGATGGTGGACGGCCCTCACGGACTGAGAAAGCAGGAAGGGGAAACGGATCATCTGGGATTGAATGAAAGTGTGAAGGCCGTTTGTTTCCCGGCAGCCTGTGCAACAGCCTCCAGCTTCGATGTTGACCTGATGGAACGGATGGGAGAGACGCTGGGAGCGGAGTGTCAGGCCGAGAATGTAAGCATGCTGCTTGGTCCGGCGGTAAATATTAAAAGGAGCCCGTTATGCGGACGGAACTTTGAGTATCTGTCGGAGGATCCATATCTGGCAGGCAGGATGGCATCGGCATATATCCGCGGAGTACAGAGTCAGGGCGTGGGGACAAGCATTAAGCACTTCGCGCTGAATAATCAGGAAACACTCCGTATGACGATATCTTCCGAGGTGTCAGAACGTGCGCTCAGGGAAATCTACCTGCCTGCGTTTGAGGAAGCAGTAAAAGAATCAGTTCCAAGAACCGTCATGTGCAGCTACAACAAAATAAATGGAGAATATGCTTCAGAAAACAGATATCTTCTGACAGATATCCTGAGAAAAGAATGGGGATACAAAGGCTGCGTCGTCAGTGACTGGGGCGCTGTAAATAACCGAGTGAAGGGACTGCAGGCCGGACTGGATCTGGAGATGCCTTATTCCGGAGGATACAATGACAGACAGATTGTAACGGCAGTACAGGAGGGAAGACTGGACGAAGCTGTGCTGGATGAAGCGGTGGAACGGGTATTGAATGTTGTATTTGCCGGTGAAGGGCAGCATCGTCCGGAAGTTATATCTGATAAGGAAACAGATCATAAAAAAGCAGCGGATATTGAGACGGAATGTGCGGTCCTACTGGAAAATAACGGTATACTTCCGCTGAACACAGACAGAAAGGTTGCCTATATAGGGGAATTTGCTGAAAAGCCGCGGTATCAGGGCGGTGGCTCCAGCCATATCAATCCGTTCAGGGTTGTCTCGGCATTGGATGCTGCCGGAGAAAAAGGGCGCAGCGTAACTTATGCAAAAGGATTTTCTATGGAAAATGACGCGATGACGGAACAGGAGCTGGAAAAAGCGCTTCGAACTGCTGCAGAAGCAGATGTTGCGGTAATCTTTGCCGGGCTGCCTGAGATATTTGAGTCAGAAGGGTATGACAGAACATCCATGAAGCTGCCCCAATGCCAGGACCGCCTGATTAAAGAAGTGCTGAAAGTACAGCCTAATGTTGTAGTTGTACTCCACAATGGAAGCCCGGTAGAGCTGCCATGGGCTGATAAAGTAAGCGCGATCCTCGAAATGTATCTCGGAGGTCAGGGCGTTGGCGAAGCCTGTGACCGGCTGTTATACGGAGAAGCGAATCCGTCCGGCAGGCTGGCGGAGACATTCCCGTACCGGCTGGAAGATAATCCGAGCTTCCTTCATTTTCCGGGAAATGGAAAGCGGGTGTTATATGGCGAGGATATCTTTGTCGGATACCGTTATTATGATACAAAGAAGGTCCCGGTGCGGTATGCATTCGGACATGGGCTGTCTTACACGGAATTTACTTATGGGGACCTGACTTTGTCATCGGCTCAAATGACGGATGAGGATATCCTGACGGTCTCCTTCAAGGTGAAAAATACAGGGAAGACAGAAGGAAAAGAAGTCGTACAGCTGTACGTAGCTGACCTGTGCGGCACACCGGAAAGACCGGTCAAGGAATTGAAAGGATTTGCCAAAGTTCATCTCCTGCCGGGAGAGGAGAAAACGGTGTCGATGGAAATTTCGGCGAGGGATCTTTCCTATTATGAAGAACGTCTCGGGGACTGGTATGCGCCATCCGGAACATACCGGATCCTGATCGGCCATGCTTCTGATGACATCCGATTACATGCGGATATTGTGTTTGAAACACAGAAAGAACTGCCCCTTCGCGCAGATTTCACAACAACGTTCGGAGAATTATTGGATCATACGAAAACCGCTCCCGTTATTACGGAACTGCTGGCGCCATTGGCAGCAGCGGCTGCATCAGCAGAAGGGATGAGTGACGAATACAAGAAGCTGGGAGAGCAAGTTATCCGGGAAATGCCGCTGAAATCTCTGCTGGGGCAGATGCCGGGAGAACAGGTGGAACAGCTGATCGGGCAGCTGAATTGTTTACTTGCACAATAGGATAATTGAGGAAGGATGTTCAAAAAATGAAAAAAGAACACGAAATTTTATTTGAACCATTTAAAATTGGAACGGTAATGATTAAAAACCGTTTTGTTCTGGAACCAATGGAAGGTACAAACATGATAGACTGCTTACCTATTTTTAAAATTGGTGAGGATATCCATGATTATTATGTGGAGCGTGCAAAGAATCATGTAGGTTTAATTATTCCCGGAATGGTTACTCTGCGTAGTATGGTGGGGAAACAGTGGCTTTATGAGCAGAAAGAAATTTTCGAAGGACTAAAGCCGCTTTTAGCAGAAATTCATAGTTACGGTGCAAAAGTGTTTTTGCAGATTGGTGCAGGATGGGGACGAACATTTACGATGCCGCTGGCATTAAAGGAACTTCATGAAAAAGAGAAGGAAACCGGACAAAAGTCCATGTTTGACTGGGATAGTCTTCTTGTAGCCCCTAGTGAGCTGCCTAACCGTTGGCTTCCAGAAATTATACATAGACCACTGACGGAAGGAGAAATTCTTGAGTATGTGGAAGCCTATGGTAAGACAGCCAGACTTTGTATGGAGACAGGGTTTGACGGTGTGGAAGTGCATGCTGTGCATGAAGGCTATCTGCTGGATCAGTTTACAACGAAGTATACGAATCGGAGAACAGATCAGTATGGGGGGACTTTTAATAACCGCTACAGGTTTGCGAAAGAAGTTGTAGAGGAGATTAAGCGACAGTGCGGTGACACATTCCCTGTATCCCTTCGGTATTCCGTAACCAGTAAGACAATCGGCTTTGGTATCGGGGCAGTTTATGGTGAGAAATTTACAGAAGTCGGCAGAGATCTTGAGGAAGGGCTGAAAGCCGCAAAATATCTTCAGGATGCAGGATATGATATGCTTAATGCGGACAATGGGACTTACGATTCATGGTACTGGGCGCATCCGCCTGTATATATGCCTTTAAACTGTAACATGGCGGAGGTGACACGATTAAAAGAAGTGGTAGAAATTCCTGTGGTATGTGCAGGAAGAATGCAGCCTGATGAAGCTTCAGCATCTATATCAGAAGGAAAACTGGATGCTATGGGAATCGGACGTCAGTTCCTGGCCGATCCGGAATATATTGTAAAACTGGAACAGGAGAAATTTAGTGACATTCTTCCTTGCATTGCATGTCATAATGCATGTCTTCCGATTTATCATTATGAAGGCGTTGGCTGTGAAATCGATGAAGAGGATGGAAAAACACAGGGGCATTGTGCGTTGAATCCTAGGACATTCTGTGAGCAGAAATATGATTTTGGGAAAAAAGCAGCTGTAACAAAAAGTATTGCGGTCATCGGCGGGGGTATCGCTGGGATGACTGTAGCACGAATTGCGGCAATCCGAGGTCATGAGGTAACAATTTATGAAAAGAGTGACCGGCTCTGCGGTGTGTTTAACGCTGCAGCAGCACCTGAATTTAAAGAAAAAGATAAGGAATTTATAAGATGGATTCAACAAGAAATAGAAAGCCTGCCGATTAAAGTGGAATACAACTGTGAAATTACAACTCTGGCTGAGCTGACAGCAGATGAAATTATCATTGCTACGGGCGCGAAACCTAAAAAGCTAGATGTTCCGGGACAGGAAAAAGCTATTGAAGCAACGGAATATCTGCTGGGGGGAAAAGTAGGAAAGGACGTCGCTGTAATCGGCGGAGGTTTGACGGGGTGCGAGATTGCCTATGACCTTGTGCTGAAAGGAAAACGACCGGTTATTGTGGAAATGGCAGACGATATTTTAAAGACCAAGGGACTCTGCATGGCAAACTCCAGTTGTCTGAGAGACTTATTGCGGTATTATGAAGTTCCTATTTATAAAAACGCAAAGCTCTTAGAAATCATTGAAAATGGAATTGTCATTGAGACAGCGGAAAAGACAATACAGCTGGAATGCGACGACGTGATAATGAGCTGTGGTTATATGCCAGACACGAGGCTTGTTGACGGCGGAACACAACAGGGGAAAACGAATATTCATATAGTCGGCGATGTTAAAAAGGTTGGAAATTTGAAAACAGCAATCTGGGAGGCTTATGATTTAGCATTTTCTTTGTAAGATTAAACTCTTAAGCGGACAAAGAGGCTTTTAATATATTATAGAAACACTGCTATAAGAATTATTGATACCATTAGGCTGTCGATTTTTGAGGGATGTCATATACAGAATTATACTGACTAATATTAAGTTTTAATCGGTATTTCAATTTGTGTGATGTAATCATCAAAGGAGTCAATGCCCTGCTATAATTCCATTGACGGAGAACCGGCCTCGGTTTCCCACAGATTACTGACAGAACTTCTTCGGGAGAGAATGGGATTTGACGGACTGTGTATCAGTGATTACGGCGGCATCAGCAATGCCCACGAAGTCCAGCGGATCGGAGAGACTATTGGAGAAACAGGATTTCTTGCCATGGAAGCAGGGATGGACATGGAGATGCCGAAAGCGATCGGTTATGGCGAAAAACTCAAAGAAATGTTCCGAAGCGGACAGGCGGATACAGAATTGCTGGACCGGACAGTTCTGAGGGTGTTGGAAGCGAAATTCCGCATGGGCCTGTTTGAACAACCTTTCGCAATGGACGGTGAGTCCTGCAAAAAGATTTTTGAAGAGAAAGAGGGGGCGGAGCTGTCCCTTCGGTCGGCAAGGGAATCCATGGTGCTTTTGAAAAACAACGGGGTACTTCCTTTGTCAGGCAAGATCAAGAAGCTGGCCCTGATCGGGCCTCATGCAGACTGTGCCCGTAAGTTCTTCGGCGGATATACTCATCTGTGCATGATGGAGTCGGTCTACGCGGCCGCAAGTTCTATCGCAGGGGTAGAGGGCAGCCCGGAGTCCGGACAGATCGGCGGGGCAATGCTGCCAGACGGCGAACCGGTGAATTATGTCCCGGGTACAAAGATCCAGTCAGATGAAGCAGAACTCTTTAACGACATCCTGCGCTTACAGAAGCCGGGATGCAGAAGCCTGTTAGAAGAACTAAAGGAGCGTATGACAGATACGGAGATTCTGTATGTGTATGGATACCCGGTTGCCGGAAAGGATCAGAGCAGATTTGAGGAGGCACTGCAGGCAGTCAGGGAAGCTGATGTTGTGATCCTCACTCTGGGAGGAAAGCACGGTACATGCTCTATGGCGACCATGGGAGAAGGTGTGGACGCTGCCGACATCAATTTGCCGGAATGTCAGGACGCATTTATTAAAGCAGCATCGGTGTATGGAAAGCCCTTAATCGGCATCCATTTTGATGGCAGGCCGATCTCCAGTGACACGGCAGACCAATATCTGGATGCCGTCATAGAAGCCTGGAGCCCGGCGGAAACGGGAGCGCAGGCTGTGGCAGATGTCCTGCTGGGAGCATATAATCCGGGCGGCAAACTGCCAGTATCCGTGGCATATCACGCCGGACAGATTCCAATCTACTATAATCACCCAAACGGTTCCGCATGGCATCAGCAGGAGAGTATCGGATTCGTCAATTATGTGGATGTTCCCCATACACCGAGATATTGCTTTGGACATGGATTGTCTTATACACAGTTTGAGTATTCAGACATTCATATATCGACGGCAGAGATTGGAGCAGAAGAATCGGTACAGATCAGCTGTGTGGTAAAGAATGCGGGAAACTGTGCCGGGGATGAAGTGGTACAACTTTATCTCAGGGATAGATTTGCAAGTATGACACGCCCGGTGAAAGAGCTTGCCGGATTTAAGCGAATCCATATGGAACCGGGAGAGAAAGTACGGGTAACATTTACAGTACAGGCGGATCAGTCAGCATTTCTTGACAGGCAGATGCGCTGGAAGGTGGAAAAAGGAGAGATAGATGTAGAAATTGGAAGTTCTTCTGAGGATATACGGTTAAAAGGAACATACCGGATCACAGAGGATAGATGGATAGACGGCGCAAAAAGAGCATTTTATGCGAAAGTACAGAAAGACAAAGTATAGCTTAGGCATACACTTACAGCGGGTCGGGTAAGATATCCGGCAGGACAGGAGGAAAACAGATGGATAGGAAGTTACTTGCCAGAAGGATTGCAGAAGAATCCATTGTATTGTTGAAAAACGAAGATCATATGCTTCCTTTAAAAGAGAAGAAAGAGATCGCGTTTTTCGGGAGGACGCAGATTGGCACTTTATATTCCGGAAACGGATCCGGCGGTGCAAATGTGGCCGGATGCGGCACGATTCTGGAAGAATGTGAAAATTGCGGAATCAGACCTGAGCCACTTTTAAAGGGCTTTTATGAATATAAGATAAATGAGGAACGGGTCACGGAAGAGGATGAGTTTGACTGGACTAAAGTCAGTGAGATGGTAAACAGTGGAATTATGTATGAAATATTCGGCAAATACCGCGCTCCGCTTGATGAGTACGAAGTGCCCGGCACACTTATTGACCAGGCGGCAGAAAAAACTGACACAGCACTTATTGTAATTGGCAGAAATTCTGGCGGTGAGGAGTGTGACCGTCACCTTTCAGAGGATTATTACCTGACTAATTCAGAAGAAAGTCTGCTGAAGGAAGTCTGCAGTCATTTTACAAATGTAGTGGTAGTCTTGAATGTTAACGGGCTGATCGATCTGTCCTGGGTGAGAAAGTATGCAAATATAAAAAGCCTTCTGTTTATTGGAATCCCAGGGGAAGAAGGGGCTTCTGCGCTAGCTGGCATTTTAACGGGGGAGACCAATCCCTCCGGGAAACTGGCGGTGACCATAGCGGAACATTATGAAGATTACTCGTCGGCAGACCATTTCTCATGGGATAAGGAGCATCTGGAGAATGTTCTTGACTATGAGAGCTACGGCCTTTCCTCAGAAGAAAACGGAAGTACAGGTTTTTCTAAAAGCCCGGTGAGTGTGTACTGGGAAGATATCTATACCGGTTACCGATATTTTGATACATTCGGGAAACCGGTGCTTTACCCCTTTGGTTATGGGCTTTCTTACACTGAATTTGCAATCAGCGATGCCTCGGCCGAGAAGCAAAACGGCGGTATTATGGTGACAGCCAATGTGAAAAATATTGGGGAAATATCAGGGAAAGAGGTAATCCAGGTTTATCTGTCCAAGGTAAACCCGGCAGAGGGTGTGGAACGTCCTTATCAGGAATTGAAGGGATTTGAGAAAACCGCGGACCTTGCTCCGGGAGAAAAAGAGAAGGTTAAGATCTGGATTCCATGGAGAGAACTGGCGGTTTATGACGAAGGAAGAGCTGCGTGGGTCATAGAGTCGGGCGATTATCTCCTGAAGATGGGAAATTCATCAAGAGACACCTCCCTGGTGGGAATGGTACGCCTGGGGGATACAGTCCTTACAGAACAGTGCGCGAACCGTATGATAATCTTAGAATGCAACAGAGATAAGCTTTCGTTCCTGACACAGAAAGACTACGCAGGGTGCCATCTGGAAGACAGATGTGAGAAGAAACCTGATGGAGGCGTGACCGGGATGGCGGTAATTTCTGTAACGGAAGAGGATATTCTTGCAGGAGGGGAGAGCAGACAGGCTGAAAAAGAAACGCAGCAAAATCTGCCGGAGCTCTCCATCGAAGAACTCGCTTCTCTCTGTGTGGGCTATGGGCCGGGCACTCCCTTTGCGGCTGTGGGGGACCGCAGTGACCCGTCTGCGATTTTCGATGGTGAAGGAAAACCGATTACAACAAACAACCACCCGACAGGATATCCGGGATATGTTTCTCCGGCAATTGAGGAAAAAGGGATCAAGTCCATTTTCTATAAAGACGGCCCGGCCGGGATCGGCGGTATTGCCTGGCCGACGGAAATGCTCATAGCCTGCTCGTTCGACAGGAAACTGTGGCAGATGTTTGGAGATGCAGTAGGGAAAGAATGTGAAGATCAGCAGGTGAATGTCTGGCTTGCTCCTGCTGTGAATCTCCACAGAAATCCGCTGTGCGGCAGAAATTTTGAATATTTTTCTGAAGATCCGTACCTGACAGGAGTCTGTGCCTGCGAGATCACAAAAGGCGTACAGAATGGCCGGCCGGTTATCGTGTGCCCGAAACACTTCGCGGCAAATGAGCAGGAGACATTCCGGCGCGGAAATGCAGGGAAAAAGGTAGACGCTGTTGACTCTATACTGACAGAGCGCTCGGCCAGGGAACTATACCTGAAGCCTTTTGAAATGCTGGTGAGAGAAGCACATATTGCCTGCATTATGACGTCTTTTAACAAGATAAACGGCGTTTTCGCCGGGGGCAGTAAGGATCTGTGCACCCGTATCCTTCGGGAAGAATGGGGATTTGACGGCGCTGTGGTGACAGACTGGGGCGATATGGATATTGTGGTAGACGGAGCAGACGCCGTGGCTGCGGGAAATGATATCGTCATGCCGGGCGGACCGCCGGTGATTCGTCAGATCCTGAAAGGATATGAAGAAGGAAGAGTGACCAGAGAAGAAATGGAAACAGCGGCAGGACATCTTCTGTGCATGATCCGCAGGATTCATGGAAAGGAGAAATAGAAGTATGGGAGAAAAAATCTACAAAACAGTTGAAAATTCAGGCGTCATGAATGTTGTGGCCGGAGCCCTTGCGATTGCTGTGGGAGTGTCTGCTCTGGTGAGCGGGATACGGCTTCTGATTACTCGGAGAAAGCTGCTTTTTTAAGGGGACTGCCAGATGAAAAAATATAAAAGGGAAAAACTAATTGTAAGTATTTTTGCCGTCATATTTGTTGTTATAGTGGTTATTCTTGGAAACTTTTTGGTTACATATATATCTTCTGACTTGAGTTTTGGCCAGAATTGTCTTTTGCGAATACCATTTTATGGAACATTAGTTTTTACATCTTCGCTTATAGGACTGCTGTTTAGAAACGATAGTAAAAAAGATATTGTCGAAGAAAATTCAAAAGGAAGGATTCAAGATGAATAAAATTACAGAAGTAAAAATAGAAAGAGGAATCCCGATTCTGTATGTGGACGGGCAGCCTTTTTGGGCGTTTGCAGGGGAGGTGCACAACTCAGCCGCCTATGCCCCGGACAGGATGTAGGCAGAGATATGGATGAAGATGGATCAGAGTCATCTGAATACACTGATTGTACCGGTGTACTGGGAGACGCTGGAGCCGGAAGAAGGCAGCTATGATTTTTCGCTTGTGGATTCACTTCTTGAGCAGGCTGTCAGATTTAAGAAAAAGCTGATCCTGCTCTGGTTCGGTCTATGGAAGAATGCAGAGTCGGCTTATGTGCCGGCATGGATGAAGCAGGACAGTGAAACATTTTTCCGTGCGGAAATGTATGGTGGAGAAAGGTTAAATACGATTTTTCCTCTGTGCTGGGAGGCGGTGGAGAGAGATGCCGCTGCATTTTCCCGTCTGATTGGACATCTGCGGGAGGTTGATAAAAACTCATCGGTCATCATGGTCCAGGTAGAAAATGAAGTGGGACTGCTTGGAACAGAGCGTGATTACTGCCGTCAGGCAGAGGAGGCGTTTACAGGAAATGTGCCGGATAAACTGATGGATGCAGCTGTAAAATCAGGAAAAATCCGTGCCAGGGAAACAGGATGGCCTGAAAAGGCAGACTGGACTGTCGTATTCGGAGAAGACGCAGGGGAGATTTTTTCCGCATGGTTTTTTGCCTCCGCTCTGGAGAGGATTGCATCAGTCGGAAAAAAAGAGTATCCTCTGCCCTGCTACGCCAATGTGTGGCTGAAACAGTTCCCCTGGTATGCTGGTTCTTATCCGTCGGGAGGCCCGGTGGAGGATATGCTCTGGGTGTGGAAAGCGGCGGCGCCTTCCCTCTTTACTATTGCCCCGGATATCTATGTCCCCTATGTGTCGGAGATCATGGAGAAGTATACCCGTCCGGATAATCCCCTTGTAATCCCGGAGGTGCGAAAAGACGCTGTAACAGCGTCATACGCTCTGTATGCTTACCTGAACTGCCATGCCCTGTGTTACGCACCGTTCGGGATTGAAGACCTGTGGCAGAAGGAGCCGGATGTGATCCCGAAAGAGGTGACGGAGGCTTTGAATATAGACCCGCTTTCTTTTGACATGACCGGGACAAAGGAGACTCTGGGAGAGGTATACAGACTCCTTGGCGAGATTAAGTCGCTGTATCTTAGGTACAGGGGAACAACTCATCTGAAGTGCTTTCTGAAAAATGCGGAAGGAGAGCAGGGATGTTATCTGAAGTTTAAGTCTTACGATATGGAAATCCGGTATCTGCCGCAACAGGTTGGAATGCCAACGGCAGCCGGGGCTGTGTTCGAGTTGGACGAAAATAATTTCCTGATTGTGGGGATGATGTGCAATGTATGTGTGCATACAAAACCGGGTGATCACAGAAAGGTGGATTTCATCAGAAAAGAAGCAGGAACATACAGTGACGGACAATGGAGATGCAGGCAGAGACAGAACGGCGATGAAAAGATTGTGACTATGCTATATGATATGCCGGAATGTGTGAAGATGGAACTATTTAAGTATTAGGGCTTCACAGGCAGAAAGGAATAGGATTTAAGGGAAGAAAAAATATCAAAGAACTGATCTCACAGATGACCTTAGAAGAGAAAGCAAGTCTGTGCTCAGGACTGGATTTCTGGCACACGAAAGGCGTGGAGCGCCTGGGTATTCCATCGGAAATGGTATGCGATGGTCCTCACGGTCTGAGAAAACAGGACGATGCATCGGATCATCTCGGGATCAATAACAGTATCAAAGCGGTATGTTTTCCGGCAGGCTGTGCGACGGCTTCAAGTTTCAATCGTGATCTGGTAAGGAAACTGGGAGAGACACTGGGGGAAGAGTGTCAGGCGGAACATGTAAGTACCATCCTTGGTTCTGCGATGAATATCAAACGTTCACCGCTCTGCGGACGGAATTTTGAATACTATTCTGAAGATCCTTATGTATCCACAGAGATGGCAGGAGTTCTGGTACATGGTGTGCAGAGCAAACATGTGGGGACCAGCCCGAAGCGCTTTATGGCAAACAACCAGGAGTATCACAGGATGACCAGCTTTTCTGAGATGGGTGAGCGCACCATGAGAGAAATCTATCTGGCGTCCTTTTAGAGGATGGTAAAGAAAGAGAAACCATGGACGATTATGAATTCCTACAATAAACTGAATGGAACTTATCTCTGTGAAAATAAAGAAATCCTGTCAGATATGTGGAAAGCGGCGCATATGAGATACAGATTGGAGAAAATGCTCAGGATATCGTCCTTTCCAGTAGGGTAACTGTGAATTCAGTAACGGACATTCCAAAGGTATATACCAGAAATTCCACGATAGGGGAAATTTTGGCAGATACAAATGGAAAAGAAATTTTCCAAAAGACAATGGCCCAAATGTTGGGTGACAATGCACAGCTTATAGCAGCGCAGGAAGATAACAGCGGAGCGATTAATGAAGAAATGATGACGGCAATGGCGGAGGGAATGTCGCTAAGACAGTTGCTCAGTTTTATCCCGGGAGTTAGCCGAAATGTCCTTGAAGAACTAATAAACAAATTAAATAAACATAAATTTAAGATGGAGGAAGCGCAGCAATATTGGATTATGCGTTCTCTGCTCTCCCCCCCCCATTTTTCCCTTTATACTCGAAAAGCAGTTCTTCCTTTAGATATTCATTGTACATCAAAAAGCAATTAGATTAAATGTGTAGTGAAATACGGGAATAATGTCCGACAGACCAAAGCCCTCTGGTCTGCCGGCTTACGGAGAATTATCAAAATCAGAATTGTTTTGTATTTCTAAAAGTTGTTCTACAAGAAAATTTAAGGAGTTTATGAGCAATTTTTGATTTTGCTTGTTACAGGCATAAAATTTACCTAAGAAGTATTGGAGAGCTTCTTCATCAACAGGAGCTTTAGAAGGAAATATAGTATTTCCGGAAATACCGAGTCGATCAACTAAAAGACATAGGGTTTCGTAAGTGGGATTTTTTCTTCCTTTTTCTATATCCTGAATGGTTTTTACCGCCAGTCCAGACTGATCAGCAAGTTCCTGTTGAGTTAATTGACATTCTTTTCTTGCGGAACGTATTCGTTTCCCTAGAAAAATAAATTTATCTTCCGGCATAGTTGTTCACCTCAAATCTATTCTACTGTGCTGGTTTGACTTTTTGCATTGCCTTATAATGCCGGGAAAATACATATTAGTATGCCGGTTGCTTTGGGTGAATATCGCTGGCTTTGCTGTAAGAAAATAAAAAACAGTTTCTTACAGCAGGGCTTATTTTTCGTGCCGTCTGTGAGTTTCTGTTGGGAGAATCATGGACGGCCTTTTTTGTTATTATCTTTATCACTTAAAGTATAGGAAACTTTTCTTAAAAAAAATCTATTGTGGTTATGGGATTTTTATTGTTGGAAATCGGCACTAATCTACATAAAAAATCTATATAAAAGCTCAGGTCAACAATTCCTTAATTATGATGCCAGGAAGCGTAAAAAACTCCCTGGCGTTTTTCTTTGTCGAATTTTGTGGAACTTTCTCCAAAAACCTCGAAATCGTGGGCCGCCGATCATCAGAGTAAGATTCTGATGAAAGGTTTTGGAGAGGTTGGAGAAAAGTTTTTTAAAAAATTTTCCCGCTTTTTCGATTTTTTATCGGTTTCTCTCCTGTCCTCGCTGTGAAAGGGAGGAACAGGCATCTTTTACTACGGCTTTAAGCAGAAGGGAGGTGATCCCTTTTGAAATTGAACCGTCAGGAAAAAGAAATCGTGCGGAGAAAATTTTGTACCTATTGCATTAAAGTTTTGCATGGTGAGGCACTGAATTATCTTGATGAGCTGGATCGGCAGAGAGAGCGGGAAGTGATCTTTTCTGAACTTCTTAAGAAAGATCTGGACGCTCTGTATTGCTGTGACGATTATGATATGGCAGATTATTTTACCGTTATGGGCAGACAGGTTCCCGTCCGTGACGAGTGGATCAGCATGGCGCTGAAAAAACTTCCTGTAAAAAAGCGGGAAATTATTCTGATGCTTTATTTTCTGAATATGACAGAGAAAGAAATCGCTGATTGCCTGAAATTGGTGCAGAGTACCATACATTATCATAAAGATGATTCTTTAAGGCTTTTGAGAAAATTGATGGAGTGAATTTACATATGAAATCAAAGAAACACAGAGAACTACCGGAGTTTGAAATTATCCAGGCAGCTATCGAAGGTGACGCCGAAGCAATCAATCAGATACTTTCCTATTTTCAGCCATTTATTAATAGTGAGTGCAAGAGAGAATATAAGGATGAATTTGGGAGAGTTCATTATGTGGTTGATGAATATATGAAAAGGCGGATGGAGACAAAGCTGATTACAAAAATTCTGGATTTTAAGATCCGTCTATAACAAAAGGACGGGAATATTCCCTTTCTATTCCCGTCTCTGAAAGCACTGTACCTTGATAATTGAATATTTTATCCTGCAGGACGTAAGGAAACAGTGGAGCCGGGTGGCAGATACGCCAGGATGATCCAACATCAATTCTAACTTTGCGACACTGTGTCGTAAAGTTCGTATATATAGACAGAGCAGAAGTTGAAGATGGATAGGAGCGAAGAAATATCATGCTGCGGGCAGAGCCTGGGAACTTTGCGGCGAAGATACTGTTTCTGATAATGATACTTCCGGAGAGGCTGCTCTGGTCTGAAAAGATGGTGAGATACCAATGAGGCTGTTCCCCGACAGCCGCCTGCAGGATTTTTGCAGTAACGAAAGGGGAGAATGAAATGGATACAAAAAAATTACTGCGATATACAATGCAGTTGGCTATGCTTAAACAGCTTTTAACAAAGAAGTTGATTGACGAAAATGAGTATTCGCTGATACAGAAAAGACTGATGAAAGATTATGGCATTATTTCCAATATTACCGCTTGACGAATCATTTGTGCTGATCTATAATAAAATCATCACTACGATAGGAATACAAAAAATAAAGGAGCGGAAAATGGAAATAGAATTGATTAAGGCAAATGAATTTTCTGAAAGCTCTGCCAGAAAACGTGCCGAGCGATTAAGAGTTGCCGCTTATTGCCGTGTGAGTACGGATGATGAAGATCAGATAAAAAGCTATAATTCTATGGTGAGGTATTATACAGACCTTATCCAGAATAATAAGGACTGGATATTTGTAGGTGTATATGCGGATAAAGCCATTACGGGAACAAAGATAGACAAGCGGGATGAATTTCAGCGGATCATTCAGGACTGCATGGACGGCAAGATTGATATGATTATAGCTAAGAGTATTCCCCGCTTTGCCAGAAATACATTAGATACTTTGAAATATGTCCGCATGCTGAAAGAAAGGAATATCGCAGTCTATTTTGAAGTAGAAAAGATAAATACGTTAAAGGATGGAGAATTTCTTATCACGATTTTAAGCTCTGTTGCACAGCAGGAGGTTGAAAATACCTCAGCCAATGTGAAAAAGGGACTGAAAATGAAAATGAAACGGGGAGAACTCGTTGGCTTTCAGGGGTGCATGGGCTATGATTATGATGTGGCTACAAAATCCATTTCCATTAACGAAGAAGGTGCAAAGGTTGTCCGCTATATATTTGAACGGTATGTAGCGGGAGCCGGAAGTACAATGATTGCCAGAGAATTGAATGAACAGGGAATAATGACAATAAAAGGAAATCCCTGGGTGTCATCCAGTGTCATGGGAATTATAAATAATGAAAAATACAAGGGTGACATTTTACTAGGAAAAACATTTACAGTCGATCCTATCTCAAAAAGACGGTTAGAGAACTTAGGAGAGGAAGATCGGTATTACATACATGATCACCATGAACCAATTATTTCAGAGGAAATGTTTGCCAGAGCGCAGGAAATCAGGAGCCGACGAAACGGAAACCGTAAGCATGGTGTTACTCCGGGAAAACGGGAGAAATTCAGCAGACAGTATGCTTTTAGCTGTTTGCTAGAATGTGGATTCTGTGGAGGCAATCTTTCACGTAGACGCTGGCACAGTAATTCAAAGTATAAGAAAACTATCTGGCAATGTGTGAAGGCTACGAAAGAGGGCAAGCGTTTCTGTCCGGATAGTAAAGGAATCCCGGAGCAGGTAATAGAGGAAGCCTTCGTGGAGTCGTATCGGATGCTCTGCAGAGACAATAAAGACGTCCTGGAAGAATTTCTGAAACGTACGGAAAAGGCTCTCGGAGAAAATTCCGCAAAAGATCAGTTGAACAAACTTCAAAAAAAGATTGATAATCTCTCATATAAGAGAAAGAAGCTGTTGGACAATTATTTGAGTGGTATTGTGGAACAGGATATTTATGAAGAAACAGATGCAAGTCTTAAGACCGATTTAAGCAATGCAAAAGCTAAGTTGGAGTATTTTCAACAGCAGGCGGATGAAGAAGGCTCGCTGCAAAGGAGGATTGCAGATTTTAAAAAAGCATTATCTCAAAATGAGGTGTTAGAGGAATTTGACAGGGGTATATTTGAGAGTATAATTGAAAAGGTAATCATTGGTGGTTACGATGAAAACGGAGAAAAAGATCCCTATAAAATTACTTTCATATATAAAACAGGATTTAAGAATGAAATTGGAAATGCAAAGAAGCGGTTTGGAAAATCCGCTGGTGTCGGTGACAAAGTGAAAAAAATGTGTTCCGATGTCAGTGACAAGGTGAAGGATGTGTATTCCAATGTTAGTGACAACACATATTGTGCAGGAATATGGAAGGTATGCAGTGGGGAAAGGCGGAAGCAGGATTGTAAGTGCGATCGTTCCGGGAGTGATGGCACAGACCGGGATGGAGTCTGCAGAAATTATACGGGGAATAGTAAATGAGACAACCCCTGATCTGATTATGGTAATTGATGCACTGGCAGCAAGAAGTACCAAAAGACTGAACCGGACAATACAGATTTCTGATGCGGGAATTCATCCGGGAGCAGGGGTTGGAAATCACCGAAGTGAGATTACAAAAGATACGATGGGAATTCCGGTCATTGCAATCGGAGTGCCGACAGTTGTGGATGCGGCAACCATTGTGAATGATACAATGGAGAACTTTATTACGGCACTGGAAACATCAGAAACATTAAAAGGGGTGGGAGTGGTATTGCAGGGATATAATTCCGCAGAGAAATATGAACTGGTAAAGGAATTGATTGCTCCGCATCTGAATGGTATGTTTGTGACACCAAAAGATATTGATGATACAGTAAGACGAATCAGTTATACAATTTCAGAAGCAATGAATATGCTTTTTGCGGGGAAAGAAAAAATAATGCAGTCATAACATTTACAATATTGCCATAATTATAGTAAGAACTAAGATATCGTAAAAATCAGTAAACGGCAGAGGTGTTAAAAATGTGAAAAAGAAAGACAGGCAGAGAATGTTGGAAAAATATATGAAGTGTGCAGCCTGGGGCAGTGCTGGAATACTTCTGACCTGTTTCATAAGAGGTCATGTAATAAAAGAAAATGGAACAGTACGAGAACTGAAAATATCATTCCTGGAAAAAGAAAAAGAGGTCATTGCAGATTGTGCTGTCGGAAATATAATGACGACACTGACTTATACATCGGAAAAAGACCATGTCGGAGGTCTTACAGAGGACGTGACACAGACAGTGATGAAATTGTTCCCGATTGGAACCTATCTGTCAGCGGAAAAAGAGGATACTATCGCCGAAGATTCCCAGACCTATGCCATGATATTAGAAAAGCAGGCGAATGATGAAAATGCCGTGGATGAAAATGGAAAGCTCATTACGCAGGGGCAAAGTGTCACGCAGCAGGAGATGGTGAAGATACCGGAGGCTAAAGTAGACATATCCATGGATAAATTAAGAGATTACGAATATCTGATGAGCCATTTTTACACAGTGGACAGCAGTACGATGGCGGATGCAAATCTGATCAATGCAGACCGGCTGCTTGGAAAGAATATGAAGCTGAATTCCAATTCTAATGAAGAGGCAGCCGGACCGAAGGTGCTGATCTATCATACACATTCCCAGGAGCAGTTTAAAGATTCTGTTCCGGGGGATGCGAATACATCGATTGTAGGTATGGGAACGTATCTGACAGATCTTTTGAATCAAAAGTATGGAATCGAGACGTATCATCATACAGGTGTTTATGATCTGGTAAATGGCAAACTGGACCGCAGCAAAGCATATCAGCTTGCGGAACCAGATGTGCAGAAGATATTAAAAGATAATCCAAGTATAGAAGTGGTGATCGACCTCCACCGGGACGGTGTGGCGGAAGGGACACATCTTGTGACAGAGGTGGATGGCAGACAGACGGCGCAGATCATGTTCTTCAACGGGCTCAGCAGAACGCGGGCAAATGGAAATATCAGTTATCTTCCGAATCCATATCTGGAAGACAATCTGGCATTTTCCCTTCAGATGGAGATTGCAGCAGCCAAATATTATCCGGGATTTGCCAGACACATTTTCCTTCGGGCATACCGCTATAACATGCATTTCAAACCGAAGACACTTCTGGTCGAGGCAGGAGCGCAGACGAATACAGTAGAAGAGATGCGAAATGCTATGGAACTTCTTGCAGAGCTTCTGCATCAGGTGCTGTCTTGATTCGAAAATATTTTTATGATAAGATATCCAAAGTATGGAAAAATCTGTATGATACTTGTGGAAGGTATCAGATGTGATGTTTTTCAATGTCTGTCATACAGATGGAAACGGAGAAAGGATATAGAAAGAATGGCGAAAAAGAATACATATGATGCGGGAAGTATCGCGATCCTGGAGGGACTGGAAGCGGTAAGAAAAAGACCCGGAATGTATATAGGAAGTGTTTCAACCAAAGGTCTGAACCATCTGATCTATGAGATTGTGGATAATGCGGTGGATGAGCATCTTGCCGGATATTGCAGCGAGATCCATGTGACACTGGAAAAAGACGGTTCGGCAACGATCGCAGATAACGGACGTGGTGTACCGGTAGACCTTCATGCAACAGGAGTATCGGCAGCTCGTGTGGTATACACGACACTTCATGCGGGCGGAAAATTCGACGATTCGGCATACAAGACCAGCGGAGGTTTGCATGGTGTCGGTTCTTCTGTTGTAAATGCGCTGTCTACCTATATGGATGTGCAGATCAGCAGGGACGGATATATCCACCATGACCGGTATGAACGGGGAAAACCGGTGATCGAATTGGAAGACGGATTACTGCCGACGATCGGAAAGACAAGAAAGACCGGAACGAAAGTGAATTTCCTTCCGGATGATACGATATTTGAAAAGACAAAGTTCAAAGCAGAAGAGGTAAAGAGCCGTCTTCATGAGACTGCTTATCTGAATCCGGATCTGAAGATCGTATTTGAAGATAAAAGGGGAGCAGAACCGGAACAGATCATTTATCATGAGCCGGACGGAATCCTTGGATTCATCCGTGAACTGAATCATAAAAAAGAAGTCGTACATGATCCGGTGTATTTCAAAGGGGAAGCAGAAGGCATCGAAGTAGAAGTGGCCTTCCAGTACGTCAACGAGTTCCATGAAAATGTACTTGGCTTCTGTAACAATATCTACAATGCAGAAGGAGGAACGCATCTGACCGGATTCAAGACGACATTTACAACGGCGATCAACCAGTATGCAAGAGAACTTGGTATTTTGAAAGAAAAGGATGCAAACTTTACCGGGGCCGATATCCGTAACGGTATGACGGCAATCGTATCGATCAAGCACCCGGATCCGAGATTTGAAGGTCAGACGAAGACCAAGCTTGACAATCCGGACGCGGCAAAGGCCTGCAGTAAGGTCACGAACGATGAGATCATCCGTTTCTTTGACCGTAATCTGGAGACGCTTAAGAAAGTCATTGGCTGTGCGGAGAAGGCGGCAAAGATCCGTAAGACGGAAGAGCGTGCGAAGACGAATCTTCTGACCAAGCAGAAATATTCTTTTGACAGTAACGGAAAGCTTGCGAACTGCGAAAGCCGTGATGCATCAAAATGTGAGATATTCATCGTAGAGGGAGACTCTGCCGGGGGGTCTGCGAAGACAGCCAGAGACCGTATGTTCCAGGCAATCCTTCCAATCCGTGGTAAGATCCTGAACGTGGAAAAAGCAAGTATCGATAAAGTGCTGGCGAATGCAGAGATCAAGACGATGATCAATGCATTTGGCTGCGGATTTTCCGAAGGATATGGAAATGACTTTGATATCAGCAAGCTGCGGTATGACAAGATCATCATCATGGCCGATGCCGACGTGGACGGTGCCCATATCTCGACACTGCTTTTGACGTTGTTCTACCGCTTTATGCCGGAACTGATTTTCGAAGGACATGTCTATATTGCGATGCCGCCTCTTTATAAGGCGATGCCGAAGAAAGGCGAGGAAGAATATCTGTATGATGATAAAGCACTGGAAAAATACAGAAGGACGCATGACGGTCCATTTACCTTACAGAGATACAAAGGTCTGGGAGAGATGGATGCAGAACAGTTGTGGGAGACAACCCTCAACCCGGAAACCAGACTGCTGAAACTGGTAGAGATTGAAGACGCAAGAATGGCATCCAGCGTAACCGAGATGCTGATGGGATCAGAAGTACCGCCAAGACGTTCATTTATTTATGAAAATGCGACAGAAGCGGAACTTGATATATAGAGATATATAGGATAGGAGAAATACAATGCAGGATTCACAGATCATCAGAACCGAATATTCGGACGTGATGAAAAAATCATATATCGATTATGCAATGAGCGTAATCATTGCCAGAGCCCTGCCGGATGTAAGAGACGGACTGAAACCAGTACAAAGACGTACACTTTACGATATGCACGAACTGGGGATCCGGTATGACAAACCGTACCGTAAATGTGCGCGTATCGTTGGAGATACCATGGGTAAATATCACCCGCACGGAGACAGTTCCATCTATGACGCACTGGTGGTCATGGCACAGGAATTTAAAAAAGGAATGATCCTTGTAGACGGACACGGTAACTTCGGTTCGATCGAAGGAGACGGTGCAGCCGCAATGCGTTATACTGAGGCGAGACTTGCGAAGATCACACAGGAAGCGTATCTGGCTGATCTGGACAAGGATATTGTAGACTTCATACCGAACTTTGACGAGACGGAGAAGGAACCGGTCGTACTTCCGGTGCGTATCCCGAACCTTCTGGTGAACGGTGCGGAAGGTATCGCGGTCGGTATGGCAACCAGTATCCCGACACACAATCTGGGAGAGGTTGTAGACGGTGTCAAAGCCTATATGAAAAATGAGGAGATCACGACCAGACAGCTGATGAAATATATCAAAGGGCCGGATTTCCCGACAGGTGGAATCGTGGTCAACAAAGACGACCTGCCGGAGATCTACGAGACAGGAACCGGAAAGATCAAGATCCGTGGAAAAGTTGAAGTAGAAGATATGAAGGGCGGAAAGAAACGTCTGGTCATCACAGAGATTCCTTATACCATGATCGGTGCGGGAATCGGGAAATTCTTAAATGATGTCTGCAATCTGGTAGAGACCAAGAAGACAACAGACATCGTGGATATTTCCAATCAGTCGTCCAAAGAAGGAATCCGTATCGTCATTGACCTGAAGAAAGGTGCGGACGTAGAGAATCTGACCAATATGCTCTATAAGAAGACCCGACTGGAAGATACCTTTGGAGTTAATATGCTGGCAGTTGCGGACGGAAGACCGGAGACCATGGGCCTGAAGCGTATCATCGAGGCACATGTAGACTTCCAGTTCGATATGGCGACGAGAAAATATAAGACATTACTTAAGAAAGAGCAGGATAAAAAAGAGATCCAGGAAGGTCTGATCAAAGCCTGTGACGTGATCGATCTGATTATCGAGATCTTAAGAGGAAGCCAGAATGTAAAAGACGCAAAGGCATGTCTGATGAACGGGGAGACAGAGAACATTAAGTTCAAGTCCTCCATTTCCAAAAAGATGGCGGGAATGTTAAGATTTACAGAGCGTCAGGCAACAGCGATCCTGGAGATGCGTCTGTACAAGCTGATCGGTCTGGAAATCGAAGCACTTCAGAAAGAACATGAAGAGACGCTGGCTAAGATTGAAAAATATGAAGATATCCTGAATAATTACGATTCGATGGCAGCAGTTATCATGGAAGATCTGGACCGTATCAAGAAGGAATTCGCAAGAAAGAGACGTACGGTTGTAGAGAATGCAGAAGAAGCTGTATTTGAAGAGAAGAAAGTCGAAGAACAGGAAGTTGTGTTCTTAATGGACCGTTTCGGATATGCGAAGACGGTAGATGTAAGTACTTATGAGCGTAATAAAGAAGCGGCAGATAATGAGAATAAATACATCCTGCACTGCATGAATACTGGCAAGATCTGCATTTTCACAAAAGATGGAAAGATGCATCAGGTGAAAGTGATGGATATCCCATATGGAAAATTCCGTGACAAGGGACAGCCGATCGACAATATCAGTAATTATGACAGCACGCAGGAAGAGATCGTGTACATCTGCGACTCCGAACAGATGCGGTATGCGAAGCTTTTATTTGCCACAAAGCAGGGGATGATCAAGAAGGTTGAAGGAACGGAATTCCAGGTAACAAAGCGTACCATTACAGCAACTAAGCTTCAGCCGGAAGATGAGGTCGTGAAGATCCAGGTTGTGACGGAGAACCAGCATATCGTACTGCAGACAACGGACGGATTCTTCTTACGCTTCCCGGCAGCAGAAGTGACGGAGAAGAAGAAAGGTGCGATCGGAGTGCGCGGCATCCGTCTGAAGAAAGACGATGCACTGACAGATGTGTATCTGTTTGAAGAAGGAACCGAGTGTAAGATTTCATACCATGAAAAAGAAGTTACCCTGAACCGCCTGAAACTTGCAAAACGAGACGGAACAGGAACCAAATACAGAGGGTAAACGATATGATACAGAACATAGAACCACATGTATATAGAAATGAATATGTACCGGAGCCGCCAAAGGAAGACAGCGTGATCTTATATTATGAAGGAAGAAAGATCCTGGTGAAGATTGAGGATCAGGAGATCTCGTTCCTTACATTTAAAGAGGCGGCAGTTTACAATCCGGATGTATATGAAGAGTATACGTATCTCTTTTCAATTGACGGACAGGGATATTATCTGGCAGAAGGAATTGATCCGGAGAATTTCCCAGGATTCGAACTGAAGGACAATCAGTATTTCCGCGAGGCAAGACCGAAATACAGACAGTTTGCGGCAGTGACGGGATGGCAGCTTTACCGCTGGTATCAGTCGCGGAAGTTCTGCGGTCACTGCGGACAGCCGATGGTGCATGACGACAAAGAGCGTATGATGCGCTGCCCGGACTGCGGTATGATGGAATTCCCGAAGATCTGTCCGGCGGTGATCATAGCTGTCACACATGGGGATAAGATTCTGATGTCAAAGTATGCGGGAAGAGAATACAAAAAGTATGCACTGCTTGCAGGATTTAATGAAACAGGCGAATCCATTGAAGAGACGGTAAGGCGTGAGGTCATGGAAGAGGTCGGACTGAAGGTGAAGAACCTGCGGTATTATAAGAGCCAGCCGTGGTCATTTACCGATACGCTGCTGATGGGATTCTTCTGTGAACTGGACGGGGAGGACGGTATCACACTGGATACCGATGAACTTGCCATGGCGGAGTGGTTTGAACGGGATAAGATGCCGGTAGAGGCAGAAGACTTAAGCCTGACAAACGAGATGATGATGGCGTTCAAACACGGAAAAGTGTAAAAAATACGCAAAATCCCTTGATTTTACAAAAGAACAGTGCTATAGTTAATTCAGTTACATAAATCAATCGGCAGAAGAGTGGACATATTGTTCACTCTTCTTTGTTGCATATCAAAGTATGCGCAGATAAGAAAGTGCCGACTGATATAGAAACATAGATAAGTAAGGTCTGCATAAGGAGGATTTTAGATTGTCAAAAAGAGAAATGTATGAACAGAAAACAGAAGAGATCCTGCTTCCAATCGTGGAAGAGTATGGATTTGAACTGGTGGATGTCGAATATGTAAAAGAAGGAAGTAACTGGTACCTTCGTGCATATATTGATAAACCGGGTGGAATCGGAGTGAATGACTGTGAGGTTGTAAGCCGCAGACTTTCCGATATTCTGGACGAGAAAGATTATATCGAAGATTCGTATATTCTGGAAGTCAGCTCACCGGGACTTGGCAGACCACTGAAGAAGGAAAAGGACTTCAAGAGAAGCCTTGGAGAAGAAGTTGAGATCAGAACCTACCGTATGATCGACAGAAAGAAGGAATTCACCGGGATCTTAAAGGATTACGATGAGACAACGGTTACGATCGAGATGGAAGATGAGACTGAGAAAACATTTGAAAAAAGCGAGATCGCACTGATCCGATTAGCATTTGATTTTTAAACGGCATGGATAAGTAAGGAGGAACAGACCATGAATACAGAATTATTAGAAGCGTTAAATATACTGGAGAAAGAGAAAGATATCAGTAAAGAGACACTGTTAGACGCCATTGAAAATTCACTGATGAATGCCTGTAAGAACCATTTCGGTAAGACAGACAACATCAAACTGATCATGAACAAGGAGACATGTGAGTATCAGTTATACGCTGAGAAAACGGTTGTAGAAGAAGTGGAAGACAAACTGGAGCAGATCAGTCTGGAAGATGCAAAAGAGATCGACAGCAAGTTCGAGCTTGGTGATATCGTGCATATTCCGATCGAGTCCAAATCATTCGGACGTATTGCAACACAGAATGCAAAGAACCTGATCTTACAGAAGATCCGTGAAGAAGAGCGTAAGGTTGTATACGATCAGTATTTTGAAAAAGAAAAAGATATCGTGACAGGTATCGTACAGCGTTATGTTGGAAAGAATGTCAGCATCAACCTTGGTAAAGCAGATGCTATGCTGACAGAGAATGAGCAGGTAAAAGGTGAGGTCTTCAAACCGACAGAACGTATCAAATTATATATCGTAGAAGTAAAGAATACGACAAAGGGACCTAAGATCCTGGTATCCCGTACACATCCGGAACTTGTAAAACGTCTGTTTGAATCAGAAGTTACAGAAGTAAAGGACGGTATCGTAGAGATCAAGAGTATCGCAAGAGAAGCAGGAAGCAGAACAAAGATCGCTGTATGGTCTAACGATCCTGATGTGGATCCGGTCGGTGCATGTGTTGGTATGAACGGAGCCAGAGTCAATGCGATCGTCAATGAACTGCGCGGCGAGAAGATCGACATCATCAACTGGAGTGACAATCCGGCAATCCTGATCGAGAATGCATTAAGCCCTGCAAAGGTTATTTCTGTAATGGCTGATCCGGATGAAAAGACAGCAAGCGTTATCGTTCCGGATTATCAGTTATCACTGGCTATCGGTAAAGAAGGTCAGAATGCAAGACTGGCAGCAAGACTGACAGGATATAAGATCGACATCAAGAATGAGACACAGGCAATCGAATCCGGTGAACTTCCGGAGAACTACATGGAATTAAGCGAAGGCGTATACGAAGAAGAGTACGATGACGATGCAGAAGAATTCGATGTAGAGAACACAGCAGATGCTGAATATGATGATGACGACGCAGAGATCACATTCGATGAAGTAGAGGATACAGAGGAATAGGTGATAATTCGTGGGAGCAAATAAAAAAGTTCCTATGCGTAAATGCGTAGGATGTCAGGAAATGAAGAGTAAAAAAGAGATGATTCGTGTCATCCGCACATCGGAGGGAGAATTTCTACTGGATGCAACAGGAAGAAAGAACGGACGCGGTGCTTATCTCTGCCCGAACAGTGACTGCCTTGCAAAAGCAGTGAAGAATAAGGGCCTGGAGAGATCCTTTAAGCAGGCTATCCCGAAAGAAGTGTATGAAGCACTGGAAAAGGAGATGGAAGTACTTGAGTCAGAATAAAGCATTATCTATGATCGGTCTTGCCACGAAAGCCGGCAAGGTTGCAAGTGGGGAGTTCTGTACGGAAAAAGAAGTAAAATCCGGAAGGGCATATCTTGTGATCGTTGCAGACGATGCATCCGATAATACCAAGAAGAAATTTCAGAACATGTGTGACTTTTATCAGGTCCCGATCTATTTTTACAAAGATAAAGATACATTGGGGCATGCAATGGGAAAAGAGTTCCGTGCATCTTTGGTTATCCTGGATGAGGGATTTGCAAAAGGAATCCGGAAGCATATAGACACAGAGAATCAGACAATTGCATAGAGGAGGCAGATTATATGTCAAATAATAAAGATATAGAAACAAATACAAACGAAAATACACAAAAATCAGAAACACCAAAGAAAAAGAATATCGTGCATGTAATACGTCCGCAGAATGCACAGAACGGTGGTAACAAAGGAAGAAGATCCGGAGGAAATCGTCAGAATTCCGGACAGGGAAAACCGATGCAGGTAAATAACGGTCGTCCGGCAAGACGTTCTGACCGTTCTGCAGCACAGAATGCGTCTGCAGAAGAAACACAGGCTCCAAAGAGGACAGAGAAACCGGCAGCAGAAAGAACACAGAACAGACGTCCGGAAAGAAGTGAAAGACCAGAGAGATCTGAAAGAAATGAAAGATCTGATAGAAACGACAGATCCGATAACAGAAATAACCGTGGTGGTGAAAGACGTGGCGGACGAGACGGACGTAACGGTGACCGCCAGGAAGGAAGAGGCGGACAGAGATTCCAGAGAGGAGACCGCCCGCAGAACGGACGTTCCGACAGAAACCAGGGAGACCGTGATAACAGACGAGACAATAACCGTGGCGATGACAGACAGGGACGTAAATTCGGAGACAGAAACGACAACAGAAGAAATGACAGAAAGAACAACCCAAGCATTCCGGCTCCTGCAATCGAAGGACAGAAACCACAGAGAAAGAATGCCAAGGGAAAAGACGATCACAAGAAGAAAGATTATCGTCGTGATGATGAAGAAAGAATGCCAAAGGGCAAGAAGAAAAACGAGCCAAAACAGCAGCTTCAGAAACCACAGCAGAAAGAGCAGAAGGTAGAGGAAGAGATCAAACAGATCACAATCCCAGAGGTTCTGACAATCAAAGAACTGGCTGATAAGATGAAGATTGTTCCGTCTGTAATTATCAAAAAGCTCTTTATGCAGGGAAAAGTTGCTACGGTGAACCAGGAGATCGATTATGAGACAGCAGAAGAGATCGCGCTGGAATTCGACGTTCTCTGCGAGAAAGAAGAAGTTGTAGACGTGATCGAAGAGCTTCTAAAAGAAGAAGAAGAGGACGAAAAGAAGATGAAGAAACGTCCGCCTGTAGTCTGCGTTATGGGTCACGTTGACCACGGTAAAACTTCCCTTCTGGATGCAATCCGTCATACAAATGTCATCGACCGTGAGGCTGGCGGTATCACACAGCACATCGGTGCTTATGTTGTAGAAATCAACGGAGAGAAGATCACATTCCTGGATACTCCGGGACATGAGGCGTTCACAGCAATGCGTATGCGTGGAGCAAGCTCTACAGATATCGCAGTTCTCGTAGTAGCAGCAGACGATGGTGTTATGCCGCAGACAGTAGAAGCGATTAACCATGCAAAAGCTGCAGGTGTAGAGATTATCGTAGCTGTCAACAAGATGGATAAACCAAGTGCCAACATTGACCGTGTAAAACAGGAACTGACAGAATACGAACTGATTCCGGAAGACTGGGGTGGAAGCACAATCTTCGTTCCGGTATCTGCCAAGACAGGAGAAGGTCTGGAAGATCTGATGGAAATGATTGCTTTAACAGCAGAAGTAATGGAATTAAAAGCCAATCCAAACCGCCGTGCAAGAGGTCTTGTACTGGAAGCAAAACTGGATAAGGGAAGAGGTTCCGTTGCAAATATCCTGGTTCAGAAGGGAACACTCCGTGTCGGAGATCCAATCGCAGCAGGTTCTGCATTTGGTAAAGTAAGAGCCATGATGGATGACAAGGGAAGAAGAGTCAAAGAAGCAGGTCCGTCTACACCGGTAGAGATCCTTGGACTTAACGATGTACCGAATGCCGGAGAAGTTATCGTCGGATGTGGAAATGAAAAAGAAGCAAGAAACTTTGCAGAGACATTCATTTCACAGAGCAAGGTAAAACTTCTGGAAGAGACAAAATCTAAACTTTCTCTGGATGACCTGTTTACACAGATTCAGGAAGGCAACTTAAAAGAACTTGGTATCGTAGTAAAGGCAGATGTACAGGGATCTGTAGAAGCAATCAAACAGAGCTTACTGAAGCTGTCTAATGATGAAGTAGTCGTTAAGATCATTCACGGCGGCGTTGGTGCAATCAATGAATCTGACGTAAGTCTGGCTTCTGCATCAAATGCGATCATCATCGGATTCAACGTTCGTCCGGATGCAACAGCAAAAGAAACAGCAGACCGTGAAGGTGTAGATATCCGTCTGTATCGTGTCATCTACAATGCGATCGAAGATGTGGAAGCAGCCATGAAAGGACTTCTGGATCCGGTATTTGAAGAAAAAGTACTTGGCCATGCAGAAGTACGTCAGCTGTTCAAAGCATCCGGTGTTGGTACGATCGCAGGATCTTATGTACTGGATGGAACATTTGAAAGAGACTGTTCTGTGCGTATCACAAGAGATGGCATTGTCGTATTTGAAGGTGCACTTGCTTCCCTTAAACGTTTCAAAGATGACGTGAAAGAAGTCAGAGCAGGCTATGAGTGTGGTTTCGTATTTGCAAACTTCAATGATGTAAAAGAAGGCGATCTTGTAGAAGCATTCAAGATGGTTGAGATTCCTAGATAGGAAGAAAAGAGGAGAGCAATTTGAGAAAACGTAGCATTAAGAATACAAGAGTAAATACAGAAGTACAGCGCGAATTAAGTAGTATTATCCGGGGCGGGCTCAAAGATCCGAGAGTTGCTCCATGGACTTCTGTTGTTGCGGCAGAAGTCGCACCGGATCTTAAGACTTGTAAAGCCTATATCAGTGTGCTCGGTGATGAAAAAGCACAGAAAGATACACTGGAAGGTTTACAGAGTGCAGAAGGTTATATCCGCCGGGAGCTTGCGCATACATTAAATATGCGCAACACACCGGAGATTACATTTGTTCTGGATCAGTCGATCGAATATGGTGTAAATATGTCCAAAAAGATCGATGAAGTGACAAAAGGAATGAAAACAGAAGGTGACGAAGATGCTGAATAAGATACTGAGCGGAGCAAAAGAAATCGCAATCGGTGGTCATGTAAGACCGGACGGAGACTGTGTAGGTTCCTGTATGGGACTGCGTCAGTATATCATTGAGAATTATCCAGATAAAAAAGTGACGGTATATCTGGAAGAAATCCCAGATTCTTTTCAATTCCTGAAAGGAATTGAGGAAATCCGTTCAGAAATCCCGGAGAATAAAGTCTATGATCTCTTTATCTGCCTGGATTGTGGAGATAAGGGAAGACTTGGATTTTCAGCACCGCTTTTTGAACAGGCAGCACACACATTCTGTGTGGATCATCACATCAGCAATGTAAGCTTTGCGATGGATAATGTGATCCGGCCGGATGCCAGTTCTACATCGGAACTGGTGTATGAACTGCTGGATAAGAAGCGTATCAGCAAAGAGACGGCAGAAGCGTTGTATCTTGGAATCGTACACGATACCGGTGTATTCCAGTATTCCTGCACTTCACCGGATACGATGCGGGCGGCGGCAGTACTGATGGAAAAAGGAATCGATGCGCCGGAGATTATTCATGATACATTTTATGAAAAAACATACAACCAGAACCAGATTTTAGGACGTGCACTCTTAGAGAGTATCCTTCTCCTGGATGGACAGTGCATTGCAACTTATGTGCGGCAGAAAGAGATGGAATTCTATGGTGTAAAACCGAAAGATCTGGAAGGAATCGTAAGTCAGTTGCGCAATACAAAAGATACAAAAGTTGCGATTTTCATGTATGAATTAAAGCTGAATGAATTCAAAGTCAGTCTCCGCTCGAATGACGATGTGGATGTCAGCAAGATCGCACAGTATTTTGGCGGCGGCGGACATAAAAAAGCGGCAGGCTTTACAATGACAGGTCAGCCGTTTGATGTGTTGAACAATGTCTCCGCACAGATTGTAGCGCAGCTTGAGGAGTAACTATGATTCATGGCATTATAAATATTTACAAAGAAAAAGGCTATACATCACATGATGTCGTTGCAAAATTACGCAGAATTGTCGGGCAGAAGAAAATCGGACACACAGGAACACTGGATCCGGATGCGACCGGTGTGCTGCCGGTCTGCTTTGGTAAAGCAACAAAATTATGTGATCTTTTAACAGACAAAGATAAAACATACGAAACGGTACTGCTGCTTGGGCGGGAAACAGATACACAGGATATATCCGGAACTGTACTGAGTGAAAAGCAGACCGGTACTGTGACAGAGGCAGATGTAAGAAGTGTGGTGGCTTCTTTTGTCGGTGCTTATGCGCAGACTCCGCCGATGTATTCGGCAATTAAGATTGGTGGAAAGAAGCTCTATGAGCTTGCAAGAGAAGGAAAGACAGTGGAGAGAAAACCGCGGAATGTTGAAATTTTTTCTATTGATATTCTGGAAATGGATCTGCCGCATGTGAAGATGCGGGTGCACTGTTCCAAAGGCACGTATATCCGTACGCTTTGCAATGATATCGGTGCGAAGTTAGGATGCGGCGGCTGTATGGAAGAGCTTGTCCGTACAAAGGTGAGTTCATTTATGCTCACGGAAGCGAAGACGCTTGCAGAAGTGGAAAATTTTGTGGCAGACGGCAGACTTTCTGAAATCATAAC
>OLOC01000148.1_pt1 | contig 60922 bp, 80 predicted proteins | sample 1643111 | NCBI WGS metagenome assembly OLOC01 (sample SAMEA3136633, study PRJEB25190) | human gut metagenome
GGGCGATCATCGGCACGGTCAATGTCAGGCGCAGCGGCGGCGGTTTCGGCGAATCGCGCACGCCTGCGACCAGCACGTGCGGGTCGTCGATCTCGGCCTCGCCGTGGTCGGGGAACAGGGACGCGAAATGCGCGTCCGGCCCCATGCCGAACATCGCGATATCCAATGCCGGATTCTCGCCCAACTGCTCGATGAGCTCGCGCTGGTACTCCGCGGCGGCCTCGGCCAGCACCGCATCGGTCTGTTCGGGGGAGGCGGCGGCGATCTCCTCGGCGCCGCGGGTATCGGCCGGCATCGCATGGATGTTCGCCGCCGGCATGCGCCCGCTTTCCACAAGCGCACCGTACCAGGCCTCGCGAGCCTGCTTCGCGTTGCGGTCGTCGTCATCGGCCGCCACGAAGCGCTCGTCGCCCCACCACACGTGCACACGGCTCCAGTCCACGGCATCGTTCAGCGGGCTGGCGTTCATCGCGGCGAACACACGGTTGCCGTCGGTGCCGCCGGTCACGGCGATATCCACACGTTTACGATTCGGCTCGGCCAGCAGATCGATGATGGTCAGCAGCGTGCGCGCGGCCACAGCCTCCGCCAGTACCTGCGGATTGGGGTATACGACGGTTTTACGTTCTGTCACGTTCACTCCTTGTATTATGGTTCGACGTTCGGTGGCTACTGCCTGGGCTTGACGAGATCCAGTCCTTGCGAGACGACCTCGCTGTAGATCTCATCGGGGTAGAGGCGGCCAAGCTCCTCGCTCAGGCATTCCTCAAGCGTGCGCGCGGGCACGCTGATGGTCTGCGGCGACTGGCCGGGCACACTGATCACGGCGAACCCGTCGTCGGTGGAGGGGCGCTCCAGGCTCAGCACGCCGTCGCCACGCGTCAGGTACACGCCGGTGACGGCCGTGGCGTTCGAATCCTCCTCGATCATCACCGGCACGTTCAGGCGCAGTCGCAGCCATGCGGCCAGCAGATCCAACGGCAGATAATCCTTCTGCCCGGTCACGCGCACATTGCTCACCGGCAGGTGCGGCGGCTGGTCGAGCATCGAGGCGATCATCGCACGCCATACGGTCAGGCGTGTCCACGACATGTCCACGTCCTTGGCGGAGCGGTTGCGGCGCAGATCGTCCATCGTGCGCCGCGGGTTCGAGGAGTGCATCGCGTCGGTGATGCGGCTGCTGGCCATGGAGCCGAGCAGGTCCTTCGACAGATTCGCGGGCGCCTCGTTCGGCCACCATGCCACCACGGGGGCGTCGGGCACGAGCAGCGGGATCACCAGGGTGTCGGCGTGACGGACCAGACCGCCGCGCGGACGAAGCACGATGATCTCGCCCGCACCGGCGTCGGAGCCGAAGCGGATCTCGGCGTCAAGGAAGGTGGGATGCTCCTCTTCCGGGCTGATCTTGCGGCTGCTCGGGGCGACCGCGATCACACGGCAGGGATGCTCGCGGCTCGCATTGTTGGCGACTTCGAGATCATGCTCGAGCTCGGCCTCGTTGGTGGAGATGAGCAGGGTGAGCACACGGCCCAGGGCCGCCTCGCCGCGCTCCTCGTGCAGTTCGTCGATTTTCGCCGAGATCTCGCGGGTCTCAGTGTCTTGCAGGGTAATGATCACGGCATCCTCCAACGGTGTCCATCGCGGGCGAGCATTTCAACGGCCTCCTCCGGCCCCCACGTGCCGGAACGATACGGCTGCGGCTGGCCGAGCGTCGACCAGAACTCCTCGATCGGGTCGAGGATCTTCCACGAAAGGTTGACCTCCTCGGTGGTGGGGAACAGCGGCGGGTCGCCCAGCAGCACGTCGAGGATCAGGCGTTCGTATGCCTCAGGGGAGGATTCGGTGAACGAGCGACCGTAGCCGAAGTCCATCGACACGTCGCGCACCTCCATCGACGTGCCGCCCGGCACCTTCGCGCCGAAGCGCATGGTCACGCCCTCGTCGGGCTGCACGCGGATCACGACGGCGTTCTTGCCGAGCTCCTTGGTGGCGGTCGATTCGAACGGCAGATGCGGGGCGCGTTTGAACACCACGGCGATCTCCGTGACGCGCTTGCCTAGGCGCTTGCCGGTACGCAGATAGAACGGCACGCCGGCCCAACGGCGGGTGTCGACGTCCAGGCGGATCGCGGCATAGGTCTCGGTGGTGGATTCGGGATCGATGCCCTTCTCGTCCAAGTAGCCGACCACCTCGTGCGATCCCTGCCATCCGGCGGCGTACTGGCCTCGCGCGGTGTGCGCGGCCAGATCCTTGGGCAGGCGCACGGCGGAGAGCACCTTGGTCTTCTCGGCGGTCAGATCGGCGGCGGAGAAGGAGACCGGCTCTTCCATGGCGGTCAATGCCATAAGCTGCAGAAGATGGTTCTGGATGATGTCGCGTGCGGCGCCGATACCGTCGTAATAGCCGGCACGACCAGCCACGCCGATGTCCTCGGCCATGGTGATCTGCACATGGTCGACGTAATTGTTGTTCCAGATCGGCTCGTACATGGCGTTCGCGAAACGCAACGCCAGCATGTTCTGCACGGTCTCCTTGCCAAGATAATGGTCGATGCGGAACACGCTCGACGGGTCGAACACTTCGGAGACCACGCGATCGAGCTCCTTGGCGCTGGCCAGATCATGACCGAACGGCTTTTCGATGATCACACGACGCCAAGCGCCCTTGTCGCTTTTCGCCAGACCACAGTCGGCCAGCTGACGGGACACCTGCGGGAACGCGCGCGGCGGCACCGACATGTAGAACGCGTGATTGCCGCGCGTGCCACGGTCGCGGTCAAGCTCGGCGACCGTGTCGGACAGACGCTCGAACGCTTTCGGATCATCGAACGTGCCTTGTACGAAACGGATACCGGCCGCAAGCTGCTTCCAAGTCGATTCCTTGAACGGCGTACGGCAATGCGCCTGCACGTTCTCCTTGACGAAGTCCTTGAAATGGTCCTCGGTCCAGTCGCGGCGTGCGAAGCCTGTCAGACCGAAGCTTGGCGGCAACAAGCCACGGTTGGCCAGATCGTAGATGGCGGGGAGCAGCTTCTTACGGGACAGATCGCCGGTCACGCCGAAAATCACGATGCTGCATGGGCCTGCGATGCGGGGAAGTCTCAGATCGCGCGGGTCGCGCAGCGGATTCGTCCATGCGTCGGCCGCGTTGGATGCGGTTGAAACGGTTTCACTCATGCCTTTCATACTAACGCGCGGGCTCCACTCGCCACCAAAGGGAATTCGAAAACGTCATGGCCCTTTTTTAGAGCATCCTACAAAACGGCATGGCGGTTCCCTCGTTTGGTGCCGCCACTACAATGCCTTCGGAAGCGAACGACGAGCCGGCTGCGGCTGGCGGAGGCAAAAACATGGTGCACAACAAGCAGGGCATAGACATGCTGCACGGGCGCATATGGACGAAAGTCCTGCGATTCGCGCTCCCCGTGGCGGCGACCGGCATTCTGGAACAACTCTTCAACGCATCCGGCATCATGATCGTCGGCAACTTCTCCCAATCCGACGGCACCGCCGCGGTCGCGGCCGTCGGCTCCAACGCGCCCGTCACCGGACTCATCCTCAACCTGTTCATCGGCATCGCTCTCGGCGCGAACGTCGTCATCGCCAACGCCATCGGACGAGGCAGCCGCGAAGCGGTGCGCAACGCCGTGCACACGTCCATCGTCACCGCCCTGATCGGCGGCGTGATCGTCGCCATCATCGGAGAATTGCTCGCCGGACCGCTTCTCGGCATGCTCAACGTGACCGCCGACGTGTTCCCCCTGGCGCTCGCATACCTGCGCATCTACCTCATCGGCATGCCCGTCATCCTGCTATACAATTTCGAAACAGCCATCTTCCGCAGCATCGGCGACACCCAGGCTCCGCTCGCCGTACTCGCCATTTCCGGCGTGCTCAACGTGACCATGGGACTGATTTTCGTCGTATTGTTCCATTGGGGTGTTTCGGGCGTCGCGACGGCCACCGTCATCGCGAACGTCGTCAGCTCCATGATTCTGCTGTATCGACTGGTTCATACTGACGCAGCCATCCATGTTGATTTGCGCGAGTTCGGCATCGACTGGTTCACCCTGCGTCAGATTCTGCGCATCGGACTGCCCGCCGGCGTGCAAAGCGCGGTGTTCGCCGTGGCCAACATCATCATCCAAGCCGCCATCAACAGTCTCGGCACCGTTGTCATGGCCGCCTCCAGCGCTGCGTTCAACATCGAAATCATCGCCTACTACGTGCTCAACTCGTTCAGCCAGGCCTGCGCCACCTTCACCGGGCAAAACTATGGAGCCAAACGGATCGGACGCTGCAAGCGCGTGCTTGGCATCTGCATTCTGGAGGATTTCATCGCCACCGCGGCCACCATCGCCGTCGTGCTGTTCTTCGGCCATAGTCTGCTGGCGTTGTTCGATGCGACACCGGAGGTCATTTCCGTCGGCTACACCAGACTCGTCATGGTGTTCTCCGCCTACACGTTCAGCATGCTGTACGAGGTCATGTCCGGATATCTGCGCGGCTTCGGCATCTCACTGGTGCCGGCGCTGCTCACCGTAATCGGCGTGGTCGGCGTGCGCATCACCTGGATCGCGTTCGTGTTCCCCGCGCATCGCACGTTCGAGGCCATCATGATCGTCTACCCGATCAGCCTCGCCGCAACCGCCGTACTCATCGGCATCGCTCTGCTCTGCTACCGTCCGTCCAAGCGATTCGCCGTTAAACCTTAAGCGTGTGCGGCTTGCCGCCGTTCATGAACGCGGCGATTCGCCGGGTCAGAGCGCGGGGAAGAACCCGTTCCGCGAGCGCGCCCGCCTTGGTGAGCGGACCATGGTAGGCGAGGGTTGAGCCGCGCATCATCCTGCGGTAGGCGTACGTGGCAAGCTGACGTGCGGTGGCCGGTTTGGTCATGGTGAAGAAGTTGCGGCCACTCATATTCGCAGCCTTCTGAAAGCCGGTCGTGGTCGGACCGGGACATACGCAGGTCACCGTCACGCCCGTGCCGCGCAATTCGTGGGCCACGGCCTCGGATAGCGAGCGCACGAATGCCTTCGATGCGAAATACATCGCCATGTATGGGCCTGCCATCATCGAGGCGACGGACGAAATATTCAAAATCCTGCCATGCCCGTTGGCGCGCATGTCTCGGCCATACCGATATGTCAGTTCGGCGAGCGCATGCATGTTGAGCTGCATCATCTCGTTTTGCCGGTTCCAGTCGGCGTCGAGAAAATCCGTCCAGTCAGCGAAGCCTGCGTTATTAACGAGATGGTCGACCGCAATACCTTGTGATGTGGTGAAATCATGGAGTTTCTTCGGTGCGTTGGCTTCGCTCAGATCTATGGCGAACGTCACCACATGCACGCCAAAACGCTGCTCGAGCTTGGTTTTTACCATGTCAAGCCGTTCCTGGCTGCGGGCGGTGATCGCCAGGTCATGTCCGTCCGCTGCGAACAGCGCCGCCAGTTCGCGTCCGATGCCGCCGGACGCTCCCGTGATGAGTGCGTATCCCATGCCAACTCCTTCGTTTTGGTCCTATCTCGCCTATGAATGGCGGATTTGCGGGTCTGCCTGATGCTATCTCCACTATAGATGGCGGATGTTTTTCGATTTAGACCCCCTGAGATAGCGTATGGGGGTAAAAAGCGCGGCTTTTCACTTTGCCGTCCGCCATCTATAAGCGAGATAACATGTGTCGAAAGACGAAATCCGCCATCCATAGGCGAGATAGGTGTTTTGTGGAGGGATGGAGGACAGTGGTGAAAACAAAGTCGCATTACGATTCGCCGCTTGGCGGCATCACGCTGATCGCCGACGAAACGGCATTGCTCGGCCTGTGGTTCGATTGGCAGCCAGGCTATGCGGACGATGATTCCGCGGTTTTGGGTGATTCGCCGACGATTGGCGCCGCGAAACGATGGCTGGAGGAATACTTTGCAGGTTGCATACCTCGGACCGAAGTGCCGTTGCGGCTGGAAGGCACGCCGTTCCGCAAGGAAGCATGGGCATTGCTGCGGAAAGTGCCATACGGCGCAACGGTTTCATACGGCGGACTCGCACGTCGATTGGAGTTGAAACGTGCGGACGGGCGTAGGGTATCCGCACGCGCCATCGGGGGAGCGGTGCACCACAATCCGATCGCGCTTATCGTGCCCTGCCATCGGGTCGTCGGCGCTGACGGCAGTCTCACCGGTTATGCGGGAGGCATTGAAACCAAAATCCGTCTGCTCCAACTCGAAGGCGTGCTGAAGCAGACGGAACGGACGGATGTGGATTGCGAATCTATAGACCGGATTTGGCGATCCACCCGCTGACGGCTTTGTCGGCTTTACTTGCGTTGTTCTGTGCGTCGGTCCCCATGACCGCAAGCCCCGGCTTCACCGTCGTCTTGGTGATTGCGGTGATACGTTCCGGAGTCCGTCCAAGCCCGCTGCCGCCGTGCGTGCAGAACGGATAAATGGTTTTGCCGGACCAGTCGCGGCTTTCCAGAAAAGCGTACATGGGCATCGGCATATCGCCGCACCAAATCGGATAGCCAAGGAACACGGTATCGGACGAATCGAGCGCATCGACATCGCCGCTGAGCGTGAACAGCGGACGCGCGTTGACACGCTGCTCCTCCTGCACCATTTCTGAGGTCGCGGCGTACCGTTCCGGATAAGGCTCGGTACGTGTGATTTCAATCATCGGCGAATCGGTCCGCCGGGCCACCTCTTGGGCAAGCTTCGCGGTATTGCCGACCGTCACCTCGCCCACTTCGTAGTTTTCGCCGGCGCGGGAGAAAAACACCACCACCATGTTGCGTCCTTTCATGGTCCTTGAAGAGGCCGTTGCCGCATCCGTCATGCGTCAGTCCAAGGGTTTATCAGTCCATCTTTGGAAACGATTGTGCTCGATACGCGAGCAGACCGTCGATGAACCGTGCAAGACCCTCGATCATGCGTGCACGCGGACAGGCCACGTTGATACGCACGAAATCATGACCGTTGCCACCATATTCGGAACCCTCGGAGAACATCACCTTATGCTCGCGCTTGAGATAATCGCACAACGCATCCGTGTCATGCGTGATGGCCGAACAGTCGACCCACAACAGGTAGGTGGCATGTCCTTCGACCATGATGATGCGCCGGTCGGCCGGCACCGAAGCGTTGTATTTGTCGAACATCGCACGCGCGGTCGCCTTGTTGCCGGCCAGATAGGCTCGTAATTCGTTCAGCCACGGTTCGCCCTCATTGAACGCGGCCAGGGTGGCGTCCATGGCGAAGGCGTTCGGCTCCGCCACCTCATCGGTGTTCAAAGCTCGCCACACCTTATGACGCAGCACCGGATTCGGAATCATCACGGCCGCGGAATTCAGTCCTGCGATGTTGAACGTTTTGGTCGGAGCCATGCAGGTCACCGAATTCATCGCGCAATGCTCACCCACCGAGGCGAACGGCACGTAATCGAAACCCGGATCGGTCAGATCGCAGTGAATCTCATCGCTGACCACCGTCACATGATGCTTCCAGCACAGTTCGCCGATACGTTCCAAAGTCTCACAATCCCAAATACGGTCGATCGGATTATGCGGGTTGCACAGAATCATCAGCGTGGTCTGCGGGTCGGCGAGTTTCGTTTCGAAATCAGCCCAATCGATCTCGTAATGTCCTTCGCCGTCATAGGCGAGCGGCGATTCAAGCACACGGCAGCCATTGTTGAGAATCGAATTGAAGAAGATGTTGTAGACCGGCGTCATGATCACGACGTTCTCGTTCGGCGTGGTGAGTTTCCTGACCATGCTGGAGATCGCCGGCACCACACCGGTGCAGAACACCAGCGAGTCCGGGTCGATGGCAAGCCCATGACGGCGTCCCCACCAATCCACGTACGCCTGATTCCATTCTGGCGGCACGATCGAATAGCCGAAAACGCCATGCTCGACGCGCCGACGCAACGCCTCGCGGATTACGGGCGCGGTCTGGAAATCCATATCCGCCACCCACATGGGCAGCGCGTCGCCAGCCTCCTCCCATTTGAGCGAGTACGTGCCGGAACGGTCGATCGGAGTATCGAAATCGTAAGTCATACCGCCAATCCTACCTACTGTTATGCGGCGTCGGCTGTCACGATCGTCGTGGCCGTCGGATCGATTTTCGCCGGATCGAGCGTCAGCTCGTTGATATGGTCGGCGCGAATCGTGCCGGACGAAGGATTGAACACGCTGTCGATCGTGCCGCGCACGTCGGCATCGACGGAGGAATATTCGAACGCGAGCGTCGTATTGACGAGCCGGCAGTCACGCAACACCAGATGGTCCACGTAGCACAGGCCCTGCAGGCTTTCGATCGTGCAATGCTCGAACGTCACGTTACGCGAGTTCCACGCCAGATACTCGCCGGAAATGAACGAATCGCGCACCGTCACGTTCTCGCAGTTCCAGAAACAATCCTTCGAAATCAGACGGGAATTGGAAATCTCCACGTTCCTTGCGCCATCGAACGGATAATTGCCCACCAAACGTAGGTTGTCGGCTTTCACATCCGCGCAATTCATCGCCAGATAGTCGCCATGCGCGCTCACATTGTCCAACGTCACGCCGGAACAGGCCCACAACGTCTCCTCGGCGTTGACGAAATCCACGTTGCGTAACGTCACGTCATGGCAGCGGCGGAAATTCTTCGGCGCCTCGATCGTTGAATCCTCCACCGTGATATGGTCCGTGTACCATACGCCCGCACGTGCCATCTCAAACCACGTGCAGTCCTTCGCATCGATATCCGAGCAATACCACAGCGGATACTTCCATTTGAACGAGCTCGACCTCAGTTCGATGTCATGGGCATGCTTCAACGGCGATTCGCCATCGTCGAAAATCGTATCGACGTACCGGCGGTCATGCGCGAAGAACTCCGCGCGCTCGCCGGTGAGGAACGCCTGGCGGGTTTCGGACATGTCCTGCTCCGCAGCGGATGTAAATGTATCTGGAGTGTTATTCACCGTATGCTCCTTCATGCTCTGTTGGAAGAGAATAGGAACTTCAAGTACTTGAAGTCAAACAGGGAGCCACGTTCGTCTGGAACGAACACGGCTCCCTGCGGAAAATCGGGAAATGCGCGCCGAAACAGGCAGAGGAATCAGCCGATCAGCGCTGCCGGATACTTCGCCACGGCGGCGTCGATCTGCTCATCGGTGGACGTGGCGACGCCTTGGATGAGGAACGGCTTCAGATATGTGGCATGCGTATGACGGAACGTGGTCTCGAACGGGGAAAGCAGCTCCTCCATGGTGCGCACATGGCTGCCTTCACGCGTGTAGGAGTCCGCCGGAGAGCCGGTGGACACGGCCAACATGAACTCCTTGCCTTCGAGCGTCCGCCCGCCGCCGTAGGCCCAGCCGGCCTTGATCACGTCATCCTCCCACTGCTTGAGCAGCGCGGGGGAGCTGTACCAGTAGAACGGGAACTGCAGCACGATGCGGTCATGCGTTTCGATGAGCTCCTGCTCATGTTCGACGTTGATTTTGAAGTCGGGATATGCGGCGTACTCGTCCACCACGGTCACGTCGCCGGTCTCGTTGGCCGCGTCCATGAGCTTGCGGTTGACCTGCGATTTCTCCAGATGCGGGTGGAATACCAGTACCAGTGTCTTCATTCATGCTCCTTGTCCAAAGGTTTTTTCGTTACGTTCCAGTATGCAGCATGATAATCTCGTCGCGCATGCTTTGCACATAATCCGTCGATGTCCACGCGCCGATACGGTTGCGCATGGTTTGTCGGGGTCGGCGATAGTATGTTGGCCGTCGTTGTGGCGCGTCGGGGTATATCAGGGCGCGGCAAGAGAAGGCATGAGAAGAGAAGCATGGGAACGGACGGAAGAAGGGCTGATATTTAATGGTGCGGACGCAGAACAGGAACGCCGTCATGGGCAAGGCGTTCAGAACGGCATTGCCGCGGACGTCGCCGGTCTGCATCAGCTTCTTCCTTCTGGCGTTGTCGTACGGCGTGCTGATGGGCACGCGCGGCTTCTCGTTCCTGTGGCCCATGTGCATGAGCGCGTTCATCTTCACCGGTTCCATGGAATTCGTCACCGTGAATCTGCTGGTGTCCGCGTTCAACCCGTTCGTCACGTTCATGCTGGCCGTCATGCTCGGCACCCGTCATCTGTTCTACGGCATCTCCATGCTCGGCCGGTTCAAGAACATGGGCGCCAAGAAGCCGTATCTCATTTTCTCGTTGTGCGACGAGACCTTCGCCATCGACAACGGCACCATCATTGCGGCCGACGTCGATCGCGGATGGTTCTACTTCTTCGTCGGCCTGCTCAACCAGTCATCATGGGTGGCCGGCGCCACGCTTGGCGGCCTTCTCGGAGAACGCATCACCTTCAACACCTCCGGTCTCGACTTCATCATGACCGCCATGTTCGCCGTCATTTTCGTGGATCAATGGCTGACCACGAAACGCAAAAGCCACATGGCCGCGCTTACCGGCATAGCGGTGCCCGCGATCTGTCTGGGGGTGTTCGGCGCCGACAATTTCATGATCCCATCCCTGGTCGCCATGCTCGTCATGTTCATTCTGCTGCGGCCATACCTGGACGACCTGAAGATCGACAAGACGGACGGGGAGAACGAAACGAACAACGCGGACAAGGAGACGAACGCATGATGATCATGACCACGTGGCAAGGCGTCATCACCATCATCATGGCGATGCTCGGCACCATGCTGACACGTTTCCTGCCGTTCCTGCTGTTCCCCGAATCGAAGGAACCGCCGCGTTTCATCACCTACTTGGGCACCGTCCTGCCGTATGCCATGACAGGCCTGCTTGTCGTGTACTCGCTCAAAGGAGTGCGCCTGACGTCAGGCAGCCACGGCATTCCCGAATTGTTGGCGATTATCGCAATCGCCCTGCTGCACATATGGAAAAGGAACATGCTGCTGTCGATCGCCGGCGGCACCGCCGTCTATATGCTGCTGGTACAGCTGGTTTTCTCGTAAGACGGCTTCCGCCTGTGCTTGGCATTGCGATTACCTGGCGAGCCCCATCTCGTATTTGAGCGTCATCACACGAATGGCGGATTGCTGCACCTTCCGCGCGAACGTCGCATCGCCGGCCGCTTTGGCGTTCAATCCGTCCAACACCGGCTGCACGTAGGAAGAGGCGCCGATACATGCCAAATCGCCGCCGGCTTCGACCAGCCGCACACCCAAATCACTCGGCTGCACGCCACTCAAAGCCGTTGCGGACAGGGAATCGGAAGTGACGACGCCTTGGAAGCCGATTTTCCCGCGCAGATAGCCGGTGACCAGCGTTGATGAGAACACGGCCGGATTATTCGGATCGATCGCCTGATATGTGGCCAAAGACATCATCACCATCGAAGGGCTTGCCTCCAACGTGCTGTTGAACGCGCTGATTTCCGGACCATCCAACGTGGTGGTGGTGTCGAGGATGCCGTTCGCGGTGAAATCGGTATTGCCGGTCACCGATCCCAAACCCGGATAATGTTTGATGGCGCTGCCTACCCCCGAATCGGACATGCCCTGTATGAACGCCTTCGCATGGTCCGCATTGCCGGCCGGATCAAGACCGAAATCACGGTACAGCGCGCCAATCGGGGCGTTCGACGAACGGTCCACGGTCACCGTGCCGACGACGGGTGCCAGATCGACATTGATGCCGGCAGCCTTGAGCTGCGTGCCCCATGCGGATGCCGATTGCCTCAACTGGCTGACATCCATTGCGCCCTGCTGGGTGGCCGAAGGCATGGTATCGAACCCGGCCCCCTTGAGATGCTGGACCAGACCACCCTCCTGATCGGTGGACATCAACAGCTGGTTGTCGCCCGGAGCATACGATTGCAGCGTGGATGTGGCGGCCGCGACCCCGGCGGTCCCCGAATTCCAGTTGCCGATGATCAAGACCGAACCAACATGCCTGTTCGCGATGAGGTCATACAACGATGACGGATCGGAACCAGCGAACAATGGCGCCATAACCAGCTGCCCGACCCGTTCCTCGACACTCATGGACTCCACGGCCCGCACCGCCTTGGCATGCGGCGAATCGTCGCGGACGGACGGCACTTGCGCCTTGTCGAGGGAATCATGCGTGACCGTCGGCCGGCGAGTGGAAAAAGCTGCGGTGGCGGCGTCCGATGGGGAAGCGTCGCCGGAACATGCGGCCAACGTGACCGGCAGCATCGCCACGCAGCAGGCAGCCACCAATCGTGTGAAAAACCCATGAGCCTTCTTCATATCGCCATTATGGCATGCCGGCATTCCCCATATGTTCCCTTCATACGAACATGCCACGGAACAGCCGATTCAGCCCACGGCCAGATCCGTTCGGCTGGCGGCTTAACGGCGTTCCTCGCCTGTCGCTAGGCTATTAGCATGTCTTTCTTTGATATGTTTGGTCCCATGTTCGATCCCGAAGGCGGCTCGAACCGTGCCGGCAGGCAGAATCCGCGCAAACCCAGCAACGACGATCCGATCATCCTCAACGTCGAAACCGACGGAGGGGACGGTCCGCAACCATCGTCGAACGTTCCCCCGAAACGACCTTCGGACCCCCGCATCACCAGCAAGCCGAACCGTCCGCGCAAACCGTCGAACGGCAGCAAGATCTTCATCGGCGTGGTGCTGGCGCTCGCCATCGTCATCGGACTGTTCTTCGCGCTCGCGCAGTTCGTCACCGATGTCATGTGGTACAGCCAGCTCGGCTTCCAAAGCGTGATTTGGACGCAGCTGGGCACCAGGGTCGGCCTCTGGCTGGCGTACGCGGTGCTCATCGCCGCAGTCGGCTTCATCTCCGCCACGCTGGCGATATGGGCGCGTCCCGACGCTGCGGACGGCTCCACCATCCGCGTGAACGGCGACACCATCGAAATCGGCAAGAGCGTGAGCTCCAAGAGCGCTCGACGCATCGCCGTGGTCATCTCCCTGATTGTCGGACTGGTGTTCGGCTCCCAGTTCAACGCGAACTGGTCCGAAATCCTGCTCATGTTCAACTCGCAAAGCTTCGGCACCAAGGATCCGCAGTTCGGCATCGACAACGGCTTCTACGTGTTCGTGCTGCCCGGACTGAAACTCATCATGTCCGCTGTCTCGCTGTTGCTGCTCGCTGGCATCATCTTCTCCATCGTCACCCACGTGCTTATGGGCGGCATCCGCATCACCATGCCGGTGAACGGCCATGGCCTGTTCCACATCACCAAACGCGCCCGCCGCCAGATCGGCATCTGGCTGATGCTCAACATGTTCGCCTGGGCCGCCAATCAGGTTCTGGGCGTGTTCTCGCACCTGACCGAGGAAGGCAGCAGAATCACCGGTGCCACCTACACCACGGTGAACGCCACCATCCCCGTCACGTTCATCATGGCCGTCATCACCGCCATCCTTGGCGTGATACTGGGCCTGTGGATTATGAAATCCCATACGTTGGAAGGTTCCGCACCCATCGCGGCACGTGCTTCCGAAGCGCTCAAGGCGTGGAAGGTGCCGACCGTGGCCATCGCCTCCGCCATCGTGGTGAGCCTGGTGCTTACCGTGGCCTGGCCGGTGCTGCTGCAGCGCTTCCGCGTCAATCCGAACGCGCAGGAAATGGAATCCACCTATATCCAGCGCAACATCGACGCCACCCGCGCCGCGTACGGTTTGGACAAGGTGAAGGCCGAACAGTACAAGGCCACCACCGAAGGCGAGGAAGGCGCATTGGCCGATTCCGCGGAATCCACCGCTCAGATCCGCCTGCTCGACCCGCAGATCATCTCCCCGACGTTCAAACAGCTGCAGCAGTCCAAGCAGTACTACACGTTCGCCGACACCGTCGCGGTCGACAAATACGACGTCGACGGCGTCAGCCAGGACACGGTGATCGCCGCGCGCGAACTCGATCTGGACGGTCTCGACAACCGCAACTGGGTCAACGACCACACCGTGTACACGCACGGCTATGGCGTTGTGGCCGCCTACGGCAACAAGGTGACCGCCGACGGCCAGCCGAAGTTCTTCGAAGCGGGCATCCCCACCCAAGGCAAGCTCACCGATTACGAAAAGTACGAGCCGCGCATCTACTTCTCTCCGAACGCCACCGAATATTCGATCGTAGGCGCTCCGGAAGGCACCAAATCCTGGGAATTCGACTATCCGACCGGTTCGGAAGGCGCCACCAACACCTTCAAGGGCGATGGCGGTCCGAAGATCGGCAACATCTTCTCCAGACTGCTGTACGCCATCCGCTTCGGCTCCGACCAGATCCTGTTCTCCAACCGTGTGAACTCCAATTCGCAGATTCTCTACGACCGTTCCCCGAAGGAACGTGTGGCCAAAGTCGCGCCGTATCTGACGCTTGACGGCCGCGTATACCCGGCCGTGGTGGACGGACGGGTCAAGTGGATCGTGGACGGCTACACCACTTCGGACGCCTACCCATACTCTCAGATGACCGACTTGGGCGAGGCCACCAAGGACTCCACCACGGAATCCTCCGACACGGTAAGCAGCCTGAACTCGAAGAACGCCAACTACATCCGCAATTCCGTGAAAGCCACCGTGGACGCATACGACGGTTCCGTGGACCTGTATGTATGGGACCAGTCCGACCCGGTCATCAAAGCCTGGGAGAAGATCTTCCCCGGCCAGTACCACCAGCTGTCGGAAATCTCCGGCGACCTGATGAGCCACATGCGTTATCCGGAAAGCCTGTTCAAGGTGCAGCGCGAACTGCTGGCCAAATACCACGTGTCCAGCGCCAACCAGTTCTTCTCCGGAGAGGATTTCTGGCAGACCCCCGTCGACCCGACCGAATCGCAGCAGGCGCAACAGCGAGACATCCTGCAGCCGCCGTACTATCTGACGCTGCAGACCGGCGGCTCCAGCGAACCGGTGTTCTCGCTGACCTCGTCGTACATTCCCGCAGGCTCGTCCACCAGGGAAATCCTGACCGGCTTCCTGTCGGTCGATTCCGACGCGGGCCACGAGAAAGGCAAAATCGGCTCGAGCTACGGCACCATACGATTGCAGGAACTGCCGAAGGATTCCAACGTGCCGGGCCCCGGCCAGGCGCAGAACAACTTCAACGCGTCCGCCGACGTGTCGAAGGAACTCAACCTGCTCGAATCCGGCTCGACCAATGTGCAGCGCGGCAACCTGCTCACCCTGCCTCTCGGCGGAGGCCTGGTCTACGTGCAGCCGGTGTACGTCAAATCGTCCGGCTCCACCAGCTTCCCGCTGCTGAAGAAGGTGCTCGTCGCATTCGGCGACCAGGTCGGCTTCGCCGACACGCTGGACGAGGCTCTCGACCAGGTGTTCGGCGGCGATTCCGGCGCGTCCGCAGGCGACGCCGAAAACGTGGGCGACACCACCGATGACAAGCAGGATGCTAAGAACGACGATTCCGCCGATGGCAAGACCAACACTGACGGCAAGCAGGACACGCCATCCAATACCGACGGTAAGACCGGCGGCAATAATGGCGATTCGTCCGGCACGATGAGCGCCGACCTGAAGAAGGCACTCGCCGATGCCGCACAGGCCATGAAGGATTCCGATGCCGCCATGAAGAAGGGCGATTGGTCCGCCTACGGCGACGCTCAGAAGCAGCTTCAGGAAGCACTGAACAAGGCCATCGAACTCGAACAGTGATTCCCGTCCGATTCCCTTCATGAAATACGCAGGGGCCGGCTCCTTCCAAAGGAACCGGCCCCTGTTGTCGTTCGCCGCCGGGTATGCTGGGCGCATGGCCGACTATTCTTTCCGCATCGCGACGCAAGACGATATCCAAGCGATCACCGACATCTACAACGCGGCAGTCATCCGCGGCGGCTCGTCCGCCGACACCACGCCACGTACCTACGCGCAACGCAAGGCATGGGTGGAATCGCACCACGATCCATATGCGGTGTTCGTCACCACCGTGCCTGCCACGGATGCGGCCACGGAAGGCGGCGAACGGATCATCGGCTTCTCCGCGCTGTCCGTGTTCTACGACCGCGCCGGCTACGACGGCGTCACCGACCTCGCCTACTACATCGCCCCCGAATGGCAGGGCAGGGGAGCGGGCACCTTCACACTGGCCAAACTGCTTGACGAATGCCGAAACCGCCACATGCGCAAAGCCTGCGGCATCATCTTCGCCGACAACCGCGGATCCATCGCACTGATGAAACATTTCGGATTCACCCAATTCGGACTCATGCCCCAAGCCGCCACCGACTCCACCGGAACCATGCGCGACATGAGCTACTGGCATCTCGACCTGTAAGCACCTGACAGTAGAATCTGTGCGGTTAAACAAGATGAGAGCACGCAAGAACACAGAGGAATGGACGATTATTATGGCATCTGATTTCTGGCTGATCGCAGGACTGGGCAACCCCGGCTCCAAATATGAGGGCACCCGCCACAACATGGGCTTCATGACCGCCGACGTGCTGGCCGAACGCTGGTCCGTCAACTTCTCCGACCACAAGGGACTCGCCATGCTCGGCAAAGGCGTGATGAACCTATCCGGCCGCAATGTCAAATTCTTCCTCGCCAAGCCACTCACCTACATGAACGAATCCGGCAACGCGGTCGCCTCCATCAGCGCCTACTACCAGATCGAACCGGACCATATCGTGGTTATCCACGACGACATGGACCTCGACTTCGGCAGAATCAAAGTCAAAGCCGGCGGCTCCGCAGGCGGGCACAACGGCATCAAATCCATCGACCGTTCGCTCGGCACCCCGAAATACGCGCGCGTGCGCATGGGCGTCGGCCACGCCCAACGCGGAGCCCACGCGCACGACAACACCGTGAACTGGGTGCTGGGCGGCTTCGGACCGGACCAACGCAAGCAGCTCCCCGAATTCCTCGCCGACGGTGCCGACGCGGCCGAAACCATCATCTTCGACGGTCTCGCCAAAGCCCAGGAGCGATTCAATGGCCGCTGAACCGACGTCTCCGGCGCAACCACCGCAACTGCCGACCGCAGGCTCGCTTGCCGGCATCCTCGACGTGCTGGAAACCGATGACGATTTCCGCGCGCTCATCGCCGGGGAAATCGAAGAACCGGAATCAGACATCGACCCCAGCATCACCGTCGGTGTGCCGGACGGCCTACGCCCGGCGCTCGCAGCCGGCGCTGCGGGCAAACAGCCGGTCGTGCTCGTCGTCGCCTCCAGCCGCGAAGCGGAGGAAGCCGTGGAGTCCATCCGTTCCTGGTATGACGGAGACCCAAACGATGTGGCGCAGCTTGAAGCATGGGAGACCCTTCCCCATGAACGGCTTTCACCACGCGCGGACACTGTGGCAAGCCGCATGGCGGTGTTCCGCAGGCTGAAGCATCCCGAAGAGGGCAGCACGCTGTTCGGCCCCATCCGCATTCTGGTCATGCCGGTGCGCTCCCTCATCCAACCGGTGGTCGCAGGCTTGGGGGACGTCGAACCACTCGTGTTCTCCCAAGGCGAGGAACTGCCTCTTGACGAAGCATCCCGCAAACTGGTGGAAAACGCGTACACGCGCGTCGACTTGGTGATGGACCGTGGCGAATTCGCCGTCCGCGGTGGCATCATCGACGTTTTTCCGCCCACTCTGCCGCATCCGGTGCGTATCGAATTCTTCGGCGACGAGATCGACACCATACGTGAATTCCACGCATCCGACCAGCGCACCTACGGTAAGGATATTTCCACCGTATGGGCCACGCCATGCCGTGAACTGCAGTTGACCGACCAGATTCGCCAACGTGCGAAATCGCTGATCGGCTCCATTCCCAACGCCGAGGACATGCTCGAATCCATCGCCAACGCCATCCCGGTGGAAGGCATGGAATCGCTGCTGCCCGCGCTGGTCGACGATATGGAACCGGTGCAGGGCATGCTGCCCAAACATGCGCTGGTCATGCTGTCCGACCCGGAAAAACTTCGTCGCGCCGCCGACGATCTGGCGAAAACCGCCAACGAATTCCTTGCCGCAAGCTGGCATGTCGCCGCATCCGGACATGGCGCCGGAGCGCCGATCACCTTCGACCAGGCGAATTTCTACGATTTCGAGGAAACCATCTCCGCACTCGTCTTCTCCAAACATGACGTGTGGAAACTCACCAGCTTCGGCGTCGACGCCACCCGGGAAGGCCACATCCAACTTGATGCCACCAAACCCGGTGAATACCGCGGTGACGAAAACAAAGCGGCCTCCGGCATCGAAGGACTGCTCGACGCCGGCTATGCGGTGACGATCACGGCCGCGGCCCAAGGCACACTCACCCGACTGAAGCGTGCGATCAACGAAACCGGCATCGCGAATTTCGATTGCGTCCGATCGCGCGCCATCGACGGTTTCGTGGACGACGCCGCGAAAATCGCCCTGCTCACCGAACGCGACCTGACCGGCCGCACATCCGCCGCAGGACAGGCGAAAACGCCGAAACGCCGCCGCAAGGCCATCGACCTGATGGAACTCAAAACGGGCGATTACGTCGTGCACGAACAGCATGGCATCGGCCGGTTCGTCGAGATGCGCCAACGTACCATCGGCAAAGGCGAGAACCAGACCACCCGAGAATACCTGGTCATCGAATACGCTCCCAGCAAACGAGGCGCGCCGGCGGACAAACTGTTCATCCCCACCGACCAGCTCGACCAGGTCAGCAAATACATCGGCGCCGAAACGCCGAAACTCAACAAGCTGGGCGGTTCCGACTGGGCCGCCACCAAAGCCAAGGCGCGCAAGCATGTGCATGAGATCGCCGAGGATCTGGTCAAGCTCTACTCGGCACGCCAGCGTACGAAAGGCTATGCCTTCAGCAAGGACACGCCGTGGCAGAAGGAGCTGGAGGACGCTTTCCCCTATCAGGAGACGGCCGACCAGCTCACCACCATCGACGAGGTCAAGTCGGATATGGAGAAACCCATTCCGATGGACCGTCTGATCTGCGGCGATGTGGGCTTTGGCAAAACCGAAATCGCGGTGCGCGCCGCGTTCAAGGCGGTGCAGGATTCCAAGCAGGTGGCCGTGCTCGTGCCGACCACACTGCTCGTGCAACAGCATTTCGAGACTTTCACCGAACGTTTCGAAGGCTTCCCCGTGAACGTGGCTGCCATGAGCCGATTCCAGACCACCAAGGAGATCAACGAGACCATCAAGGGGCTTGAAGACGGTTCCGTGGATGTGGTCATCGGCACGCACAAGCTGCTCAATCCGAAGATCAAGTTCAAGGATCTGGGACTCGTCATCATCGACGAGGAACAGCGTTTCGGCGTCGAGCACAAGGAGACGCTCAAGGCGTTGCGCACCAATGTGGACGTGCTGAGCCTGTCGGCAACGCCTATCCCGCGCACGTTGGAAATGGCTGTCACCGGTATCCGCGAAATGTCCACGCTGGCCACGCCGCCGGAGGATCGTCTGCCGGTGCTCACCTACGTCGGCGCTTACGAGGACGCGCAGGTCACCGCCGCCATCCGGCGCGAGCTGTTGCGTGGTGGGCAGGTGTTCTACGTGCACAATCGCGTGCAGGACATCTCCTCCGTCGCGGCGAAAATCCACGAGCTCGTACCCGAATCGCATGTCGGCATAGCCCACGGCAAGATGGGGGAGAAACAGCTTGACGGTGTGATCCGCGACTTCTGGCATCGCGACATCGACGTGTTGGTATGCACCACCATCATCGAAACCGGCCTTGATATCTCCAACGCCAACACGCTGATCGTCGACCATGCCGACCGCTTCGGCTTGAGCCAATTGCATCAGCTGCGTGGCCGCGTCGGTCGTGGACGTGAGCGCGCGTATGCGTACTTCCTGTACGATCCGACCAAGCCGATGACCCAGCAATCGCATGACAGGCTCGCCACCATCGCGCAGAACACCGCGCTCGGCTCTGGTTTCGACGTAGCCATGAAGGATCTCGAATTGCGCGGCACCGGCAATTTGCTGGGAGACGAGCAGAGCGGCCATATCGAAGGCGTCGGCTTCGACCTGTACGTGCGTATGGTGTCCGAAGCGGTCGAACAGTACAAGGAGCCGGAACGCAAGGAATCGGTTGCCGTCACCATCGACCTGCCGATCGAGGCGTCCATTCCCGTCGACTACATCGATTCGGACAAACTGCGATTGGAAGCGTACCAGAAACTCGCCTCCGCACGCACCGAAGACGATCTCGACGAGCTGCGCGACGAACTCACCGACCGTTACGGCAAGCCGCCCGTCGATTTCGAGGCGCTGTTCGACGTGGCGCGGTTGCGGTTCAAGGCTCGCAAGCTCGGCATTTCCGAGATCATCGCGCAAGGACGCAACGTGCGCGTGTCGAAGTTCGAGCCGCGTGAATCCGTGCAGATGCGCATGGCCAGAATCTACAAAGGCATCCAGTACCGGCCGTTGACCAAGACGTATCTGGTACCGGCTCCATTCGCAGGCTCGCTTGGTTCCAAGCCGATGAGCTCGGACGAAGTGGTCGGATGGACCAGTCAATTGCTTGACGATTTGGACTGGAAACCGACACCGCGTCAATGACAGTGGGATGCAAAAAAGAGTGTGAGCGTTCACATGGAACATGCGGGCAAAGTTTGGCATACGTCCATAAATCGCACTATTCTTGGCATTGTCATCACAACCTAACGTTTATAAGGAGTAGTTGTGGCAGTAATTGAAAGCGTTTACGCGCGTCAGATTCTCGATTCCCGCGGCAACCCGACCGTCGAGGTCGTTCTTGACACCGATGACGGTGCTCAGGGCCTGGGCCTCGTTCCGTCCGGTGCTTCCACCGGCGAAGCCGAGGCTTGGGAGCGTCGCGATGGCGACAAGTCCGTTTACCAGGGCAAGGGTGTGCTCAACGCCGTCAAGGCCGTGAACGAGGAGATCGCTCCGAAGGTCATCGGCATGGACGCTTCCGATCAGCGCGCTCTCGATGAGACCATGATCGAGCTCGACGGCACCCCGAACAAGGGCCGTCTGGGCGCCAACGCCATCCTCGGCGTGTCCCTGGCCGCTCTGTACGCTTCCGCCGAGTCCGCGGATCAGCCGCTGTACCGCTACATCGGCGGCACCAACGGCCACATCCTGCCGGTCCCGAACATGAACATCATGAACGGTGGCGCCCACGCTGACTTCGCCACCGACATCCAGGAGTACATGATCTCCCCGTACGGCTTCAACACCTACAGCGAGGCTCTGCAGGCTGGCGTCGAGGTCTACCACACCCTGAAGAACGTCCTGAAGAAGCAGGGCCTGAACACCGGCCTCGGCGACGAGGGCGGCTTCGCTCCGAAGATGAAGTCCAACAAGGACTCCCTGAACTACATCATGGACGCCATCTCCGCCGCCGGCTACGAGCCGGGCAAGCAGATCGGCATCTCCCTCGATGTGGCTTCCTCCGAGTTCTACAACAAGGAGACCGGCAAGTACCACTTCGAAGGCGACGACCGTGAGGCCGGCTACATGCTCGACTTCTACGAGAACCTCATCAACGAGTACCCGATCGTCTCCATCGAGGATCCGTTCCAGGAAGAAGGCTGGGACGACTGGGCGGCCATCACCGCCAAGCTCGGCGATCGCCTGCAGTTCGTCGGCGACGACCTGCTGGTCACCAACCCGGCACGTCTGGCCAAGGGCATCAAGCTCGGCGCCGCCAACTCCCTGCTGGTCAAGCTCAACCAGATCGGCACCGTCACCGAGACCCTCGACGCCATCGAGCTGGCCACCAAGAACGGCTTCACCTCCATGGTTTCCCACCGTTCCGGCGAGACCCCGGACACCACCATCTCCGACCTGGCTGTGGCAAAGAACACCGGCCAGATCAAGACCGGTGCCCCGGCTCGTGGCGAGCGTATCGCCAAGTACAACCGCCTGCTCGAGATTGAGGAGGAGCTCGGCTCCACCGCTCAGTACGCCGGCTACAGCGCTTTCAAGGCCTGCAAGAAGTACATCGCCGAGTGAGCGTAGCCAGCGCATCATGAATGCGTTGACATAGAAATACCCGTCGTGTTCCAAGTCGAACGCGACGGGTATTTTCGTTGCTATGAGTTCGAAGGCACGAAAAAAACCATCACAACGCGGCGGCGCCGGCCCGGTCGCGTTCTTCGTGGCATTGTTCATCGTGGCTTTGGGAACCATCCAGTTGGCATCGACATTCCATACCTATGCGTTGAATCTGGCAGAGCTTAACGGACTGAAAAAACAGGAAGCGGCGTTGGTCGCGCAGAAACGCGAGCTGGAGAACGATATCGCAAGATGGGATGACAAGGCGTATGTCACCGCCCAGGCCAGGGATCGTTTGGGATTCGTCTTCCCCGGCGAACAGGCGATTCGTGTCGAGCATCCCGAAGCGGTGACCGGCAAGAGCGAGCCGAAAAAAGGGACGACATACGACGAATCACCGAAAACCGCCCTGCCGTGGTATAAGGAGCTTGCATATTCCTTCAAGCAGGCGGATCGGTCGGATCCCGTGAAGGCCGACTCGACGAAACAGTCGCAGCATGCCGGCGAAGAAGACAAACAGGACAGTCAACAACAGACTGGCCAATCGCAACAGGACGGTCAGCAGCCGTCAGAAGACGGACAGGAGTGACATGGACATGACGATTATCGAACAGGCCAAGGGTTTGGCGGACAAAGTGCTTGCCCAACCCGCCACCGAACATGATATCGCCGTGGTGGAGCGTCAGCTTGGACGTTACCCGCGCGGCATGGTCGCCGTCGGAGCCCGTTGCGTATGCGGCCGGCCTTTGGCTGTGGTCACCCGGCCGTTGCTTCCAGGCGGTGTCCCGTTCCCGACGACCTGCTATCTGACCGGGCCCGAAGCGGTGAAGGCCATCTCCCACATCGAAGCCGAAGGCAAGATGAAGGAATACAACGATATGCTGGCCGAAAACGAGGATCTGCGTGCCGGATACGAACGTGCCCACGAACTGTACCTCGCGTTCCGCCATGAAATCGCTTTGGCCTTGGAAGACAGCGAGGAACACATCGAAGGCACCAGTGCCGGCGGCATGCCGGTGCGTGTCAAATGCCTGCATGCGTTGTTGGCCCAGACGCTGGTGATGGGTGAGGGCGCCAACCCCATCGGTGATATGGCCCTGTCCGCCATCAAACATGAGTTCGATCCGGCCGTATGCCGTTGCGCAGTGGAAAACGAAGAGTAGAAGGTGGGAGTAATGAAGTCGGTAACCGTTGCCGGTATTGATTGCGGCACGAATTCGATTCGTCTGAAAGTCTCGCGTGTGAGCGAGGACGGTGTGGAAGACATCGTTCCGCGCATCCTGCGGGTGATTCGTCTCGGTCAGGACGTGGACAAAACCCATCGCTTCGCCGACGAGGCGTTGGCGCGCGCCTATGAGGCCGCCCGAGAATTCGCCGGCGTGCTTGCCGAACATCCCGTGGACGGCATCCGCTTCGTGGCCACATCGGCCACCCGTGATGCCGGGAACCGTGAGGAATTCGAAGACAACATCGAGAAGATCTTGGGCGTGCGTCCCGAAGTCATTCCAGGCACGGAGGAAGCGGATTTAAGCTTCCTTGGTGCCACCAGCATCGTCCATCGCGAGGTCGAGGCCCCCTATCTGGTGGTCGATTTGGGCGGAGGTTCCACCGAACTGGTGCTGGGAGGCGACGGCGTCACCCATCCGAGCACGCAGGTGCAGGCCGCGTTCTCCATGAATATCGGGTCTGTCCGTATGACGGAGCGTCATCTGAAAAACGACCCGCCGACCGAGGGGCAGATCGCCGAGGCGGTCGCGGATATCGACGCGCATATCGACGAGGCGTTCAAGACCGTTCCCGCCGGCAAGACCCACACCATCATCGGCGTGTCCGGAACGGTCACCACCATGACCGCATTGGCTATGGGATTGACGGAATACGACCACACCGCCGTGGACGGCGCACGCTGCACGCTGGAAGATGCCTATGCCGTTGACAACCGGTTCCTGCACATGCCTCGTGAGGAGCGTCTGACCTACAAGACCATTCATCCCGGACGCGTCGATGTGGTCGGCGGCGGCGCATTGGTGTGGAACCGTGTGCTTGCCAAGGTGTCTGAAGCCGCATATGAGGATCATGGCCAGCGCATCGACTCCTTCATGGCCAGCGAGCATGGTCTGTTGGACGGCATCGTGCTGGATTACGGCAAGAGATTGCTTGCTGCGCGCTGACGTGGCATAATAGCTTGGCGTCGGCTTTTTCTTCTGGCCGGCGCAAAGCCTCCATGGCGAAATCGGTATACGCAGTCGACTTAAAATCGACCTCTTCGGATTGCGGGTTCGAGTCCCGCTGGAGGCACTTTTGGAAACCGCCAGAGATGGCGGTTTTCCTTTATTCTCCAACGGTTTTCAGACTTTCCTAATTCACTCCAATTCACTCCAAATCACGTCATTTCTCTATAAAACGTGGGCAAAATGTGGGCACGGAATCAAAGGTACATGTGCTGTCGCACGTATGCTTCGACCTCAGCGTTTTCCTCTGGCGTGCCGATGGTCAGAAGCCAGACGGCATTGTTCTTGCGCTGCACGTTGCCCTTGCGAAGGCATTTGATGAGTCCTGCGGCTTCGAGCTTCTTGGCGATTTTGCCGATGCGGTTGTAGGCCAGCTGCTCGCGCTTCGGATTGCGCGGCTCATTGCCGATCGCCACGAGCTCGTCCATTGACTGTGGGAGCGTCATGCCCCAATCGATGGCGATTTTGAGCCAGCCGGAAGCGTAGGTGCGCGGCATCATGTGCTTCTCCTTGGCTGCCTTGTCCAGCGGCCAGTCAGCGGTGAGCCATGCCATGCGGCTGAGCAGGGCGTATTGCGCGAAGTCGAAGCTGCGTGCGCCCTTGTGGGTGACGGTGAGTTTACCTTGGCTTGCGAGTTCTTCGACTGCCAGCATGTTGCGGTATCCCATTTCGTGGTCCATTTCCGACCTCCAAGCCATGCGTTACAATGGTTTTGGAAGTCTTTGAGTGAGGCTTCATGTTTTACCTCCGTGGTGCCGTTAACACTGCGGAGGTTTTTTGTTCTGAAACACATTATACGCTAACTTGCAAACATGTGTGTATGGCGTGTTGTAAACAAGGGCGCATATTAACCTTGCAAGTGGAAAATACTAACTTGCAAACATGAAATATACATATATACATATGTAACAATTTTCATTCTTTCATACAGCGACAATGCGCTGAAATGAAAGAATCGGCACGTCAAATCACCATCTGCGGTACCTTGAAGCAGAGAAAGAAGGGGAAAAATGAAGAAACTGATTTACCTCGTGCTATCCGTGCTGTGCGGAATCTCCGGTATCTACGGCATATACGACACCATCACCACACCGCAGGACGATCTGACCACAAGCATCATTGCGATTCTGCTCCTCGCATCCCTCGCATGGCTTTTCATGCATCTCTTCCTCAAGCCCGAGCCACGCCATAAGCATCAAGCGACGAATGCGCCTGAATCATTGCCGGAAGCCGCCTCAGACGCTCCAACAGTGGAAACGGCACCAATCACTCATGCCGACACGAATGATGGCGTGGAGGACGATTACGTGGCCATCGACATCGAGACCACAGGATTAGGCAGAAGCGCTCGAATCATCGAGCTCGGGGCGGTGCGCATGCGCCATGGGCGCAAGGTCGCGTCATTCAGCCAGCTCGTCAACCCGCAGAATCCGATACCGGCCAAGGTCACGCAGATCACCGGCATCACCGACCGGGACGTGCGGCACCAGCCCACCATCGACAAAGCGTTACCCAAGTTCTACGCTTTCTGCGGGCATGATACGTGGATAGGGCACAATATCCGACGCTTCGACATTCCGGTGATCGCCAGGGAGGCGCAGAGGGTCGGCGCCGGAATGCCGGACGTGAGCTTCTACGACACGATGGAATTATCCCAGGCATTGCTGCCGCAGCTTGACCACCATCGCGTGGTGGACCTCATTCGATATTTCGGCATCGCCAAGACCGAGCGGCATCGCGCCGCCGACGATGCTGCACAGACAGCGCAAATCTTCGAGCATTTGAAGCAGATATAAGCTTTATAAAGACTTATAAAGACTTATAACCGCTAGCTGATTTTCGCGTCGAGAAACGCATGATCGCCATCGACATAAGCGCTCTCGATCAACTCATGCGTATCGGCGTAAAGCAGATCATTGGACGGATACTCCTTCGTCATCTGACTTTGGATGTCCTGATCGGAAATCGACGGGTCAAGAATCTTCGCCATGATGGGGAATACGCTGCTGATCTCATCATGCGGCCCATCGACGTAGACGCGGAGCATGTCGTTTTTCCCGTATCCGAGCACTGCCCCGTAGACCAGCACGTCCACTGACGATTGGCCGAGTCTTCCGTGGAGAGCGTCTGCGGTGGAGAAAGCGCCGGTGCGATACTCCGTCCGGTAATAGGGGCCGTTCGAATCGCTCGGCGTGAATTTCTCTACGTCGGTTATCGGCGTGGATGAGTTCGCGTTGAACTCGTCCACAAAGCTCTGCGCCGTCTTCTCGGCTGCCTGTTGTTGTGGCTTCGCCTGCTGCGCGCTGACGTCCGGCGTCTTGGCCGGCGTGGAATCCGGCTCCTGCTGGCTTCCGCATCCACAGGCCGTCGCCAGGAGAAGCGTCGCCGCTGTGATGGCAATGATTTTCTTACGCATTGAAAAACCTTTCTTTGATTCTATTTGGCGATGTGTTGAGCATGGCTCGGTAGTCCGTGAGCACCTGCGTGGTCACGTTCAGTTCATCGGCTATCGACCATAGGTCATCGTCGTACATGCGTTCCGCCAATGCTAGTTCTGCCGGATCGATGAGCAGGCGCGCGGTCTGCCGCCGTGTACGGATCTCTACTTTCGAACTATTGTTCGCACAGCCGGTGTCGCCATGCCGCCAATGCAGTAGTTCGTGTACGAGGGTGCAGCGTTTTGCTGTGTAGGTGAGTCGGCGATCAATCAGGATGACGTGGGTTTCGTTGTCGTAGCAGCCCCATAGTCCGTCCGGCAGGATGGCGCTGGATACGGTGACGGGCAGTCCGGTGATGGCGCGGCGCATGGCACCGTAGGTCATGCGCCGGTCGATCGGCAGGTCAGGCAGGCTCGTCGTAATCCGGCCCAGCCTCTCCATTAATCGCGGCCTGCTTGCCCTGAGCGTTATAGGCGGCAAGACCATAACCGCCAGACCGCGCCTTCGCCTCCGCTTCCTCAATCGCATGACGCCTCGAATTCATCACGATGTCTTCTGCGGATATGCCGCTGGCATTGCTGATGCGTTCCAGGTCGCCGATGGTCAGAGGGCGGCTGAGATTCGCGTGTTTGTACCAGTAATCGCGGCTGAAGCCGCAGGCTTTCGCGAAATCGGCGACGGTCATGCCGCTGGCTTTCTGGATCCTTATGCACTCGTTCATTATCTGTGTGGCGAGTGGTGTCATTTCATTTGCTTTTCGTCCCATATCCACCAGTATAGCCAAATAAATACCCGATTGTGCCCAATTTGTGAAGATGTGTGTAAATGAATACATAGATGTAGTTAATTAAATACACTGTGAAGTGTCGAAAGGAATGCAGACATGTTGAGCACAAAGAAGACCAAGACCCCCGACCACTACCCGTGCGGCCACATGCACGGTCCCGGTTGGCACGACTGGAGAGCCTGCCTCACCAAGCAGGGAGTTGAGGAGGATGAATGGCCGGTCTGACGGAAACAGCCGGCAGGAACCTCAAAGCCGAACTCGCCAGACGCGACAAGACACGCGCCGACCTCGCAAACGCTTGGGGATGCACCCTCAAGACCGTCGACCAACGGCTTAACGGAAGCATCTCGATGACCATCAAGGAAATCGAAGAAGCCGCACCGGTCTTCGACATGGATTCCATGCAGCTGCTCATGCTCCTCATCCAGCCGATCGACAGCATCAAACAATTCAAAGCCTGAAATCCACAACCAAAGGAGCGTCCGATGGACAGCAAGACCTACACCCGAGAACTGCGCAAAGCCTGCGTGAAAGCCGTCTTCGACGAATTCGCCGAGCATGGCGACATGATTCGCCCGCAATACGCGGGACAGTGGGATGAAATCGACGCGAGCCGATTCCTGGGCCACATCACCGGACCGATGGACATCGACGTGACCGACCTCGTGGACGTCATCATCGACACGATCGCCAAGGAAGCAGCACAGAAATGAGCGGACAACTGCTTAACCCACCGGCACCGCCGACGCTCCACGAGACCGGAAGCCTGCTGCTCGCATCAAGCGGCTTCTACATCCGCTTCCATGAGGACGGCAGCGCCAGTCTCGTTGACGGCATCCAAGACATCACCCTCGCGGACTTCACCTCGGCGGAAATCGAAGGCATTGCCTACGGGCTCAACGACAAGGTGGGAGACACAAGATGAGCTGGATGGACGACGGCGGCTTCGAGATGCAGGCATTCACCGCCCAGGACGGCAGTCCGATGGCGCGAATGAGTTTCCGCACCTCGACCGGCCAATACTACTTCAACTTCACCAAGACCGAGGTGCAGCGCGTCCGCCGCGAATGCAATCGAATCCTCAAGGAAATGGAGGAAACCAAATGACCAGCCACGGCAGCAAGCCCGAAGCCAGGAAGCCGAACTACACGCGCCGCCGCATCCTCTTCGCCATCGTCAGCATCGGCCTCATCTCCAGCCTGACCATCATGCTCACATGGCATGGCGGCAGCACCACCGCCGCGCTCATGGTGGAAGGCGTGTACATCGCCACCGCATTGTGGCTGATCGTCAGATTCGCGCCACGCGACTAAAAGACTTCCCACCAGCCGACAGTCCAACAAAACAAACCATTGGGATGTTTTCGCGGACATCCACGTTCACCAGTCGGCTGGCGGGAACCATAACTGAATATCGACAAACAACAAATCCGCCACGGCGTTTACATACACCATTCTGTCGTGGCTTCGGCTGGGCGACGGTTCGCCCGTCCACGGATTCCAATCCTCTTCTCTCTCTATCAAAAACGCAGGCATTCCGGTGCTTGCAAACCCTTTCAAGTCCGCCTGACGGCCAGTCACCGTCGGCCACGCCACCGACCGCGAACACATTCAGGTCGCGTTCCAACAGTCAAAGGGGCGTTCGGAATCCAAGGACGGCATCGGTCCGACTCCGATGCCAGCCACTCAGCCCCATCCACTCGTCAGGACTGGGCACAACAACGTCAACAAAGCAAAGGAAACCACACCATGGACGAAAACAAACCACAGTCGGCAAAATGGGTGCTCTGCGTCGACATCGACCACGACAACCCGGAATCCGACCCAATGTTCATCGCCGCACTTGACATGCCGCTGGACGGCGATCTGATCGGCGTCACCCTGCCCGGCAACAGACTCGACAAAAGCACCGCGCTTGCCGCCAGAATCGCATGCCAGGCCATCGACAAGGCGCTCAAACGTCACCTCGAACGCGGCGGCGGCAGCGACACTCCGGAAATGCTCACCGGCCTCCACATCAACCCCAATGGAGACATTCAGGACGCTGGCCATGACTGACCTGCTCACGCCGGAGGAATTGGCCGGAATGCTTGGCGTGAAGCTTGGAACATTGGCTAACTGGCGCTCTTACGGGCGCGGTCCGGAGTATTTGAAGCTTGGCCCCGAGCCGCCGGAAGGCAAGCAGGACAGGCGCTTGGTGCGGTATCCACGTGATGCCGCCGAAAGATTCGCTCAGGCGCACAAATACCGGAGGACTGTAGCCAGATGAAACCCCACAATGATGGCCACTACTTCGTGCCTGGAAGCCGTCAGACCGGCCGGTATGAGCCGCGAGGCTTCATGGTCGGCAGCTACATACGCCCGACCTTGACGGAGCAGGGCATCGACGTGGACGAATTCATCAAACAAAACCGTCATCTGATCGAAAGACTTAGGAAAGGAAACCATTGAAACACGAATATGACTCCGACGAGCTTCGAGAGCTCAAAAGCATTTACAACGAGTCAGGCGAAGCCGGATTGAGCCGTGACGAAATGCGAGCCTTGCGCAAGGCCGGACTCGTCACGCAGGACCTGCCACCAAAGCCGCATGAGGACACGCTGGCCGACTATCAGGCCGTCAGCAAGCCCGCGCCGAAACTGGCGGAACAGGCGGAACCGTCGAAACGAGCCCTCATACTCGCGCACTGCAGAAACCGCATCGACCAAGGCCAGCGCTTCGACGGCAAGGAAACCGCCGAAGCGCTCGACATAAGCCAGAAAACAGCCGGCAACATCATCGGACAACTCCGCAAGGAAGGACTGCTGCCGGCCTTCGACCAGCATTCACCCCGCAAAACACGGAAAAACGCCACGATCGGAAAGAAGAAAGAAACCATGACCACCACATCGAAACTCACAGTGGACAAAATCACCGCAACGAAACTCACCCCCGTCGGAACCATCAGCGTCGGGCCACAAGCCACAGCCGATCCGCGCATCATCATCGCAAACGCCTTGGTCGGCATCTTCGACGCGGTGAGCGCCTTGCAGCGCACCGCATTCCAAACCAACGACAAGGTGGTCTACGGATTCGCCACGAAACTGCTCACCGGCGAACTCATGGACATTAAAGCCAACTACAGCAAGGACACAAAATGAAGCTCAAATTCGATAGCGAGAGTGGCGTTTTCACCATCAAGCCAGAGTCCGAGGCGGAAATCACCAAGCTCAGGACATCCGCTTTGGACATCGCCAATCTGGTGGTCAATTATTTCGACGCCGACATCATCAAAGCAGACATAAACAAGCCAAGCAATCAGCAGGGAGCCTGAAATGAAGCGTATTCCACTCAAGGATACGGAACGCTATCAGATCGAGCGTTTCAAGCAGGGCAAGAAGACGGAACGTCATCTCGCGTGGCTGAAGAGCCGTAAGGCCGGTGTGGGCGGTTCCGACATGAGCACGATTCTCGGCCTTAACGCGTTCAAAACGCCTTACGAATTGTGGTTGGAGAAGACCGGACGCGTGGAACCGGAGGACATTTCCGACAAGTGGGCGATCGTCAAGGGCAATGCCCTGGAAAACGAGCTTCGTAAGCGTTTCCGCGCGCAGCATCCGGAAATGATCGTCACAGACGGCACCGACAAGCAGTTCATCAGCCGCGAGAAGACATACCTGCGCGCTTCCCTTGACGGCATCCTGCAAAAGGAAGACGGAAGCTTCGGAATCCTCGAAATCAAGACGGCGGGTAATCGCCGAGCGGGGGACTGGCATGACGAGGACGGCAACCTCCGTATTCCGCCTTACTATCTCGCTCAGGTCGAATTCTACGCGCTCGTCACTGGATGGACGTGGGGCTACGTGTACGCGGCCATCGGAGACGATGAGCCGGTAGAGATCCCGTTCCAGGCGGACGTGGAGGATATGTCCGCGATCGACAAGGCCGCCGCCGACTTCTGGCATTTCGTCACCACGGGTACTCCACCACAGCTTACCGGCGGGGATGTGCAGAAGGCGTTCCCCGAACCCACGCCGGACATCGTGGACGAAAGCGACGATGACGACCTGTACGACCTGCTCGCAAGATACGAGAGCGCCACCGGAATGCTGAATGACATGAAGGCCGCTCAGAAGGAATTGCAGGAGCAGATCATTCTGCGCATCGGCTCGCACACCGGCATCAAGTGCGGGAATTTGCAAGCCACCTACAAGCCGATGACCCGCAAGGAATACACCGTCAAAGCCACCACCTACCGCAAATTCGCATTCAAATCCATCGAAGAAAAGGAGCAATAAAAAATGGGAGCAATCGCACAGCAGGCGCAAGGGCAGCAGTTGCAGCCGCTCAATCCGAAGGGCAAGCTCAAGCAGCTTGTGGAGCATTCGTGGCCGCAGATCGCGCGTGTCATCGGCGGCAACCTCGACAGCGAGGCGCTGTTGCAGATGTGCATCAGCAGCATCAACCGCACACCCGCCTTGGCCGACTGCACGCCGGTCAGCGTCCTTTCCTGCTTCATGCAGTGCGCCGCCCTGGGCTTGCGCCCGTCCGACGTTGACGGCTTGGGACAGGCATACATCCTGCCATACGGCAACAAGAACTATGCCACGGGGGAGAAGCAGGCCACCTTCGTCATCGGCTACAAGGGCATGCTGAAACTGTTGGAGAACAGCGGCATCTACGCGCAGCCGAGAGCCGTCTACGAGGATGACAACATCAAGCTCAAGCTTGACGAAAATGGCGTGCCGACCATCGAATGCCCGGACGAGGTGAACGTGGACGCCGACCACAGCGAGGACAAGCTGAAATTCGTGTACCTCTCTGTCCAGCTGCCGAATGGCGGACGCTACGCCGACTACATGTCGAAACGCGACCTGCTCGAATACCGCGAGAAGTACGCGCCACGCAATCGCAGCCGTCAGATCACCGGACCGTGGGTGAAGAATTTCGTGGAGATGGCGAAGAAGACCATCATCCGTCGCAGTTTCAAATATCTGCCGGTCAACATCGAGGCGAAGAAGGCCGCGAGCGTGGACGAGACCACACCGGATTACAGCGACGTGTTCCAGCCGGTAATCACCGATTCGACTGATGACGTGACTGCCGAGGTCATGGACACCGAAGCCGACTCCGAGCAGCAGGCCGATGCGAAGGACGGTGAGTGATGGCGGGGGAGACCGTTATCACGATCGTCGGCAATCTGACCGCCGACCCTGAGATTCGCACTTTGAGCAATGGCGGCACGGTGGCGAACTTCACCATCGCGTCCACGCCACGCGTATACAACAGCCAGGCCAACCAGTGGGAGGACGGTCAGGCGCTGTTCCTCCGCTGCTCGGCCTGGCGTGACCTCGCCTCGCATTGCGCCCAGACGCTCCGCAAGGGCATGCGCGTCATCGCGCAGGGCCGGTTGCAGCAGCGTTCCTATCAGGCGCAGGACGGTTCCAACCGCACGGTCATCGAATTGCAGGTGGACGAGATCGGCCCGTCGCTCAAGTATGCGACGGCTCAGGTGCAGAAGATGCAGTCAGGCTCATACCAGGGCGGCAACGCCAATGGCGGCTATCAGCAGCCGCAGCAGCCCCAGCAGCAGTCGCAGGCTCCGGCCGATGATCCGTGGGGCGCTCCGGCTGGAGAGCCTGACTTCTGATGATGCGTGAGTGGATTGAGCCGCCGGACGTGCTGCCGGTATGTCCCAAACATGGGTGCGCGCTGTATCCGGCGCGCCCCATACCATGCCCCGAATGTGAGGCCGAAAGCGAAGACCATTACGCGGACATTGGCGATGCCGACATTTGGATTTTGGAGGACGAATGACGCAGGAAACCACCATCGACGTGCAGAAGGCCTACTGGTGGACCCAGAACAAACGTGGAGACTGGCGGGCGAAATACCGGCGCACCAGCGTCGTGAAAAGATGCGCCTACCTCACCTACCGCAGTCTCATCAACAGCGGCAAACTCAAGCCGCCCGCCAAATGGCCGGTGCATGTGACCGCCATCATCCACCCCTTGACACACGGCAGATTCGACCCCGAGAACGCGGCGCCGATGGTCAAGGCAATCTTGGACGCCATCACACAAGCCGATTTCTGGCCGGACGATAACGCCAGATACGTGGTCGGCCCGGACTATCGGCTAGGCGAGCCAAGCACCGAAAAAGGCGTCTACCACATCACAATCCGAATCGAAGAGGAAGAACACTAATCATGGCGACGAACGTGACTGAGAAAGACAAGACACTGCAAGAGATCATCGACTGGTGCGAGCAGCTTGAGATTGATGGCTTGAGGCTTGCAAACGCTCTTCTGATGCAGCGTGACACGACCGCATACGGTGTCGTGAAGGGGCAAATCGACGCATACGGAAAGACAGCTGACCACTGCCGTTCCATGCTCGGCTACAGCGGCTCCATGCTGTCCTGCCTCACCTACGAGGACACGGACAATAGCGACCCATCCGATCAGCCCCAGGTGGGCGACTACGGCGTGGCAGTCCGCGAGACCGCAGACGGCCAGGAGGAAATACCCTTCCACATCGAACGGGAGGAACGCACCGGACTGCCAGTCGCACTCCTGAACGAACGACTGTATGCGAAACCGGAAGACGATATAAAAGACGGCCTGTATGTGAGCCTGTTCCAGCTCTATCTGGACGGCTTTATGTTGAGTCGGACGGGCCGAAAGCGGAACAAAGACGCGGAGGCATAGTCATGTGGTTCAAACGCAGACGCAACGAATTCGGGTGTCCAATGTGCGGCAGACTACCCAAAATCGTTAAGAGCCATACACAGGATGGGGATTACATCAAGTCGATATACCGGCTTCAATGCCCCCGAAAGCACCTCTCTACAAACTGGTACAGCGACCCTATGGATGCAAGCATCCAGTGGAAACACGTAGTGGACGAATACAAGAGGAAGGACACGAAATGAGCGCGTATCAGCCTGTTCTTGACCCCGCCTGCGGCGGCCGAATGTTCTGGTTCGACAAGTCGGATGATCGAGTGCTTTTCGGTGATGTGCGTGATGAAAGCTGGGAATTGTGTGACGGGCGTAGATTCGATGTCAAGCCGGACATGCTGATGGACTACCGCGACCTGCCGTTCCCCGACGGGACGTTCCGCATGGTGGTGCTCGACCCGCCCCACCTGCGCAATGCGGGGGAAACGAGCTACATGGCGCAGAAATACGGTTGCCTCGACCAAGAGACGTGGAAAGCTGACCTCAAGACCATGTTCAGCGAGTGCTTCCGCGTCCTGAAAGAGCACGGAGTGTTGATTTTCAAATGGAATGAGACGCAGATACCCGTATCGCAGATTCTCAAGCTCACAGCGCACAAGCCGCTCTTCGGCAACAAGCAGCCGAACCGCACGGGAACACACTGGATTGTCTTCATGAAGGAGGACGCGAAATGAATAAACGGTACAAGGTTTGCCCACTTTTTTGGAGTGATTACGGCGATGAGCGCACCTTGATGAATATGGGTGTGTTTGAAGAGTTGCTGAACGAGGGTTGGAAGATTCTGCGGGTGGATATCATGCCACCAACGGAATTGAGTAATAACGCCGTTACCGCGACGAACGTCTACATCCTTGAGAGGGAGGCTAATGATGATTAGTCAATACGACAAGGACATGTGTTGCCTGTATATCGCTGAGGGGATGAACTACATCTGGCAACAACGAGAGAACCAAGAGCTTTCCCGAATACTTGAATCATTGGCCGATAGGAAGCTCATGAAGCGTGTCCATGGCGGGTATGCGATCACACTCAAGGGCCTGTTGGCAGTCAAGGTGTGGAGACTTCACCTGTTCCTGTTCCATCACGATGAATGCAAGTACTTCAGGAGGAAGAAATGAGCAGGACTGAAACCACCGCCATGCTGTCCAAGCTGGTCGAGAAGAGGTTGAAGAATCGCGTGAGCTATTGGGCTAGCGAGGTTAACTTCGACCTTGGAACACCACGGAACAGGCGCATCGACTACATCGGATTCAAGCCTTTCACGCCCGGCTACGTGCTCGAACCAAGCAGTGTGGAACTCGGCACTTTCTCCTGCTATGAAATCAAGTCATGCATGGCTGATTTCAAATCGGGTCACGGGCTGACGTTCTACGGTGACGAAAACTATCTAGTCACCACGCCTGAGCTTGCGGATGAACTGCGCGTGGGCCACCAGATTCCGCGAGACATCGGCCAAGTGTTGGTGCCCACGGCCAAAGGGGACAAGCTCAGATGCCTGTACGACGTGTCCTATGGAGACAAGCGGAATAGCTACAGGCGGCGTCCGGCGAGTGAGATGCTGTACGCCATGATCGAAGCGAACGGAAAGAGGACGAATTGAGCATCCTGCTTGACGAGGCCAACGCTTATGAGCGTGGCATGGATGATGATTTGACTTTGGCGAAACGGCTCTGCTGGGACAGCTACGAATGGGATGGCGTCGATAGCGACTGTGTGGCGAAAGACGAGGACGACGCATGGGATTACGCGGGGGAAATCTGCGGCTATCAGGAGGACTTCATCGACCGGGCGCGCGACCTGCTCGAAGTGGCACGCAAGGCGGTAAACGAATGAGCAAGGCAATCCGATATGTCGAGTGCGCCCACTGCGGCGAGACGGTGGGCAGCTATTACGTCACCTGCCCTTACTGCGGGTATCGGCTGGTGGACGCGAAGCAAGCCGTAATGATGGGTTTGTCATGGTGACGCTTGACCCGCCACCGGACTTGTTGGAGATCGCCGAAGCCCTGGACGCGATGGCGAAACCACACGTGGGAAGCGGCTGGGCGAACACCAACTACACCGACCTGCCCTGCACCACGCCACGGCAGGAGGCAATCTGGATGGAATTCAACGGCATCACAAGAGGGGAGGATTGATGGCAAGGCGCGGTTACGTGCAATTGGCCAATGGCTTCTATCTCAACCGGAAGGTACGCCGGTTGCGTCGCACCATGCCCTCTGCCGTCAGTGCGTTCGTCGTCATGCTTTCCTACTGCGGTGACAACCTCACGGACGGCTTCGTGGACTCGGACACGGCGGAATTCGTGCTCGACATCACCACGCAGGAGCTTGACGCTTTGCAGCAGGTCGGATTGATCGAGGCCGTGGATGGCGGCTATGTCATCCACGATTATCTCGAACATAATCGGAGCCGTCAGCAGGTGATGGCCAAGCGCAAGCGTGAGCATGACCGGTATTCTGCTGGCAGTCTGCCGGCAGAAATTGCGCAGACTGCCGGCAGAATCGAAACAGAATCGGGACAAACACCAGAACACCAGAACACCAGAACCCAAAAGAAAGAGAAAGAAGAATATTCTTCTTCTTTCTCCAAAGAAATCGGGCTGAACGACTTCGAGCTGGTCAGGGAGAAAACCCACGCCAATGCCGCCATAATCCGCGATTACCCGAATCTCGACCTGTCAGACGCGTGGAACGCATTCTTAAGCCGACATTATGGCGAAAACCGCACGATAGCCGACTGGACGCGCCTGTGGAAGGGCTGGTGCCAACGCAGAGCCAAAATGAGCGGCATACCACCCTCGAAACGCCACGTGCACACGTGGAAATGCTCTCACGTGCTCGAAGCGCTCGGACGCGACGAAGAAGCAGCACAGGCAGACGAAAAGGCCTGCGAATTAGCCGACAGACTCAACAAGGAGAAATCATGAAACACGAACCGGTAATCATGTACAGCCGAGAATGGTTGGAACACGAGCGCCGCAAAGCATGGCAGGAAGGCTACGCGGCCGGATGGAAAGACCAGGAATGCGACTTCCCGCCACACACCACAGAAAACCCATATCTGGAGACCAAATGACCAATACCGAGAAGACAATAATCTGCACCGTCATCACCTGCATGCTCATCATCTTCCTCACCATCGGCACATGCATCTCCATGCAGTGGTACACGTCCACCCACCACGATTTTCAAATGGAGACGGTCAAGACCGGTGACGTGACGTGGGCATGCCTCAAAGACCGAGGCGCATACATCGGATGCAACACAGTGGAGGAATACAAGTGAAGAAAATACTCGAAGACATGATCATCAAGTGGCATCAGGCCGGTTACGCGCTCGACGAGATCGCGCCGCTCGTGCCGCAAGTGCCGAAAGCCGAAATCGCCGCACTCATCCGCCAGCACGACAAGGAGACCAGACTTTGACCAACTGCCAGCACTGCCGGAAGCCAATGAAGCCGGTGGCCGCGAATCTGCTCTGCGCCAGCTGCCGAGAAAACTACTGGCAGCTGATCCGCCAGCTCGGACACGTCCAACTGCCCGCCCTGCGGAGCATCATGCTCCGACAGGCCCGCATCGGCACCCCAGCACACACGCCAAGCCGAGGCAACGCACCAATACCCATCGACACCCACGCTCAAGACCTCATCGCAGACAGCGAAGCATGGTTGGCGGAACAGGCGGGCAAAATACGCGCCGCATACGCTGGATACGACTGGCGGAAAGCGTGGTTCGCCATAATCAGCAACCGGCGCACCATCCTCGACATGAGCACTGCAGCAGACGATTACGCAGCCCTGGAACACATCAGCCGACGCAACGAGACGGCCTTGACACCAGAAGAGGCAATGGTCATCATCGGCACATGCCCACAATGCGGCCACCAAGCCACCAGCACGCCACAGGCCGACGAATGGACATGCCCGCACTGCAAATGGCAAGGCGGAGTCCAAGCCATCAAAGCCACCCGCGACAACAAACTCTGGCAACTCGAATACACCGGAAAACCAGTCGAAGTCGCAAGATACCTCTCCAAAATGGACATCCACTGCACAAGCGACCAGATCCGCCAATGGCTCACCAGAGGCAAACTCCACGCCACGCCGACAAAACACAAAGGAGAGTACGTGTTCAACCTCGGAGAAATAACCGCCATGCTTGACTGTCACAATTAAAATGCTATACTGTCGTACAGTAGTAAAATGGTTCAGCCTGAAAGGGCTGGGCCATTATTCATATCAGCTTCGGTAGCTCAGTGGCAGAGCACGAGGGATAGCACAGATACCAGAGGACGGATACCAAACCGGCCATGGCTTCATGATTCTTTGCGAATGCCCGTGATCAGAGATAGTGCATCCCACACCATGCGCTGGTTCGACTCCAGCCCGAAGCACCACAAGGCGGTGACCACATGCCAGGAAGAACGCGCAAGACCAGCCGCCAATTCGAAAAAGACAAGGCCACATTCTTCACACAATGCAAGGCACAGCATGCAGTCTGCTGGTTGTGCGGCATGCCAATCGACTACAACGCAGTCAAGAACACCACAGATGACTCATTCAATCTCGATCACATGTTCCCGGTCAGCAAGCATCCCGAACTCCAATTCGACCCAGCAGGCTTCAAGCCGAGCCACACCAGCTGCAACCGCTTGAGAGGCAACCAAGATCCGCCAGCGCCAATCGGAACACTCTCAAGACAATGGATAACAACAGCATGAGCCCAACACGAGGGGTAGGGGCGGTGAAATCGTAAAACCAACGACAGGGCGCAAGACGTCCCGCGTGGTCGCTCTTCCTCTCCCCGACGGGCGAAATTGAACGGGGTCGCGCGCGCGATTGCAGATTCGAGGTGAAGCATGTCGGCGAAATTCCCGAGCCATAATGTGGCGGAGGCTTTGGAGCGCTCATTGAAGAACGCCGATGGGCTGAAGGCCGTGAATTCCGCAGTGGTCGCGGCCGCCCGCGTACTGGCTGGTCGGATTGACTTCCTGAATGCCACCGGATTCGTTGACGAGAACGGGAAGATCGACAATGTGACTCTGCCGACTTTCCTGAAATACTGCCAGTCTCTCGGATTGACTTTGGACGCTCCAGCGAAGGTCGGGCGTCCGGCCAGGCAGAAGCCCGAAGTCAGGGCTGAGGAAGCGAAGAGCGACAAGGTTATCGCGATGGATGATTTCATGAAGCGGTTCGGCTGAGGAGGTTGTGATGGCGGCTGAGAATCTTACGGTTTTCGGTGCCGTCGATGATGAGAGGCATGGCGTGACCTTGCCGCGTATCTTTACGCCGCCGTTGCGTCCGTTGACGAGGGAGACGAGCAATGGTTTCGCGGTGATCGCGTTCGCGGAGATCATGCTGCACGTCCACCTTTACCCGTGGCAACAATGGCTTTTAGTGCATGCTCTCGAACTGCTTGAGGATGGCAGCTATCGCTTCCGCAAGGTCATCGTTCTGGTGGCCCGCCAGAACGGCAAGACCACGCTGATGGGCGTGCTGGCCGCATGGTGGCTGTTCGTCGATTCCAACAAGCATCCGGACAGGGTGCCGCCGGTGAAGTTCCTGGTGGTCGGTGCCGCGCAAACGTTGGACAATGCGAAAGGGCCTTACAATCAGGTCAAGGAGTGGTGCAATCCTCAGCCTTCGACTGATGAGGAAGAAGATCTGGTCATTCCGGATCTCGCCGCGATGACACAGAAATTCGTCAACACCAACGGCGAGGAAGCGATCATCACCCGCTCGAAGGCCCGTTATATCGTCCGCGCCGACAAGAACATTCGAGCAAAATCAGCCGCCCGTGTCGTGTTCGATGAGTTGCGTGAGCAGCATACTGATGATGGCTGGAATGCCGTCAGCCAGACCACGAAGGCCGTCTGGTCCAGCCAGTTGTGGGGCATTTCCAATGCTGGCGACTATCGTAGCGTCGCGCTTCGCAAGCAGGTGGACAAGGGGCGCAAGCTTGTTGACGAGTGGGCTCGTCTGAGCGCCGACGGGGGCAATCCGGCCGACGTGTTCATGTCCGGCGAGCAGGATGGATCGTTCGGCTATTTCGAGTGGTCTGCGCCTGACAAGTGTCCGGTGGATGATGCCGACGCTATTCGCCAGGCGAATCCGTCGCTTGGCTATGGGCCGATGACCGTCATGAGCGTCAGATCCGATATTGACGGTATGACCGAGGCCGCGTTCCGTACTGAGGTCCTGTGCCAGTGGGTCACGGCTGACATCATTCCTTTCATCAATCCGAAGATGTGGGCCAGTGGCATCGACTCGCGTTCCACGATTCCTGACGATAGTCGTGTCGTCCTGTCCGTGGACACGTCGGCTGACCGTAAGACCACGTATGTGGCCGCTGCCGGAATGCGTGCGGACGGGTTGCCTCATGTGGAGTTGATCGCTCGCCGTGACGGCATGCTGTGGGTGCCGCATTATCTCGACCTTTTGCAGGAGCGTTGGCCGCATATCACGGAGATCGCCGTGCAGGGCAAGGGCTGTCCTGCCGTGGATTTCATCGACCCTTTGATCGAAAAAGGGTGGACGGTGCATCTCATCGAAGGCTTCCGGCTGGGCGCGTGCTGTGGTCGTTTCCATGATCGTGTGCGTGAGGGCAAGCTACGGCATCTCCCGCAGCCCGCCATCGAACAGCAGGTGAGCGTGGCAGTATCCCGGCGGCTCGGCGAAGTCGAGGTGTGGGACAGGACGAAATCAGCACTGCAGATCAGCGGCCTAGTGGCCGAATCGCAGGCGCTTTACGCGTTGGAGACCATGCAAGTCGAAAACGAAAAACCGAAATATGCGCCGAGCGTGACCCATTTTGCAGTCGTATGACCCAGTGAGGAGGTTTCATGGGGTTCTTTTCCAGATGGCTCAAGAAAAGCCCGGTATCTGTGGCCCAGAAGTTCTCCGAATCGCCAGTGAACATTTCGCAGGTCGCGCAGCTGCCGATCGATTGGTTCGGCGCTGGCGTTTATGATCGTGAGGCTGCGGTGCGTACCGTCATTGACCATATCGCGCGGAATATCGCCAGCATGCCGTTCAAGGTTTACACTCGCCAGCCTGACGGTGACCGCGTGGAGGATACCACAAGCCCGTTGGCGCAATTGATGGCCAAGCCGAGTGTGCTTCCTGGCATGACACGTTACCGATTCTTCTACTCGCTGCTCTGCGATGGCCTGCTCAATGATCGGTGGCTGTGCCTGCTCGATGCCGACAAGCAGTCCGGCAGACTGTGGCTGCGGCGTATTCCGGTGCAGAATTTCACGCTTTCCGGCAATACTCTTGATGAGATCACCGGCGTGCAGATCAGCACCGGACAGCCGGAAGGAAGCCAGTATTTCAAGCTGCCAGACCCGCAGATTCTGCTTGATGTGGGATACAGCACGTCCGGCATCGGCGGTTCTCCGGTGTCCGGCACTCTCGCACCGCTTTTGGCGGAGGCGCGTGAGATGGCCGAATATCGTCGTGCGATTGCCAAGAACGGCGGTCAGATTCCGGCGTACATCTCGCGTCCGAAGGAGATGCCGTGGCCGTCGCAGGAGGCGCAGGACGAATTCGTGCAGGGCATGCGCAATTACAAGGCTGGAGGCAATCTCGCCGGTGGCTGGCCGCTGCTCAACGACGGCATGGAAATCAAGACAGTGGACGCGTTCAAGCCGATCGACATGCAGGACATTGATGCGAGGGACAGGATTCGCATAGACGTGGCCAACGCTTTCCATATCGCGCCGGAGAATCTTGGCTTTCGCAGTGGCACGAATTCCAACATCGCTTCCTTCAAGGAGCAGATGTGGAATGTGGAATTGATGCCGTACATCGTGGCGTTCGAACAGTCGCTCAATCTGCTGCTGCCTGACGCGCTCGGCCAGCCGGACGCCTACATCGAAGCGAATGTGGATGCGAAGCTTCGCGGCACGTTCTCCGAGCAGTATCAGGCGCTCAGCACGGCCACGGGGCGCAGCTTCATGACCACGAACGAGGCGCGGCGCATCCTCAACTATCCGAAGCTCGATGGTGGCGACGAATTGGTGACGCCATTGAATGTGGCAACCGGCGGACAGCCCAGCCCGCAGGATGGCGGCAGGACGCAGAACGCGCAACAAAACAATCCAGTGAACGGAGAAGGACAGTGAATCTCAAACAGCTCAGATTCAACGTGAAATCCTTGGATGATTCGGCTGGCGAAGGCGTTTTCAGCGGCTACGCCAGCACTTTCGGCAACAAGGACCTGCAGGGTGACGTGATCGCCAAAGGCGCTTTCGCGGAGACCTTGGAGAAGGACTACGCCGGCGGAGCCGGCATCCCGATCCATTGGAACCATCAGGACGGCAAGCCGACCGACATCATCGGACGCACCTTGAGCGCCGTCGAGGACGAGAAGGGCCTGCTCATCTCGGCCCAGCTCGACATCGAGGATAATCCGACCGCTCAGCAGGCTTACGACCTGCTCAAGGATGGCAGGGTCCATCAGATGAGCATCGGCTTCGTGCCGACGAAGACCGCGTGGATCACGGAAAAAGGCGACGGCCCGTGGGGCGGCCATTCCGAATTCCAGCAGATCAAGCTTTTCGAGATCAGCGTGGTGCCGGTGGCCGCGAACCAGCAGGCCGAGATTCTGGCGGTGAAGTCAGGTCGCGCCATCAGCTCCGCCAACGAGGAGAAGCTTCGTGCTGCATTGGCGTCGCTGAACGAGGTGTTGGAAGGCATTGATTCCGACAATTCCAGCACTTCCGACGAAGATAAGCCGGATGATTCCAAGACCGGCGAGAAGCAGGATGATAAGAAGCTTGCCCCTAATAAGGGTAGGGACGCGGAGGCTGAGAAGGCCGAGCGTCTGAATGTAATCAAATCCGCCCGTGAACTGGTCACTGGCGGCAAGGACAACAAGGAGACCAAATGAGTTTCAATGATCGTCTCGCCAAGACCAAGGCCGCCATCGAAGCGGTGCTGGCCAAGGGCGAGGATAATCTCACCGCTTCCGACATCGAGAAGCTGAAGGGTCTGAACGCCGAAGCGCACGAATTGCAGGATTCCATCGAAACGGTGGATGCGGTGCATAAGCGTTTCGCGGGATTGACCGACAATCTGGCGGACACACAGAAGAGCGGAGCCGCATCCGGCGAATCTCTTGGCGATTTCGTCGTGAAGAACATCGGCGAACAGCTGGCGAAGATAAAGGGAGTTTCGGGAGCGTCAATCGCAGCACCGGAATGGGTTCCGCGCCGCAAGGCCAACACTGACACGCAGGTTACCGGCGGACCGTCCGGCGTGTACGGCTCCCTGTTGACATACGTGGACCCGAATTTCGTCCAGGCTTACCGCCGTCCGACCATCACCAACCTATTCGGTGTCGGCGCGATGAGCGGACAGGCCATCATCTACTACGTGGAAGGCGAAAAGGAAGGCGATTTCGAAACCGTCGGCGAAGGCGAGAAATTCAGTCAGATCCATTACGCCGACGCGACAGAGCACACCGACGCATTATCCACAATCGCTGGATTCATCAAGGAATCCAACGACATGGTCACCGACCTCGAATTCCTGAAGTCCGACATCGATGGACGTCTGCTCTACGATCTGAGCATCGCCGAGGAGAAGCAGCTGCTCAACGGCGACGGCACCGGCAAGAACATCAAGGGCCTGCTGAATCGTGAAGGAATCCAGTCATACACCGCTACCGACGCCGGCAATGACGTTGCCGTACTGCACGCGCAGTCGATGATCTCCACCACGACCGGCATGATGCCGGATGCCCTTGTCATCAATCCGACAGACTATGAGGCCATTCGATTGAAGAAGGACAATGATGGCAATTTCATCGGCGGTGGACCGTTCTACGGCGTGAATGGCGGCGCGCTGACCATCACTCCGCGCCTCTGGGGTCTGGACACCGTGGTGACTCCCGCTGTCGACGCCGGCACAGCCATCGTCGGCTCCTTTAAGGGCGCTGCCACCTTCTATCGCAAGGGCGGCGTGACGGTCGAGGCCACCAATTCCAATGACACCGACTTCATTTCCGATCTGGTGACCATTCGCGCCAAGGAGCGTGTGGCTTTGGCCGTGCGCAAGCCGAAGGCTTTCGTCAAGCTGACCCTTAAGTAAGGAGACGTGATATGGCTCGACAGTTTCGAGTGATTCCAGCCTCGGCGGCGAAACTTGACCCGAATGCCAACGTGGCCGATGTGGTCTTCGTCGGGGCCAACGGCAAGCCGACCGATATTGGCAGCGCTGCAGTGAAGCCTGCAACGCATGTGGCTTTGGCCGCCGGCGCCACACCAACCAAGAGCGAATTCGACGCCCTGGTCAATTCTCTGATTGCGGCTGGCCTGATGGCTGCAGAGTAAGCGTGGAGGTCGGCATGAGTGATGTGAATGTGATTCCTGACATGATTGCCGACCCTTCGGCTTTCGAGGATGACGCCGAGTTCCGGATCAGGGCCGCGCAGTCGGCCATCCGCCGCGAATGCGGTTGGCATGTCATGCCGAACGTGGCATTGTCAGGCGTCATCAACTCGCGTGGCGGCACGGTTATTCGACTGCCCGCCCGTCATGTGACGAGCATCGAATCATTGACCGACCGCGACGGCAACAAGCTGGCTTACGCCTATGACCCTGAGACGGGTCTTGTGGAGTCGCTTTCCGGTGGCTTCCCGGTCGGCATCGCGGCCATCCATTATTCGATCCATGCCGGATACGACGATGCGCCGGACGTGCAGCAGGTGCTCATCAGCGCCGCGAAGCGAGCTGGCATGAGCCCGGTCGGGCTCGTCACCTCGCAGTCCACGAACGGTTCCAGCGCGAGTTTCGACGTGGTGTCGCTCATGCAGGCGGAGAAGGACAAGCTCAAACCCTACAGGCTTGGAGGCTTGCCATGAGTCTGCTTGACGACCTGACCGCTGGCGGCGGATGGCGTATGCCGGGCGCCACCAAATGGCGGCGACTGCGTGCCAAACGCAAGGCCAACCCGTACAATCCGGCGCAGAACGAGCCGGACTGGAGCGTGCCTCCGGACGAGCTCGTCATCATGGGCGCGCTCTCGTCCAGTTCCAGCACCCGCACGCCGGACACGCTTGACACGCAGACAGCATCTACGGCGTACCTCACCATCCCTGATCCGACAGCCGACGTGAAAATCGGCGACCGGATCCGCGCAGACCCCGACGACGGACGCTTGTGGGAAGTCGACGGATTCCCCTCGAAGGACGCGAACGCATTCACCGGCTGGCGTCCGACCTTGGAATGCCGTCTGACGGAGAGAAAGGGCTGAACAAATGGCGAAAAGCAGGATATCGGTCAACTTCAACCAGAAATTTTTCGACGAGATCCTCAATAGCGCCGGAGTCAAGTCGCTCACCACGCTGGCCGCGAACAGGGCACTCGCCTACGCGAAGGCGTCCGCTCCAGTCGATACCGGCGCATACCGCGACGGCCTTGGAATCGAGGAGGTTAAAAGGGAGCACCGAACGACCGTCATGGTCGTCGGCCACGACCCGAAGACCCTGCTCGTGGAGGCGCAGACCGGCAATCTGGCCAAGGCGCTGAAGAAGGCGAGGGTCTGATGGCAAGCGTCATCCCACCCGACCTCGAACTATTCCTCACCGGATGGCTGCGCTCCAACATCACGGACATCCCCGGCCTGCAGGTCGGAAACCGTATCCCTGACGGTTACGACGGTTCCTATCCGCTCGTGGTCGTGCGTGATGACGGCGGCACGCAATCCGCCAACCGCGTGACGTTCGACAGGTCGATAGGCGTCAACGTGCTCGGATGGACGCGCAACGATACGAAACCATGCCGTGATCTGGCGGCCCGCGTGTACGGCGTGCTGACCGGAGAGCCCGGCATCCTCATCGGATTCGCCGAAGGCAGCCGCATCTGCGCCGTCGTGCCCGACGGATGCAACGGCCCGTACCCGGTCGGAGAGGACGCGGCATGGTGCCACTACTACATGACCGCCGAATATTCGACGGCCGGAATCAGACAACCCTAAGAAAGGAAACGCCATGGCCAAAGACAGTCAAGGCATGGATCTGGGACAGGTGGAGGCGCTCGTCACCGCAGCCATCATGATCGTCCCGTACTCCACCGAAAACAAAATCACGCCGGAGATGATCGCATCCAGCAATGCAACGCCGGAACTTCCGGCCGCCTACAATCGGTCGACCGCATGCATCGGACTCATCAAGTCCGACGGCGGCAACCAGGATTCGCGCGACGGCGACGACCCGCTCGAGTTTTTGCAGGACGGTTACAAAAAGCTGCCGTTAGCGACCAGCCTCACGCAGACTTTCAGCCCGGCCGAAAACAACGCGCTGACCCGCAAGATCACCATCGGCGAGCCGGACTCCCAGGGCGTCTACCACGTGGCCGACATCATCCAGGATGCGAAGTGGATGGCGTATGAGGAGGAGACTTTCGACACTGGGCGTGTGCACCGTCGCGCCGGCGTCATGCAGGTCACCGGCAACGAGCCGGACCAGCAGGAGCGTGGCTCGGTCACAGGGCGAGCATTGACCGTCGAATGGATGAAAGATCCGCTGTATGTGGATGCGGAGCATCCGAACACCCGCTGGATCGAAAGCTGGTACGACCCAAAAGCGTGACGGCGGTGGCCGTGACCTCGGCTGACGGAAACACGAAGCCGTCGGTCGTCCAAGGTGCGAAGCTCGCGCTCAAGGCCGTCGCCACACATGTGGACAAGACCACCGTGGACGTGACCGGACAGGCCACGTTCAAGTCCAAGGATGCCGGCGTGGCGACCGTCGATGGCGGCACGCTCACCGCCGTCAAGGCCGGAAGCGCGAGGATCAACGCCACATACGACGGCGTGACCTCACCCGATCTGACTGTCACCGTCACCGCACGCGCCGCCTGACCGGCGGACGAAAATCTTCCCGGACCGCCTATCTCGCCTGTCTGCGCGGTCCGGGAATCTTTTTTTTCCACGGCAGGCAGGCGAAAAGCAGATAGGACAAGACAATGACTTCAACTTCCACCGACTTCAAACCGACCGTCGAGGATTTCGACCAGTGGACGGAAAAAAACGATGAGGAGGCGTTCGCCTCCATCGCGCAAAACTACAAGGTGCGCCACATCATCAAGGGCGATGTGTATTGGGCGCTCGTGCCCGGCGGTCGCACGTACAAGCTTCCACTGTCGATGAGCATCGACGATTTCACGAGACTTTCGAACACGTCCGATGATACGGAGAGCGTCGAACAGCTCAAGCGCATGCTGAGCGCCTTCGCTGGCGACAAGCAGGCGGAGCAGCTGAACGGCGAACCGGTGCAGGTCGTGTTCAACCTCCTGTCCGACTATGGCGACGCGGTGGTGCGCGCGCAGGGCACCTCACTGGGAAAATCCAATGGTTTTCCCGCCAGCTCGCCGAACACGGGAGCGTGATCCGAGCCGATTTCACGGCGCATGGGTGGAGTCTGCAGGCCGATCTTGGCGGCAGGCTCCGCTACGGCGACGCGATAGCGCTCCTCGAGCAGATTATCGGCGATCCGTCATCCTACACGGGCGCGGAGCTCAACGGCTTGGATTATCCGGTCCGGTGGGGTGAGATACCGGTCGTCTACGCGCTTGGCAGCGACGAGTATCCGAAGCCTTTCGATTCGCTTGCGAAACGATTGCGGGCGGATAGGGAGAAGGCCGAGCGTGAGCGGCTGCGCGAACAGACCAAGGGCATGAGCCCGGTTTTCCGGACTCTTTACGAAGACTGAATAACTGAATAGTGGAGGTGCCGCATGGCGTTCGGCAGCGAACTTGGTTCCGCGCACATCAGCGTGTTCCCCTCGATGAAGGGTTTCCGCAGCGTGGTCAACAAGGAGGTCGGCGCGAGCGGCAAGGCCGCGTCGAAGGCTTTCGATTCGAGCATGAACGGCGGCAAAAGCGGTGGACTGTTCGGACGCGCGTTCAAAACCGGTTTCAAGCAGTCGGCGAACGATTTCAGTGCGGACGTGCTGAAATCCTATGAGCGTGACGTGGCGAAATCCACGGCCGCATACCGTCAGGCCATGCTCCAGCAGAAGGCGGCGGCGAATCAGGTGCGTGCCGCCGAGGAGAGCGTCGCCAATGCCATCGCCAAGCATGGTGAGGGCAGCACGCAGGCCGAGGCCGCGACCATCAGGCTCGAACAGGCGCGGCTGAAGCTGTCCACCATGACCGACCGGGCAACGCAGTCCGAGAACCGGTTGAAGGATGCGCAGAAGGCGCTCAAGGATGCTCAGGACAATCTCGCTTCCAGCAGTGGTTCGCTTGGATCGGCGTTCAAGAATCTTGGCGCGACCATCGTCCAGCCGGTCTCCGGCGCGTTCGGACGGGTCAAAAACGCAGCAACGTCGGCGTTCTCCGGCATCGCCACGAAAGCCCGCGACGGCATGAGCGCTGCCGGCGCTGCCATGCAATCCACCGCGTCACGTCTTACCGCGCCATTGTCGGCAAAGTTTTCCGCGATGAGCTCGGCCATCGCGGCAAGGATACCAGCACCTTTCAAAAACGTCAGCAATGCCATCGGCGGCTATCTCGGCAACGTCGGCGGCGCGGTCGGCGGCGTGCTGTCGCAGATTCCGGGAGCAGCCGGCAGTGCCGCGTCGGCGATAGGCTCCAAGCTCAAAAGCGGAGCCGACACCGCATGGAATGCGATCAGTTCCATGTCTGGCAAGGCCGTCGGCGCGTTGAAGGGCGTCGCCACGGTCGGGCTTGCAGGCGTCGGCACCGCCGTCGCGGCTTTGGCCGGCGTCGGCAAGAGCGCTCTCGACGCATACGCGACATACGAGCAGGCCGTCGGCGGCGTGGACACGCTGTTCAAGGACGCTTCGGGCACCGTGCAGAAATACGCGGCGGAAGCGTACCGGACAGCCGGAGTGAGCGCCAACGAGTACATGACGCAGGTCACGAGCTTTTCCGCCTCGCTGATCAGTTCGCTCGGCGGCGACACTGCGAAGGCCGCTGAACTCGGCAACACCGCCATGGTCGACATGTCGGACAACGCCAACAAGATGGGCACCGACATCGAGTCCATCCAACAGACCTACCAGAGTTTGGCGCGCGGCAATTACGCCATGCTCGACAATCTGAAGCTCGGATACGGTGGTACGAAATCCGAGATGGAGCGTCTGATCCAGGACGCGAACAAAGTCAAGCAGGCGAACGGTGAGATGGGCGACCTGTCCATCGACAAGTTCTCGGACGTGGTGCAGGCCATCCACATCATGCAGGAGCAGATGGGCATCAGCGGCACTACCGCCAAGGAGGCCGCGACAACCATCGAGGGTTCCGTCGGCATGATGAAGGCCGCATGGCAGAACTGGCTGGCGGAGCTTGGCAAGGACAATGCCGACATCAACGGATTGACCAAGCAGTTGGTCGATTCGGTCGGCACTGTCATTAAGAACGTGGGTCCGCGCATCGCGCAGATCATCACCGGCATCACCGCGGCACTGCCGCAACTGTTCTCCTCATTGGGCAGCACGCTGCCGGCGTTGGTCATGCAGATCCTGCCGCCCGTGCTCGGAGCGTTGGGACAGCTCGGCACGATGTTGCTGACCAGCGCGACGACATGGATCTCGACGAGCCTGCCGCAACTGCTCGCCCAGTTCCAGTCGTGGGTCACGTCGAGCCTGCCGTCGTTCCTGCAATCCGGACTGTCGATGGTCACGAACCTGTTGCAGGGCATCGTGCAGGCTTTGCCGCAGATCGCTTCCACGGCGGTGACGGTGCTGACGACGCTGTTGGATGGATTGTCGGCCCAGTTGCCGCAGCTCATCCCTATCGGCATCAACGCCGTCCTTAACCTCGTGCAAGGCATCCTCAACAACCTGCCGCAGATTCTCGACAGCGGATTTAAGCTCATCCTCGGACTGGGGCAGGGCCTCATCAACGCCCTGCCCGACTTGGTAGGCAAGGTTCCGATCCTTATCGGCCAGTTTGTCGGTGGCATCATCAAGAGTCTCCCGCAGAGCACGCAGGCTGGCGTGCAGATGCTCGTCGCACTGGCCAACGGCTTCATAGCGTCGGTTCCGAGGCTTATCGGTGCCATTCCCGGCATGGTCGGCCAGATCTGGAATGGTTTCACCTCGGTCAACTGGTCGCAGGTCGGACTGAATATCATCACCGGAATCGCGACCGGCATCGCAGGCGCGGCAGGCAGGCTCGTGACTGCCGCTGTCAACGCGGCCACGAACGCGTTGGATTGGGTGAAACGCAGGCTTGGCATCCATTCTCCGTCACGCGTGTTCCGCGATCAGGTCGGTGAGATGATCGGCGAGGGCATGGCGGTCGGCATTGACGAGAGCGCGTCGAAGGTGAAGAAGGCGGCCGGACGATTGACTGGCATTCTGCCTTCGCAGGACGCCTCGTATTCCGTCGGCGTCGCCAACGCCTCGCGTGGCGTTAACGCTGCAGCTTACGGCAATGGTGGGAGCGTGACGAACATCACGCAGACGTTCAACTATCCGGCGATCGCGCCGACGAGCATTTCCACGCAGCAGAAGTTGCAGACAGCGGCCATGCCGCAATGGTGATTGGGAGGTTTCGCGCATGAAGGTCAGCTATTCTCTCAACGGCCAGCCGCTCGATTCCGAGCGGATGCGCGTGCTTGTCGGCACGACGCACTACACGGCGCTGTCGCCGATCGTTGACACCGTGCAGGTGCCAGGACGGCACGGCTTCATCGTCGGCTCGTCCATTCCGGTGTTGGATGCTCCGGAGCTGACAGTCAAGGTGGCGGCGTGGGGTGCGGATTCCGATTCGCGGATCGCACGCTTCCGCGCCATGTGCCTGTATGCGTCGAAGCTCACGCTCGGCAAAACGGAGACAACGGATGACGGCTATTCGCGCAGCATGGTCACGAGAGCGGTGTGCACGAGCTGCGAGCCGGACGATGATGAGAGGCCGTTCCGTGATCTGCGCGTCATGACCGCCGTTTTCCAACTGCCGGACGTGTTTTGGCGTGGCGTGCAGTGGCAGGAGGTGACGTTGGCCGCGTCGGGTGGCAGGCTGCTGCCGGGCGGGGTCTCGAAGCCGAGCGGTAAGGGGTATTGGACACGCTGGACAGGACTGCCGAACAATTCGCCGTCCATGCTTTTCGACACGCTTCCCGACGGTTGGCTGTCGGACGCGCCGATCACCACGCTGGTATTGCGCTTCGGTGCCGCCACTGGCATGACCATTTCAGATCCGGTGAGTGGCACGAATTTGCTGTGGGGTGGCAAACGTGACGCCTCACGACCTTACCTCTTTATCGATGTGGCCAATCGCAAGGCGTGGACGGCGGCCAATGCCGACGCATGGTCGGGCGGCACGGATGTGACGTCCGGCGTCGACTGGACCACCGAGCCACTGCAGGTGTGGCCCGCAATCGATTCCGGCGATTATCGCATCACCATCAAACAGACCGGCAGCGCCGACAAAGTGACATGCCGGTTTTTGCAATCCTGGGAGTGAATCATGGCAAAGACTTTGCACGCGCGTCTTGTGGCCTATCGTCCATTCGGTGAGCGCATCGGTGTGCTGGCCGAGCCGGTGAGCTTCAGCGCGTCGATGCTCCACAATGATGATGGCGCAATCAGCATCGAATACTCAATGCTGTCCGGTGACGCGCAGGCGTTCGACCGTGAGCTGACCGATGGCCTGGAAGTGGCCGTGGAAGTGTCGGACGGTAATGGCTTCAAGGAGCCGGATAATGCGCGATTCGTCATCACGGGCCGCTCCGGCAAGACGGATGACCGTACCAAGACCATCACTTATTCCGGTCAGTCGATTGGCTGGCTGCTGTCCAAGGCCGAAAACAATGATTCGTCGCACCTCATCGCCGATGGTGACAACAAGGGTAAAAGGCCTTTTTATTCTTCTAATCCGGGCACGATTCTCAAGACTTTGCTGGACGAAAATCGTCAGCGTGGTGGCGTGGCCACTGGTCTGACCTTGGGCTTCGACACGGCCAAGGACGCGGCTGGCAGGAATTGGGCAAAAAAGTACACTCTGTACTATTCGCTCGGCACTGATTTGCAGACCATCCTGGACGCCCTGGTCAATGGTGGCGGCTGCGACTGGCGCACAAGCGGCAGGGTACTCAAGCTTTGGAATGCGGACAGCACCGCCTTGAGCCGTGACCTGAGCGAGAGCATTGTGCTGCAATTGGCGCGTGACATCAGCGAAGCACCATTCGAGGAGTCCATCGCCGACCTGGCATCAACCATCCTTGTCGAGGGTGACAATAATCTGCTTTTTCGCATGGACAATCCGGCTGCTCCGACGCCTTGGGGCAAGTGGGAATCCTATAGCTCGCAGGGTGGCGTGTCCGATAAGGATACCGCGCAGGCATTCATGCAGTCCACGCTTGATGATGCGGCTAGGGTACGCGGCCAGTACACGCGCGATCTGGTGACTTCCGGCGTGGATGATCTACCGCTCATCGACTTCCACGCCGGCGACTGGATCACCGCGCCAACAGTCACTCACGGCGAGAAGGTGCGCGTGCAGGAAATCGACCTGAGCATGCGCCAGAACGAGGGCTTATCCTGCTCAATCGCTCTGAATGATATTAAGTATGACGCTTCCGTGCGTCAGGCGAAGAAGATAAAAGGCATCACGGGTGGCGCGGCATTGGCCGGAAGCGAGGGTGGCACGACCGCATCTTCCGATCGTGACCATCGCGTACCGAAAGCACCACTCGGCCTTGTGGTGCAGACTGATGCCTATATCGGCAGCGACGGTTTCGCGCATGGTCTGGCCACGGCTTCGTGGTCCGCCGTGACCGAAGCCACGAATAACACGGCCATCGAAATCAGCAATTATGCCGTCGAGTGGCGCAGGCATGTGGATGGTTCGCCGTGGCATTCGGCTGGCACGACCGATAAGACGCAGCTTGGCTTCGGTGGCCTTGATTGCGGCACGCAAATCGAGGTGCGCGTCAGGGCAGTGCCGACATATTCCGCCAAGCTTGGCGAATGGTCGGCCGTCGTGGTGGCGACTGTGGAGTCGGATACGACGCCATGCTCCGTACCGTCGAAGCCGGTATTGTCGTCCGAATTGGGTGTGGTGACCGTCCACTGGGACGGCAAGACCGCTGCCGGCGCGCAGATGGAGCCTGACTTCGACCATATCGAGGTGGGCGAGGGTGTCAATGTGGCCGGCATGACCGTCATCAGCGCCACGCAGTCCGGCCCGGGCGATTATCTCGTGACCGGCCTGAAAGCAGGCTCCCAGCACTCCTACGCTTTGCGTTCGGTCGACCATGCGGGCAATCGCTCCGACTGGTCCGCCATCGCCTCGGTGACGGTCGCGTCGGCGGTCACGCCGGAAGAGGTCAAGCAGATTCAGAAGGATTTGGCTGACAATCAGACGGCGTTGAAGGATAATACGGCCAAGCTCGATCAGGCGCAGAAGGACATCCAGTCCAACAAGTCTAATCTTGATGCGGCGAATCAGACGCTCGCTCAAGCCAAGACCGACCTATCGCAGGCGCGGAAGGACATCGCGCAGACCAAAAGCGACCTGACCACGGCGAACGGTGAGATTTCGAAGGCCAAGGAGTCGGCGGCGCAGGCGTATGCCGAAGCCCACAGCAAGAACCATACGTTTCGCGGGCCCGACGAGCCGGACGCCTCCAAAGGGCTGATCGTCGGCGACCTGTGGCTCAAGACGCAGAAGTATTGGACGAGGTGGCAGGGGGAGAAGAACGCAAGCCCCTCACTGCTTGCCGACTTCTACACCTACTGGACCGGCGCTCCGAATAATTCGCCTTCCGTGCTTGTGCCGCTGGCCGACCGCGTTATCGATACGCTTGTCTGGGATGGCTCGAATTGGAACCATCTCGGCTATGCCGACGTGGAGCGCAATGCCGATGAAATCGCTCAGGCGAAGTCCGACATCGCGGATAACGCCGCGAAGACCACCGACGCCAAGAAGACCGCCGAGAATGCCGCTGCCGCAGCGAAAAACGCGCAGGGCACGGCTGATACGGCGAATGGTGCGGCGAAGACCGCGCAGGATACCGCCAATGCGGCTACCGCTGCCGCCAAGAGCGCGACCGCGACCGCAGGTCAGGCTAAGGATGCTGCCAATGCCGCGCAGACCGCCGCCGAGAGCGCGAAGAAGACCGCTGGCAATGCCGAGACACTGGCGAACACGGCCAATGCTTCGGCCAATGCCGCCAAATCGGACGCTTCCACCGCGAAGACCGATGCGGCCAACGCCAAGGCCACCGCCTCGAACGCTTCGAGCGTGGCGACGCAGGCTAAGGCCACTGCTGACAGCGCGGCCCAGTCCGCCACGGACGCTGCCAGTGCTGCGCAGAAAGCGAATACGGCTGCCGCCGCCGCCGCTGGCGTGGCTAACGGCAAGGCCGACGTGCTCATCCAGTCCACTGCTCCGGATACGTCGATGCGCAAGCCGACTACCTTGTGGATTGACACGACGAATGGCGCGAACACGCCGAAACGGTGGAACGGGTCGGCTTGGGTGGCGGTGACCGACAAGGCGGCTACCGATGCCGCCAACGCAGCGGTCAAGGCACATGCTGCCGCGCAGACGGCGCAATCAACGGCTGACAAGGCTCAGACCACAGCCGCCAACGCGGCGTCTCAGGCGAATCAGGCGCAGGCCGCAGCTAAAAAGGCGCAGACCACAGCGGACGGAAAGAATCTGATCTACCGTGGCCCGGACGAGCCAGCGCATGATGGGTTGAAGCCGGGTGACATGTGGTGGCGCACGCAGAAGTATTGGACCCGCTGGAAGGGTGAGAAGAACAACTCACCGAGCCTCTTGGCCGACTTCTACACCTACTGGACCGGCGCTCCGAATAATTCGCCTAGCGTTTTGGTGCCGCTCTCCGATCGTGTCGTCGAGGTGCTGACGTGGGATGGTACGCGCTTCGAACCGTTTGACCTCGTGGCGAACAACATCCTCGCTGCTGGCACGGTGGCCGCGAAGCATCTCGCCGCCGACTCAGTGACGGCGGAGAAGGTCAAGGCCAATGCCATCACGGCGGACAAGCTCGCAGCCAATTCGGTCACGACCGAAAAGCTGGTCGCCGACGCGGTGACCGCCGCGAAACTCGCCGCGAACAGCGTGCAGGCGCGCAACATCGTCTCGCTCGCCATCACCACCGACAAGCTCGCAGCCAACTCGGTCACGACAGCGAAGCTCAAGGTCACCGAGGATATGACCGTGGCGCTCCTGAATGTCCATAAGATTCAGGCGGGCGACATCGTGGCTGGCGCCATCACGACAGACAAGATTGCCGCCAACGCGGTTAACGCGGACAAGCTCGCGGCGAACTCGGTGAACGCTTCGAAGATAGTGTCAGGAGCGATCACCGCCGACAAGCTGGCGGCAAACAGCGTGACGGCCGTCAAGATCGCGGCTGGCACTATCACGTCCGACAAGGTGGCGGCAGGCCAATTCAAAGGCTACGTCTTTACGGGCGCCGTCTTCCAAAGCTCCGAGGCCGCGAACACGGGAATGAAGCTCAACAGCAGCTCGTTGCGGATGTGGGATTCGGCTCATAACCAGACCGTCTACCTCGACGGTGAAGGCAAAAGCAACCTGCTGACCGGCACGTTCCAAACCCGTGTGAGCGGGCATCGCGTGCGCATCAGCCCCGACTACCAGTCGTACCTCATCGGAGGTTCGGAGACGTTCGTTGGTGACGGATTGGAATTCCCCGCATACAACGGTTCCACCGCCTACTACAGTCATCCAGCCATCGCATCGGTCATCCAGTCGAATCAGGTCGGCTCGATGGGCGAACTGGACTTGTGGAGCGGACACGTGAGCAAGAACGATCCCGCCGCGTTCATGTCTCTCAGATCGAAGCCGCGCAAGAAAGGCGGTACCGGCAGCGGCGGCGTCACATCCAGAGTGCATGCCGTGGCGAACACGGATTACGACGAGCCGGACGAGAGCAAGAAAAGCAGCGCTTACCTCACTCTGTCCGGCGATAGCGCGAACGGTTCGGAGTGCTGGCTCGGAGCGCAAGACGCGAACGGCGAGGTCGGAGTCGGCGCGAACATCGGCACCGGATACCTGCATCTCGGCGGCTATCTCGGCGGCATCACGAACCGTTTCACGTTCCAGGGCCAGGCTGCGTGGAAGGCGTGGTATCCGAATCCCGGCCAGAGCATCGCGAACGGCGCGGCAATGCAAGTCAACTGCACGCTCAGCCCGACGAAATACGGCCACTATTACGTCGTCGCGAACGCGGATTCAGAATGGGCCGGCATCATCGCACATCCATGCAACACGGGCGGCCAGAGCGGCTTCCAACTGAAGCTTTACAACGCCGACCAGCCTTGCCCGGTCGACGTGTACGCCGAATACCTCGCCTATCTGGTCAAATGATTGGAGGACATATTGTCAGCAACCTTTGAACGGGACAAGAACGGATTGTGCATCATCCGATGCGATCCACCAGTGAACGGGTCGGACAGTTTCGTATTCACGCCTGACGTGATCGCATCGTGGAAGGCATTGCTCGGATTGGCTTCGACCCGTGAGGCGATAGCGGCGATCATGCAGGGCAGGGAGGACACGAGCCGGTATGACCGCGCCACCGGCAGGGGCGTGTGGACCGGAGCGTTCGAAGCGTTGGAATCGGCTTTATCCGATTCCGCCACAGGGGTGAGCATGCTTGCGGACGATGGGGAAGTGTTGAATGACCCGCTGACCGCCGCGCGCAATAAGGCGCGTGAGGGCATGAATCTGCCGGTCATGTCTAATGAGACGGACGCGAATCTCATTGCCACACTGTCCGTTGATGACTCCGATGAGGAGCCGTCGAGTGGCATTGACGTGACCGTGACCAAGGACATTGAGGGATTGGACGATTTCCTCAATGACGAGTCCAGTCAATCAAATCTGGACGAGTGCGAGGAGAGATTTTACCAATCCCTCATGCCACGACCTCAAAACAACCAACAATAAGGAGATTGATTATGGCCGATGTGACCACTGAAACCACCGCCGATACCACTACTGCCGTGACGCCCTCTGAGCCGTCTGGCGTGCTTGATTTGCGTCCGCCGAAGGAGTCGGTGCGAGCTGAACTGTGCCGATTGGGATTGGAGTTTTCCAGCGCTGACGGCACCGCCGAATCTTGGCGCGACTACCAGCGTGGCGTGCTCGCCACGTTCGACGATTCCGGCACGTCCGTCACGGTCACGGACGTGAAGACGAATCTCGGACGCACCCTCACCTTGGAAGAGCTTAAGGCCGTGACTCGTATCGACACGATGACCGCCGCCGACTAACCAGTATTTCCCAGTTTTTCAACCCCTGCAATCCACACGGATTGCGGGGGTTTCGTATTTAAGGAGACATTTTGACTCAGCAGATTCCAGCCGACGCGAACGACGTCATCGACCAGCTCTCGCAACAGATCGGCGCACTCAACAAGCAAATCGCAATCCTGACCAGCCAACTCGCGGCGGCCATGAAACTGATCCCGCAGGATGTGCTCGACAGTCTCGATAACAGCCTTGATAAGGAGGCTGCGAATGCAGAGGATTAACTGGTTTCCCGACCCGCTCATCACCGGCACCATGAAAATCGAGACGGGCAACAACGCGAAGATCGACTACCCGGTCGTGAACAACCGCAATTGGTTGCGGGCCACCAGCGTCGCGGCCGGTAACAACTACGGACAATACACCCTGTTGGAATCGCGACTGCCGCCTGCCGGAACCTACCACGTGCACGCACTAACCTACGCGCAGAAAGCCACCGCCGATTTTCGAATCTACACCAGAGTGGACGGCACGTACCGCATGTTATTGGACGTGCCGGTAGGTGACGACATGACCATCACGATCGACAAGAACATCACCATCCCATCCAACACTGACCAGCTGATCGTCCGAATCGCAGTCGGCCAGAAAACGGTCGGCGCGAGAGGCATGATGAGCGATATTCTCATCGAACGTGCCGACACATATGGCACTGCCGTTGGGGGGGGGGCTTCCGGGCTTCTTCACGGGCGACACGATGCCGCGCGCATAGGAGCGTCCGTCGGGCGGGTGATGTCCGATGATGGTCACGAACCTGATAAGCAATCCAAGACTCAACGTCAGGCTGAAGACGGGCGAGTACACGCCGATTTCGACCATCGGAAAGCAGGTTGGCGCCGCATACTGGTGCACGGTCTGGCTGGACGTGTCGGGCGGCTCCATCACGATAGACAACTGTCCAGGCATCTTCAGCAAGAGCCAACGCATCGGATGGGCCTTCAGGGCCACGAGCCCGAATCCGATGTGCCTGATCTACAAGGTCGTGTCCGGCAGTCCGACCGTCAAGGTGTGGAACATGGTCATGTGCGAGCTGGGCGAATACCAGGCGAACAAGGCATTGCTCGACGGTCTTTACTTTTTCGACGGGGATACGATGCCACGCGCCTAACCCTTACGGGGGTGATGGCATGAGCCTCATCACCAACCTATATGCCAATCCAAAAGCCTTGCGGCCACTCGGCGCTTGGAATTGTGACTGCAAGCAAAACAGCGACGGCAAATACGTCTACACCGGCCACGCCAACGTCTGGGCTGCGGTATTGGGCGGAATCAAACCAGGCTGTGTGATTGCGGTTGATTTCAACACGAACAGACGCGACGCCTTCGGCCTGGAAAACTGCCAGGTGATATATAAAAGTTCCACGACGTTGGCTGGCGTCTACAAGGGCGGTGGCAATTGCTCGCTGCACTGCAGCGGCGGCAATGGCGTTTCAGTGACGGTCAACCGGATCGGCTTGTATTCGCAGGACGATTGGGACCGCTTGCGGCAGTACGGCCTTGACTGGTTCGACGGTGACACGATGACGCGTGCCTGACATTTCCAAATCCCGTCGAAATCGACGGGATTAATCTCTTTTCCATTTTCCGATTGGAGGAAGTAATGTGCTGCAAAATTTTCTAGCCGGTTTCGGTGGTGTGGGCGGCGCGTGCGCCATCATCACGCTCGGATTGAAAGTCTGGCCGGGCGCTTTGGACGCGTTGGCGACAGGATTGTACGCGCACGTGCAACCGGAACGGTTGCCCTATGACAGTCCGCTTTCCCAGCATTTCGCGAAAACACGGACTTTGGGAGAGCGGACATCGAAAATCGACGACCGTATGGACGAGTTGTGTCGTGACACGATCAAAAACACGATCATCAGCCTGATCTACGGCGACAAGGACACCGACCACAGCGAGGCCGTCAGCTACGAATTGTCGAAGCTTGAGAAATTGGACGCGCAATGCTGGATCGTCGCCGCCGCCGAAAAATACTTGGAGGACAGGCAATGAGCGGACCAGTCGCGCTGGGCGCGTATCTCATCCTGCTCGCGCTCATCCTGATCTTCAACAGTTCGGCGCACAGGCGCTGACATCGATTTTTCCAAAAACAAGGCCATCTCTTCGGAGGTGGCCTTTTTCAATGCCCCGTTGGGGGCGGGAAGGAGGCCGTCATGGACGAAGTGACCATGACGCCGGAAATGACACCGCAGGGCGACAGTCTGCCGCCCGAGAACATTCCGGTCGTGTCCGAGGAGGATGCGGCCAAGGCCGTAGAGGGATTGGAGGACTGAGCATGGCAAGCGTCAGCGCTTTGATCAACCGCATGCGCTACTGGTGCGCCGTGGCAAATATGGGCTACTCGCAGGCGGACCGCTGGAACTTCAACCAATCGGGTGGTAATTGCGATTGTTCCAGTCTGGTGATCCACTGTCTCAAGGAGGCTGGTTTCGATACCGGCTCGGCTACCTACACCGGCAACTTGTCCGACAATCTGACCAAGCGTGGCTGGACTCGTCTGCCCGCGAATGGCAGTCCGCAGCCGGGCGACATCCTGCTCAACGACGTGCACCACGTCGCGGTCTATCTGGGTGGCGGCAGGCTCGCGCAGGCAAGCATCTCGGAGCGCGGCACCGCATACGGCAGGGCGGGCGACCAGACGGGCCGCGAAACCAATATCAGGGGCTACTACAGCTACCCATGGAACTGCTATCTGCGATACGGCGGCGTCTCTTCGGCTTCCGTCGGCGCTCTCGCGGTTGACGGCAATGTCGGCCCGGCCACTGTCCGCCGTTGGCAGCAGGTGATGGGCACTACGGTGGATGGCATCATCAGCGGCCAGCAGGTGCCTGACGAACGCACCTACTGGCGTCCGGCCATCGATTCGAGCGTGGTCCGCTACGGCGCTGGCGGCAGTGATCTGATCCGCGCCGTGCAGCGCCGACTCGGCTGCGGAGTGGACGGACTGCTCGGCCCGGCGACCATCAAGGCCATCCAAGCGCATTACGGTCTGGCTCAGGACGCGAGCTTCGGCCCCGCCACCGCACGCGCCCTGCAGACCGCGCTCAACCAAGGACGATTCTAAGGAGGAGGACAGATGGCAGAACATGCAGCGCCAACGACTTTGGAAACCACCGTCAATAATCTGACCAACGAACGCGAAGACGGTCAGGACAACCAGCAGCCGACCGCTTACACGCCCGTCTTTTCCAAGGGCGTGCGCACCGTGGTCTACGTTGCCGGTCTCATCGCTTCATGCGTCGGCCTTGGCTTCATGACCTTTGGTGACGCGGCCATCGGCGGGTACATCTCGACCGTCGCCGGCTTCATCGCCAGCGGTCTCGGAGTGGCCTACAATCCGCTGCGCCGTGATTAATTTTCTAGCGCGAGACTCAAACTCACGCCGGAAACTCAAGTGTGGAAAAATTTGCGGCACTGTAGTGTCCGTGGAATTTTTTACACCCTGTTTTTAAATTTGCCCCTTCTCCATCATGGAGGGATAACGTCCGAATTCCTGCGCACTTTCGGTTTTGTTCTTCGTTGAGATGTTGAA